>Ga0335073_10016289_pt1 | contig 10384 bp, 7 predicted proteins | sample Lox_Sample_22_FD_207093 | JGI IMG/M metagenome (GOLD analysis project Ga0335073, IMG submission 207093) | Soil microbial communities from Loxahatchee National Wildlife Refuge, Florida, United States - Lox_Sample_2.2 | ecosystem: Environmental > Terrestrial > Soil > Wetlands | place: USA: Florida... | reverse complement strand
TGGCCGGAGCTTTTCCTAGCAAACCAGCGAGCGAAGCGCGGTCGGTTCCATGCCCCTTACCCGTCGCACTCAGGCTTCCGAACAAATGGACCTTTAAGGCCGTCGCGCGCTTGAGTTGATCCTCCGGAAGTTTCGACACTCGCTGGAAGAAGTCGTACGTTATGCGCATCGGTCCCATGGTGTGAGAGCTCGAGGGGCCAGGACCAATCTTGTAGAACTCCTCGAGTGTTGTCATGATCGGACCCTTCGATGCCTCGATCTCGTTGATTACTGGAGAAGCGGCAGGCTGCGCTGACGCTGCTGGAGCATCCGAAGACGGCTTCTCCGTGCAACCTGCGAGGATCGCGGCAGCAGATGCGGCCAGTGCCGTGTAGCCAAACTGACGCCTGCTTACAACGGTTGGGGATTCGACTTTGGGAGTACTTGGGCCGCAAGTCGAGCAGCCTCCGGTACTGCACGAGCCGCATGAATCTTTGGGATTACCGATTATCTGCAAAGGATTTTTCATTGCCTTTCTCTTTTCCTGATTCACGACAGGAATTCATTGGAACCGCACGCTCGGTTCAAAGTTAATAAATGCAGAGAGTCTCTTAATGAAGCCACTTGAAGCCCTTGCTGGGACGGCAGAGCACAGGATGCCTCCAATAAAATGTCGAACACCGCCCCGTCCCGGAGAACTGTCAGTACTACTAGAATGTGATCCGCGATTGTGACGCAAACATCTGGGCTAGCCTGGCTGGCAAGGGCAGTCGTCAAATTTCGGAGTAGTCGAAGGTCAAAGAATCAGCCCAAAGAGAAATGCAGTCAGGAATTATTCTCGCGGTGGGCACGAGCGAAATGATTCCACAAACAATGTCGGCTCCCATGGCCCAAGTAGACCTCTGGAGGGGCAAACCAACCACAGGGCTCGGAGAAGCAAAACTGTCACTCAAATGCAATTGGCGAGGACGGTCTTCAAAGAACGAATGAAGCAGGTTCAGTTTCCAAGCTGGCCGACTCAGGTGCAAGCTGGTGTTGAGTTTGAACCTGAACCCGATCCAGGACGGCGGTCGAGCCTGGTGCGCGGACGAAGTGGGCGTGATGCAGGATCGTGATCTTTTCTAAGTCCTTCCCTGGGCCAGCGGCTGCACCTCCATCCTGGATCTACGCGGCGGTCTCAAGTTCACGAACGGGCGCCTTCTGCTTCAAGATGCGGACAAATTCCCGCATCCACGCCGGATGATCAGGCCAAGCTCGTGCCGAGACCATTGTCCCGTCGACCACCGCTTCGGTATTGACGAATTCCGCACCTGCCGCTTTGATGCCCGGTTCCAGCGCTGGATAGGCAGCCGTTCGCCTACCCTTCAATACCCCGCATGCGGCCAATACCAGTCCAGCATGGCAAAGCTGAGCGACAGGTTTCTGGTTCTCAAAGAAATGCCGGACGATCTTCTGGCAGGCTGAATCATTGCGAATGTATTCTGGCGCCCGACCTCCCGCCGGGATCACCAAGGCCGCGTAGCCTGAGGGATTCACGTCCGCAAAGGCGACATCCGCGTCCCAGCTGTAGCGAAAATGGTAAAGGCTGCGACATTGGTTATGCTCCAGCCGCCAGCTCCTGCGAGAGAGCCAACCGCGTGGATGCATGCACCGTCGCAGCCCTTGATGCGATCACTGCTTTCGCAGTTCCAAACCCCAACTGCTCCTCGCAGAAACAGTCGGTTTTTTCGGGTCTGGCTGCTCTTCAGGTTGCCCTGCCGGGCAGATCACTCAGCCTACTTCGGACTGACAAGGTTTATTTCGTCAATCCTTTCAGCCGTCGACGCCGACCAAACTAAACAGTTGCCTCATCGGTGTCAATGCAATTCTCAGCGTGGAAACGAAATATCTGTGAATGGAATTGTGGAAAACGCAGAAATATGGATTGTTTCTGCTTTCGCTCCGCCCTGCGAGCTGAACCCCTTCGCACGTTCACCCACCACCGGAGGAGACCTGCCATGAGACTCCGTTCCAACGAATTCTGCCCAATTCATAAATCGCTTTCCTGCTGCGGACGGGAGACCCTTCCCAATCCCCGGCTCGTAAGACTAGGAGTTCAGCGGGTCGAAGATCCGCACCACCCGCGAGGACATCGGGAACTGCGATCCCCCGCGGAAATCCCGAAAATTGATGAACCGGAAGGTCCGAGAACAAGGCGGCATCTGCGGGATCTGCCACGAAGAGTTCACCGACTACGATATCGTCCCAGATCACAAGAATCCAAAAGGAATGGGCGGAGCCTGGAGGGACGATCATCCAGACAATATCCAAGCAACACATTGGTGGTGCAATTCGGACAAAGGGTCAACGCGGATGGACGATTAACGGCCGATCACCGCTTCGACTTTGTGAAGTGTTCTCTAGTAGTAATACTTCGTCTTCATTGTCCATTCACTCTTCGGGTAATGCTCATGCAATAACAGGAACGCCTTCTCCGACCATTTCGTCGTCTCCGCGTCCGTGCACCCGAATCGCGTGGAGCGCACCACAAGGTGGAGGGCCTCGGGCACTCGCTCGTCGTCCGGGTGCAATTTGGCATACGCGAGCACCTCGGCAGCTAGGACGTTGGGCGCAACGGCAACGCCGGCTAGCCTCGCGGTTTCCTCCTTGAGCTGCGCAACCTCGGTCCCCGAAAGATATGCCGGAGCCGGTACGCTCGGATCGCGATCAGCCCGAATACGGCCGCCCCCATCTTTCAATGGCTCACACCACCAGTTGTCGCGGAAATTGTCGATCTCGCCCAAGGTCGCGGACCGCAAGAGTCCCGTCCGCACATACGGGCTCAGCCCCGGATTCCGCAACGTTAGAAAGGCCGCCGCAAAGCGCTTTTGTTCGTTCGTCTTTGCCGACCGGAACGGCTCCATCGTCGTCCACAACGGCTTGTCCAGTTCCTCAATCAGGGGCTGCAGCTGTTCCGCCGCCGCCATGTTTTCCAGCACCGTCGCCCGCGTCCAGGTGCTGCGGGCCAGTTCCCGCCGCAGCGGCGCCGGCAGAGATTCCGACTTCGCCGACTCGACTAGCAACTCAAGAGGCATTCGCTGCGCGAAAATTTCCGCCGAATAGTCGTTGAAGAACGCCTTCTCCTTATCCCGCTTGCCGCGCTCCGTCAGCTCTTGCTCTTCGTCTCCATCGGGAAGGCCATCGCCCATATCCAAGCCGATTTGCGCCGGAACCTCGTCCGCATGGCTGAGAAAATCCGCGATACTGGTGCTCAACCTCTGCCGCTCATCATTAAAGAGATTGCGCGTCCCGTGCGCCAGCTCATCGTCCGGGCAACTGAGCCACATATCCAGCTCCTTCCGCGCGGCCACCTGATCTTTCCCGCGTGCCATCAATCGCAGCGCGTAGTAGCGCACGCTCGTGTATGCAGGAGACGTGCTTGCCACATGCTCCGCCGCCTTCAGCAGTTCCGCAGTGCTCGCGTCCTTCGGGTCGGCAAGATCCAGAGCCGCAATCAGCCATGCCACAGACTTCTCTTCGCGCCACCGCTCCAATGCACGTTTGGCGTCCTCCTGCGCTGCAGGACGAGGCGCTCCCAGCGGATTCTCGTAGGTTCGATCCGTATAGAACGTCTTGATCCAGTCACTCAAGTCCCCGGCCTGCTCGCCGTGCGATACCAGCAGCATGTAGTCCCACAGATGCTGCTTGAAATCCGGCCCCGGATCCGACTTCGCCATCGTTTGCTCCAATTCGGCCACTCGCTTCTCCGGTTCCGTACGAAAACGTACATAGTCCAGCAAGCGTTGCGCCGCCGCGTGCGACGGCTCCATCTTTGGATCGCGCAGCACGGCCTCCAGCTTCGCCTGCGCCGCTCGCAGCCGGTCCTTATCGACTTTCCCGTAATCCGCCGTGCTCAGCGTCGCCTGGCGTACCATCGCCCGCGCGGCAAGATATTCGCCATACCCAGCTAGCGGCGATGAGGGATCCTTCGCAATCGCCTCAAATGCCACAGCCGCTTCGTCAAACCGCCGCTGATAAAACAGCGCCGCCGCGATCTGATAATCCCGATGTGCAAGCAGCACCGGATCGCCCGACGCAAGCGTCTGCGGAATGCCCAGCGCCGTTCCGTCGCAACTTGCGAACACCTGATCCTGAGCCGCAACCCACTCCTTCACCGCCGCGCTTCCCCCTCCATACTTCGCAGCCAGCGCCTCCAGCGTCCGCTCGGCCATCCGGAACGCGTCGGCCGGACAATTCAGAAACACCTGGTACGGCTGCTCCTTAACGACGGGCGCGTACGCGGCGACAGTTTCGAGCCTTGCCACCCCGACCCGTTCCCGCGCCTTCAACCACCCCTCAGCAACGGGATGCTCCTCGGCAAACGGAGGCGGAGTCGGCCCCATGTTTCGGTTCCAAACATCCATCGCGTCGTGCTGCTGCTCCGTACTCAGCTTCATGCCGTTCAAATAACGATAAGCCACGATCAAATAGGATCGCCGCATCGTGGGCAGCACGATTCCCAACTTTCCGGAAGCAAACTCCGACTGCGGCGTTTGCGGCGTTCCGCCGGGAACAAAGACCGCCTCGTCAAACCAGGGCCCGCAACCATAGATCGCAGGCGTACAAAGCACAACCATGGCAACGCCTGCAATGAACCACCTCCGCGCACGAAGCGAAACGCCAGGTTTCATCGCCATCATCGCATCTCCCGAAGAAGCTTCTGCAAGGATCGTTCCGTCCACGGAGTAGGAGAAAAAGCGTAGGTCCGTCGCCCCGATGGCAGGTCCGGCCTCGGCTCGTCCAGCGAAACTCCAAGGCTGGTACGGCAGGCGGCTTCCCGGAAGTCGCGCCCCGACCGCATCCAGTTCGTGACCTCGGCCTGACCAGCTCCCATGCGGAACAGCATTGGTACCGCCTCATCAATCGGCAGCCCTGTCATCCATCGGTCGCCGATGCACCAAGAAGTGAGTGCAGTGATCGAAATCGGCATCGATAGAGGCAACCGCTGCCTGAGTTCCACCAGCAGTTTGCGATAGAACGAGCGCTCGGATGTGGTCGCATCGAAGTCCACTTGCAGCGCAACCACCCCGGGCAGTCGGCCTGCTCGTGCAATCTCTCCCGCCACTCGCATGGCGGTCTCGGGGTCGAGCGTGGCCCTGGCCACCGTTTCGATACGCACGACAGCAACCAGACTCGTCTCCTGAGCCACCTGAAGCGGCTGCATCCGGGGACGGTAACTCATTCCCTTTAGCCCCAACCGTACCGTTGCCGCCAGAAAGGCCACTCCTACCCTGGTCGGGTCAAGAAAGCGCAGATCCTCCGGCCGCTCCCACGCCCAGAGAACCAGCAGTGGCACACCATTCATCCCGTGTGTGTCCGCATGCACGGTGTGCGTGTAAAGACACGAATTATTCGAGGTGACAACGCGACTTTCAGAGAATAGCGAGGCCAACAAAACCGCAATGATCACAGTTGCAGCGCAGCGGAAGATGCATTTCATTGTGGTCAAAGCAAGATTGCCTTCATCTTGCCTGTCCCGTTCAAACGTTGCAACCTGCGGTCCAACGTCCTGTGTTTACCGAGTAGGAACGCGGACTTGAGTGCCGCTCACTGGAATTCAGATAAGGTCTGAAGTTAGCCGACTTCTGCGAGTCTGGATGATTCTGCAGTGGCATCGGACAACTTACGGCCGATTATCCGGCGAATAGATCTGATGTTCCGCGACTTACCAAGCGTTCAATGACTTGCCGAGATTGTGGTTTTTGGCTGTGTCGCAAAAGGTTTCGTAACTCCGTTTGCTATGCCGCTGCTTCAGAGGTTGGTAGACGATAATCGAGCGCAGCGCGAACGATTTCCAGTTCTGGGTGCTGATAGTGCATCGCGGTCTTGGTATCGCAATGCCCCATCGTCTTCATAACGGCCGCAAGGTTGCCGCTTCGCATCAGAACTCGCGTACCGTAGTCATGTCGCGCACAGTAAAGAACCAGTTCTTTCGGAAGACCCGCCCTGTTGCGCGCTTGTCGAAAGAGATTGCAAATTGACCTTAGATGCCCTGCACCGGAGCGCTTCGACGGAAATACCCATCCCTCCTGCCTCGCATCGCACCTGACCCGTAGAATCTCGAGGACTCGCCCGCTCATTTGGAACAAGTCGCCGCCCTTCTTCGGTCTTACTGTCTGGCACAAAGATCAGGCGGTTTTGCCAATCCAGGTTTTCGATACGCATCCGGAAGAGTTCTCGTTCGTTCCTCATCCCGGTGTCGCGCATCAAGATGACGATGTCCCTGAAGAGTTCACGAGTTCGTGGGCGCCAGCTGCAAGCTAGAGCCCCTGCCATCAGTTTCCTCTCCGCTTCATCGTCAAGCCGAAGGTGTCGTCCATGTTCTTTCATCATTTTGATTTTCGGAGCGTGGCCAATCACCTTCCACTCCTCCGCTTTGTGCAGCATTCGTCGCAATGTTCGCAAAGCGCAGTTGGCATTTGCAGCTGAGCCAGGAAACTTCAATTGCTCGGCACAATCACTTGTAATCTTGTCGACCCTCAATATCGCAACAGATGTCGACTTCAGCAGCCGCCAGCCGGTGCGGTAAAACTTGCTGGTTTTCTCTTCGAGCCTGCTATGGTTCACCCGATCAAGGAAGCGGTCAGCAAACTCCTGGAGAACAGCGGGTTTGGTTGGAAGTGGGTCGGATCTTTCCATCACTGAAGCCAGTTTCAGGCTCGCAATTTGCAGTGCCCTAACTGACTTCGTTTCCTGGGTTGACGCACGGTAGCGACGGCCTCGCACCGTGAAGTCATACCAATGGAACTGCACTTGGGCTTCTTAAACAGCTTCACGAGTTTCCTCCTTGCTGCCCGCACGGAAGCAACTCGCTTGTTCTGCACAGCAAATGTGAGAACGGCTACATCATAACCGGCACCGGATGGATGCGTTTCCCTCGGAAAATCTCCACGTTCATTCCAATTGCGTCAGAACATGGTTTTCAAGTGGCGGTTCATCGTCTACGGAAAGGGAGTTCCTTGCCCGAGATCAAAGAAGCGTGATACCGCTGTGTTAAACTGCTGAAAGTCTCGGGGTTCTGGGTGAGGAGTATCTCCGCTATCGTGGTGTGCACTGTGATGGCATTGCCCGTCACCGCGCCTCTATTTGCATCTGGAGCGCCGAACGTGCCCGCTTGTTGCCGCCGGAATGGCAAGCACCATTGCATGACATCTGCCGACTCTGCGATCGAAAGCGGTTCGGCCCCATCGATATCGCGCACCCAGGTGAGGTGCCCACAATTCCCCCAGATGATGGGCCCAACGGTCCACGGTCAAATTGGGTTAGGCGTCTCCGCTGCCGTTTATGCCGAGATCATTTCGCACCCAGCAATTTCTCCGCAAACGCTAAGTAACTACCGCGTATCGCTCGTGCGCTCGCATCAGAAGCGCGGCCCTCCGATTACCGCGCTCTCGTAACCACCCGCACCTAAATCTGAATGCGCGCCTATGCGCATGGTCCTTCCATGCCGGGCACATCACGTAGGTGTCCTGCGGACACGAGTTCTATGCGGTAAAAGCACGCCACACGAGGCTGTCGGAGAAAAACACATGACGCGCAAGCTTCTCTTATGCAGGTTGTTAGTTCTGGTACTCGTAACAGGTGTTTTCGGGGAATTGTGCATCGCCCAGGCGACCAATACTGCTGCAGCTGCGAAGGCAGAAATCACCGGTGTGGTCGCCGATCAGCAGGGAGCGGTGCTGCCCGATGCCACGGTGCTTCTGCTCAGCCAGGCCGTCCGGCTGCAGCAAACAAGATCAGGGCCAAGGGGAGAGTTTACGTTTTACAGTGTGCCCGCTGGGAAATATGTGATTGAGGTTCAAAGAGCAGGCTTTGCTCAATCGGACACAAAAATCTCAGTTGATTCGGAGCCGTCACGAGTATCCATCGAGATGAGGGTGGTTGGTCCTGGTCAGCAGGTGAACGTAACTGCGGAAGTGGACTCCTTTCGTCCCGAGGAATCCTCTACTGCAACCAAGACCAACATCCCTCTCAACGAAATACCTCAAGGAATTGGGGTCGCGAATGAAGCTCTAATTCAAAGTCAGCAAGACATCCGATTCGCCGACGCAGCACAGAACATCAGCGGCGTAAACCGCGACGTGTTGGCTGCCGGCAGCGTGGGCGACGCACTTACCATTCGCGGCTTACCGCTGGGCGTCTTCAGCAACTATTACCGTGACGGATTTGTGTTCGACGGCATGGTGCCTTCAGACAATACGAATGTGGACCGCGTGGAAGTACTGAAGGGGCCGTCTTCAGTCTTGTACGGGAGAGCGGCCTCGGGTGGAATCGTCAATCTGATTACCAAGGAACCGCTGCCGGCCACGCACGGCGTATTTTCATTCCAGGGCGACCGCTATGGCAGCGTGCGTCCAACGTTCGATATCACTGGGCCAATTGGCAGCAGTAACAACCTGTTCTACCGAGTAAACGCGGAGTTCGCCGATTACTCAAATTTTCGTGATGCCTTCCATGATCGTCGCTACTTTCTTGCACCTGCACTGACTTGGAAGCCGGAGCAAGCGACAACCATCCGCCTTCAGTTCGAATATCTGCACGGCCGGAATACTACCGACTACGGCATTCCTGCACTCGGAGACCGTCCGGCACCGGTTCCGATCAGCAACTTCTACGGAGAGCCCTGGCAATATTCGCTGTTGCAAAACCGGACGGGCAGTGTGGACATCTCCCACACCTTTGCTCGGCGATGGACGATACGCAGCCGCTTCCGCGCGGCACTAACGAATTGGGATTATTTGGACGTAAGCACTGGCTTCATCGATTCTGACAATCGAACCATCGAGCGCTTCTCTGAAGATGCAGCATACCCGCTCCGGTTTTATGACTGGCAAACAGACTTGACCGGAATCTTCAAGACGGGCCCCATAGAGCACAACGTGCTGATTGGATTCGAGTACGGTAGGCAACAAGTTGTGCAGGATGCCACATTTAGCGACGCGCCGCCGATCGACCTGTACGATCCCGTTGCTTTCAGTCGGACTCGGCCCGACAATGCGACCTTAATCGAAAACTTTTTCAATCCATCGTCCCCGGACTATTTCCCTCTCAATGGAACAACCAAACTGTTTACACATGGCGGCTACATTGAGGATCAGATCACGCTACTTGCGGGCCTGAAGGTTCTGGCTGGAGCAAGGTTCGAGGGCTTCACACAGCGCTACGACGAGATCGTCTACGGCACGCACAATCGACAAGACAATCTTGCAGCGCTTCCGCGCATCGGCATCACCTATCAACCGATTCAGCCACTAACTTTCTATGCTAGCTATAGCCGCAGCTTCAGTCCCACGCTAGCTGCCCAGTTCACACCCGGTGGCGAACCGTTTCAGCCCGAGCGTGGCCATCAGTACGAAGCCGGCGTGCGTACCACGGGATTTCACGGTAGGCTGTCGTCGAGTTTGTCGCTTTATCGTATTCGCGCTTCTAATCTGCTCATTACCAATCCTGGCAATCCGCTGGCATCGATTCAGATCGGTACTGCGGAATCCAAGGGCATCGAATTTGACACTTCTGGGCGCATTCTCCCCGGCTGGGACGTGACCTTCGCTTACGCCTACAACCAGTCAAATATCATCGAAGATCCCGTATACCCGGTTGGTAACGTTTTTCAAAACGCTCCACGGCATAGCGGTAGTCTGTGGACCGTCTACGAACTGCAACGAGGGCCCCTGCGCGGCCTGAGCTTCGGAGGCGGTTTTCGGGCCCTCACCTATCGGTTTGTTGATCCCGCCAACAGTGCGGTCTTACCGGGATACGGCAGGTTAGACGCCATGGCCAGTTACGCGTTTGGCCACATACACAATGACGAGAAGCCTTTCAAGCTGAGCGTCAATGTGCAAAACGTAACCGATCGCAAGTACTTCGAATCGGGCAATACGCCCAGCGTTATATTTCCGGGTTCGCCGGTTGATGTTTGGAGTCGGCTAGAGGTGAGATTCTGAAGTCAGGCGCGCAATGTGACTATTCAGAAGCTTTGAACAGGAGCACCTTAGAAAATGGGACGCACTACATCACGCTTGTTGGTTATGGCGCTCGTTATGTCCGCCCTCGGATGCCAACGCAATAAGGTGCAAGTTGAGATGGAAAGCGCCGCACGCCCGTTCGAGTCAACATCTGCTTCATCGCCTCGCCTTGGAATGTGGGTGCCCAACACGCTTCTAGCTCTTACGGTCGGAGGAGGCGGATCATCAAAGATCCAATTTCAGGTATCCGAAGATGGTGGCGATACGTTTGAAAAACCGGTTCAAGTGAGTGAGCCTGGCGCGAGCGTCAGGGTTGGAGGCGAGAACAGTCCTGTAATGTTCACCGATATACAAGGTGACATCTTCGCCGCATGGTTCCAAAATTCGGCGGCGGGCGCAGC
>Ga0335073_10016288_pt1 | contig 10384 bp, 8 predicted proteins | sample Lox_Sample_22_FD_207093 | JGI IMG/M metagenome (GOLD analysis project Ga0335073, IMG submission 207093) | Soil microbial communities from Loxahatchee National Wildlife Refuge, Florida, United States - Lox_Sample_2.2 | ecosystem: Environmental > Terrestrial > Soil > Wetlands | place: USA: Florida... | reverse complement strand
CGGCAGCATGCCCGGTCCCGGCCGGAAGGCGGCCCTCAGCGGGAACCGGTCCGGGCGGAGCAACTCGGCCGGGTATCGCACCTCCTGGTTCGACACCCAGTGATAGCCGTTGGCGCGCAGCAGCGCGGAGACCTCCGGGCGGTAGAAATTCGGCGTCAGCAGGTACGGCGCGCGGAAGCACCGCGGCCGCGCGCCCGCGATCCGCTCCACCAGCGACCCGGTTCTGGCCAGGTCGTCGCCCAGCCTGTCCAGCCGGTACTGGTCGTAGCTGGCAAGGTCGTCGTGGTCGTATCCGTGCAGCCCGATCTCGTGACCGGCGTCCGCGAGTGCCTGCACGACGTCGGGATGCTCCTCGACCATCCGGCCCACGACGAAGAAGACCGCCCGGGCCTGATAGCGGGCCAGCACGTCAAGGATCGCGCGGGCGCTCGCGTGCAGGTCATACGGCGCGTCGTGCGGCATGCCGTACGAACCCTCGAAATCAAAGCAAATCAGCATCCCCGCGGGGGGAGACCCCCCGCGAACCCCCCCAAAACCAGTACCTCTCACGCCGATCCCCCGCCCACCTCAAACCCCTATGGCACACTTCCCCCACCTGCACCTGTATCCCGATTCCGCCCGCTTAAGACCCGCCGGCCACCACCGGACGGGTCGAGGAGGAAGTCTGTTTCATGATCTAGGTGGATTTTCCGCTCATAGGGCGTTGTGTCAAAGGGGAAACGATCAGTCCGGCTGACCCTGCCCGCCGCCTGGTCGTCGAGTGGACGGCCCAGTTGTAGACCCTAGGCCAGGAGCCCAATGGGCAAGAACACCACCCGTCACGCTCGCGCAGGCAGGCGCCAGTACAGTGCCGCGCGTGTGCAGGCGCTCATCAAAGCACACGCACCAGGGCCAGTCGGCGGTCGGCCGTAGATGATCATGATCGCCGGTTCCCACCCCCGAAAACCCCCCGGCCACCCACCCCTAATGCGGACGGCCAGAGGCCGACTCATCCCCGGCGGGGGGAGACCACGGGGGCACCCTTCCCCACAGCCGCCAGGGTTCCCCCGAGGTCTCCCCTCGCGCCCCCCGTCCTTACCCCCTCCCGGCCCAGCCCTGGTGTCAGCGCTGCCGCAGGTCATCGGCGGTGAGGAATACGGCGTTCGTGCAGACCGACAACCTCGGGTACGACAGGTCACTAGTGTCCTGAGTCGTTGATTCTTGGGCAGTGTGAAATCGGGCTGTTCCCGGTTGGCCTGGCTGGCGGTAGTGTCCTGTCGTGGCGGCGGGTACCGACGGGAGCAGTGCTGCTGGCGTTCCCGGGCCGGGGGATGCTGGGGGCCGTGGGGATCTGGTCGAGTTCTGGCGGACGCCGGTCTTCAACGAGAAGCTCCACCGGGTCCCGGCGTTTTTGCTCCCCCGGCTGGCGGAGATGGCCGCCGAAGTCCCGCGCACTGATCGTGGCCGCCGTATCTATTACGAACGGATCCATTGCCTGCTGGTGCTGGCGCACATCGCCAGGCGCACAGACCCGGCCGCCTTCGATCTCGCTGAGCTGCCCTCGGAAGCAGAGCGTCATCTGGGCGGCGCCCTGGGCCAGGCCTTCCATCAGGGGTGCTCGCTTGCGGACGTCGCGTTCGCTACCGGGCTTCCAGCTGAGCGGGTTGTGGCGATCGGGAAGCGGACGATCCGCCGCGCCGGGTGGCTCAGCCGGATCGCAGCAGATGACGGCCTACCGTGCTGACGCGCTGATAAGCCCGCAGTAGGCAGCGAGTGTCTCGAGGATCTCATCAGCGGTCTTGGTCCACACGAAGGGCCGGGGGTTCTTGTTCCACTCGCTGGTCCATGCGCGGATGTCCGCCTCGAGTTCGGTGACGCTGCGGTGCGCTGATCTGCGGAGTTTGCGGTTGGTCAGCTCCGCGAACCAGCGTTCGACCAGGTTGAGCCACGAGGAGCTGGTGGGCGTGAAGTGCAGGTGGAAGCGGGGGTGGCGCAGCAGCCACTTGTGGATCTGTGGGGTCTTGTGCGTCGCGTAGTTGTCCAGGACCAGGTGCAGGTCAAAGTCCTTGGGGACGGCATCGTCGATGAGCTTGAGGAAACGCAGGAACTCGTTGTGCCGGTGCCGGCGGTAGGACTGTGCGATCACCGAGCCGCTGGCCAGGTCGAAGGCGGCGAACAGGCTGGTGGTGCCGTTGCGGACGTAGTCGTGGGTCATCCGGGCCGGGGTCGTGGGCAGCATCGGCAGGCACGGGGCGGTCCGGTCCAGCGCCTGGATCTGCGACTTCGTGCGCCACGAGGCGCCGCACTACCGGATGGAGGTGAAAGGACTCCATTGCCGGTCTGTCGCAGCAGGCCGGTGAAGCTGAGGGCAGCCTGAACTGGGAGACGACGGGGAGGGCGGGAGCAGCCCTGACAACGACGGGACGGGTCGGCACTGCCAGACGGCCTGGGCCTGCCTAGCGAGACGGAAAGGTGTACGCGAGGAACCAGCGTGTAAAGCCTCTTAAGAGATACACCGGCTCCAACCTGGCGGATGCGGGCCGGAGAGCGGTGCACGCCCGGTCGCCTTTTGGGGCGGGCGGGTGACTCCCGTGCTGGGTGAAGTCGCCGGCAGGGAGGCCACGAGGAAAGCCTGCGGCGTACTCGTGGCGATGCCGCAGGGGCAAAGCTGGGCACCGGCCCCGTCGACCGGAGTGTGGTGAACGTGGGAAGCGTCCCGGGCTGGTCCCGTCGCCCCGGCCCTCCAGGCCGGGGGCGGGGAGGTCCGTGCTCGACCGAGCAGGCCGGGGCGTGGCGGAGCCGCTGTAGTAGTCGGAGGCCGGGAAAGCCGGTCACGTGGCGAAGGGCGGCAGCGAGTTCGCAGCGGAGGGACTGGAATGGCAGGAGATCGCTGGTGAATACCGGTGTGCTGTGGCCGGAGCTGGAAGAGGCCGAGTGGCAGGTACTGCGGATCCAGACCAAGTTGCACCAATGGGCGACCGATGAACCTGGTCGTCGGTTCGATGATCTGTTCAACCTCGTCTGTGACCCGGCCGTCCTGGTCGTTGCGTGGGCCCGGGTGCGGGGTAATCGAGGGAAGCGGTCGGCGGGGGTGGACCGGGTCAGACCCGAGTCGGTCTTTGCCGCTGCGGAGTGGTTCTTGCCGGTCCTGCGAGAAGACCTCAAGGCACGGTTGTTCACTCCGATGCCCGTGCGGGAGCGGATGATCCCCAAGCCCGGTAGTGCCAAACGCCGGAGACTGGGCATCCCGACCGCAAGGGACCGCACCGTGCAAGCGGCCCTCAAGCTGGTGCTCGAGCCGATCTTCGAGGCGGACTTCAAGCCATGCTCCTATGGCTTCCGCCCGGGGCGCCGAGCCCAGGACGCGATCGCTGAAATTCACCAGTTCGCGTCCCGCTCTTATGAGTGGGTGCTCGAAGGTGACATTGAGGCGTGCTTCGACATGATCGACCACACGGCCTTGATGGGCCGGGTGCGTCGGCGGGTCGGGGACAAGCGCGTCTTGAGCCTGGTGAAGGCTTTCCTGCGGTCAGGCATCCTTGGTGAGGATGGCCAGCTGCGGAACACGGCCACCGGCACACCTCAGGGCGGGATCTTCACGCCCCCAACGCAGTTCATAACTTTGGCGCATGTCACCCTCCGTGTCGGTGGTTTCGTGGTGGCCGCGGCCGCTGGTGGCCCGTTCCCGGACGGGGATGCGGTGGCGGATGGTGATCTTCTCGGGGCCGATGAGGACGTTTTTGACCAGCAGCCGCAGGACGCGGCGGCGGTCGTCGGTGCTGGCACCGGCGGTGCTGGCGCGCAGCCGGGTGAGGAAGCCTTCGAGATCGTCGGCGAGCTTGAGGTAGGCCTCGCGGTCGGCGGCCTGGGCGCCGAGGGCGCCGAGCTGGCTTTTGAGGTTCGCTTCGCGGGCGCGCAGGTCTGGCATGCGGGTGCGCAGTTCGTCGATGGTGATCAGCTGCTCGGAGTAGGCCTGGATCATCGCGGTGATCGAGGTGCCGGCTTTGGCGAGGGCCTGTTCGGTCTGCTTGCGCTGGCGGGTGACGGGGTCGGAGGTGCGGGCCTGCTCCAGCCGCTTGCTGATCTCGGCGCGGATCAGGGCGGGGTCGGCGAGCAGGCCGGTGATGTGGTCCCATACGACGGTGTCGAGGTAGTCGGCGCGCACAGGCTTGCTGCCGCAGACCCGGCCGCCTTCGTAGCGGTAGTTGTCGGAGCCGAGGCACCGGTAGTAGTAGATCTTCTTGCTGGTGGTGCGGGTGGAGGTGCGGTAGTAGCCGTATCCGCAGGCTGCGCAGGCGGCCAGGCCCTGCAGCAGCGAGGCCGGGAGCTTGCTGTTGCGGGGCGCGAACCGCTTGTTGTCTTCGAGCCGCTGGCCAGCGCGGGCGAAGGTGTCTTCGCTGACGATGGCCGGGACCGCGATCTCGGTCCATTCCTCCCGCGGCCGGTCCACGGTCTTGACCGCCCGCGGCGTGGTGCGTCCCTGGAGGCGGGCGACGCGGTTCAGCGCGGGCTGTTCGTGGATGACCTGGGTCTTGCCGAATACTGCCCGGCCCGCGTAGGCCGGGTTGCGCAGCATGCCCCAGACCACGCTGCGATCCCACCGGTGCTTGCCGGTGCGGGTCACCGCGCCGGAGGCCGCCAGCCAGCGGGCCAGGTCCGCGATGGTGGCGCCGTCGTCGGCGTAGCGGCGGAACATCTCCGCGGCCAGCACTGCCTCATGCTCGATGACCTCGTAGCGGGCTCCCGATTCCGGGGTTTTGCGGATGTAGCGGTAGCCGAACGGGGCGCCGCTGAGCACGTTCACGCTGCCGGAGCGGGCCCGGTAGGCCTTGCCGCGCCGGTAGCGCTCCATCAGCTGCGCCTTCTCGTACTCGGCGAACATGCCCTGGAACTGGACCAGCAGCTGGTCCTCGGGGCTGTCCCCGCGCGGCCCGCGCACGAACTCGACCCGGGTGCCGCAGCGGGCGAGTTCCTCGATCAGCAGCGCCTGGTAGGCGAACTTGCGGGCCAGCCGGTCCGGCGAATAGCACAGCACCACGTCCAGGCAGCCCTGCGCGGCCAGGTCGCGCAGCGCCTCCAGCCCCGGGCGCGCCAGTGTCGCCCCGGAGTGCCCCTCGTCAAGGAAGACCCACTCGGCGGGAACCTCAAGCCGGCTGGCCGCGGCGTGCGCGCGCAGCGCGTCGACCTGCGACCCGATCGTCTGGTCTTTGGCCTGCCGCTTGCTGGAGACCCGGGCATAGATCGCCCCGCTCGTCATCTGCCTGCCCTTCCTGCCCGGCGCGCCCGGTCCGGGCCCGCCGCTGCGGCACCAAGATGCCGTAGGCCACCGACAAGTCGGCGGCCGTGTGCCGGTCGAAGACGAACTGCGCCTCGACCTGCCGGCCGCTCACCGGCGCGGATGATTCCTGCGACCCCGGTCGAGAAACTCCTCCAGCGCCTGCGCGACGACCGCCGAGACCGTGCGGCCCGAGACGCGGGCGTGCTCCCGCACGGCCGCCGCCAGCCTGCCCGGCAGCCGGACCGTGAACACCGTGCCTGGCTCGGGAACCGGCACCGGCCCCGAGGCCGCGGCCTGGCTGACATACCGGCGCGCCTGCCGCTGCGAGCAGCCCAGCCGCCCGGCCAGCACGCGGGCCGCCTCAGCCGCCGCAACCCCCGACCCCAGCAGGCCAGCGGCAGCGTTGACATGCGCCGCATGATCCGCGGCACTCGCGCGCCGATCTCCAGCCATGACATAAGGCTAATACATGTAATGTCCCCTAGCGGGCAGAGGGCGGCCGGCGCCGCCGTCATCCCGCTCACCGGGCCGCACCCGCCGCCCGCGCCCGTGCGATCCACGACGCGACCGTCAGCACCGTCGCGGTATCCAGCCCCGCCAGCCACCCCGCAACCCGCCGGTCCCAGGCCCCCATCTCGACGCCGCCCAGCACGCCTGCCAGGATCACCGACCGCTCCGCCTCGGGCACGAACCCGCCCGGAACCGACTCCAGCGGACCGGCCGGCACCCCCGGCCGCCCGGCGCTCACCGGCCACGCTCCACCCGCCGGTAACCCAGCGTGACCTCGAAGCAGAAATTGCCAACTGCGTTGGGGGCGTGTGGTCGCCGCTGCTGGCCAACGTCGCCCTGTCGGTCCTCGACGAGCACTTCGCTGAGGCCTGGCAGGCGGCGGGCACGTCTTACCAACGGTTTAAGCGACGCCAGCAGGGGTTCGCCACCTACCGTCTCGTCCGCTACGCGGACGATTTCGTAGTCCTGGTGGCGGGCACCGCGGCGCACGCGGCCAACCTGCGGGAAGAGGTCGCGGCGGTCCTGGCGCCGACGGGTTTGCGCCTCTCGGAAGCCAAGACAAAGGTCTGCCACATCGACGAGGGCTTCGACTTCCTCGGGTTCCGCATCCAGCGGAGACGGAAACGAGGCACGGCCAAGCGCGTGGTCTATACCTATCCGTCGAAGAAGGCACTTGCCTCGATCGTCGGCCGGGTCCGCATGCTGACCCGCAGATCTTCACATCCGACGCTCGCGGCCTTGCTGCGCCAGCTCAATCCGGTGCTGCGGGGCTGGTGCGCCTACTTCCGCTACGGCGTGTCCAAGGCGACCTTCGGCTACCTCGACCAGTACACCTGGCATCGGGTGGTCCGGTGGATTCGCAAACGACACAACCGCACGAAGTGGACTGCTCTCCTGCGCCGCTACCTGCCCGGGTGGCGGCCTACCGAGGGCAACGTCACGTTGTTCCAGCCCCAGGCCGTGACGGTCAGCCGTTACCGCTACCGGGCGAATAACATCGCGACACCCTGGGCGAGCAGAACGCCAGCATCAATCGGGTAGCCCCAAGGCATGGGCTCGTGGAGAGCCGGATGCGTGGAGACACGCACGTCCGGTTCGGCGGGCGGGCTGGGGAAACGTAACGCCTGCAAAGGCGTCAACGCGCCCCAGTCCGACCCAACTCATCCACGCACAGCACCAGCGCGTTCTCCGGCGGGGCCATATACAGGCCGACGACATCACGGACCTTCTCGATGAACTGCGGGTCAGTGGACAGCTTCCACGTCTGCACGACATGCGGCTTGAGCCCGAACGTGCGCCAGATCCGCGACACCGTGGACTGGGACACGCCCGCTGACCGGGCCATCGACCGGGTCGACCAGTGCGTGTCCCCGCCCGGCGGCGCCTGCTCCAGGGCCGCGGTGATGACCTGCTCCACCTTCTCGTCACTGACCGTCCGCGGCCGCCCGGGTCGCGGCTCGTCCGTCAGCCCCTCCAGCCTGCCCGCCAGGAACCGCCGCCGCCACTTCGCCACCGTGTCCCGGGAAACCCCCAGCTCATTCGCAACGGACTGATTCGGCCGACCGTCGGCGCAGGCCAGGATGATCCGCGACCGCAGCGCCAGCGACTGCGCGGTCTTGCGCCGCCGCACCCACGCGCCCAGCACGCGACGCTCATCCTCAGTCAGCTCAACAGGAGCAAGCTTCGGGCTCGGCACCACCGAAGCCTACCAACTGCATAATAACTTCGGACTCAGGACACTAGCCCTGGCTTTTCACGAAGCCTGACCGCTGAGTGGTGCGTCTGGACGAAAAAATGCTCCTGAACTGGGACAATAAGGATTGTCGAGGTCCTTACCGGTCCAGTCCAAGGAGCACTTTCTACGTGAACGCTACCGCATGGTCTCGTGGTCTTGAAGTTGCCGGCGGCGGCACGGGCGTCGTGTCGCACGCGGGCCCGGTCCTGCTGCGCCAGCTCACCGACCGGACGGGCCTGACGGCCGCCCTGTCGGCGGCGCTGCCGTCGCCGGACGGCGGCCTGGACCGGGGCCGGGTCTTCGCCGACCTGGCCTGCGCGATCGCCGACGGCGCCCGCGTGATCAGCGACTTCCGGGTCATGGGCGACCAGGATGAGGTCTTCGGCCAGGTCGCGTCGGTCCCGACCGCGTGGCGGACGCTGAAGGAGGCCGCCGCCGGCGGGGACCGCACCCGGCGGAAGATCACCGCCGCGATAAGTAAGGCGCGGCGTTACGCCTGGTCGCAGGTCATCGCCCGGCACGGGCAACTGCCTGCGGTCCAGGTCGCGGACCGCCAGCTGGAGGGCATCACCTGCATCCGCCTGGACGCCACCGTCGTGCCCGCCCACAGTGACAAGGAGCAGGCCGAGCCGAATTTCAAGGGATCCGGCCATCATCCCGTCCTGGCCGAATGCGATAACGTGCGCGAGCCGCTCGCGTGGATGATGCGGCCGGGCTCGGCCGGGTCGAACACGGCCGCGGACCACCTGGCGCTTCTCGACGAGGCGATCGCGGCGCTCCCGCCGCAGTTCCGCCGGAAGCTCATGGTCACCTGCGACGGCGCGGGCGCGAGCCATGACCTGGTGAAACGCCTGGACGAGCTCGCGGGCCGCCGTGGGTGCGAACTCGTGTACTCCGTCGGCTGGGCGCTGGCCGGACGGGAGAAAACCGCGCTCAGGCTCGTCCCGGAGACCGCGTGGGAAGCTGCGATCGACGCGAAGGGAGAAGTTCGCGAGCGCCGGTCCGATGAGGCCTGCGGGAACGGCAGATGCGGGCACCGGGCCTGCTGGATCGAGGAAGCGCACGTCACCGAGCTGACCGGGCTCCTGCGCAAGGGCCCGGACGGCGACCGGCTGCAGGCCTGGCCCAAGAGCATGCGGGTCTTCGCCCGCCGCGAGCGCCCCCATCCCGGCGCGCAGCTCACCTTGCTCGAAGCCGCCGACGGGTGGCGTTACACGCTGTGGGCGACGAACCTGCCCGAGGACACGAGGGGCTGGCGCGGCCAGTGCGCTTACATCGACGCAGGCCACCGCGTCCACGCCCGCGTCGAGGACCATCCGCACCGGGAAGGACACCGGGCTCGGCCATTTCCCGTCCCGCGACTACGGGCTGAACAAGGCCTGGCTGGACGCGTCGATGACCGCCTGCATCCTGCTGTCCTGGCTCCGGCACCTCGCCCTCGACGGCAAGCTCGCGAGAGCAGAGCCCAAGACCCTGCGCTACCGCCTCTTCCACGCAGCCGCCCGGCTCGTGCGCGGCGGGCGCCGCAAGACCCTCAAGATAGCCGCCGGCTGGCCCTGGGCCACCGCGATCATCACCGCCTGGAATCGTATCCAGGCCCTCCCGCACCCAACCTGACCAGCGAGAACCGTCCCTGCAATCAAGGAAAGGAGAACCGGGGCTGTGGAACCTCCGGTTACCCGGCCCGACAGCCGGGCCGTCAGCGTGCCCCGACACCGAAAAACCGCTCCCGGAGGCGCTCGTCGCGCCGTTCAGACAGGCACCTCAGCAGCGTGAAAGATCGGGGCTAGGGTCGACCTTGGAGCGTGTCAAGCGCCCCAAATGGCCTGCCACCCATCCGTCTGGAATGGACACGGCCGTAGGAAACCACGCGTCCATGAGGTTCGCTTCGGTGAAATTCGTGTTCGCGAGCCTCGCGGTGGAGAGGTCAGCTTTCGTGAGGTCCGCGCCGGCCAGGATGGCGTCTGTGAGGTTAGCCTCGCGCATCATCGCTTCGGCGAGGTCCGCGCCAGAGAGGTCCGTTTGGATCAGGTTCGCGCTGGTCAGGTTCGCACCGCGGAGGTAGGCACCCGCAAGGACTGCGACCATCAGATTGGCGCGAGTGAGGTCCGCCTTCTGAAAGTGCGCGCCGGTGAGGTCGGCGCCAGGCATGAACGCGTCCGGGAGCTTTGCATCGGTGAAGCCCGCGCCACACAGTTTCGCGCCGCTGAAGTCAACTTCTGGGAGCTCCGCGCTACGGAATTGCGCTCCGTCAAGCTTCGCCTGGTTGGCGAAGACACGCGTTAGATTCGTCCAGCGCAGGTTCGCGCCGTCAAGCTGCGCGCCGCTGAGGTTCGCTCCACGGAGGTCGATTTGGCCGCCGTCGTATTCCGTGGTGCGCCGTCCGATGACGGTCATGGCAGCTTGGACGTTCGGGCGGGTAGAACGCCCGGGCAGCGCAGTCCCGTGAGTAGGCAGCGGCCATGGCTCGCGGGAGTGCTCGCGGACGAACGCTGCCAGCACTTCCATCACGGTCGGGTGGTCCCTCGCTGAGTCTCGGGCGATGCGTTCCAGGGCGTAGATGCCGCCGATCCGCACGTCAAGCTTCTCGGATCCGAGCTGCTCGATCGCCCTGGCATAGCGCTCAGTCACTTGCCCTTGCTCGGTCAGCTGAACTGTCCGCTGCGCGAAGATCGAGTTCCGGGCAGTGAAGACCAGCGCCCCCGCGGCGAACACGCCCGCGCCCAGCGTCAGCAGCTGGGTCCGCACCGCCTCCCGTGCCATCTGCAGCTGTCGCACGCTGCGCTCCGGCCATGACGCCGACGTCATGAGCAGCGATCAGATCAGTGATGGGCCAAACGATCGCGGCAGCTGCAGTGATCCCGATAAGCGCAGATCCTATG
>Ga0335073_10016287_pt1 | contig 10384 bp, 7 predicted proteins | sample Lox_Sample_22_FD_207093 | JGI IMG/M metagenome (GOLD analysis project Ga0335073, IMG submission 207093) | Soil microbial communities from Loxahatchee National Wildlife Refuge, Florida, United States - Lox_Sample_2.2 | ecosystem: Environmental > Terrestrial > Soil > Wetlands | place: USA: Florida... | reverse complement strand
ATAGGGGCCGTTCTCCTGACCGCCGTAAAAAATTCCGTAACCCGCGCGAAGAACGAGCTTCGGCGTGATTTGGTAGGCAAGCCCCAACCGAGGCGCAAAATTGGTCAGGTCGGGAGAGATCAGTCCGGGGCTGCCTGTGCGAACGACGGGAATGTTGGCGGCTAGAAAAGGCGTGAGTTGTGCGTTCTGTCCCTTAGGCACGAGGATGGAATCGTTCGAGAAATCGAACGTTCCCTGCTCGTTTCCAGATGCCTTTACAGTTGTGAAGAGCTCGTACCGAAGACCGAGATTGAACGTAAGGCGCTGCGTCATCCGGAAATCGTCTTGCGCATAGAACGCATAAATCTGCCTGTGATAGTCGACGTTGTGGACGCTTGTGATCGTGCCGTAGTCTGGAATTCCCAGAAAGAAAGTAGCGACGGCATCGCCCCCGGTGGTGGGGGAGGCCGGATTGTCCGTGAAGTCGCTGCCAAAACTCATCGTCCCGCGAGCCGCGGAAGGTTCGAGAAGTGTGAACTGTTCGCGTCGAATTTCCGTGCCAAATTTCGCCGTGTGCCTTCCGTGCACCCAGGTCACATTCTCGTTGAAGACGTAGCTGTTCTGCTTTTCGATGGCGGGCAGAAATCCGGCGCTGCCGATGGTTGCCGTGCCATCGGAAAAGGAGAGCTGAGGCAGTCCACCCAAATCCGGACCGAACGGCACGCCTGGGAAATCGAGCTGCTGCGAAACATTCTGATCCGAGTTGAGCTGCAAGCGGTGAGAATTGATGCGGTTGTAGCCGAATCGAAATTCGTTGACCAGAGTCGGAGAGAAAATGTGCGTTTCGCTGAGGGCCACGCTGCGAAAGGAATCGTCTTCGGTTCCGTCGGAGAATGCCCCTCCATCGAGTTCGTTCTGGAAGGGAGACGGAGTAAAACTCGGCTGATCTTCATAGCTGAAGCGCCCGAACAGGCTGTCCTTATCGGATATCCTGTGGTCGATCCGGATGTCCGCGTTGTTGCGCGTCGCGGTTCTTTTTGGCTCAGCAAGAAAGTTGAACCCGTATTGGTTGATGTCCACGTTTGGTTGCGGAAAGAAGGCTGCCAGCCGCGTGGCGAGCGGATCGAGCGATCCGGCGGGAAATATGTTGGTCGGATTCCCTGCACCATTCACGCCGATGGGAACGCCGCAGTAGCCGCTCGGATTCAAATTCGAGGATTGCGCCAGCCTTGAGTTGAAAATTTCTCCCATATAAGTCGGGCGCCCGTTGCAGTCGAGCGCGACCGTGTTGGGAAGGACTTCGCCATTTGCGTCCACTTGCGGCGCGACCATGTTGGTCAAGAGCGAAGAGAAATCTCCGCCAATTTCAGCAGGCGTCGGAACAACGGAGCCCTGCGGCAGGGCCTGTATGACCCGCAAGCCTTCGTAGTCGACAAAGAAGAACGTGCGGTCCTTGATGATCGGTCCACCCAGGGTGGCGCCGAATTGGTTCTGGTGATAGGGCTGCTTTCCGAAAATGTCGAAGGGGTTTGCCGCATCCAGAGCGTCATTCCTGAAGAACTCGTACAGGTCTCCGTGGAAGCTGTTCGTGCCGGACTTCATTACCGCATTGAGGATCGCTCCGTTGCCGCGGCCAAACTCAGCGCTGTACGAATTCGTTTGGACCTTGAATTCTTCGATCGCATCCACGGAGGGCTGAATGACGTAGGCTTGACCTGTGAGGACATCGCCAAGATTCGAATTGTTGTCGACGCCGTCCAGAAGAAAATTGTTTTGCAGTGAGCGCGCACCGTTGGAGCTGAAGCCGTAACTGGTTTCCACACGCGATCCGGGTTCGCTCGGAACCACGCCCGCGCCGAGCAGCGCAAGCTGGGCATAATTGCGGCCATTCAGAGGCAGAGTGACGGCAGTTCTTCCCGTGACCGTATTTCCCAAATCGGAAGTCTCTGTCTGCAACTGTGGAGTCGAAGAACTGACGATGATCGTCTCGTCGGGATGGCCCACCTGAAGTGTGAAGTCGATTGCGGGTTTTTCATCCACATTGAGAGTCACAGGACCAGCGACTGCTTTCTTGAAACCTGCCTTCTCGATAGTGATGGTGTAGCGCCCGACCCTGAGCGGGCTCGCCACATATTCGCCAGAACCGCTCGATTCGGTCGTGAATGAAATTCCGCGATCGACTTCCTTCACCGTCACCTTCGCTCCCACGATGACTGCACCCGAGGCGTCCTTTACCGTGCCGACGATTGCCCCAGTGTCCTTTTGCGCGAAGGCGGCGGGCGAGGTGAGAATCAAGCAAGACACCACGACACCCCAAGCAAGCAGTCGACCGCGAGAAGATACGGCATGATCAAAAAGGCGAAAACGAAATGTAGTCACGACCCCTCCCGCTCCGTCGCGTTGGGCGGCGTCCCACGCGAATGGAGTGCACGATTAGGCAGGAAAAATCATTACCCCGAGCGGTCAAATAAGTAGTACCATCCTGAGCGATTGTCAACCATTATTTTCGTTTTGTATCGTTTGTGAGCGAATTTGTTTGGCACTTGCCCGCTTGTGTGGCAGAGTGCGACTGAGTCACGCAGGGTTGCGACGAATTAAAAGAGCCGGGGCGAAGAAAATGTTGGCCGAAGAGCGAAGATTTCGCATTCGAGAATTGCTTGCAATGCAGAGAACCGTCACTGCTTCGGAGCTGTGCAGCGTATTGCGCGTGACGCCAGCGACGATTCGCCGCGATTTGGCCTGGCTCGAACGCGAAGGTGTATTGGTGAGGTCGCACGGCGGCGCCGTTTCCAGAACTCCTGTCGTGAGCTCGCAGAGTTCCCCGGATGGAGCAAGACACGCCAACCAGACGGAAAAAGAGGCGATCGCAAGAGAAGCGGAGCGACTGATTCTGGACGGCGAAACGGTTTTTTTGGATGCGAGCACGACTGTCTACGAAGTGGCAAAGCGGCTCGGCCATCGCAACCGATTGACCGTCGTGACAAATTCCGCGCCGATCGTTTGCCAGCTTCAAAGAAGCCCGAACGTCACCGTAATCTCGACAGGGGGAGATTTGCAGAAGGGCGCTTTCTATTTGTCCGGACCGTGGGCGCAACACGCGCTCTCGCAAATTCGCGTCGACAAGGCAATTCTCGGCGTCGCCGCGATCGATCCCGTTTATGGAATTTCGGCCGCCACCCAAGCCGAGGCGCTCATCAAGCGAATGATTCTCCAGGCCGCGCGCGTCAGAATCGGTGTCGCGGACCACACCAAATTCGAGCGTCGCGAGTTTGCACAGGTTTGCCCGGTGAGTGACCTGCAGATCTTGGTGACGGATTCCGGCACCGACGCGAAACACCTGAGACTTCTCCGTGAAGCCGGGCTGGAACTAATCGTTGCCGATGTGCGCTCCACGATGGAAGCGCCGCGGAACGAGGCAGGAAAGCAGCGGAGCCGGGGAGGAATAACGAAATTCTAATTTCGTATCCGCAATGAGCCAGCTGCGGGGACAAATCGGCAGATTGCCGGAGGTGACGAAAATTGAAAAGTGTAATTTCGAAAAGTGTCTGGGCAGGTTTGTTGCTGTTATCCGGTCTTGGATTACTCTCCCTTGCGATGGGCGGGTGCGCAACTTTACAACGCATCTTCGGTTCTACTTCGCTGCCGTCCGATCTTACTTCTCTCGACCCGATCGATACACATGTCCACGCGTTCCGCAGCGATCCCGGCTTTTTTGCAATGATCGAGCGGTCTCACCTGCATGTCTTGGATATCTGCGTCGTGGACAGCTACAACATTTTCGGCCTGGAGGCGATCGAGCGGCAACGTGCCGACGCGTTTGTCTCCGGCAGCGACGGACACGCAACGCTCTGCACAACATTCGATCCGTTCTCGTTTGAAGATCCTGGCTATGCTCAGCGCGTGATTGCGCAATTGAATGAAGATTTTGCGAATGGTGCGGTTGCCGTGAAAATCTGGAAAAACGTGGGGATGCAGATCCGGAAGCGCGATGGAACTTATCTGATGCCCGACGATCCGATTTTCGCACCCGTCTACCAGGACATTGCCGCTCACAACAAGACTTTGATCGCGCATCTGGCCGAGCCGTCTTCCTGCTGGCAGCCGCCGAATCCATCGAGCCCTGACTACGACTACTACAAAAGCAATCCGCAGTGGTACATGTACTTGCATCCGGACCACCCGTCGAAGGAAATGATTCTTGCTGCTCGCGATCACTTGTTGGAGGAAAACCCGCAGCTTCGCGTCGTCGGTGCGCATTTGGGAAGCATGGAGACCAGCGTGGACGAGATTGCGAGCCACTTCGACCGCTACCCGAACTTCGCCGTTGATATGGCCGCGCGAATGGAATACTTGATGCTGGCCCCTCGCGATAAAGTTAGAGATTTCCTGATCAAGTATCAGGATCGGGTTCTGTATGCGACCGATCTTGAATTTCTGGCGGATGAAGCTCCGGCGGACGCCGAGCACGAATGGACCGAAACATACCGGCGAGACTGGAAGTTTTTGGCGACTGATGACGCGATCCGGCTGCAAGGCCGTGAAATTCGAGGTCTGGCGCTTCCCCGCCCGGTTCTGAAGAAGATTTATCACGACAATGCCGTGCGGTGGATTCCAGGCATTGCGGGGGTGAAATGAATTCTACCGGTTTGACAATTCTCGTGAATAGGAAAATGTGGCAGCGGGAATATGCCTTGTTCGCCATTAGGGGGCTGACCGATGAGAGATCTTGAGCGGAGCGCGAAGAGCGGCCTCTTTTTAGTGCTGGCAGTGGCCATTTGCGTCGCAGGATGCGCCAAGAAGACAGCGCAGCCGGCGGCCGAGAACTCTTCCGTCGAGTCGTCGGTACGAATTCGGCAAGACGCCGGTTCGATCTTTATCTACACGCCGGAGGCGGAATTTTCCGTCTCGCCGTCGGGCTACGTAACTGGCAAGTTGATCTCGGGCGACAAAACTCTGACACTCGATGCGCCCGACGGTGGCTCAGGACTATCCGCGATAGTCGATGATAAAGAAATCCGTGACTTCGATTTCGACCTAGCTCATCCGAGTATCGGGCCGACAGAAGGCAAAATCGGAGCCAAAGGACGGCGAGTGGAATTGGCCGGCCGCAGTGCCACGACTGGCCTTCAGGCAATGCTCGAGGTCGAAGTCTACGATGATTTTCCGCAGATGGCGTTCATCTCCGCAACTTTTCACAACACAGGAAACGCCGGCGTCCCCCTCGAGGCGGTCGATATCGATGAGCATGTGTTGGACGCGAGCCTGGCGGATCCTTCCGTGCAGCCGTACCAAATGTGGTCGTTCCATGGCGCTAGCATCGAATGGGGCAAGGATAACGTATTTGAAATTCCCCAAAAGTTCTCACAGACAAATCAAATGGGGTCGCTGGTCGAAGTCAAAGGTGACCTCGGCCGCGTCGGCGGCGGCATCCCGGTGGTCGCCACGTGGACACGCACCGTGGGTGAAGCTATTGGACATGCTGAAACTCTGCCGCTGGTGCTCTCCATTCCGGTCGAGACCCAAGCCGATGGCCGCGTGCGCGCCTACGTCCATTTGCAGCCTGCCGAAATTCTGAATCCCGGCGATACATACGCGACGCCGCGCACGTTCCTTGCCGTCTACTCCGGCGACTATTACGAGCCGTTGCGGATGTACTCCGACGTGCTCGGACATGAAGGCCTTCCCAAAGTAACCGACACGAACGAGGACTACGCGGCGAGCTGGTGCGGATGGGGATATCTTTCCAATGTGACTCCCAAGCAAATGCTGGGGACAATCCCCAAATTGAAAGAACTCGGCATTCATTGGGCCACGCTCGACGATCGCTGGTTCAATAACTACGGGGATTGGGAGCCGCGACAAGACACGTTTCCCGACGACGAGATTCGCAAGATGGTTGACGAGTTTCACGCGCAGAATATAAAAGTGCAGCTCTGGTGGCTGCCTTTGGCCGTCGAGGATGGCCATGGCGGATACGATTCGCACAAATACGGAATCTCGCAAGTCGTCAAAGCCCACCCGGACTGGCTGATTCTCGACAAGAACGGCAAACCAGCGCGCATGACGCGAAATCTGGCAACCTTATGTCCCGCCGTTCCGGCGGTCCGCGAGTACTACAAGCAGTTGACCGAACGTTTCATCAAGGATTGGGGATTCGACGGCAGCAAGCTCGACAACATTTATAGCGTTCCGCTCTGCTACAACCCCAAGCATCATCACAAATCGCCCCTCGATTCCGTCTACGCCATGGGCGAAATCTACAAGACCATCTTTGACGAGACGCGGGCCCTGAAACCCGAGAGCGTCACTCAGAGTTGCTCCTGCGGCACACCGCCGAACCTCGCCTGGCTCCGCGATATGGATCAGGCTGTTACCGCCGATCCTGTCGGCGCGGGCCAAGTGCGTCAACGGATCAAAATGTATAAAGCCCTGCTCGGACCGAGCGCCGCCGTTTATGGCGATCACGTCGAACTGACTCGCGTGAAAGACCTCAATGGAAACGAGCAGGACCTGGGCTCGGATTTCGCCTCGACGATTGGGCCGGGAGGAGTGGTCGGCACGAAATTCACCTGGCCAAATTACGGACCGAAGCTCAGCGATGTCTATCTGACGCCCGAAAAGGAAGCGGACTGGAAGAAGTGGATCGGCCTTTACAACCAAAACATGCTCTCACGGGGAACTTTTCTCGATCTGTATGTCTATGGATACGACTATCCGGAAGGATATGCGATCGAGAAAGACGGTGCGATGTACTATGCGTTCTTTGCGACGGTTCCAGGGAATCCTTCACAGCCCTCCGCGTGGTCAGGTGAAATCGAATTGCGCGGACTCGCGCCGGGCAAGTATAGCGTCACCGACTACGCGAACGATAAGGATCTCGGCACCGTGACGGCTCCCGACGCTCACATTTCGACTTCTTTTGCGGATCATCTCCTACTGCGGGTCGTAAAACAGTAGGCGAGCGGGTCGAGTCGAGATGATTCTCGCTGAGGTTTACTTCGACTGATCGTTGAGCCTTTCTTCGAAGAACAGGCGAATTCCATCGCGATCCCGGAATGCTTCGATCCCGCCCTCCCGCGTGGTCGAATAGGCGCCTGCGAGATTCGCGTAATCCAAGCATTCTTGCATGCTGGCACCTTTCAAGAATCGGTGAATGTATCCCGCGTCGAAGCTATCGCCGGCACCCACAGCGTCTTTCACGTCTACGCTCAGCGGCTCGCAACGAAACTCCTCCTCCTTCTTTCTCGCCAGCGCGCCTTGATCACCTCGCTTGATGACGACCGCGCCGCAAACCTGGCTGAGTTTTCGGGCGGCTTGGTCGAGATTTTCGGCGCGCGATATTTTCAAGGCCTCGCGCTCGTTGGGAAATATCAGGTCCACAAAGGGCAGAGCCCTCGTCAAATCGTCTCCCCACTCGTCCGCGGGGTCGTCGTTGGTATCGAGCGATGTGCTCAATCCTTTTTCCTTTGCCGAACGGAACAGGTCCGCTATACGCGGCCGCAACGCGCGGTGCAGAAAATAAGAAGCTACGTGCAGGTGACGCGCCGAATAAATATTGTCGAGGTCCAGGTCTTCGTAGCACAGCTCGAACATCGTGCCGGGATACGTAAGGATGTACCGATGACCCGGATTGGCGAGGATCACGGTCGCTCCCGTGGGAGTGATCCCGGATGAAGAGACTCGCGACACATCGACGCCGGCCTCCTCGAGCCAACCGAGCGATATTTTTCCGAAGGCGTCCTTCCCAACTTTTGAAATAATGCCAACGCGCGTACCCAGCGCCGCCAGATTGTGGGCAAAGATCGCGGCGGAACTCCCCAGAGTTAGCCGGATGCCGCTGATCAGCTCTTCTCGCTCGGGGGTCAGCTCCTGGGGGAGACCGTAAAGAATCAGGTCGGGATTGATTTCTCCGACAACGCAGACATCAAGCCGGGGCACGCTCGACACCTCCGCCGCCCCCGCCTTCGAGCGTCACCACGCGCGTCAGGTTTCGCGGCTCGTCGGGATTCAGTCCTTTGCGAACTCCCGTATAGAATCCAAGTAGTTGGCCGGGAATCACCGCCGCAGCGGCTCGGGCCGCCTCGGGCACACGCAAGGACAGCTCGATCAGGTAATCGGCCGACCGGCGAACCAGCGAGTCGGCTGTGTTGGTGATGACTAGCGTCGCTCCCCCGAGAGCTTTGATTTCTTCAAGCACCGCTTCCTCGTTTGCGAAACCACTCTCGCTCAGAAAGAACGTAACCAGCGTCTCGGCGCTCACAATGGTTTTCGGACCGTGGCGAAACTCGAGCGTGTGAAAGCATTGCGCATAAGAGCAGGACATTTCCTTCACCTTCAGCATCGACTCCTGCGCGACTCCGAAAAACGGCCCTTGCGCCAGAAAAACATAGTCCGCAAACTTGCGCGAATATGCCAGCGATTCGATGGCCGTTTCCATGGGGCGAAGAAGTCTCTGCGTCTGCTCGGGAAGCAAGCCGAGACTTTCTAGAAACTCCGCGTCCCCTGCCCGCACGGCCCCAAGAGCTTGCAACGCGAGCAGCATCGAGGAGAAAGAACGGGTCATCACTGTACTTTTTTCATCCGCCGCGGGTAGCAACAGCAGGTGCGAGCACACTTTTTCGAGCGGCGTTCCAGCCCCGCACGTCACTCCGAGGGTTTGTATGTTCAATTCGCGTTCGAGAAAGAGTGCTGCCTCGACCGCTTCCGTCGTCTGGCCCGACCGCGAAATCAGCACCGGCTGGCAGGGACTCGTCAGAATTTTTGGGAAAAGCAGAATCTCGGAAGCAGGAACCGCGCGCGCGGGCTCGCCCGTCAGCAACGTCCACGTGGCGGCGGCGCTCAAGGCGACGTAGTAGCTCGATCCGCAGCCAATGAAAACCCACTCAATCCCATTTGGCAATGACTTCGCGAGCAGTTGCAACCGGCCGGTGCGCTCCAGGTCCGCGAGGCACCGGGTCCATGTTTCAGGCTCCGAGAGAATTTCTTCGATCGTGTGCGCACCAATCTTCGTCTCTGTCAAAGCGCTCCTCCCACAAATCCGGCCTAGGAAATAATTACTTTGATCCCCGCCTCGCGGAGTCCCCTCAGGTAAGCCGCGGAAATCTTCTTGTCTGTGATCGTGCAGTGAACCGAGGATGCCGGGGCAATGAACGAAAGGCTGCGGCGCCCAAATTTGCTCGAATCGCAAACGACGACGGTCGTCTTTGCATTTTCCATCATCACGCGGTTTACGCGCGCTTCGAGAAGATTCGGAGTCGTCAATCCATAGCTCAAATCGAAGCCGTCCACGGCCAAAAACAATAGGTCCGCCGTCACGTGGCGTAATGCGTCCTCAGCCAGGGGCCCTACCAGTGAAAACGAATTCCGGCGCAGCGCTCCGCCGCTGAGGATGACTTCTACGTTTGTTCCCGCCAGTTCCGCCGCGATATTTACCGCGTTCGTGATTACCGTCAGGTCGCGAATATGCTTTGCGGCGCGAGCGACCGCCGTGGTCGTCGTGCCCGAATCCAGGATGATTACTTGTCCCGGCTCGATTAGGCGCGCTGCCGCGGCCGCGATGCGCATCTTTTCCCTGCGGTGCAGCCGCTCCTTTTCATCCAAGCTGGGATCGCGCAGGGCTGCCGCGTCGATTGGTAGCGCGCCGCCGTGCGCCCGCTCGATTCGTCCCTGCTGGTGAAGATGTTCGAGGTCCTTGCGAATCGTAATGAGAGAGGTCGAGTATCTCCGCGCAAGATCATTTACGGTCACGCGCCCGTCGCGTTCAATCAGCTCCACGATCTTTCGGCGCCTCTCTTCAGCGAGCATGGAGTCCTTGGGTCGTGCGTGTTTCGTTTTGTTTCTTATCATTACTATAATCTTCGATGTGTGGTAGTCTGGCACAAATCCACGAGAGGAGCAAGCCTCACGATTCCGAATTCGATCCTCTGCCTTAGCGCCAATCCTGCTCTCGACCGCCGGCTCCGCCTTTCTTCCCTCTCTCCAGGCGAAGTGCAGCGCGCGCGCCTCGCAGAAGGTTTTCCAGGCGGCAAGGCGGCGCACGTCGCCTTCGCGGCCAAGGCATTGGGCGCCCGGGTTCTCTGGGTCGGATTTCTCGGAGGATCTATCGGCAAGGAGTGCGCGGACGGGCTTGTGTCTCTTGGAGTGGAAGCAATTCCCATCCCCACGAAAGCTCCCACGAGGATCAATTCCGAGTTTATCGAAGACTCCGGGAGAATCACTGAAGTGCTGGAGCCAGGCGGACGCCCGGAAGAAGCTGAATGCGCGGAGATGTTGCAAACCTGCTCTCAGACTTTTCAGGGAGAATGGCACGGCGCTTCGCTAGTCATTTCAGGCAGCCTTCCGGCCGGGACGTCGCCTGAACTTTATGTATCGCTGATTGGAATCGCCCACGCGGCCGGCAGCCGCT
>Ga0335073_10016285_pt1 | contig 10385 bp, 9 predicted proteins | sample Lox_Sample_22_FD_207093 | JGI IMG/M metagenome (GOLD analysis project Ga0335073, IMG submission 207093) | Soil microbial communities from Loxahatchee National Wildlife Refuge, Florida, United States - Lox_Sample_2.2 | ecosystem: Environmental > Terrestrial > Soil > Wetlands | place: USA: Florida... | reverse complement strand
AGAGAAAGCGCCCACAGGAGACGCCAGCCGCTTTGCGGTTTGCCACAACAACAACGAAGTTTGATTCACTTTCTGGAGCTTTCTCTTCTGGACAGCTTGGGCTCCTTAAGGTTCTGTGCGCGACCGAGCCCTTTTGCCTAGCCTTCCTGCTTCGTTCCTGTTTAGCGGGGCACGATGAATACAACTTCAACGGACCTCTTCGGTCTCATATTTTAACCCAGCCCACGCTCTCTGCGACATCTAGGTAAATTCCGAAGCAATTGAAGAAGCAGTACACTTACTTCTACAGTAGCAATGGCATTTCTCAGTCTGCCAAACGAAATCATTATCGAGATTGTAGAACACCTAGACAGCCTTAAGCAGATAGTCTCAGTTATCTGCGTGAACCGGCGACTTCACAACCTGTTGAGGGACTCTCCGCTTCGATATAACATTCGATTTCAGAGAAGTAGTGCGCTTATATGGGCGGCGCAGAATGGTTGCCTTGAAACGGTTCGCAACCTACTTCGTCTGCGAGCAGACGTGAATACAAAAGCGGGATCGGAGCTTGATAAAACCGCTTTACATATCGCAGCTGAGAAAGGATTTCTCACTATGGCTAAGCTGCTGCTTGAGGCAGGGGCGGATCCCGAAGTTATCGGGATCCAAGGGCAGAGACCGCTCTTCACAGCGCTAGAATTGGGTCACGAAGAGATTGCTGGCATCATTTTTAGCAAGATGAACAGCACGGATACTCCCATTACGGATTTGAATTTCGGTGAAACGCCTTTGCACGTGGCGTGTCGGTACGAGCGTCCGAAGGCTACACGATACTTTCTCGAAGCCGGGGCCGACGTTAATGCCAAAGACTCGAAAGGCTCAACGCCATTACAGCATGTACTGGGATCAGACTCTATTGTTCGTTCTGAATATGTCGAAACTCTATTGGCACTTTTAGAGTTTGGAGCAAATCCCGACCCTGAGAGCGTCCAGACCTTGCGTGACATGTTTGGTCAGCCTCCTAATCGCAAGGCTTTTGGTGTGCAAATTGGTCGTACCTGGATGTCTTCAAATTCGGAGAGTTATGGAAGTACGTCGAGATCCTATGTTGATGAAATTTGTCTCCATTTGAATCTCCTTGAAAGGAAACTTAGGCAAGTCGAGCCAAAACTTATCTTGAGTAATGACTAGGCATTAACAGCTCATTTGATAGGCAAGTCCCTAGCAACGTCAACTATCAACGTCGGACTCCGAACGACCAATCATTCCCTCCACTTGGTGGTAGCAGTTCATCAAAGGTGCCAAACTCTCCCTATAGCATATGGGCAGTACCAAACGTCAAACACCTCATTTCAAAAACGTCAACCCCTGATAAGCCTAAGAGTCTACCTACCTCTAACATGCAATCAGCCGAACCATTTCCGTCGCTTTGCGAACACGACTCTAAGAATCCCGTGGACATTACCGCAAGAGATAAATGGGTGGAATTTAGGAAGCCAAGAGGCCGTCTTACATCTGAGGAGAAGTGTGCGAAATCGGTGAGTGGCGAACGAAAACCACTTCTAGGATCGCGGCCTACAAAGGCACAAGGCAAAAAGAGATGGCAGCCGTTGCAAATTTTAGACTCCCGGCGCGGCTTTTGACGAGCGGAGGAACTGGAGTCACTTTGACAATCGCCGACGCGACTTGATGCTTTCTATTATGAAGCTATACCTACAACGGGAAGATGCAACCCGCGAGGCGCGAGCTGCCTGGAGAAGCCTTGAGGAACGAAATTGTGGAGCACATGGCGTGGAGTGTAAATTCGAAGGTTTGTGAATGAAGGGTTGCAAATACATCACCAGAGAACATGGCAGCAGCAGAGAAGCGGCTGGAAGAGCGAGGCGAGGCGAGGCGACAATTCGAGAGGCAGATATATGGGAATTGGCGCTATCTCTCTGGGTAACAGTCTATCCGTCCCAAATGTCATGTGGTGCAACCCGGGCCGTACCTCCTTTTCCGCACTTCTTGCACTTGGTCTGGAGTACCTCCATACCCTGGTATCCACGACATTCCCTGCAGAAGAGATATAGAGGCTCGTTTATATACAGTCCTAGAAGCTCCCGCGTATAGTCTGGCACATTTCTAGTAACTTGGTCATATACCGTCGCAACATTGCTGTCACTGAGCGTCATTGGAAGCCGATTTCGAGAAACCCGAGTAACAATATCGCGAAGCTGTCGTAGAGAGTCGTGTGTACTTCCGTAAACTTCGCTTATTGACCCCAAGAACTCAACAGGGTCCCATGATTTTAAGCATCTAGTAGAGTATTTCCGTGCCTCCACTTCTCTCAACGCAGGAATGTCGTATCTGTCCCCACATGCGAACATACGTGCGTGAAGGATAAGTATCGAATCGCAAGTTTCTCCCTGTTGATTGTCGGCTTCATCGAGGTCATCGACGTAGTCCATGCGGTAGAAAAAATCGATCAATTTCTCCAATTCCAGCAGAGAAATATCAGCTATCTCGTAGACGCTTGTAGAGCTTTCCTACCGCACGCATTAGCAGGATCGCGAACCTAGACTGTTCACTAACTTTAAACCCGGCAGTGCATCCCTTATAAAGTACCCTCGACTGGCTGCATACAATCACCTTATGAACGTTGTAATCGCCGCTCTCGTGGCGGAGGACTAGATCAGTAAACCCGCCCTGCTCACGACATCTATCGCGCTCTTAGCTCTTCGGCTTCATAACTAAAAACCCAAGCCTTACTCAGATAATGCAGAAAAGAAATTTGTTTTAAGGATATCCTGCTGGCCCATGACTATCTCGTTTATGCTGAACGAAACTTGGGAAAGGAAGGCACTTAGGTAGAATGGATACAATATCGTGACGTAAGAATTCTCTCCCGCTCCTTAGTCTCGGGCACCATTTCTAGCCGATGCAGTCCTGCGTGGCGGATCTACTCCCGCACGGCATTTTCCGCATGCGATCCTCGTGCAAAGGCACGTGTGCTCGTAGAATTGAGGTGCAGATGCTGGGGAATTTCGCGGGGGAAGGGAGTGTGACGTCAAAGCGTGGCGTAGATTCACGGAGACGGGACCCTGAGAGCCTTTCGTCTCTTCGTTTTGTTCAAGGCATCGGTGTTTCGTTTCACCGCGATGGCGGCCTCCAGTCTGAGATCCTGATTTCGGGTTCCTGGATTCCTATTCTTCGTTTCTGTGCCGCGAGTAGAGGCAGCTGCTGATTGGTGGCTATTATTAAAGATGAAACGGTCGGCGGTTGTGGGATTGGTCTCCAACTTCGAAGGTCTTCCTCCGACTTCGATCCGCTCTGGTCGTCTTCCTCCCCCTTCCGCATCACTATCACCACAGTAGGCTAACATGTCCGACAGAGTCACCCAGGCAGTGACACAAGACCTTCCTCCTAGCGTGCTCAATTCATACCGTGCCCGAGCAGACCGCAGCGGCGTCCCTCACACTACCCTCTATGCTCGTGATCATGGACGACCCTCGATGAAACAAAAGGCCGAGAAGCAACAGTATCTCGCTCCGTGGGAAGAGAACGCTGTCGTAAAGTACTTGTTACAAATGTCTGATCTTGGACAACCCGTGCGAATAAAGTACATTCCTCAAATAGCTTTCAGCGTCACCCACCAGCGACCCGTGGCGGATAGACCACCGAAGCCTCCTGGTAAGAACTGGGCGAAGGGTCTAGAAAAGCGGCATCCAGAACTCAAAGCGAAAAGAGTCAAGGCGCTGGACTGGAACCGTCACGAGAAAAACACCTATGGGAAGATCACCCACTGGTTTGAGGTGATCGGATCGGTGTTACAAGACCCAAATGTTGATCCAAAGAATGTCTTTAACATGGACGAGACTGGAGTCATGCTAGTTGGATCCCAGATCACGTGTGACTGCCTAATAGGCAGTAATGGCTATTGTCACGTATATAGGAACACCCAGTTACCTAGGTGTTACAATACCAAGCCTGTTTCCTACTTTCAACTATGCTCAGTATGCCGTGCTCTGCCAAGGTCCTTGTAGGTAAGGACGACATGCGAGACTACAGAGGCGCGCGTGTAAAACGCACCACTGTCACAGCCATAGAATGCGTCTCGGCCGACGGTAGGTTCCTGAACCCAATGATCATCTGGCCAGCAAGCACCCATAGAAGTAACTGGACTACCTATCCTACTCCCGGATGGCAATATGCGTGTTCCGAATCCGGATATACCGACTCCAAGATCAGCTTGGAGTGGCTCAAGCGTATCTTTGACCCCGAAACCAAGGAGCGTGCTAACGGAAAACCACGCGTGTTGATATCCGATGGCTTCGCGACGCACGAGACCCTCGAAGTGTTAGAGTTTTGTTTCGAAAACAACATTACTCTGTGTCGTCTCCCTTCCCACACCTCCCACAAGCTCCAGCCTTGCGACGTTGCCGTATTCGCGCCATTGAAAAGCGCCTATCGAGATGAAGTTGACCGATTAGAACGAGCAGGCACAAACACAATAGGCAAGGAACATTTCACCTCTCTTTACAGTCATGCAAGAGAAAGGGCGTTCACGAAGAAGAATATTCTGGCAGGATGGGCTAAATGTGGTTTGGGCCCGTTCGACCCAGACAGAGTGCTCAAAGACATCCCAAAGCCTCCCGCTGAACTAACGATTCCAAAAGTTGATGAGGTGAAGCCAAGGTCTTATCTGCAAGACGATATACCGCAAACGCCAGTAACGCCAGTGTCAGCGGAGGCTCTTATGTCGCTGCACAACTTTATCATCCAAAGGCACGCGCTTGATGAGACTAGCAAACGGAACCTAGCGAGGCACTTGCAGAAGCTTGCCAAAGCAGGCCAAACATCTTTCGCCAAGAGCGTCCTCCAGCAGCACCAAATCCGATTCCTGATCAAAATGAACGATGAGTCCAAAGTTCGACGACCGACCAAGTCAGACATATTGGGGAAGGCGAAGGTCATGAGCTATGAAGATCTTAAGGAGGCACGAACGAAGCGCGCGGAGAAAGAGGCTGCCAAAGAAGCCAAAGGCAAAGGAAAGCGCGGTCGGAAGCCGAAGAATAGTCCGCTAGAGGCAAATGACGCCTCCGGAGACAAAGAGAATCACGGCCGGAAGCGCAGGAGTACTGAAGCAGATGCGCCAGAGCCAAAGGCCAAGAAGGCGCGGATGATCGAATCGCCAGAGCCGTGGAAAGTCCCGGTAGCGCGGATGCTCCCTAGTGGCGAGGAGGAGTGAAGCGCAGGTTTGCGGAAGTCAGCTTACATTGGTTCCGAGGTAGGTTCGCGCAGGCTTCGCGATCTACTGCTGTAAAGTAGAGAATTGGTCTTCGTGACACTTTCGGCGCAATGGTCGCCCGGACAGACAATAGAGATAGATCCTTGCATTTGATGTCCCTCCGTACTGGCCCTACCATACTCTACCATGGCCGTTCCCGTCATCGTTGCCCCGTCATTGCTGTGCTTTGCCATGACCGTGCTCGATCCCAAGCCAGTGTCCGGCCGTCATTCAATGAAAAGCTCCGAGTAAAGTGGTGTGTTCCGTAGGTACTCGCTCTATGCCTTTAACGGTGCAGTAGAGTGATGAGAACCCTATATTCAATACCGTTACACCCTTCCAGAGCGCCTTCGCTAACTGCCATCTCCTAGCTTCAAGCCCTTCAGTGTGTGCGGTCGAACTCGTTCAGTAAGATCCCATTGCATATATCATAACAGGTAACCTCCCCCCTTGTGTGGCTAAACTCCGAGGTACTTTGAGTTCTGAGCGCCTCACCGAGTCTCGTATGACGGGCTCGTACTTCCTCGCATAGCTCATCGTTCAATGGGGGTGCTCCTTTTCTTTTCCCCCATTATTCGCAAGCATCTCGCGGAGCTTATCCCGCTGAAACCCTAAGACTCGTTGGGCGGATGAAATTTTCGCAGACATCGGATCGCTTCCTGACTTTTTCAAAATCTCAGTTGACACAGACAAAATTCTATTGATCGTCTGTAAGTCCGCTACCTGTGTTGCATTCAATGCGTATTGTCCCCCCACAAGATTCCGTTCGGCTCCAATGATTCGTGCCATAGCCTTAACGAGGGGAAGATGGACGATTTCGTGCTTCGTAAACCATACTGAATGGCCTGGATCCGCTCTCTCAGTATTGTAGAGGCGATTGAGTGCTTCTGCACGTCGACACGCTATCCGCAGAGGCTTCGTTGAAGTTGGCGCTGGGTCATGGCTAGAATTCCAGTCAATTTTCGGTAGTGGGTATTTACCCGCAGTGTACACGCTCCAAGCTTCGTATTCTTGCTCCGTCATTTCGGTAACAGCGATGTTCATAGGTTCCCGCTCCTGTGTCATAGACGCAGCATAGTTTGTGACGGCAGCAATGCTTTGTCCACGATGGACAGCCTCTGTTAGCGCGGTCAACTTCCGTGCGACATCTGCACTGGAGTCGTTGTTTTGAGGAATTTGCAAGCAGTCCATGTGGCTGTCGAGTTCAAGTTGTCCAGGGTGTCTTGGCTTCTCCCTCTTCCAAAGCCAGTCTTCGAAGTCTCCCGGTTCAAGTTCGCGCGGAACTTCATCCACTGTCGTCCTCCACTTCATTGAAATTCCATATAGCTCGTGCTTCGAGGGGTCCTGTACCAGAGCTCCGTGCTTGATCACCTCTGTGCTGTCGCCGCCAACGGCCGTCCGCCACCCGAACACCGCCCTCTCCGCAAAGGTGCGTCCTCTTGCCAAGTCTCCATTGGCGATAGCGATCTGAGCGGCATCGAGAAAGGCTCGCGGCAAACCGACGTCATCTGCTCCTTGCTCGTTATAGAGACGGACCTGTTGATCAACAAAGCGGAGGGTCCGTAGTGGTGATGACAAAATCCCCTCTATACCGCCTCGGCCGATGACACTGTCCAATCGGTAAATCTTATCCAATCTCCTATCATTTTCCTGGCTCTGCTCTGGCGGTAAGGAGCAGAGACCGCACGAACATATAAACCCGAACTTTGCTTGAAGAGCCTGGTGTCGGGCTTTGCGGTTACTGTGGATGGCTAGATAGTATATCGTGATCTCTTCGCCTTCGTAAATGTCTCTCAAAGCATGGACTGTGTGTCGTTTGATATTCTCATTCCAGTTCTTCTGTGCGTTGTTATCGCAGGCGTGGTTGATGCGACATGCTTCGAGGAAGATTCCCCCTTCACTTTCGTCGGTTTCAATAGGGAGGGCGTTTGTTCGAACGATCCCCAGATACTGCTCGACAGCATTCCCATATGTGTGGATATTATGCATGGAGAGGAAGGCTCGCCGCTCGTGTTCGCTGAGGGCATCGACTTGCTGGCAGATGAATGTCCGTAGCCGCTTATTGTCCAGTTCATTACGAGGTACTGTAATGATGGGCTCTTCGGAAAGAATTCGCGTGCCTTTGGAGATCTTTTCGGTCGCGACGAGACCTTTTCCTTTCCCCGGCACATCCCGCAAGGCGTACGTGGGATTGCCTGTCGCGCTCTGCATTTTGTACGCGGTTCCACAGGGTAAATAGTGCGAGAGACTTTACCGTATTTTGATGGGGCAGCGTAAGTTCTAGGCTCCGTGGGATCAAGGCCTTCGGATAGCGCAGCACTGGCACGATCTATTCTACGATGGTGAAGGGAGATGGGCGATGAGCGGCAGCAGGCTCAGGAGGACACGTCACCGACCGCTATGGACACATGTCATGCACGGCGGCTTTCGCTTGTACAGACTACAAAGTGTTGGATCCCAGATCAGATGACTGCCTAGTTAGGCAGTCATGGTACTGTCACGTATATAAGAACACCCAGCTACCTGGTGTTACAATACCAAGCCTGTTTCCTACTTCCAACTCAAAGTCCAGGGTAGGACTTTGGAGCGAGTGGCGCTGGAGCTGCGTGGGACGAGGACGGTGCAGGTTTGCGGGTAAGCGGTCCCGAGCCAATGCGATCCGTGCAGCTTATACGTGGAGCTGTCGTGGAGTACGTCGCTTCAGGGTATAATGCTCCTGTCGAAGGTGCGGGGAGAGATATCATCGGCAATATTGTGCCAGAGAATATGGTTGCGGCAGAGAAGAGGTTAGAGGAGCTCAGTGAGGCATGGGACTGGTCTTGTTCAAACTAGCAGCTCAATTAGTAAATCAATATTCTCACAGAGAAAGCAATGGACAGTAGGGAGGGGAACGCACGGCGGTGATCCGCGAGGCTTTTGACGAGCGGAGTCACTTGACAATCGCCGACGTGGCTTGATGTTTTCTATTATGAAGCTATACCTAAACCAATTGGACTATGGCGTCAAACTGTGGCGCAGTTTCTGAAGCTGGGACCTTGAGAGCCTTTCGTCTCTTCGTTCCTCAAGGCACCGATGGCTTGATCGATGGCGAGAGACTACCCGACCGGCGCCAACGTTACTCGAATAATGCTTTGTAAAGGAATTGGACGAGATATTTGGTATCGTTCATCTCTCTGAGTAACGTCTGCCATGCGAAGAAGCGTTGACCGAATCTCACAGAGAAAGACCCTCGCCAGCCGCTCGAAGACAATCGGAATCCCTCCGGCACCGCCTGCGACTCCTGAACGTACGGCGAACTACAAGCGACTCGTAGCATGGGATAGACGAACCCGGACTTCCGAGTCTGGCTATTCCCACCATGGTAGACGATCGATCTAACGAAACCCTTTTCTTCACAACAGACGTCAAGGCCTATTACTGGACAGAAGACCTCTTCATCAAGCGCGAACTCTGTATCCAACAGCGACCCATTGACTTCGAGACAAAACAGCCGGCCACGCTACCTTTCCTCCAGGAGCGCTTCTTCCACGAAGCCAACTCTCTACGATTCCTGGCCGAAAACACGGCTATCCCTGTTCCCGAAGTTGTCGACGTCGGCATCGATCAGTATGGACTTGCGTTTCTGAAGACCAAGTATGCCAAGGGAACCATTCCCGCCGAAAGGGCCGGCGAGTGGTGCTCGCTGCCCAGCTTGCACAAACCTCCCAACGCTTCCCAGCCATGCAGCGCCTGCGCCGATGTCGCCAAGGCTAACATCAACAGCTTCGTCGATGGAGTGGTGCTCCCCGAGTTGAGGAAGCAGAAGAGCTGCGAGACGGGCCTCAATGGGTTCGTCATCCCGCCGCGGTGGGTGATGGCGGTGGACAAAAGGAAGCAATGGAAGGTGAAGACGTCCCGTTCTCCGGACTTTGTTTTTGTGCTTCACGATCTCGTACAGCATAACCTGCTACTTTCTTCAGATTCGTTAGAAGTGGCCATGTTGGTCGATACCGAGGAGTCTGGATTTTTCCCGCCGGAGATGCAGCAGTGGAAGTTTGATAGGATTGGGCAGGGTTCGCTGTACCGCGACAAGAACCTGGTGGCGAGGGATCTTGCTCTCCTCTCGTAGAGACATCGAAAGCAGGATATCTAGTGTATCTAGGTCGGCAGTCTTCTTATTTGTAGTTCACGTCTACATCGGCTCGTCAAGAGTCGGCGCATTGGTTGGCACATGTGAGACCTTCATTTGAGCTCAAATTATAGCTTCATTATCGTTATGAAAAATCGCAAAAGCTAGCCTGGCCAATCAATAATCATAGCAGTAATGAGTGACATAAAGTGTAGTTTGCTCTCCCGCAGACTCAAAGCCCTGCCCTGTCCATCTGTCCAGTAGCAATCTGCCTCCAGTGTTTCGACATCGTCCGTCTCCCCTTATTCACCCATATCGCAGAGGCATCAGGAAGCCTAGGTTGATAGAGCAACTGGGATCTAAATCAGTTGATGGCCGCAGCTTGTGCACTTCTGGGCGGAGCTCGAGTTGGAGGCGCCGCAACTCGGGCAGCTGATCTGGGCCGGAGGAACGGGGTTGGGGGGACCGGTCCCAGACATTGTGATGGATTTGCTGAGCGGCTGGGCTTCGTAGTGGACCGTCGTGTTCGGTGATGTCCGTTAAGTGACTATCGCATGCTGCGAACCGCTCGCAGTTGTAGGATGGCGTACGTCGTTGGAGACGCTTCACATCGGCTGTGGTCACCGTCGTCGGGTACTGCTTGCTGGCGCGACTAAGAGTAGGATTTCGCTGTCAGTTTCAGTTCAATGATTCCTCAGAGGATTGAACGATACCAGCTATCTCGTGTACCAGTCCGACGTTCTCGTCAATCGAGCCCGGCTGCAATAGGGTGTTCTGCCCAGCGCTTTTTGATCCGGCACGCGGTGACAACTGCGTTCGCAGGAAGAAACGCATCGCTAAAACTCATGCCTGAGGCTTCAAAGAATCTCAGGCCGTCAGGCAGACAATTCAGCCACAAGTTTGGACAAGCAATCGTAACTTACTTATCGTCCGAAACGCGCCTAGTCGTTTCGCTGCTGAACCAGGGATCCTTGATCGCTTCAATCAGCGGTACCAACGCCGTGTCGACTTCGCATGAGACGCGGGTCG
>Ga0335073_10016284_pt1 | contig 10385 bp, 10 predicted proteins | sample Lox_Sample_22_FD_207093 | JGI IMG/M metagenome (GOLD analysis project Ga0335073, IMG submission 207093) | Soil microbial communities from Loxahatchee National Wildlife Refuge, Florida, United States - Lox_Sample_2.2 | ecosystem: Environmental > Terrestrial > Soil > Wetlands | place: USA... | reverse complement strand
AATGGCGGATGGATCGGAAATGCAATTTCCGGAAGCGTATCTTGCGAAAAACATGGCCCAGTGCGCGCCCTACAGTATGAAGGATGCGACAGGGCAGGAGCTAGTGTTGCGACGCGACGCGGAGCGGCACCTTGAAGAGGTTCGGACGCCGCGAGGACGCTGGATCAGGTTCCGCTACGACAGCGCGGCGAGGATCGTGGAGGCAGATGATGATGCCGGGAGCTTCTCCAGGTATTCGTACAACAGCGATGGATTGCTCACGCACGTCATGCATTCGTCCGGCGGACAGAGGACCTACGAATACGCGGGAAGGCTAATGACAGCTGTGATTGATGAGCAGGGTCGGACTCTAGTGCGCAATCAATATAAGTCGGGCCGACTGACCCGCCAACTCTTCGCCAATGGCGATTTGTACACCTATGACTACCGCTGGACGCCGGGCAAGTCACACGTGAACAGCGTTGTGGTTACGCTTCCAAACGGCACTCAGAAAGAGCTAGACGTTGAAAGTTGAGTGTCCGACTTCCTTCGCGGGAGCGGGTCCTAACGTCGCACCGGTCGTATAACCGCCTATCCGGAACTAAACAGAGCGAAACTTCCCGATGCCGACCAACCAGAAATAAAGCAACCGAAGGGCGTTCGCGGGACCTATCCGGCATTCTCTCCCTTGAAACGCACGCTACACCGCTTGAGTCGCCGAATCGTGCAACGCAATGGAGAGGAATTCGAGCAGCATTTAATCGATGCCTTACAGAAGCGCCGGGCTTTCTTTACTAACTCTACTTCCCTCGCTCGTGGAAAGAGGTCCATCAGTTCAGCGCTCACGACAGCACAACAACATCACGCTCGCTCTGGCCCGATGCAAAGGAGACTTGCCTCCGTCCAGCGGAAGATTCTTTTCTGTCGATACCACAGTCTGGAACGGTTATCGGGTCAGGCAGCGGCTCTCCGCCGAACCCGCCAAACGCGATAAGGCAGAACCGCAAGCGAAACGATCGCGAGCGCGTACACCACCGTGACCCAAATGTCCGGTCCCAAGCCGAGGTCCAGGCTCAGGTGCGCAGTTCCGCCCGGAACCAATCAGGTCGCGTGAACTCGAACTGTGCAACTGATGAATGCGACTAGAGCCAATCCGGCAAAAGGCCAAATCGCTTTCAATCTTTGCCGGGCTGCGACCATCACGAGCGCCCACCCTACAAACAGCGGCGCCCCAAAATAGATCATCTGCCGGTTTGAAAGTAGATATTCTCGATCGCGTAGGTTGGGCCGCTTGTGCGGACGCCGAAAGGTGTAATGGCATTCGGCAGAAACATCTTCCATTCCGACCACAAAATGAATAAGGCAACGTAGTAGGCTCCGGCCAGAAGCAGCAGCGGAGCAGTCCCGAACGTTGCCCACGGCGCTCGGACACTCCACGACTGAAATTTCTGCTGCCCGATCATCGCCTTCGCAAGCTCATCCATCCCGCCCAGCCGAGCCAGCGCCGCCGACTCCGCGTCCGCCCCGCTACGGCCCGCGCTCACTTCCTCCGCAGTCAGGTCGGCCAGATGATCGGACAGTTCGCGCAGATACCCCCGCACGTGCCGCGGCGCGACTCCGGCCCGCAGCAGGCGCTCACTAAGTTCATTGAATGGCGTGGCCATGTTGCCCTCCCCCAAGCATCTTGTGGATGGCCCCTGCCAGATTGGTCCACGCCTCCGACAGATCAGCCAGCCGACGCGACCCCGTGCGCGTTAACGAATAGTAGACGCGGCTGCGGCCATTGACCACTTTGCGCCGCGATTTGAGTGCTCCTTCGCGTTCGAGCCCATGAAGCACCGGATAAACCACGCCTTCGCCGACTGCGACAACGGCATCGGTACGGCTGCGAATCGCCCGGACGATCTCATAGCCATACATCTCCTCATGCGCGAGCAGCCTCAGGATCAGCAGCTCCGGAACCCCATTCATGAAATTCGGATTGGTCGCGCGCTCTGTCATCGATGACCACTATACTTGCAGTTCAAGGTATGTCAAAGCGGCGCATCGAGTCGGCATTGCGGAAGCGATGTATTGGAGGGGGGTCACCGCCAATACGGAAGGTAACGGCTACAGGCGCATCACTTCCTGTTTCCCGACGACACGTCCGCTGCGCGGTCAATGAGCGCGCTGCCCTGAAGGCAACAGTTGAGCCAAGGGTCACTTGTCCGGAAAGCTGACTTTTCTGCTACATAACAAGTCTAGTCATCCCCGACGACCACCTGAGGTACCGCCGGTGTCGAAGAGGACGGACCAGCGCTGTGCAACGCGGGTATAGACAACAAGCAGTTCGAAGAGCCGACTACTTGCAAGCCGGACGGCAGAGATTCCCCGAAGCTGCGGACTGCATCAGCCCGGTCGGGCGGGACGTACTTTGACAGAAGCTGGATGATTTCTTCGTCGATCCCAAGTGCCATCAAGCGGGAAATCGTCCGCTCGCGAATTGCGTCATCGATGTCACGCGAGCGATCCTCGGTGCGCCGCGCGATCAGTGCAATGGCTGAGGCTGTTGCCGCCGTGAACGCCGATAAGTCCAACAGGACTTTCAGCCACTCGCTGGCGATCTCAGGCGCCACGACGGAGTGCAGCGGCCCATATACCGGAATGCGAGCACCGAGCCGGCCGAGCGACCACAGCCAAATTGCATTTTCAGGTTCTTTTCTGATCTTCGACAACAGTTCATTGCCCAGCGAAGCACGGGCGCTGCCCAGCAGGTGCTCAAGGCTCGCGAGCAGGCGCCACTCCTCGTACTCAAGTTGCCGGTTGACGCGACCCTTCTTCTTGCGATCCGCACGACCAGCATGCTTGCGATAAAGCACCTGCTGTTCGCTCGCGTTGATGCCGCCGGCGATGCGCCGCAGCAGCACCAACAGCTCGACCTGGCATTGCAGATCGTCCGCAAAGATGGTCTCGTTCGACGCGATAGTCTGCACATGCTTAACGCCCGCGTCGTCACCCGGTACTCCGAACCCTGGCCGCAAGCAGAAGCCGGATAGATTGAGCCAACGTACCTCATGGCGTGGAGACTTTTTGCGTCCGGCGGCAACCTCGATGAGTACGTCGCTGAACCGGCGAATGGCTGCGATGGGCCATGAGTCTCTCTTCGCGCCCAGCGCTGCTTCGATTTGATTTGCAAGAGTCTCGGGTGTCAGAGCTCCGCCATCAGCGGAGCCACCGAAAACATCGCGGATGAGCTGCGCTGCAGACTCGACCGTTGCATCGGAAGCCGTAACGGCCGGTGAAGGTGCTGGCACGGATTGTGGTTTCGCCGTATCGAGTTGCTCTGCTTGAGCCTCTTCGCCTCGCAGCTCGAATTGCAGCCGCCAGCGATGCTGCGTGTCCCGCGATTCGCACCACAGTTCGAGCGTGCCAACCTCGGTGAAACTGGCCCGGATACGCACAATCAAATACAGCTCGCGCAATTTCCTGCCGTAGCGCAACAAGGTCCCCAGAGGAGCGTGATGATGTACGCCGGCTTCGTCCAACGAGGCAACTTCGCCATGCGCATCGTGCCGCGTGCGCGAGCTGTACAGCGTAAACGACACGGGGCGATTCGCCAGTACGGAGAATTCGCGGTTCAGCAGCGGAAGTATGGTGCCTTCTTCGACCCCGGCGGGCAAAACACAGATGCCCTGCAGGCCGTTGTCCGAGGGCAACCCGATATAGTAGGTCCGCGCGTTGCCGGCCCTCACTCGCAAGCCGGCGCCGCGCCGTGCGCGACCGTAATGAGCAGCGCCGCGAGCGACCGCACTGGCGACCGCTTCGTTGTTAAGAACCTTGGGGCGCCAGCCGCTTTGGGCTCCGCCGAACCAGGCGGAAATCGCCTCGACAATTTTCTCGCGAGTCACCGCCGGCGCGCAGAAGCCGCCGTTGAAGAGCACGGCATCGGGTCGAGCCATTCGGTGGTTTGCAGACGAGCTGTTCATGGCGATAGCGGCTTGCGTGAGAAATGCTGCGAGGTGTTTGGTGATCGCAGGATCACTGACGTATGGCAGGCCGAGTTCGCGCAATGCTGTAAGTCGGCCATGCGCTGGCATCTCATCAGGCGCTGTGATTGGCAGAAACCCGGTGGTAAGAATCTGCAGCACGTCCTCGCGCGTCAGCTCAACGCTAAGTGCTTGTCTGACGACGGCGCGGCCGCTGCCCAGGATTGTGACCGGCACGCGCTCCAAAGAGGAATCACTCAGCAGCTGTTCTTTCGCGGCACAGCAGACCCGACGCAACGCATAACGCTGTCGCAGCGTGAGTTCGATGTCTTTGAGCTTCTCCTCCATGCGACGGGCCAGGGCCAAATCGAGATTGTCGCCGCCGAGCAAGAGATGCTCACCGATGGCGGTTCGCTCGAACTGCAGCTCGCCATTGACCAGGTGAGACCGCACCAGGCTGAAGTCGGTTGTGCCACCGCCGATGTCGCAGATCACAATCAGGTCGCCATCACGGAGGTCACCATTCTCATCCCCCATCAGATTAGGGTGCGAGGATGGAATACGTTCCCGCCCGTGCCGATTTGACGCGATCCACGCGTAAAACGCGGCTAGTGGTTCTTCGAGCAGAGTGAGCTTGTCGAGTTTCGCGCTGCGGGCGGCTTCGACTGTCAGCTCGCGCGCATCCTCATCAAACGAAGCCGGCACCGTAAGGACAATTTCCTGATGCTCAAAACGCGTTTCTGCGTCAGTCCCAATTGCACCGTTCCAAGCGTCACGCAGATGCATGAGATAGCGCGAAGACGCTTCAACAGGGGAAATCATCGGCTGCGGAGGCTTAGCCTGGGCTGGAAGGATCCGGGCGCGTCGATCCACGCCGGGATAAGAAAGCCACGACTTGGCCGACGACACCTGACGGTTCGGTACAAGCGCTCCCTGGTCGCGCGCGAGCACGCCTGTGACCATCGGAGGATCCTCATCCCACGTGGCGCTCACGACTCCGGCAGATAGCTCATCTTCGGTGGGGAAGTAGAGAAAAGAGGGAAGCGCGGGTAGGGCGCGCACTTCCCCGTGTTCGACTAACTGCGGTACTTGGAATACATGAATCGCGGAGCCTGCATCAACGCCGTCCTGAGTATCGATAAAAGCCACGACAGAGTTTGTCGTGCCCAAATCGATGCCGATCAGATAACGAGAAGGCACCGACGACCTCACCTCGCGGTCTTTTCGCGAATGTTCAGCTCAAGCTTCCAGCGGTTCGTGCCGTCGCGGGACACGCACCAGACCTCGAGGGTGCCAAGCTCAGTAACACGGGTTTCGAGCCGCACCGGTACAACCGCTCCCTGCTGGCCATCCATTTTGAGTGTGACCTCCAGCGGGCTGAGTTCCTCGATATCGGCGCCCCAATCTTCCAGCAGGCTGCCGACATGATCTTGCTTACGGACGCTGGAACTCAGGAAACGAAACTCGGCTGGTTCGCCGACGACGAGACCAAACTCTCTGCTGGGAATCGTGGCCTCGGTGCCTTCCTCCATGCCAAAGGGAACGACACAGAGCGCCTTGAGCGGAGCTTCCATGCCGGGCACTGCAGGCATTGCGCTTTCAATTCCGATGTAATACGTGCGCGAGGCGCCGCTGCGGATACGCACGCCGCGACCGCGACGCGCCTTCCCGTAATATGCTGCGCCACGCGCAACCGCATGCTCCAGGTCGGTAGCTTCCAGGATTTGCTCTGCCCCGAGCGCGTCGAATCCTTCTTCTATTAACCAGCTGTTCAGCACCTCGACCACGCGATCGCGCAGTACCGCTGCTTTCATCACTCCGCCGTTGAACAGGATGTGCGTGGGACAGGCCAGTCCGCTGCGGCCGCGCCGGATGGCGGCCGCCTCGGGACTGTTGCGAAGCTGTTCCGATAGAAACCGCGCGAGGTGCCTGGTGATGGCGGGATCGGCCGCGTACGGCAGGCCTAACTCCTGGAAGCCAACCCGTCGTTGCCGCGCAGGCAAACCGCTGCTGGCGACTTTGGGGAAGAATCCTTCGACCAGGACCTGATCGAGGTCTTCTCGCAATAATTCAGTCTTGATCGTTCCACCGACGAGCTTCGTCCCCTTGCCCAGCAATGTGATGGGTCGGCTCTGCGTCTTTGGGGATTCGAAAAGTTTTTCCTTCGCAATACGGCACTGATGCCACAGGCCATGCAACTGCCAGGTATCGATGCGGTAACCCGAGGCTTCAAGGCGCTGCCGAAGGACTTGCGCCAGCGCCAAGTCCATATTGTCGCCGCCCAGCAGAATGTGGTCGCCAACGGCGACGCGTTTGAGCGTCAGTTCGCCGTTCTCTTCGGAGACCATGATGAGACTGAAATCCGTGGTGCCGCCGCCGATGTCGTATACGAGAACGAGGTCATTGACCCTGATTCGGCTACGCCAGGCATCACCCTGGCTTTCGAGCCACGCATAAAAGGCTGCCTGGGGTTCCTCCAGCAGCGTGACGTGCTGATAACCGGCCTGCTCCGCGGCGCGCCTGGTCAACTCCCGTGCTGCTTCGTCGAACGAGGCGGGCACGGTTAGAAGCACATCCTGGTCTGCGAGTGCGATCTGCTGCCCCGCCTCGCCGTTGTCCCACACAGTGCGCAAGTGCTGCAGGAACTGCGATGAGGCTTCGACCGGCGATAGCTTGGGAACCTCCTCGGGTGCCTGCCACGGCAGGATCGGCGCAGTACGGTCCACCCCGGCGTACGAAAGCCAGGATTTGGCCGAGGCTACCAGGCGGTTTGGACTCTCAGCGCCGCGTTTGCGCGCCAGTTCGCCGATGACAAGCTTCGGCTCGGAGTCCCATGGCAAGGCTACGCTGCCTTTAGGAAAATCGAATTCGCCCGGAATATAGATAAATGACGGTAGCAGCGTCCGTTCCGCCACCTCGTTCGGATTCACCAGTTGCGGAATGCTGCGGACCTCGATGCGGCCTTCCTCTTCAGCAACAGCATCACAGCGCGCCATCGCCGAATTTGTGGTTCCCAGATCGATGCCAACGATGTACTTGGCCGCCAACGAGATCTCCTTTGAGCCGAACTTTTGTGTTGCGCAGGTGTGGATCAGCCGCTACGGGAGTTCGACCTCGGCCGGAGCAACGACCATTCGGCCGGCCAGCGGCAACGGAGGCAGACTGACTTCCTTCACCCGCCAGCCTTTGTGCCGTAACAAGCCGCGAACCGGGGGATCTCCCCTCACGTTGCCAATCAATTTGACGGCAGCCGGATCAAAACCCGCCTGTACCGTCACGGGTTGATCCTCCTCGGAGTCGAGAATCGGCTCCAGCTTCACATATTGGTCGAGCACCTGCCGGCAGGTGTCGTGGATTGTGCGGACGGCGGCTCCGAGCTGTACGTCGGGATAAGCAGAGACGTTCTCCGCCAGGAAGTCGATGAGCCGTCCATCGCGTTGCAGCAGAGCGAGCATTTGCACGGCGCGATCGAAGTCTTCCGGGGCTGGTGGCTGAACTTCCTTCAGACGAGACACGGAAGGTGCAGCTGCCGGCGCCGGCGAAACCGGGCCGGCGGGCTTGACCAGCTTCTGTGCAATGTCGTTGGGTATCTCAGCGCGCAACAGGATAGAAAGGAAACAGCGAAAGGCAAAACCTACTCGTTCCCAGAATCCGATCATAGCAACTCCGGAGGATCAGAGAATCGATAAATTACGATGGGTCACCGCCATTTTGCGTGCGACAAGTTCAGAGATAATCCGGGCAGTTCCTATGCCTCATCATACCAATAGGCATCTGTAATTCCGGCCAGGGTGCTTTCAGCGCGCCCCAACTGCAGACGACCCGAAAGCCATAATCAACGTATTGGAACTCCGGCGGGATGCTAGATCGCGGCGAACATCATGAGACCTTGACGTGGCGCCGCCAGGATCCTCCGCGACGCTTTTCGCGTGCCTTCTTCCGGTCCTGGTGGACTCCGCTCAGGCGAGATCGCATAGTTGCCGGCGTCGAACCAGTCACTACACCACTCAGGCACCTTCTCGCACATCTCGAATAAGCTGTAACCATTCGGCTGTGATTGCCCGACAGGTTCAGGGCCGGTCTTTCCAGCGATCTTGGTAGAAGGGACGTGATTGTGGCGGATCATTGCCCCATGGGAACAACATTGTCTCGGCACTCCCTCGTGCGGACCGCTCCCACTCGGCTTCTGTTGGCAGCCGATAGTGCGAGCTGGTCATCGCGGAAGGCCACGCGCAATATGCAACCGCGTCGTACCAGGCGGGACATGTTCGCACGGTTCCTGTCCCCGGCTGGGTAATGGAAGAGTTGCGAGCCTGGTTGAATGCTGCGGGTATCGACCGAGGCAAGATCTTCCGTCGAGTGACGAAGGCATGACCGAGAAAGCCGTCTGGCACATCGTGAAGGATTCGGCAAAACGGATTGGATTGAAGAAATTGGCTCCGCATGACCTTCGTCGGACCTGTGCCCGGCTCTGCCACGCCGCGGGAGGAGAGTTGGAACAGATCCAGTTCCTTCTGGGGCATGTTTCCATTCAGACGACCGAACGATACCTGGGCTGCAAGCAGCGGATTCGGTCGCCAGTCAATGATCGGATTGGAATTGAGCCTCGTCCCTGAGTGACGAGCGCCCTGGGTGGCGACCGGGAGCCGGTAGTACTATAGCGCTGAAGCCGAGGCAAACGGAATGGAATACGGCCAAGGGAAGATAGATGAAATCACCCTGGCGCTTCTGTGGCTGACCAGTTTCAAAGATCCGGGTGGTGTCCGAGCATGGAAGGGGCAAGACTGGGATACGATGGAACGACTTCACACAAAGGGCTTCATCTCTGATCCCAAGAGCAAAGCCAAATCGGTTGTCTTGAGCGAAGAGGGCAAAAAGCGGTCAAAGGAGCTGTTTGCCAAGCACTTCGCACTCAAACGATAGATCGCACGAGCAACCAAGGACCTGTCGCAACCACCAGATTCTGGTTATGGAAGAGTAGCCGACCATCCACCCGGAAACACGAATCAACGGCTCCTCGATGAGCGCGTTACCCTGAAGGCAACAGCGGAGCCAGGGTCGCTTGCCCGGAAAGGCGGCCATCCTACCAAGTGACGAGAAAGCAGGCTAGCGCTAAGCCTCCGCCGCCCTTAGCCGGGGTCCCCGAGATAGCCTGCCTTTGCTTTACGTTCAGTTGCTCGCGCATGATGATCACGTTGAGCGAGCGACATTTTATTCGACAGAGTTCGCGAAGGAAAGCATGGACGTTCTCCGCGCAGAGGACCAAAATCTTCCGCCCGAGAACACAGGGCTACAGAGGAATACATTAGAGGGATTTTCATCGATCCTGGACACCGTTGGGGCGCTGGCGAATCAACGACAGAAACTCAGAGCGAGTTTCTTCCTCATTGCGGACTACGCACTGGACGGCGAGACGGGCGCGGCGACCGAAGCTCAAATCTTGCAGCGGAACGAAAGCAGAGATATCCATATGCCGCGCGGCGCATTAAATACTGAAGGTCCCAAAAACCAAAATCCCCGCCCATTCGCGCAAACGGCGCGCGATAAGGACGGGGTACCTGGTCTCTTGAGCTTTACTTCTTGGGCCGCGACTCCGGCGGCACAAGGCCTGCGAGGCGGTAGTACACAACGAGCTGGCCGTAGTGTTCCCCGCTATGTTCGATGATGCCGTATGCGATGTCGAGAACGCGCGCTTTCTGATGAGGGAAATAAACAAACTCCGTCGTCATGCCTTTTTCGCCTTTCGACTGGATGGCGGCGGCTCCATCGGCGAAGGATTTTTTGACGAACGCAACGATATCGGCCTTTGTTTTGTACTGGTCGCGCTTGGGATCTTCTCCCGCGGGAGGCTTCCGGCCCATCACCGTATCAGTGAAGTAGTAGTTTGAACCCGCCGCGTGCAACAACTGCTCGGCGAAGCTCCGCTGCGCGGGTGTCGGCTTGAAGTCGTATTTGTCCTCGGGGAAATCTTCGGCCATCGCTATCAGCTTGCGGCCAATCTCATTCCAGGAATCAAGCACGACTTTCACTTCCGGATCGGCAGGTTTGTCGGCTGCATCTTTCTTCATCTCGTCCTGGGCATGGGCGGCGGGAAACGCGCATGCCAGCAGGACGATTGCGAGAAACGGTATTCTCTTCATTACTTTCTCCACGTTTGAATTTCGCGAATCGAAGCTTCAGCTTCTTATTTCGTCTGCACCAGTCCTGCAACAACGGCAGCAAGTTTATCGAGTTGCTCCGCCCAGCCCTCGAGTTGCCCGCTCTCGATTGCGTTCTGCATGGTTTCGTTTCCAATGAAAGTGACTTTCGTCTGGCCGTTTCCAAGATCCTCAAAGAGGATCACGTCGGGCGAATCGTCGATGGACTCAGGTTCGATTCCTAAGTCAGCGGGGTTAATCCTGTTTCCCTTCGAGTCGGCAAAGTACATTGTCGAAACGATCT
>Ga0335073_10016283_pt1 | contig 10385 bp, 7 predicted proteins | sample Lox_Sample_22_FD_207093 | JGI IMG/M metagenome (GOLD analysis project Ga0335073, IMG submission 207093) | Soil microbial communities from Loxahatchee National Wildlife Refuge, Florida, United States - Lox_Sample_2.2 | ecosystem: Environmental > Terrestrial > Soil > Wetlands | place: USA: Florida... | reverse complement strand
TCCGCGTTCGGTAAGACCGCGGAACGCGACAATCTGGAGACGTTTTATAACGGGTTTCCCGGTTGGGGCTGGCGCGGATGGAGCGGTATGGGAACCGCGGAGACCCAAGTGATCCCGGAGGAAATCGGCAGCCTGACAGTCGATATTTTCAACGGAGCGAACAAACAATTGATCTGGCGCGGAACCTCCGCAGAAGTTTTATCCTCCAAGCCCGAGAAGAATGAAAAGAAGCTCGATCATGCTGTAGCGGAGATGTTCGAACACTTCCCACCACCAGCAAAAAGCTAAAATAGCGGAACGAACAGACGACTGGCCCGGCCGAAAGGCCGGGTTTTTTTTTGAGCGGTCCGCTTTCGGCAATCAGCGCGTTGGGTGAAGCGAAGAGGTCCGGTTCGTGGCCAAGCGGCGCCAGTGCGAATTCCGTCTGGCTGGCCATGAGGCCGCGTTCCACTCCAGACTGCTGGATTTGGCAACGGGTGCGTTGGATTTTGCAACTTGCGAGTTAGCTAATTGATTTCAAGAAACTTCGCCTAGTTTTTCGGCAAGGGCGTGTTGTTATTTGCAACGGCAAGGTGAACAGCGAAAAATTCGACAATCGCAACTGCATGAAATTACAACGGATAAAGAGGCCTTAAACAACACTTTTTGGCACCTTCCGTGCCTTTATAGGAGGCGGAGAAAGGAAGGAAGTCAAATGACAGTCATACTGGTTCTCGTAACGTTCCTCGGGTTCATCATTCTGGACTATGCGCTGAACCGGCGCAAGGCGCCGATCGCGGTGACGATGGAAGCCTCCAGGGCAGTCCCGGCCATGAGTGGCGGAGACTACGTGGATGGATTCAAAACTCCGGCGGACCTTGCTTACCATCCCGGGCACGGCTGGTTGGTGCGGGAGCGTAAGAACATGGTGCGGGTGGGAGCCGACGAATTCGCGGCCGCCCTGCTCGGAGCGGTAGAGAAGATTGAACTGCCGAAGCCGGGGACATGGGTACGGCAAGGGCAGAAAGTGTTGGCATTCCACCGGGACGGGGTGAAGACGGAGATGGTTTGCCCGACCGAGGGCGAAGTGATGGAAGTAAACGCGGAAGTTCTGACGAACCCGGCGCTGCTGCGCAAGGATCCGTACAGGAAGGGGTGGCTGCTTTCGATCCACGTGCCGGACGAGGAGAACACAGGGCGAAACCTGGTCCCCAAAGGGCTGGTGCGGGAGTGGATGCGGGAAGCGGTGGAACGGCTGTATGCGCTGCAGCCTGCGCTGGCCGGGGCGGTGGCGGCAGACGGCGGACGTCCGGCGGACGACATCTTCGCGGCGCTGCCCGAAGTGGACTGGAAGGCGGCGACCTCGGAATTCTTCCTGACGGCGTAGGAGCGGGCGCAAGCGCCGGGCTGGATGTATCCGGCCCCTGCAGGGTCCCTGGCCCACATGGGCTCTGTTAAATTTTGCTACACTTTGGGGTCAAATTCTGCTAAAAAGGAGTTGAGGGTCTCTATATGTCGAAAGCCATACTGTACGACAGCACCCTCTGCATTGGATGTAGGGCATGCGAGAGCGCTTGTGCCGACCGGTGGGGTCTGCCATACGACGATAAGATCGCGGCCGAGGAGAAGATCTCCGCGCACAAGCTGACGACGATCGAGACGCACGGGGACCATTTCGTGCGGCGGCTCTGCATGAACTGCGTGAAGCCGGCGTGTGCCTCGGTGTGCCCGGTAGGAGCACTGCAGAAGACGGCGCTGGGGCCGGTGACGTATGACGCGGATAAATGTATGGGTTGCCGCTACTGCATGCAGGCCTGCCCGTTCCAGGTGCCGACGTACGAATGGTCCAGCCGGCTGCCGCGGATGCGCAAGTGCAACGAGTGCTATGAGCGGCAGTCGCAGGGCAAGCTGACGGCTTGCGCCGAGGCCTGCCCGACGGGCGCGACCAAGTGCGGGGACCGCGACGAATTGATCGGCGAGGCGCAGCGTCGGATCGCGGAGAAGCCAGGGCAGTACTACGGTCAGATTTACGGCCTGAAGGAAGTGGGCGGAACGTCGGTGCTGTATCTTTCGGCAGTGCCATTCGAGCAGATCGGGCTGCGGACCGGGGTGCCTTCGGAGCCGCTGCCGGACTACACCTGGCGCGTGCTGGAACTGCTGCCGGACGTTGTTTCGACGGGGGCGGTGCTGCTGGGCGGGATCTGGTGGGTCACCAACCGGCGCGAAGAAGTCGCAAAGGCGGAAGGACGAAGTCCCCGGCGGAGTGGCAGGCCCCCTTCAAAGAACGGGCAGGGCGGTCATGCTGTAGTACCGGAGAAACTGGAGGGCCGGAAATGACCCTGGGAACGGGTACGCCAGCGGCGAAGAGATGGCCGCGGATCACGGTATGGCGTGCGATTTTTGCGGCCATTTTGTTAAGCGGGGCTTACGCGACGTACCTGCGTATCTTCTATGGACTTGGCGGATCCACCAACCTCAGCGATAAATTTCCGTGGGGATTGTGGATCGCCTTCGATGTGATGTGCGGCGTGGCGCTGGCGGCGGGCGGGTTCACGCTGGTGGCGATTGTCCACATCTTCGGCATCGAGAAATACCGGCCCGTATTACGGCCGTGCATTTTGACCGCGTTTCTGGGGTACGTGCTGGTGGTGGTAGGGCTGCTCTTCGACCTGGGGCGGCCGGACCGGCTGTGGCACCCGCTGGTGATGTGGAATCCGCACTCGGTGATGTTCGAAGTGGCGTGGTGCGTGACGCTGTACAGCACCGTGCTGTTTCTGGAGTTCGTGCCGGTGGTGTGCGAACGGTTCGGATGGGCGAAGCCGGCGGAGTGGATTCACCGGATTTCGGTGCCGCTCATGATCCTGGGCATTCTGCTTTCGACACTGCACCAGAGCTCGCTGGGGTCGCTGTTCCTGATCGTGCCGGCGAAGCTGTATCCGCTCTGGTACAGCCCGGTGCTGCCGCTGCTGTTTTTCGTTTCGGCCATCGCGGTGGGGCTGGCGATGACGATTTTCGAATCGTGGCACAGCAGCCGCGCCTTCGGGCGGGCGCTGGAGCTGCCGTTGCTGGCGAGCCTGGGGCGGGTGCTGGCGGTGACGATGAGCGTGTACCTGTGGATCCGCTTCCTGGACCTTCTGCAGCGTGGCGTGCTGCCGCTCGTGGCGCGGAACCGGATGGAGACGTGGCTGTTCGCGCTGGAGATCGGGCTGGCCCTTGTGCCGACCGTGCTGCTGTACCAGAGAAGCGTGCGGATGCGGCCCGGAGCGTTGTATGCGTGCGCGGTGATGGTGGTGTTCAGCGTGATCGCCAACCGGCTCAACGTGGGTACCACCGGGCTGGAAGCAGGGTCGGGCACGCACTATACGCCGAAGTGGAGCGAGATCGCGATTACGCTTTCGATTGTGGCGGCGGGCTTCGCGATCTTCCGGATGGTGGCGGGATACTTCCCGATTTTCGAGGCGCAAGCCCATGGAAACGAGCATGCGGTGGCGGAAGTGAGCCCGCAGAAGAAGGAGGTTGACCCGGTCGCGGTGGGATGAAGCGTTTTACGAAGTTTCGCGTGGGATTGGCCGCCAAGCTCGCGGTGTGCGTCATCGCAAGCACGGCGGCCTTTTTCAGTTTGTTCGGGTATCTGAATCTGCGGGTGGAGCGCAGCCAGTCCGAGGCGCTGGTGCGGCAATCGGCGGACCGCATTGCGGGGCTGATTCTGCGGAGCACGCGGTACGGCATGCTGCACAACGACCGGGAAGCACTGGTCAACATCATCCAGGAACTGGGGACGCAGCCGAGCATCCAGCGGATCCGCATCTCGAACCAGGACGGGCGGGTGACGCTTTCGACGGACGCGGGAGAAGTGGGAACGCCGCGCAGGACGGGCAGCACGGCGGGCGCGCGGATTTTCTGGGGCGCCAACGGGCAGCGCGTGCTTTCCGTGAGCCGGGAGATCGAGAACGCGGCGGCTTGCTCCAGCGGGGCATGCCACGTGCACCCGGCGGGGCAGCGCGTGCTGGGAGTGATCGACGCGGACCTCTCGCTGGCGCAGGTGGATGAGCAGATTGCGCAACATCAGGCGGAGCTGCGGTGGTTTCTGTTTGCCGCGATTGCGCTCGGCTGCCTGGCGGCGGTGGTGTTCATGTGGGTGGTGGTGTACCAGCCGGTGAAGCAGCTGATCGACGGCACGCACCGGGTGGCGGGCGGAGACCTGGCGTACCGGCTGCCGGTTCGGTCGGACGATGAACTGGGCGACCTGGCGGCGTCGTTCAACAAGATGACGGCGGAAGTAGCCAGCGTGCAGGGGAAGATCGAGGCGGAGGTCCGGCGAAAGACCGCGGAACTGGAGCGGGTGTACCGGACGCTGCTGACCACGGAAAAGATGGCTTCCATCGGGAAGCTGGCGGCTACGGTGGCGCACGAGATCAACAATCCGCTGTTCGGCATCCTGACGTACGCGCGGCTGGTGCTGCGGGAAGTGCAGAAGCATGAATTGCCGAACCGCGACGAGATGGTCGAGCAGATCCAGACCATCGAGCGGGAGAGCAAGCGGTGCGGCGACCTGGTGAAGAACCTGCTGACGTTTTCGCGGCAGGCGCCGAGCCACCGCGAGCCGAACGAGCTGAACACGATTGTGCACCGGGCCGTGCTGCTGGTCAAGCACAAGCTGGATATGCAGTCGATCGAGCTGAAAGAGACGCTGGCGGAGGGCCTGCCGCCGGTGGATTGCGACGCCAACCAGATCCAGCAGGTGGCGCTGGTGCTGATGGTGAATGCGTCGGAAGCGATGACAAAGGGCGGAGTACTGGAAGTATCGACCGGCTATGACGCCGGCGTGGAACAGGCCGCAATTCGCGTGAAGGATACGGGGTGCGGCATCCCCGAGGATGTACTGCCGCGAATTTTCGATCCTTTCTTTACCACGAAGGAAGAACAGAACCGCACCGGCCTGGGCCTGGCGGTGGCGCACTCGATCGTGGAGCAGCACGCGGGCGAGATCTCGGTCCGCTCCACGCCGGGTAAAGGAACGGAATTCACGGTGAAGCTGCCCGCGGGCGGCGGGAGCGCAGGCCGGACGGGCCCGGCCCCTACAGAAACCGCACAAGCGATCGTAGGGGCGAGGCAGGCCTCGCCCGTTACAGGAGAACCCCAATGGCAACAGCGGTAGAGACGCCAACTTCGACGAAGACGAAGGGACGGATCCTGATCGTCGACGATGAGCTGGTGGTGCGCGATTCACTGGGCAAGTGGTTCGCCAGCGAAGGCTACACGGCACGGCCGGTGCCGGGCGCGCGCGAGGCGCTGGAGGTCATCCAGCAGGCGGAATTCGACATCGCGTTGATCGATATCAAAATGCCGGGGATGGACGGCATGGAACTGCAGGCGCGGCTGCGGGAGGCGGATCCGGAACTGACGGTGATCATCATGACCGGTTACGCCTCGGTGGATACCGCCGTGCAGGCATTGAAGCACGGGGCCTACGACTACATCACCAAGCCGGTGGATCCGGACGAGCTCTCGCACCTGGTGGCGAACGCCCTGGAGCACAAGCGGGCGCGGCGGGAGGTGGTGCGGCTGCGGGAGAACCTGCAGGAGGTGTACCCGAGCACGGAGTTGATCGGCAAGAGCCCGGCGATGAAGAAGGTGGTGGAGCTGATCGAGATGGTGGCGCCCACCGAGGCCACCGTGCTCATCACCGGTGAGAGCGGCACAGGCAAGGAAGTGGTGGCGCGGGCCATCCACGCGGCGGGGCCGCGGCGCTATATGCCCATGGTGACGATCCACTGCGGGGCGCTGACGGAGACGTTGCTCGAAAGCGAGCTGTTCGGGCACGAGAAGGGCGCGTTCACGGGCGCGCAATACCGCAAGAAGGGCAAGTTCGAAGTGGCGGACGGGGGCACGGTGTTTCTGGACGAGATCAGCGACATCAGCCTGAAAACCCAAACGGATTTGCTGCGCGTGCTGCAGGAGAAGGAGATCGTGCGCGTCGGCGGGAACCAGCAGATCAAGGTGGATTTCCGGGCGATCGCGGCCACCAACAAGAACCTGGATGCGCTGGTCAAAGCCGGCACGTTCCGGCCGGACCTGTACTACCGGCTGCACGTGTTCTGCATCGACCTGCCGCCGCTGCGCGAGCGGCGGGAAGACATTCCGCTGCTGGTGAACCACTTCCTCAACAAGTTCTGCACGGCAACCAGCCGGCAGGCGCCGTCGATTTCGGCGGAGGCCATGGACGTGCTGATGCGGCACGACTGGCCCGGGAACGTGCGCGAGCTGGAGAACGCGGTGGAGCGGGCGCTGGTGGTGGGGCGCGGAACGGAGATCCGCCCGGCGGACTTTTCGTTCCAGTTCGACGGCGAGACGCCGAAGGGCGGAAGGACGCTGGAAGACGTCGAGCGGGCGCACATCGAGCGCATCCTGCGGGAGACGCAGCACAATCTTTCGCGGGCGGCGCGGGTGCTGGACATCGACCGGACGACTCTTTATAACAAACTGCGGAAATATGGATTGCGGTGAGCGCCATGCACGTCATCCCTTTGGCGAACGGGACGGACGCGCCGGGCCTCGATTTGCTTGAGCACCTGGCAGCCACGCTGGCGCGGCTGTTTCGCGCGCCATGCCAGATCCGTCCGGAGACCCTGGATGTGAGCTTCGCCGCGGACCAGCGGCGCGGGCAGTATTATTCGACGGCGATTCTGCAGAAGATGGAGACGCACGCGGGCGGCGGCCGGGTGCTGGGCGTGACGACCTGCGACCTGTACGTGCCGGTGCTGACGTTCGTGTTCGGCGAGGCGCAACTGGACGGCAACTGCGCGGTGGTTTCGACGGCGCGGCTGCACGACGAATTTTACGGCCTGCCGGCGAACGACGTGGCGATGCGGGAGCGGCTCATCAAGGAAGCGGCGCACGAACTGGGGCACACGTTCGGGTTGCGGCACTGTCCGGACTGGCGCTGCGTGATGTCGTCGAGCCACGGAGTAGAGCGGCTGGACATCAAAGGCGTGGAATTCTGCGCCGACTGCCGGAAAGCGGTAGCGGGGAACGGCTACTGGTAGAGGCGGAGTGCGAGCCGCTATCGCGGACGGGACATCTGCCCCGCCGGGCGGGGCGTGGTTTCGTTACGGCGGTGTGCCCGGCTCGCGGCCGGTTATAGGTCGGTTTCCACAACCCCCACTTCAAGACCGCTTGCCACATTCGGCGACCGCTGCCGGCCGCCGCACATGGACACTTCGATAGCGAAAAGTGAGGAGCCGCGCCCTGGTCGGGCTGCGCGGGACGCGAATCCTGGATATCTGCGGATCGGCAGCGCGTCTGTTTGTGGGCTCTCCGATCGAGTGTATCAGCGTTCACACCAACCGAATTATCAGGAAAATCAGTCCTGCTTATCTCCTATACTCGAAACTGCCAGAAGCGATCGCGGAAAGTTCGAGTGAGAGACGTCCGCACGATTCAGGGCGGAGAAACGGGTCGGCACGGCGATCTTCTGACGAAACTTCCGGAGGAATTCGATGAATCGACGGATGATTGCTTCGGTGTCGATCTTGATCGTTATCGCAGCAGCTGCCACACTCAATTTCACATTCACCTTGACGAACGCGTCCATCACGACATCGAACGCCAGCGTGTCCGTTTCCGGTCCTGCCTCGCTGACGGTGAGCGGGGTTGGCTCCGACAACGGAACCTTCAGCGCGAGCGGTTCGCTCGCCAACATCAGCGGGGGCAACGTGACCGTTCCGTTCACGGACACGTTTGGCTACGGCACGCTCACCGGCAATATGACATTTCCCCAGAGCGTGCTGGTTGGTTCCGGCTCGATGAGTGGCTCGGCCACGATCACGAGCGGAACCGGCCTGTATTCCGGGCTTAGCAACACGACCGTGAGCGGGTCGGGGTTTACCGGTTCCGTGCTTGCGGGCGGGAAGCTCAGCTTCTCGGTTTCCGGCACGGCCAACGGGCGGCAATTCACGTTTAGCGTGACGAATGCGGCCGTCACCATATCGGGGACCAGCGTGTTTTCCGGGGCGGCCAATTTTACGCTGGGCACCAGCCAGCCCGATACGGGCACGTTCAGCGCGACCTGCTCGCTCAACAGTATCGGCGGAGGCAACCTGATCGCTCCGTTCACGATCACGCTCGGTCACGGCACGATCACCGGCAACATGACGTTTCCGGAGACCGTGCTGGTAAGTTCCGGCCCGGTCAGCGCGTCGGCCACGATCACGGGCGGAACCGGCGGCTACGCCGGCATTACCAGCTCGACCCTAACGCCGTCAGGCACGGTTACGGGCTCCATCCTTTCCGGCGGGACGCTCAGTCTGTCGATGTCCGGCGCAGTCAATACCGGCGCGTCCAGCCCGGCCACCCCCATCACCTACAACGTTAACGTTAAGATCTCGAGTTCCAATCCGACGGGGAACCCGCTTCAGTCGGATGCCGTCGTCGGCACCATCACGACGGACGGCACTATCGGGACAATCCTGGCGCAGAACATTAAGAGCTGGGACCTTCAGTTGATCGACTCGTTGAATTCTGCAAACAACCTCGAACTCACAACCGCCAATTCCGAGGTGGTGGAGGATGGGGATGGCGCCGGCCAACAGATCGGGGGAGGCGGCCTGACGGCCACTGCGTCCGGGCTCTTCTATGACTTCGGCAATGCAAAGGCGGAGTTTGGATTTCAAGCGAGCAACAGCCTGTACACCGGCAATCATTATTTCTGCTTGTCCGGCGGGTTGTACGCCTGTGCCGCCGGGGAATCAATCGCTCCAAACAATATTTCCACAGATGGAGTGATCGCCACCGGCGCAACGGCTCCAGTCGGCGTTCAACCTATAGGCGCAAACGCTCCCATCATTACCAGCGTTGTGAGCGGCGCCAGCTATGGGATCGGCGTTGCCGGCTTTACCGGGACTGTGCTCACCCCGATCGAGACCGGCTCCTGGGTGACGATCACCGGCCAGGATCTCGCGTCCAGCACCCGGACCTGGCAGGCTTCCGACTTCGCCGGGTTAGGCAATGGCCTCCCGATGTCGCTCGATGGCGTCGGCGTGACCATCGACGGCAAGGCAGCCGCCATCTACTACATCAGCCCGACCCAACTGAACGTTCAGGCTCCTCAGGATACAGCGCTCGGTTCCGTTCCGGTTGTGGTGACGAACAGTTCGGGGAAGTCGGCCAGCGTGAATGTGACGTTGCAGCAATATGCGCCCGGGTTTTTCCTGCTCACCCAGCCAGGGACGCCTTCTCCCACGGCTCCCCTGTATGTTGCGGCCGTCCATTACACCGATGGGGCTCTGGCGGTGCCTGCCAATTACTACGGATCGAGCGTGAATTCCCGGTCTGCCCAGCCAGGGGAGCTTCTCCTGATTTATGGGACCGGCTTCGGGCCGACTAATCCCCCGGCTCCGGCCGGACAGCTCGTGACCGGGGCTCCGCCGCTGGCGGATGCGACTCTGCTGCGCATCACCATCGGCGGCGTGCCCGCCACCGTGCAGTATGCCGGACTGGTGGCGTCTGGCGAGTATCAGTTCAACGTCTACGTGCCCACGCTTCCGGATGGCGACCAGCCGATTGTCGCGACCATTGGCGGGTCTACCAGCCAGACCGGAGTTTCGGTCCCGGTTAAGAACTGATTTTTTCGTGCTGACAAGGGTTTTAGGCCCAGATGAGAAGGGAAAGTGGACTGGCGGCCAGCCACGATACTGATGGGAGGAGTTGCTTGCGGCGGCAGACCGGATCTTCTTCCGGGTTTCCACCACCCTTCGCGCTAGGGCTTCCACGCCCGTCAAAGCTTTAACAAACGTTCCGCGTTCCCGTGCGTGATCTTGTCAAAATCGCCCTGTGACAGGCACAGGTTATCCAGAAACGCGCGTCCCGCCTCGTTGGGACTGTATGGGTAATCGATCGAGAACATGATGCGGTCGACCCCCACCACCTCCAACGCCAAATCGAACGGCGGCCTGGTGAAAATTCCGCTCGTGGTGATGTGAATGTTGTTGTGGAAGTAGTCCGCGAAAGGGCGCTTCAACTTGGTAAATGGCGTCACCACGGCATCCACCCGCGCCAGGTAGAACGGAATCATCTCACCCATATGGCCGATGATGATCTGCAGCTTCGGGAAACGCTCGAAGACTCCGTTTGCGATCAAACGAATGGTGTGCAGGCCTTGTTCGGCATGCCAGCCCCAGCCGGCAATGGTAAGAATTCTTTCCAGTCCCGGTTCCAGTCCGGAGAAGTAGGCTTTCTGCACGGCCTCCGGCGGCGGGGCGGGATGAAGGTACAGCGGAACCTCCAGGGCTTCCGCGCGTTCGAGAAGAGGCGTGAAAAACTGGTCGTCGAGAAAGCGTCCCTGGCTCATGCCGTTGATCAACGCGCCCTTGAAGCCCAGTTGGCTGACGGTGCGTTCCAGTTCCCGC
>Ga0335073_10016282_pt1 | contig 10385 bp, 10 predicted proteins | sample Lox_Sample_22_FD_207093 | JGI IMG/M metagenome (GOLD analysis project Ga0335073, IMG submission 207093) | Soil microbial communities from Loxahatchee National Wildlife Refuge, Florida, United States - Lox_Sample_2.2 | ecosystem: Environmental > Terrestrial > Soil > Wetlands | place: USA... | reverse complement strand
GTGGTGCTAATCAAGGGGAACTTCACCGCGAACGGCGCCTCGGTGCCGCCTGGCGGCCATGCGCCGAACGGGCACTACTGGTCGACCATTGTGGACGCCCGCTCGCTCGACGGGGTGGAAAGCGGCCTCACGGATCAGCCGCCCCCAGTCTCGCTCCAGTCGCTCGGACCAGTCTCGACCCTCGCGTAGAGCCTCCGCGGACGCCCGGATAGGTGGTTGCGGAGATCGGGGATGGTTTGAGTAGCTATAGCTACTCAAACCATCCCCGATAGTGCAGAGTGCGGCCAGGTTGCGTCAGGTGATGACCATGCGGTCGCTGATGTTCGCCTGGACCCGGGCGGCCGCCAGGGCCGACCACGCGGAGGCCGCGGCCGTAGTTCTCGTCGACGCACATTTGGGTAGCCCGCGTCCTTGAGCCGGGCGGCCATCTCTTGCGGATCATCGTCGCTCTCGAACGAGATCTCCGAACTGCCGTGCGGCATGCCGCAATCGGGATGGTCGCCGTGCAGGCACAGGAGCGCCTGGGGTGCGTCGAGCTCGATGGAGAATGGCGCCCGAAGGCTGGGCGCCGACCGCGCCGGGGTGGTCGCCGGAGGTCTGCGAAACACTTGGCTTCGGTCGCCCGGAAAACTTGCCCCGCTCTCGATACGAGATATATCGTGGATTTCACTATCGCCTCGGGCACGGAGGGCGCGCGATGGTTTCCGGAAACGAAATGCGGGTCGGGGACGCCGAGCGGGAAGCTACCGCAGCTGAACTGCGCGAGCACTACGCCAGTGGACGGCTGACGCTCGAGGAGCTTAACGAGCGGCTCGACAAGGCCTTCGCCGCCAAGACCCGCGGTGACCTGGACGGGCTGATGCTTGACCTGCCGTCCGCGCGGGCGGGCGCCGGTGCCGGCCCGCAGGCGGGCAGGCCCGGCTGGAGCTCCGGGCCTGGCGGGCCCGGAGCCGGATGGGGCGGGCCTGGACGCGGGTCGAGCGGCCCAGGCAGCTCGTGGACGGGCCCTGGTACGTCGTGGAGCGGCCCGGGTGGCGCCAACTGGGGAGCCAACGCAGGCCGGGGGGCGTGCGGCGGGGTCGGCTCGATGGTGGCGAGCTGCGTCCTCATCTGCGCGCTGTTCGCCGTCGGCATCCTCGGTGTGGCTGACATCGGCGCCGGACGGCCGATAGGCATCGTGCTGCTGCTCGCCGCGTTCGCGCTGCTGCGCCGACTGGTCTTCCGGCGCCGGATTCGCGCCCGCGGCCCGCGGCGCCGCCGCTGGTAACACGACGCTCATCGCGTACTGGGTTCCCTCAGCCATCAACCGCGATCTATGGTGGAGGGGACCGAACTTTCCGAGCAAGCACGGGAAGCGCGATGGCGAATGCGTGACTACGCACCTTTTCCCGGCGAAAACGGGCAACCGTTCCGGGCCCTGTCACCGCACGCGCTGCGCATAGGGCACGAGGAGCGTGACGCCGCGGCGTCGGACCTCGGTGAGCACTACGTGGCGGGCAGGCTGACCCTGGACGAACTGCACGAGCGTCTTGGCGCGGTCTTCGCTGCTAAGACGTACGGGCAGCTCGCACGGATCATGGCTGACCTGCCTGGCTTGCGCCGGCCGACGGGCCATCAGGGCTGGCGGCCACCGCAGCCGGCCTGGGCGGGCGTCTACTGGCCGCCTGCCGTCTTCCCGCCCTCGCTCAGTGAGCGTCGGCACGTGACGCCATCGGACCGGGCTGGCCGGGTGGCGGCCGTGACGCTACTGGTCCTGGCGATGCTGATCTGGCTGTTCACCGCCCTTATCTTCGCCAGGCACGGCATGTACTACCAGCACGGCAGCTTCGGCGGGGGGCCGTAACCGTTCTGGGTGCGCGCCGGCGGCGGTGAGCCGCCGGCGGCTACGCCTGTACGCGTTGCGGCACGACAAGATAGCGGAAATCGCTCGCCGTGCTCGCGCTGCCCGCTTGTCCCTTGCTGATCACCGCCGGCTTGCTGGCGCTCGTGAACTGCAGCCTGACCCGGGTGGCGTCGGGGTCATGCGGGTCGGCGTGGGCGTGGGGATGATCGGGCGCGGCGGCCGCCGCGGCAGCGAGAACGCCGTCGAGCAGGTACAGCGGGCTGAACGCGATGATCGGCTCGTCGCCTGTGAAGTTCGCGGGAACAGTCTCCCTGGCTCGCGCCTGTCCCTGCGTTCCCGCGCCGACCGTGACCCGCCCGGGCGCGAACGACAACTGCACAGGGGTGCCCCGCTCGGCGACGAGCGACACCCGGCGGACCGCCTCGGCGAACGCCTCGGCGGGCAGGTCCGCCGTGCAGCCGAACTCCTCAGGGAACCGCGACCGGTACCTGATGAACTCTCCCGCCAGCAGCCGCGTGGTCAGCCGGCGCGCGCCTGTCTCGAAGCCGATCATGGCGTCGCCGCCGTCCGCGCCGGTCTCTCGCAGCAGGATGCGCACTGGCACGCCAGGGCTCATCATCTTGGCCGCGTCGGCCAGCAGACGGGCGGGCACGAGCACCGCGGCCTTGCCCGCCTCGCGGACCTGCTCGCCGATCCAGGGCGCGGCGCTCCACTCCAGGTCCCTGACGGCGAGCCGGTAGCGGTCCGTCGCCGCCAGCGTCATCGACTCCGCGGACAGCTCAAGGCTCACCGCGGTCAGCATCGGCAGGGTGTCGTCCCGGCTAGCGGCCGGGGTGACCTGACTGATCGCGGCCGCCAGGACTCCCCCCTCGGCCTCCCCGGCGAGCAGCGGCAAGTCCGGCAGCTCCGGGTACTCCCCCGGTGGCAGGGTGGCCACGATGAACGCCGCCTCGCCGCAGGTCATGCTCATGCCGTCGGGATCGTCGGCAAAATCCACCGGGCGCCCTGGCAGGCTGCGGGTGATCTCCGTCAGCAGACGCCCGGGCACCAGGACCGTGCCAGGCTCGGACACGTCGGCGGGGATCCGCATCCGGGCCGAGACCTCGTAGTCGAAACAGGACACGGTCAGCCCGTCGTCCTCAGCCCGCAGCAGCAGCCCGCCCAGGACGGGGATCACCGGCCGGGTAGGCAGCGCTCGGGCCGCCCACGTCACAGCCTCGCCAAGTGCGTCCCGCTCCACCGTGAACTTCATGGCATGCACCTCGCGCTCGTCGTCCGACCCATTCTCACGCCCCGCGCTTGCCCGGGCATCCGTTTTCAGGGCGTTAAGGCGCCATAGTGGCATGCCCCACTGACATTCGACAGTGGCGCGGACGAGAGGTGTACGGCCGGTTACGCAGCGAGTCGCGAAAGCATGAGATCATGGGTCGAAAAGGCGCGGCAGCACAGCGCGGAAGCGCTCCCCTACGACCCATGATCATGAACGCCTTCACGCCTGGCTACGACAAGTACTTGCCGTAGAAGGCGAAGATCTTCTGCCAGCCGTCCATGGCGGCCTCCGGCCGGTAAGCCGGCCGGTTCACCGAGAAGAACGCGTGCCCTGCGCCCTCGTAGCTGTGGAACTCATGCGTCTTGCCGGCCGCCTTCAGCGCGGCCTCGAGCTCGGCGACCTGGGCCGGCGACGGGTACTGGTCGTCCGCGCCGAACAGCCCCAGGAGCGGGCAGGACAGGTCAGGGGTCTTGTCCACGATCGGGCCGACCTTCAGCGGCATCCCCGCCGGCGGCTCGCCGACGACGAATGCGCCGTAGCAGTCGACCGCGGCGTCGAGCGGCAGGCTGACCGCCGCCAGGAACGACTGCCGGCCGCCCGAGCAGTAGCCGATCGTGCCGACCTTTCCGTTGGAGGTGGACAGCCCCTTCAGGAAGCTGGCGGCTCCGGCCACGTCGCCGACTAGCTGCTCGTCGGGCACGCCGCCCTGGGCACGGGCGGCCGCTGCCGCGTCGTCCGGGCTGGCGCCCGGCGCCACGCGCCAGTACAGGTTCGGCACGACGGCGTTGTAGCCGTGTACCGCGAACGTCCGGGCGATCTCCTTGGTCTGCTCGTCGTACCCCGGCATGTGGTGGATGACCACGACGCCGCCGATCTGCCTGCCGGGCTCGAGCGGCCGGGCCGAATAGGCCTCGATCGTGTCGAGACCGTGCCCGGTGATCGTGATGCTCTCCGCGATTATCGCGTCAGACATTGACGTGTCTCCTCAGTCGTTGGTGTCCCGCGGGTCACTCGAGGCCGGGCGGCGCCGACTCGAGCACTGCCTCGATGGCCTTCATCAGGGCGCGCGCCGACTCCGCGGTCAGCTCGACCGCGACTCGCGCGGACGGCCCTTCAGCCGGGGCCAGGAAGTCGATGTTGAGCGTGTGCCCATAGGGCGCGTGCACCGGGTGGTCGAAGTAGACACTGCCTTCCGTCACCCGGAACCAGCCCGACGCTCCCTTGGCGCTGCCGCCGATGGCGACCTTCTCTGTCAGGTACGTGCACATGTAGGGAATCCTCTCGCCGAACGGACGAACTCAGGCCGCCAGGTAACGGCCGAACCATGCCAGGATCTCCGCCCACGCGTCCACCGCGCTCGTCGGGTGGTAGCGGGCGCTGTCCGCCTGCATGAAACCGTGGTTGGCGCCCTCGTAGCTACGGAACTTGTAGGTCTTGCCCGCGGCCTGCAGCGCCGCCTCGAGCTCGGCCACGTGCGCCGGGCTTGGCGAGACGTCCTCGGAGCCGAACAGGCCGAGCAGCGGGCAAGACAACTCCGCCGTCTTGGTCACGAGTGGCTCCCAGCCCGCCAGGGGATGCCCGGCGGGCGGCGTGCCCACGACGAAACCCCCGTAGCAGTCGACGGCCGCGTCCAGCGGCAGGCTGACCGCCGCCAGGAACGACTGCCGCCCGCCGGAGCAGTGCCCGATCACGCCGATCTTGCCGTTGGCGTTGCCAAGGCCGTTCAGGTAAGCGATGGCGCCAGCGACCTCCCCGACGATCCGCTCGTCGGGGATGGGGATGGCACCGCTGGCCCGCGCGGTCGCCATCGCGTCCGACGGTTCGGCGCCCGGCGCCTCACGGGAGTACAGGTTGGGCATCACCGCGTTGAAGCCGCCCACGGCGAGCGACCTGGTGAACTCCTTGGTCTGCCGGTCGTAACCGGGCAGGTGGTGCAGCACCACGACCCCGCCGACCGGGCCCGGCGTGAGCGGCCGGGCCGCGTACGCCTCGATGGCGTCGCCCTCGTGCCCCGTGATGGTCACGGTCTCAGAAAGCACAGCGTCGTACATCGGGCACTCCTTCTGCTAGCGGTCAGCCGAAATCATCGCACCTGACTTGTTAGCGTCGCGAACGAACCTGCCATGTCGGCCACGACCGGCTTTATCGGCGCATAAGTAGGACATCCGCGGGTAGCTGGCGGCCGTGGCTAGAGCGAGAACCGTGGCCGGGTACGCCATCCCCGGCATCATCCTCTTCTTCTTCTGGTTGGTGGTCGTCATCTTGGCCATCATCTTGCTGGCGTTCATCGTGCACTGGGCCGGCGGCGGACTGCTCGACGTGCGGCTCGGACACTTCGTCCTGAACGTCGGCTTCACCTGATAGGTCACGGCGGCCCGCACGGGCCGCCGTGAAAGACTCGGCAGCATGACCTACGACGCCGCCGAAGATCGATACACCAAGCACCCCTACCGCCGCTGCGGACGCAGTGGCATCAAGCTCCCCGAGGTCTCCGTGGGCCTCTGGCAGAACTTCGGCGACGGGAGCCCGCTGGACACACAGCGGGCCATCCTGCGGCGCGCCTTCGACCTGGGCGTCACCCACTTCGACCTCGCGAACAACTACGGGCCGCCCTTCGGCAGCGCTGAGATCAACTTCGGCCGGATCATGCGGGAGGACTTCCGCCCGTACCGGGACGAGCTGATCATCTCCACCAAGGCCGGGTACGACATGTGGCCAGGCCCGTACGGCGAATGGGGCTCCCGCAAGTACCTGCTCGCCAGCCTCGACCAGTCGCTGAGCCGGATGAGCCTGGACTACGTCGACATCTTCTACAGCCACCGGTTCGACCCGGACACCCCGCTCGAGGAGACGATGGGCGCGCTTGACTCCGCGGTCAAGCAGGGCAAGGCACTGTACGCGGGTATTAGTTCCTATTCTCCCGAACGGACCCGGGATGCTGCGGCGATCCTTCGCTCTCTCGGCACGCCGTTGCTGATCCACCAGCCGTCGTACTCCATGCTGAACCGCTGGATCGAGGGCGGGCTTCTCGACGTCCTGGCGGAGGAGGGCGTGGGCTGCATCGCGTTCTCGCCGCTGGCCCAGGGCGTGCTGACGGGAAAGTACCTGAACGGGATACCCGAGGGCTCGCGGGCCAGCCTGAACGGGTCGCTGTCGCAGTCGCAGTTGTCCGAGAAGACGCACGCGCATGTCCGGGCACTGAACGAGATCGCCGCCGCACGCGGCCAGACGCTGGCGCAAATGGCGATCTCCTGGGTGCTGCGCGACGAGCGGGTGACGTCGGCGCTGATCGGCGCCAGCAGCGTGGCGCAGCTCGAGGAAAACCTGGCCGCCGCGGGCAAGACCGCGTTCACGGCCGGGGAGATCGCCGCGATCGACACGGACGCCGTCGAGGCGGGCATCAACATCTGGGCGGCCTCAAGCGCGCACTGACACATCGCTCTAGCAAGATGAATGTCCCATTCATCTTGCTAGAGGCAGATGTATGGGACATTCATCTGCCTGGCGCGCGCTACGAGCATTGTTCTTCAGCGGCTGATGGGTTCGCTGAGGTTGGAGTGACGCGGTGGGATGACGGGTGGGGGCCGCTGGGTTACGGGCCCGCGGGTGGGCCGCGGGTGGGATGACGGGTGGGGGCCGCTGGGTTACGGGCCGCGGGTGGGCCGCGGGTGGGCCGGCGGGTGAGTTACGAGCCGGTGGGTGAGGGGGACGGCGATGGCGGCGGGCTCCCGGGTGCGGTGGGGGTGCCGATGGCCTGGCGGAACGTGAAGAGGTTGGTGGGGTCGTACTTCTTCTTGATGGCGACCAGGGTGTCGTAGTTCGCGCCGTAGTATGCCTGGCGCCAGGTGGTCAGGGCCGGGTCGATGTAGTTCTGGTAGGCCTGGCCGCTGGCGTACGGGCGCATCGCCTGCCAGAACGACTGGAGCCAGTTGTACTGGCGCTGGACGCCCGCCGAGGACGCGCCGTACGTCCAGTCCGTGGTGTACTGGGCGCCGAACAGGCAGTCGCGGTGCACGAACGCCGTCGCCGACGGCTTGACGCGGTTGACGGCCCCGCCGAGCGCGTCGAAGGCGATGCCGCCGACGCCGCCCGCCGCGCCGGCCACACCCTGCAGGCTCTCGATTTCGTGCAGCAGCGTGTTGATGCCAGCGCTGCTCAGCTGGCGGGTGAAGAAGTCGGACTTGGAGTACTGGGGCTGGCGGCTCAGCCGCCCGCCCGGGACCTGCCACGGCAGGTGGCAGGCCTGGTAGCCAATGCTGGCGCAGCCGGCCTCGAGGAGCATCGCGTTCAGGTAGGAGAACTGGTTCAGGAAGTAGCCGGTCGGGTGCGAGCCGACCCGGGCGTACAGCTGGTTGAGGAGGTTCGCCGCGCCCGCGATGCTGCCCAGGTAGCAGCCGCCGACCTGGATGGACGGCGTGCGCCCGCCGGGCGCCGCCGCCAGGTGCAGGTTCGACCACATCGCGTCCGGGGCGTACGGCGCCCAGGACTGCCAGCCGGCGATCACGCGGGCGGCCCGCGACCACGGCCACGACAGGAAGAACAGCACCGGGGTGGGCGCCACCGTGGCGCTGAACGTGAACTTGGTGACCACGCCGAAGTTGCCGCCGCCACCGCCGCGGCAGGCCCAGAACAGGTCCGGGCTGTCCTTGCCGCTGACCGTCCTGATGGTGCCGTCCGCCGTGACGATCTGGAGCGACTCCAGGTGGTCGCAGGTCAGCCCGTACGCGCGCGAGACCACGCCGATGCCGCCGCCGAGCGTCAGGCCGGAGATGCCCACCGTCGGGCATGACCCGCCGGGGATCGCCCGGTTCTTGGCGGCCAGGGCGTGGTAGAAGTCGATCAGCCGGGTGCCCGCGCCGACCGTGGCGGTAAAGCCGGACACGTCGACGCCCGCGATCCTGGAGACGTCGATGACCAGGCCGGTGGTCGTCGAGTAGCCGGCATAGCTGTGCCCGCCGCAGCGCGCCGTCACCGGGATGTTGAACTTGCGGACGAACGCCAGGCACGTCGCGACGTCCCGCGGGATCACGCAGTAGGCGATCCCGGCCGGGCTGATGCCGTCGAACCGCGGGTCGAACAGCCGGCGGGCGACCGTGTAGGACGCCTCGCCCGGCCGGACCAGGCTGCCGGCCAGGTCCTTGCCAAGCGCGGTCCAGTCGGCCGGCGTGGGCCCGGTGGACGGGGCGAAGTCGGCCCGGAGGAACGCGGGCACGGCGAACGCGGCGGCACCGCCCGCGGCCATGCCGAGAACTTTGCGGCGTTTGAGAACTGGCTCTACGGGAGTGCTCACGCTGCTAAAGACGCGCTCTGGCGCGCAATGGTTGCGCGCCCCAGACAAGGGTGTCGCGTGGGCAAGGAGGGGATGTCGGAGGCGGTAGGGAAGAGTGTCGCGGGGGGCGGCGTGTCGCTGCGCCGGGGAGGGAGAGGACAGGGAGGAAGAGGACAGGGAGGAAGAGGAGCGGGAAGGAAGAGGACAGGGAGGAAGAGGAGCGGGAAGGAAGAGGAGCGGGGAGGGAGAGGACAGGGAGGAAGAGGAGGGCTGGGAGGAAGAGAAGGGGCCGGCTGCCGGCCGCGGGGATGGCCGTCACGGCGTGGGAGAATCCTGTCCTGAAAAATTTCTTGGGCCGGCGGAAATAGGTTGAGTTACTCAACTGTTTAGTAGATCAGGTAGTGTGCGGAAGGGGAGGACGTGAGCGAGACAGTGCGGGGTCCAGGCGGAGCGCAGGCGGACGCGCCGGCGCTGAACCGGGACATCCTCGACGCGCTCACTGACCTGGTCAAGCAGGCCGGCGCGATATCGCAGTCGATCGCGGCCGGCTTCGGCGTCGCACCCAGCGACTTGCTGGCCCTGTTCAAGCTGGACGGGGTGCTCACGATGAAGGAGCTCGCGCAGAGGCTCTCGTGCGACGCGTCCTTCGTCACGACGATCGCTGACACGCTGGAAAAGCACGGTCTCGTCAGGCGCGAGCCGAGCCAGCGCGACCGGCGGGTCAAGAACCTTGTCCTCACCCCCGATGGCATCGCCGCGAAGGAGCGGCTGATGCACGAGCTCGCCACCAAGATGCCCTGGTGCAACGGGCTCGATGACACCGAACGGCGATGCTTCCTGAGCTTGCTCAGGAAGATGCTGGCTACCGCTGGCGATGACTCCGCGCGAGAGCACGCGTCAGTAGTGGGAGACGGCACGGCTCGTTCGGGATAAAAGGGACTTTCGAAAAAAGACCGCAGGACGCACGTGGGTGAGTCACGCCCAAAATCCGGCAAAGGGGAATCGTCTTGTCTGCAACCGCACGCGAGAATAGGAGCGCGGCAGCGACGACGGCCGCCGTCGCGCGAACGCCGCAGCAGGAACCGCGCAGGCGGCTCGGGCTGGCGCTCGCCGTGATCGCCACCGCGCAGCTCATGGTCGTGCTCGACGCCACCATCGTGAACGTGGCGCTCCATCACATCCAGGACGCGCTGCGCTTCTCGGGGAACAACCTGGAATGGGTCGTCAACGCGTACGCGCTCGCCTTCGGCGGGCTGCTGCTGCTCGGCGGCCGGTCCGGCGACCTGCTGGGGCGCCGCCGGATCTTCATCTTCGGCATTCTGCTGTTCTCCGTCGCCTCGCTGCTCGGCGGGTTCGCGACTGACCAGGCATGGCTGATCATCGCCCGCGTCGTGCAGGGCGTCGGTGCCGCTTTCGCGGCGCCTACCTCGCTGTCGCTGATCGCGGTCACCTTCCCTGAGGGGAAGGAGCGGAACCGGGCGATGGGCGTGTACGCGGCGATGTCGATTTCCGGCGCCGCTGTCGGACTGATCGCCGGGGGCCTGCTGACCACGTACCTGGACTGGCGCTGGGTGTTCTTCGTGAACGTGCCCATCGGCCTGGCTGTCGCGCTGCTCGCGCCGCGCGTGCTCGGCGAATCGGAGCGGCGGACGGGCGCTTTCGACCTGCCTGGCGCGATCACCGGGTCGCTCGGGCTCGCCGCGCTGGTCTACGGGCTGACCAACGCCGCCGCCGGCTCGGACGGAGTCTCCCACTTCGGCGACATCAAGGTCATCGTGTCGCTGGTGGCGGCCGCGGTGCTGCTCGTGGTGTTCGGGTTCATCGAGGTGCGGTCGCCGCACGCGCTGGTGCCGATGCGGGTGCTGCGGTCGCGGGACCGAACAGGGTCCTACCTGATCAGCCTGTGCGTGGGCACGGCGATGTTCGGGATGTTCTTCTTCCTGACCATCTTCGTGCAGACCGTATGGGGGTACGACCCGCTGAAGTCCGGGCTCGCGTACCTG
>Ga0335073_10016281_pt1 | contig 10386 bp, 8 predicted proteins | sample Lox_Sample_22_FD_207093 | JGI IMG/M metagenome (GOLD analysis project Ga0335073, IMG submission 207093) | Soil microbial communities from Loxahatchee National Wildlife Refuge, Florida, United States - Lox_Sample_2.2 | ecosystem: Environmental > Terrestrial > Soil > Wetlands | place: USA: Florida... | reverse complement strand
ATCACGATCGAGTCTTAGAGCGGCTTAAGCAATTGAACTCCGTGATGCCGGGCGGACGGGCAGTTCTTCAACGACACCGATCGTAGACCACGGCAAGTCATCGCGATCTAGACCAACCAGCGCTCAATCAAACTCATATGGATGAATAGCGATGACATCCTGACTGATATGCATGTAATACCCGCTATTATCCAGCACAAACCGGTGAAGTTGTCGAATGGAAGGATACCCGAAAATGCCGCAAAAGGTCCGGGCGTCATCGATCAAAATGACGTGGTTCTTCACCTCATGAGCGAAGATCATCGCTAACTCGCGGGCGATCGGGGTATCTTTGGTTCCGCGAGCGGTATGGCTGCCACTGTCATGGGCATCGAGCCAGAACACCGCAGGCTGATGAATTTGCGCAAGGATAGAAGGCAAGTGTAAGGCGCTGTCACCCAGAAAAGATGTGATGTTATCCACGCCCGCGAAGCGTTCGTTTGCTTGCGCATAAAGCTTAGGGTCAAGCTCGATTGTGAAGCATTTGCAAAACACCTTTGCCATCTGTAGCGCCGTGCGTCCCTGGTATGTCCCGGTTTCAATAAAAACCTCAAACCCCGTCGTCCTTTGCCAGTATCTTAAATACTCTCTTTTTTCGTCTGCCGAGCGAAGAGTCAGACTATATGCCTGCAAATAGTGAATCATGGCCAAGTATGACTTAGCCGCATCGGCGAATAAAGAGAAAAGCGGAAAGCTTTTGCGGAGCCGCTGGACCGAACGATATTTCATTAACCGAACCCCTCGCCTGACCTATCGGATGAAAACCTATTGTAAAGGATTTTGCAGAAAAGTGATGGATCCGATACGGTCGTGAATCCGAGTATCGGCGTTTTCAACGAGCCCATGTTGGAAAATTCGATTCGGTTTTCCTCGGTTAGCCTGTGTATGAACTTTTCTGCTTTCCCTTCGGTAGTGCAGAGACGGGGAGATCGCCTCGGCTTCAGCTTGAAGCGCAAGTGACTGGCGGGGTCGGCGCCACCGCTCTCGCACTACCCAATGTTCGGCGAGCAAACCCGCAGCGCCAGCAGCGTATCCACGCGGATTCAATGGGCTGTGGAGCCGGTACGATAGTTAGTTGCAGTTGCACGAGCCATCGGTCTTGAGCTCGCTGGTGCAATGTCCCAGTCGAATCGGCGGTCCCGCGGCGAGAATACACGCAGCATGATTTGCAGCCGCGCTTGTAGGAGGCATCGAAGTAACTCCGTCACCATTAGATAGACCATAATTCGGGGCAAACACCTCACCACCGAAGAATGTCCACCCTCCGTATTTTGTATTTATATTGAGCGTTTTCCCAAGCGGCTTGTCTTCCTGATGGCTTTCTATCCAGCTATTCGAGTAGCCATTCACTCCGAAATCAAGATCGGCAGCTCCTTGGTTTCGTATCCGCCATGCATAGCCGGCACTCGCGTCGAGGTAGCTCGCCGAACCTACGGTTCCCGACTGGGTTAGTTGCCCATTGGTAAAGGTAAAATTCGGCCCAAAGACATCCCCTCCAAAATTGATATACCCACCGTACTTCGTGTTAATGTTGAGCGGTTTTCCAGTTGTCGTTCCATTCTGGTAGCTTTCAATCCAGCTATCGGCGTAGCTATTCGCTCCAAAGTCCATGTTAATTGCGCCTTGATTTTGCACACGAAGCGAGTAACCGTCGCTTGCATCCGCATAACTGGTCGACCCGGCCGTAGCTGATTGCGTTACTGTGAGAATTTGGTCGGTCACTTGGGTCCCGCTCGAGGTTGGCCCACTCACGTTTGACCATCCGCCGCCCGCTTGGTCATGTTGAACGTAACCCTGATAACCATAGCGTGGGAGATTCATGGTCCAGGATGGAGCCGGGTGGACAAACCCTGTCGCCGTGGTGTCAGTAATGAAGGCCTGTCCGGGGCAATTTGGGCTGACGCAATCCACGGCAACGTTATCGAAGCTCACGAAATTCGTCAGTCCGGGAGCACTCTCACTCAGGAAAAAGAAGGAGGGAGAGGAACTTGAGAAGGTCTGATCATAGATATGAATATAGCTCGCATTGTGAACCGATACCCAGCTTGAGGGCTGGCCGGACGCCGGACAGGCTTGCGACCATACCCCGTGGATCCTCAACCCCACAACACCCACGACCCCCTGGCTATCGGGGTCGCCGTCAATCATGAATGCGGGAGCATTCGGGCCCGAGCAGGACACTTCTCCTCCAACGATTCCGAAATTCCCCGTTGCGTTGATATACCCGGTCTCTCCCCCTGTGATATACACCAGTGCGCCGGTCACCGCAGAATCCCCGCGCACCTCGTTGTTCAGAAACATTGTTTCGCCGCCGCCGGTTCCGTTGCCAATATGCCACACATAGGTGACATTGGGACCCCCGAAAAAGTTGTTGTTGGCCACCAGAGATGGAGTAACAATTCCCGCGAAGTCACCCACGTTCGTGATGGTCGCCGATCCAGGTCGAAACGTGATTCCTTGCAGGCTGAACATATCCTGTGTATGCCCTGTACTCGCAAATCCGCTGGTCACCATGCTCGACATATGAACGGCACCATTGGCTGCGAACACCTGGCATGGTGAGGCGACGCCGTTCACTGAACCAGACGGCGCTGCCCCCATGCATTCCAGAGCGCTTCCCTCATAGATGATGATGCCGGCGCTTCCATCCGTTATATTTTCCGAGATACCGCTGCCCGGCATCATGAATACCTTTAATCCCGGGCCGGATGGCCAGCCGATTTTGAGCGTAGACGTGATCACGTCGGTGTATCCGGCTGTCAGGATCACGGTACCCATATTGCCCGTCCCGATTGCTGCCTCGGCATCGGAAATATGGGCGTACATCCCAGTACCAGTGCCTACATAACGAGCGCCATTGGAGGCACTCTGCGCCGCGACAGGTAGAATCAATCCTCCGGCGAGCAACATTGCAATGACGCCAGGAACCAGCCTGGATTTGTCCATTCGAATTCCTCCCCCAGTGGGCTGAAAGCTAACGAGAACGCGTCGTGGAGTTCAAAGGCGAGGCAGTCTGGAAACGCCGATACCCATCGAGAGCTAATTCACGCGTAATGTTGAAACAACTAGAGCTAATTTCGCAATTGTTTGTGGGACGAACAGGCATTTTCGATCGGGTGCCAAGGCGCTCAACGTAATTATAGCGGGCGATAAAGCGCCACCGAGAGCGGCTAAACTTCTCCTCCGTGACGACGGTCACCCCTGCAAATCCGATCGCGGAAGGAGCATCTTGCGTTGCGGTTCCAGAACAAAGCTGCCCAAACGGCTTCTTCCCCTTTTTCAGCTGAACGTATTCGGCAGTCAAGCCTTTCCTTTACTATGAAGCAATGTTTCCCGGCATCTCTCCAACAGGGTACGGCGCTGTGCATTTGGCCACTGCTTCTGTTGGATGCAGTGAGGATCGGGCTAGTGAAGTTTCCTTTTCGACTTCGATTTCGGCGTCGACCAACCTGAGGCAGGTTGCGCGACCCTGCCCCCTCGCCACACTCGCAGCGGAACGTGAATTTGCGTGGGGAGCGCGGGTGCGATGAAGAGGACGATCGCTCTTGTTTCTCTCCGTTTCAATCCTGCGTTTGTTCAACATCTGATCGCGTATGCAAAGGCAGTACGAGAACTCGGTTATGAGCCCCAGTTTATACTTGACGCCGCCTATCAGGCCTTTTCAGAACTCAAAGACGCTGCTTCGATTCGCCAGGAACTCACTTGCGATAGTGCGGGCCATCAGAGTCACGCGTTCTTTCTGAACGCTTCGACGAAAAACCGCGACCTTGCGATTGCTCTTAAAAAAAATGGCACGAAAATACTATATGTCTTCCATGAACCGTGGCAGATGTCTCTTCGCTATCTTTGGAATGAGGGGCTGCTTTCTGGACTAAAGGGAGCGATGGCGCACCATTTCACCGTTCCAGTGCTCAAGATCGCACATACGGTCATCCTCGCATCCCAAAACGGAATTCTTGAATATCAGAAATCAGACGTAAGGCACAATTCAAACGTTGCATACCTGCCATTGCTTTATGACGATGAAGCAGGGCAGGGCGTATTGAACGATATTTCGCAAAAGCGTTTTCTCAGCTACATAGGAAACATCTGTCGATCGCACGCTTTTGATCGTTTTCTCTCGTTTGTGCAATTTTCATTGCAGCGAGATCGGAATCTTTCGTTTCTGATTGCCTCGCGCAATCCGATGCCTGATCGCCTGATGAAAGACCGAATCTTTCTCAGGAATGCGGAAAGAATAGAGATGCGGTGTGGGAGGGAGCTGAGCAACGCAGAAATAAACCGTTGCTACGCGGAGAGCTTTTGCGTCTGGAATCTTTACCGCCGATCGACTCAAAGTGGTGTTCTTCCCAAAGCTTTCATGTTCGGAACTCCAGTGATTGCGGGGAGAGTTGGTTCGTTCGGTGAGTTTGTTCAAGATGGAGTGAATGGACGATTCGCAGGTCCGCGTGACGGAGAGGAAATTCAGGCCGCGGCTACGGATATGCGAATCAATATCGCACGATATGCTTCTCACTGTCGGGAGGCTTTCCTTAGAACGTTCTATTATCGCGCGCATCTTCAAGACCTCGCCCGGTTGCTTGGATGACAGAGGAAGCGGCGGGAGTCCGCAGGGCATTTCGAGTCGATATCAACAGGTATACCGCACTTACCGAAGGTCGTTATGAGAAACGGGTGTTGAGTTTATAATGACGGGAGCATAGTGCGCCGTCAACGAATATTGGTTCGAGGAGTTGCTCTAGATGAAGAAAGTGCTTGTGAATGGGGCAGGTGGGTTTATCGGTAGCCATCTGGTTCGGCGGTTGAGGAGCGAGGGCCATTGGGTGCGCGGCGTAGATTTAAAGTATCCCGAGTTCTCCCCCAGTTCAGCCCACGAGTTCGTGATCGGGGATTTGCGAAACCCGGTCGTTGCAGCCGCGGCAGTGGAGGGGGTTGAGGACGTCTACCAGTTGGCTGCCGACATGGGTGGTGCAGGGTACATCTTTACAGGCGACCACGACGCGTGCGTGATGCACAATTCCGCAACAATCAACCTGAACACCGTTGAGGCCGGATACAAGGCCGGCGTAAAGCGCTTTTTCTATTCCTCGTCAGCCTGCATCTATCCGGAACGCAACCAAATGGATCCTGAAAACCCCAACTGCGCTGAAGAATCTGCCTACCCTGCTGCTCCGGATAGTGAATATGGTTGGGAGAAACTCTTCAGCGAGCGCCTTTATCTAGCCTATGCCCGCAATTATGGCATTGAGGTTCACATCGCCCGTTTTCACAACATTTTTGGGCCTGAAGGCACATGGCGCGGCGGTCGGGAAAAAGCTCCTGCGGCGATTTGTCGGAAAGTCGCTGAGACTCCGGCAAATGGAGAAATCGAGATCTGGGGCGATGGGCGGCAGACTCGGTCATTTCTATATGTGGATGAATGCCTGGAAGGTGTACGGCGACTTATGGAATCGAGCTTCCAGGGCCCAGTCAATATCGGATCACAGGAGATGGTCACGATTAACCAGTTAGCCGAGATGGCGATGCGCATCGCAGGTAAGCATCTTCGCATTCAGCATATTCCCGGGCCTCTTGGGGTGCGGGGACGGAATTCCGATAATCGCCTCATTGCTGAAAAGTTGAGCTGGGCTCCCTCTGCCCCCCTCGAAGACGGACTTCGCAGGACGTTTGACTGGGTTAGCGCTCAGGTTCAGAGTAACGTTTCACAACGCGTAGCCAGCCTCAAGTAAATCCGAACGGCTATCCGAATGCGAATCCTCTTGCTGTCGACCTATTTCCATCCGGATGTCGCGTCCACAGGTGTCATCATGAGCACTCTGGCGGACGAATTTGTGGCAAGAGGCCACCAGGTAACAGTTCTGACTTCGGTACCACACTACGATGCTGACCGATCTTGGCCGGAATTTTCGGGGAAGCGTATTTATAAAGAATGCTCCGAATCCATGGAGATCATTCGCATCTCGACACACGCTGCAGCGGACAGGTCCAGCATCTTCCAGCGTATTCTGAACTATGGTAGTTTCAGCGCGCTTTCATTCTATTGCGGCGCCTTGCTGCCAAAGCACGATGTGATCCTCGTTCCTTCTCCCCCACTCAGCAACGGCGTAATTGCTGAACTCCTGAGCATGCTGCGAGGAACGCCTTTCGTCTACAACGTCCAGGATATTTGGCCGGACGTTGCGATTAGAGCAGGTGTCCTAAGGAGCCGAATCATAATTGGCCTGCTGAGACGGATGGAGAGATTCGTATACAAAAGCGCTGCTGGAATTGCCGTAATCTCTGATGGGTTTAGAAGAAATCTGCTGGAAAAGGGCGTTCCGGATGAAAAGATCTCGGTAATTCCAAATTTCATTGACATTGATTTTGTTACTCCTCAGCCTAAGGCGAACGCTTTCAGCCACAAGTTCGGCCTCACGGACAAGTTCGTCGTGCTCTTTGCCGGCAACATGGGTTTCTCACAAGGACTCGAGACGGTCATCGACGCCGCGAGAATCTTGAAAGATGTCCCTGAAATCCAATTCTTGATGGTCGGCAACGGCGCCGGCAGAAGCAACGCAGAACAATATCTCAGGAGTCTTTCGCTGGAGAATGTACGGTTTCTTCCCTTTCAGCCGCACGAAGACCTTCCCAATATGTACGGGGCATCCGATCTTTGCCTGATTCCCCTGAGGCGTGGGTTTACTAGCGACTCGGTGCCCTGCAAGGTATTCACAATTATGGCCGCAGGCAAACCTGCAGTTGCATCAGTCGATCCGGACAGCGATACGTGGCGTCTGTTGCAGCGGGCTAAATGCGGGAAGTGCGCGACACCGGAAGATGCGCAGGCTATTGCCGCCGCGATCCTTCACTACTATCGCAATCCGGCAGCGGCAAGAGAAGAGGGCAGGAATGCGCGTCGATTTGTAGAATTGGAATTCGATCCTGCCACTTTGGCGGAGAACTATCTCGACGCTTTGGAGCGCGCAACAGGCAAGGTGCCCGAATCCCGGGATACCAAAACAACTCATTCCGCCGCCAAGTGCGAGAATACCAGTCCGCAGCCTTGAGAAAACCACCTCTCTACAAGAATCTCAGCTGCAGAGAAATCCGTTCTTGATCAACGGAAGATACCATAAGCGAAGTTCTGTGGAGAGCGCGCCTAACTTTGTGTGACGTCGTCTGCTAGTTCGCGCGAAGAAGTCAAACCTGAAAGTGGAGCAACACAGTGACGAAGATACCTCGACAACCTATAGAGATGCGGCCAGAAGAGAAAAAAGATGACTTGTGCAATTAGGTAGGTCAGAACGTCCTGGGAACGCGATCGCAACAAGGTGATAATAGCGTAACCAACCCCGATTCGAGCGCAGGGCAAACCATTGCGCACCAGTTGGCGGTTGACGAGCAAACCCATAAGTCCTAAAAGGATCCCGGCGCAGAGGGCTGTCAAAATCGAGGGTGTATAGTAAAACATTTCGCCGAGCCAAGTGAAAATCGAGACGGATGTAACCGATTCGTCTGCGCTCGGATAAATACATAAAGACGTCTCGACGTTGAAGGAGTAAACGCTCTTCGGATAGATAAAGCCTGGAATGAACTTCTTGAAAAACTCTCCTATGTAGTAATACCAAGGGGCAGAACCGCAGTGAGCCGCTCGCATAAGAAGTAAGTTGACGTATGGAGCTCCAATGGCTTCTGCGAGGGGATTGCGACTGGTCGCGAGATCACCGCGCACAGCGCTTGCGAAGGAGAACAAGGCAAATGCGGCCCCACCGGCGACGAGAATTCGGCGCCAGTTCGAGGTCTTTCCCATCACAATAATCAATACCGACATCACCGCCGCCGCCCGGCTTGCTGCAACCCCATAAAACAGAAGCAGTATCGCCGCGGTCCACAGCGCCCATCGTTCGAACCGCCGCGCGTGTCGGGTGACATCAATCAGACAATATGGCAACAGGCCGATAATCGTTCCGAACAACGCAACGATTCCACGACCTTGGGAATTCATCGCGTTACTTTGGTCGACTGACATATCGACCGCTTTGACCCCATGCAAGAACAGATTGCTTGCGAAGAGCTTTTGGCCGAACAAAGCATCTGCGATCAAGTAGGTGATGGCGAAGGAGACAAGAATGAACACCGTGGTGGTACCGATTCCGCTATCGGGTTGCGTGCTCCATTTCATCGCGGAGCTGCAACGCGCGCAGATCCACACAGGGATTACGGCCGCGAATGTGTAGAGAATTGCTGATGGTCCGACTACGAATACAGCAGGCAGTCCCCAAAAGAGCAATCCGATTAAAATGAAGTGGCAGACCGAGAGGCGGTTCATATCGATAGCATCGCTTTCAGCGTCTGCACAGTGCTTTGAACATACTTCTTCGCAACCTCAGTACCATCGGGATTTGCACGCCGTATGGCGGCAACGCACGCATCCCCAAGTCTGCGCGATTCGATGGGCCAATCGATGTAAGTTACATAGCCTGGAAATGCTCCGGCGAGTAACCTGTCGGCGCCCCAACGCGTTGTGATCAATGAGCAGCCTGCCAGAAGCGTCTCAACCGATTTGATCTTCACTCCTGTCGACGGTCCCACAGGATTTACGGTGACTCTGATCTGACGGTAGTAATCGACGATGGAAGGGATGCGTCCGAGAATTCGAGCGCCTCCTCTTTCCAAGGCCGCAAGAACCGAGGGCGAGGCAGTTTGGCAGATACCACCGGCGATCAGAAGTTCGACGCCATGGCTTGAAAGACATTCCAAAAAGTCAGGTTCAGAAAGGGTGCGCAGTATCTCCTCATTGACGTAGCTGGGTGCGCCCATGAAGCCTACCTTCGGTGGCCGCTCATATCGCGCAATTCCGATGAGCTCCATGTAGTCGGGAGGTACGAAGGGTACGACGGGTAGTTGGATGCCGTACAGTCGACGGAACTCATCGGAATCGTCTTGAGAGATTGCCAATGAACGGCAATCGGATTCGAGAACCGCTCTCTCGTCCTTCGCAGTCATGCTTATCCATCGTCGAGCACCGGTACGCTCGTGACGGTCGGCCATGATATCACCCGTGTCCACAATCACCTTCTTTCCACCACGTTCGAGGCCAAGTAGCCGGTGAAACCATGGATAAAAGCACAGGATTAAATCGTAACGACGAAGCCAACTCGCAGGAAGGGGCGTGCGTAAAGGAAAATAGAATCGGCTGATCCAGCGCAACTTATTGCACAGGATTACACCACCGCCATACCAAAGAGTCGCGTTCCAACGAGCTGCCGCAGGAAAGATCCCTCGCAGCAAATTCACCTTCAAACCCTTTTTGCGCAACCATGCAGAAGATTTTGCATACGAAGCGCTAAGAGACAAAAGGTCGACTGAGTCTGGATAAATCATGCACAGCGCATTCAGCAACTGCTCCTGCCTCCGTGCCATTCCGTTGTCTGCCTGCATATCTATTGGGGAAATATAAAGTGCCCGCGGTTCAACAGATGGTCGGGTTATACCGAGCGGACGGACTTCTTTCGCCGCGTGCTTCATCCCACCCGCTCCAATCTTTTCTACATCTACTCCCAAGGGAATATTGCTCATCATCGACATACCGAAATATGTGTGCCTTACAACGACTTCCTGGCTGTCTTCATGACCTTGTCCCTCATGCGGAATGGAAAATCGTTGTCGAACCGGCCGAGCGCCCCATCTCCCAGGGCCCTCACGAGAATATAGAGCCTAAATAGAAGATCGATTCTATCGACGAGACAGGTCCGAAGCAATACACGTAGGAATTTGTTCATCAACCACCAGATTCTGTCGATCCGGAACCCTCGCCCATGCGTCTCCATCCAGACGCGATTGCGCCAGAGGAAGTACTGGAAACAGAAACGATCTTTGGAGTAAATTGTGAAATCCCGGCCGAATCGGCGCACGAACTCGGGTGGTCGGCTGATTTCCTTGTGCACGAGAATCGAATCGCGAGCGAAAACGATCCGTCCGGCTCTGCAAAGACGAATGCAGTACTCGGTGTCATCTCCCTGGAGGAAGAACTCGGCTTTAGGAAATCCAATCTTCTCTACAGCAGCTCGCGAAACCATGAGACCAACAAACGAAGAAAATGTCAGGTATGGAACATCGGAGCTAATTGAACTGCCTTCTTCGAAAATGAAGTGTCCGTCGTCAAGTGTCCCGTTTATCCGTAACTTAGCATTTGCGATCGCGGAAACCTGTCGTTCTCCTGTGTACCGCAGCATCTTGTCAAGCGCACTGGAATCCGCGATGGCGTCATCATCCATCAGCCATATCCAATCGTAGCCGGCTGAATATGCCATTTCCACGCCCCGCTGGAATCCTCCAGCCCCGCCAGTATTCTTTTCCGAACGGCTG
>Ga0335073_10016280_pt1 | contig 10386 bp, 10 predicted proteins | sample Lox_Sample_22_FD_207093 | JGI IMG/M metagenome (GOLD analysis project Ga0335073, IMG submission 207093) | Soil microbial communities from Loxahatchee National Wildlife Refuge, Florida, United States - Lox_Sample_2.2 | ecosystem: Environmental > Terrestrial > Soil > Wetlands | place: USA... | reverse complement strand
CCCATAACGACGTCTTCCGCCCAGCGAGAAAATTTAACACCAAGGACATCCACGTGCGTTTTCCAAACCATGCAAGCCACAAGTAACAATGCTAACCAACACATATACAGTAATGTCCCAGCCATCTGACAACGCAATGTTTTGCAAACCAATGCCGCGGACTCTTCTTCCAGCGAATCCGTGTAATACTCAAGAGCGTCGGAATCGACTAATGGGAGTATATTTATGGTTGCCCATTGGAGAGGTAGTCGGATAAAGATACCGTGGAGGAGATACAGCGGAAATGAGATACCTCCTAGGAAAACGAAACATCGACTCGAGAGAAGACGACGGAGAAGAGGAGAGAAAAGAAAAGAGAGGATTAATATAATACCACCGAAAGCTGCAATTACACGATCAACCTCACCTACGATCAGGAAATGTCGGGACGTTGCGAATACCTCCCACTGGGACAATGCGTTCATAAAAAAAGAACCATATGGCCCGAGAATAGAAGGCAAAATCTTGATCCTGAGGAGGAGATGACCCGAGCAAAAGCGCGAATAAGAAGAGTGCTACCGGCCAATGTGCAGATACGACATCGAACCAGTGTGGGGTATTTCGCGATACACGATGCAGGCCCTGCGGCCCATGTCCCCGCAGCATTAGACTGACATCTGCTAGCAATGCACCGGAGAAGAAGCAGAAGATACTTTTGTACTGGTCGGATTCAGACTCGAAATAATACAGTGTCGTGAGAATGAAAATCGCCCGTCTCCAGAGAGGTGTAAAGCCCGCAGTAATGGTCAACGCCAGAAAAACCAACATCGAACCCTCCATTTCGAACGCTAGCGTCCATTGATTTCTCTCATACTCATTGTCGTTGATGGCCCATGTGTTATACTGCAATCAGATCTATATAGAAAATTTGACATACACATTGTCGAATCAGATTCTTGAGCGGATTTACTACCCCGGGCAATCGTTTTGGTGTAGTGTGTTCGATCCACCAAGACCAGTAATGAATTTTTCCCACGAGCCGAAATACTCCCAATTGGCACAGGATGAACGACAATATCGTTCCAAATGTGGCAGGAACTCCGATTCTCCAGACTCGCCGAAACGCACTGCTAGCAACAACCTTTCTAGCCTCTTCCACCAACCCCGTATTCGACAATCGGAGCGGTTTGACGGCGCAAACATACCCGGATAACAGGAAGAACACCGCTGTCCAAAATGGCCCAGCGGCGATCAGCCGAAAGTACGGTCGTTGAAACAACCTCGGGGACCCGCCATAAAAGTCGGCCGGTTGTAAATAAATTGGAATATAAGCTCGAACTGAATGTGACGTGACGATGAACAGAGATGCAACCCCCCGAATGCCCTGTTAATTAGAAATTGGGATGTTGGGCGGAAGAATACATCCGCCCATTCAACCTCTCTTCTCGGCGTGAGCATCACAATGGGACTACAACTGAAGCCCGGAACTCGATCTCCCCCACATTCAGTCTCCTCGAATTCAAGGGTGATGTGACCTTAAATTATGCCGAGGGACATGCAGATCTTTCGCTTGGCACAGTCCGGGCGGCGTCTCCGGACGAATTGCAGCTCTGCGATATGCTGAACCGGACAAATCGATTCGAGCCACAACGACGAGCGAAGAACGCGGGGTGTTTCGTCGTGCAGGTTGCTTTTCCAAGTGTACTCCAGCGCGCGAAGTTAGAAATTGTGCCATGCCATCTGCGAAGGTCGGTGGGGAACGGAATGGGTGCCTTCGGAACACTACGAACGGAACTTGAAATTGCCGAGTCGAGCACCAGTCGTGGTGGATGCCTTATTGACGGGTCGACGCGGGGTGGTTCCCGGTGCGGCACGAGTGCGTAGCACCTAAAGATAAAGCACAGTCGAAGTTGTGAGCTTAGAATTGTTTTCGGAATAAATTATGACCGAAATATGCCGACGGAATTAAATAAAGTTGGAGACCATGTAGCCCAATTCGCAATGAGCCTGCACTCTCGTTTATCCTCCCTTAAGTATGGCGCCCACGGACCCACGCTCCCTCTCCTTCTCGATACCTCTGCAGACTCCTCCAAATGCCTCCATCCGCTACTCGGCTTCGGCTTCAGGTGTTGTGGACTGCCCTCAAAACCACGGTGAAACACTACACATCGAAAAATTATCCCGCTGATTGGGACCTCGCCTTTCATGTCCAACTCGCTGTCCTGCGGAAAGTTGACGAAGCCTCCCTCGATTCTACCATCGAAGAGGTACTCGATGTTCTACCATGAATCTAACAATTAGTTGCAGAGCTTTGCGATGGGATACCTTTCCGAGCCAAAGGACGGGTGGTTCATTCCCATAACTTTTGCCCCGCCAGAGGAGGAGAAGCAAACCGTCGAAAGCCAAATGCGAGATGTCTTGGATATGCTCGGGCCAGCGTCGGAATTGGCAGAAGCACAAGTGGACGTACTTAGAGGAGAATGGCAGGGTGGGGAAGGTAAAGTCGGACACGACTCGCCAACTCAAGAAACCTTCCTGCGGCTATCCGAGTCAACAAGAGACGGACCTGTAATTCTAATGCTCCACGGAGGAGGCCACATCACCGGCTCACCTGCAATGGAAAGAACAGCGACTTTTGAATTGGCTCGTATGTGTCATGGGAGGGTCTTTGCCGTTGATTTTCGACTTGCGCCACAACACCCGTTCCCGGCAGCCCTGATTGACGCGATTATCGCGTACAAGTATTTGGTTCAACCCCCTGCTGGATCATGGCATACTGCGGTGGATCCTAGCAAACTCATCATAGCCGGGGACTCTTCTGGGGTACGGTTTGTAATAAATGTAACTGATCCAAAGGGTGGTTTGGCTATCTCGCTGATGATATTTCTAATATATTCGAATTCGAATCTCCCGCTTCCGGCAGGTGTGTTGACGTTATCACCATTATTCGACGTCACGGGCTCCTTTCCTTCCACGAGAGTCGACACGGGGCTCGACTGGCTTCCCTGTCTCTACAAACACCCTTACATCCCGAAACCCAGTCCCGCCTGGCCGCCGGCTAAACCTCGTTTTGATTTCTATACAGATATTCCGTTACACCCTCTTGTACAGCACCCTTCGCAGTATTATATCGTGCTAACCACAGGTGTCACCCGTGTTGTTGGCTGGCGAACTACCATCAGAGTGCCCGCCGCTGATGATAATGATTGGGAACAATGAGCTTTTGCGAGATGAATCTGGTACCTCTATTATTCGGAACGTCACATTCACGATCAGTGTATTTTGCATCGAAGCATGCTGATAGCGGAGGAATCGTGCACCTCCAGTGCTACTTATCAATGCCACACGCCTTTGTTCTCTTCGAGAAGCATCCTTGTACCATTAAATGCTATGAGGAGCTTGCAAAATTTGTCGAGAAGATTATAACGGGAAAAAAGATCGACAGTCGTATGGAGATTGTCAACGGAAAGGGAGTGATCGCTGGTGCTCTGGATTTAGAGAAATACCCGGTCGCGTTCTCGAAATCGGAAGTGAACCTTCTTCCTAATACTTACCTGACTCGTAGGTCATCGCAAGGATGGAAGGTATTGTATCCGAGCGTGCCGCCCGGGTAGTCTAGGCAGGTAGCTCGAAGTTATTGCCATTTTTCAGACTGCAGGATATAATTATGTCCCGGGAAATAGTCACGAAAATGTTGGGGCGGGTCTAGGACCGTCTTCTCCCCCAGAAGTCGATGATGCCGAGATGCCTCGGTAAAGCTTCTGACGTCTCTGGATCGCAATACATGCCAATATAAGTAAATAAAACACGGCCATCTGGTTCATAGGCATCTCGGTCATATCTTTTGATGTTATCATCGTCCGATCCGCCGGCGCTAACTTCCCTTCTCCCAGTGCACGCGGGTCGCCGTTATCCTACAATTGGGTGTGGCCTGTAGCCACTGTGAATATGTGGCGTGTGCGTCTCGACTTCCGTTGAAATCAATCTCCGTCCATGTGATTTTATCCTTATCGGACTAGACTTTTACTTTATCACGGGCTTCTCCCGATCACGGAGGAACGGTGAGCCGAATGCAGGGAGAACGCCACGGGCAGCCGGCAAGCAGTTCATGAGAAAGTGACTTGTTCATTTCCGAAAGTCATTTCGTTCTTATGGGCGTAATTTCTGATTTTAGGATATCCTCCCAAAACGAAATCTCGGCCTAATGGAAGGCTTGTGGACAATTACATATAAAATGGTACAATCGCGGGCAGAGATTGCACAACCATGACAATCGCAGAGCCTACCACCCAATACACCCCGCAGCCGGTGAAGCGTGCCTCTGATCACGGTGGATACGCTTTGGTCCAATCGACCAAGCGCAGTGGCGAGTACGATTACGATACTGCGCAGGCAGTCAAACGTAATCCGGATTATGGGTACGATGGCAAGATCGATTCCATTCGCAGAACAGATTATGCTCATCTCGGAGGTATAAACTCTTCTGATTGTATTAAATTGTGTATAGAGACGATCTACATGGACCACGCAGGAGCTACACCATATCCCATCTCATCGATTAACGCTCATGCCAAAGATCTGACGTCCAACTTATTATCGAATCCCCATTCGCACTCGGCTTCGGCGATCGAAACTGGTAATCGGGTTACATCTATCCGACTCCGAATCCTTCAATTGTTCAATGCCAGTCCCAAGCTGTTCGATATCGTCTTTGTTCCCAACGCCACTGGGGGGATTAAACTTATAGGCGACGGATTCAGTGCCTCACGAGGCGGATTTCGCTATAGGTATCTTCGGGATGCCCATACCAGCTTGGTTGGTTTGACCGGTCTAGCCAAGGAAAGTGGGTGGTTGACGGAAGACGATGTGACGGATTGGATACGAACCGGAGGAGAAGCCGGGCCTGGATTGTTTGCATATCCCGCGCAATCGAACTTCAACGGCCGAAGATTTCCCTTGCATTGGCCAAAACAACTCAGGGAGACACGTAAGGGGTGGTATTCCTTACTGGATGCTTCTTCCCTCCTCACCACAACGCCACTCGATTATTCGGATGCGCCATCGGCACCAGATTTCACAGTCATGTCTTTCTATAAAGTCTTCGGATACCCTGACCTTGGCGCCGTGATTGTCAGGAAAGAGGTCGGGCATATGATGGTTCAAAGACGATATTTTGGCGGCGGGACACGAAATGGGATGACTGTTGATGCTTTCCATATTCCTCGGACAACGCTCCACGAGTCATTGGAAGATGGAACGCTGCCCTTCCACACCATTATGGCCCTCGAAACGGCTTTCAACACGCACATCCGGCTATTTGGATCACACAATCGAGTTTCTCGACATGCTTCTCTTGTCGCCCGGTTTGCGATTGCGCTTTTATCTTCACTACAACACCGGAATGGACGGCGAGTGTGTCATTTATACTCAGTTGCAGGTCACGGTCCGATCGTCTCCTTTAATATTTTCAACCCGGACGGTACACCGGTAGGGTTCGTAGCTTTCGACAAGTTGTGCGTGACAAAGAATATAGCAGTGAGAACGGGCGGAATGTGCAATCCAGGGGCTATGCAAACATATATTGGCATTGAAAGTGAGGATTTGGAGGCGATGTTTATGAATGGTAAGGTTTGTGGTGATGAGCAGGATATCATCGGCGGCAGGAACATCGGGGTTATTCGGGCAAGTTTCGGCGCGTGTTCAACTGTCGAGGATGTATGTGCTCTTGTGGATCTGATTCGGGAAGTGTATGTCAAATAGATCAAAAGACTTACTACCGGGGCGGCGCCACTCGCGTAGTAGATGGCAGTTTCATTAGTATTGTTTTATACTTTCAAATATGTTGAGAAAGCCTCTGGGATGACATGACCCCCTTTCCTCTGCCTGTCTTCGGTGTTTAGCAAATGATGCTCCCAAAGTGTTAATTGATGCCTTTCATCTTTATTCGGAGAAATTTATTGCGGGGTAAATCTATGTGGCGCAAAGGTGGCTTAACCTGCCCGCTCTGATTGCGTCAAGCAGAGTGTGCGGTTGATATCGGGGACGCGTTGACGTAGTGAACGGGAATTTCCGAACCGCGGTGGTCCCACCAACGTCATGTTGGTTAACGGCCTTACGGGTAGGTCAAACTAACCATTCTCTCAACTGTCTTCCATACTGTTAATGAGATTCCGTCGAAGGCAATCGATTTGCCGATGAGCTCGACATTGCGTCCCTCGTATCTTACCACCACGATATTCCCCAGCGGAACAATAGTTCCGGCCGCCTTGTCGACCGTCTCCCTCTACACCAAGCATCAAAAGATTGTTCTCCGAAGCATCGCACTGAGCTTGGCGACACTGGGTCTATGCGCAGGATCCATTACCCTGTACTGGTTTCTGAGATTAAAGAAAAAGACTTTCAAGCATACGTATTCTCACCTTCGAAGTGTCTCTTATCTCTAGTCTTATCATATCCCTAATTTGTTCCGATATGGCAAGGTCATCTCTGGAATTCATTTATCCCATCATTACACTTTCGCAAGGCGACTTGTCTCCGGAATCCGTGTACTGTGAAATTAGCGGCTTCTTCACAGCTTACTTTTTCGAGGCAAGCGACTTCATGGTGCTCTTAATCGCGCTCCATGTAACTCTCACTGTAACGCGGTCGAAACCCCTTCCCCCAGGTCAGGAAGGAGGCATTTGGCCATGGAGATTCCGATTGTATGTTGGCTGGATAATACTTTGTGGCTTGCTCGCCGGTTTTGCGTTCGTCAATCCGGATCTTTCATATGTCCCATTGGTGACATGGTATAGATGTTTTGTCCACACTCTCACAGAGTAGGTGTTACTTACCAATGTACCCATTGGTTTGGCGTTACACACTAGCGTGGGCTCCACGGTATTTCGTTTTTTTGGCAATTCTTTCACTTTACCTAGCGCTATACAGTCACGTTCGTCGTATTCACAGAGCCAATGCTCGCGTCCGTGGTGGCGCCACCGTCAATGCTTCAGCCTCCGCTGACATCCAGTCGTCTGGACAGCACACGATTACGGATCCTCAAGACACTGGCATTTTTCGGCACGAGAATGAAAAACTTGAGGAGAATACTGGCTCAGCCGGGATGCACAACCAAGGGTAAGGATGCCCGTTGATCAAGGAGATCGCTGACCTCGTTACAGTCAAGAGGAATCCAATGCAGCCAAATCTCTTGCACCGCAACCACGACAACTAAGCGACCCCGCCAGTCTGGAGGAAAATTATGCCAAAACTCGGCACCGAGTTCGAACTTTGTTCATCTATCCTCTAGCATACTTGGTCATGTGGATACCTTCCTTCATCAACAATCAGTATAGCATTGCGACTTATAGTCCTACGGACACAGTTCTCCCATCAGCGACGTTCCCAATATATCTGCTGACCATCCTTTCGCTCCCTGCGCAATGCCTTGTCAATGTCGGCATATACGCAATTCGTGAACGGCCATGGCGTAAATGCGATCCGAGCCTCTCATTAGCTCGACAAATTGGCGGCTGTCGGATATTCAAGACGCGGAAAAATACCCAACGGGCGGATGAATTATCTTTGGCGGTGACTCAAACAGTACCTGTTCCTCTTCAAGTTCCCTTGAAGGAAAACGAAGAATATAGAAGGACTCGCAACAGTACGAGTCGGTTCTCTGACTGGTGGGACGCGGATGAAACATCGCCAAAAATATGATAAATAGATAGTGTAATATATATTCTGTCGGGCGTAGAACGATATACAGGAATGAACTGTGTATGGGCATGTATATAGGGATACACCAAATAATTAAACACCGCGGTTCAAGATTGAGTCTGAAACCTTTGATCTGCCAGTCCCATAAATGATACAACAGGTCCCCATCCAACCGCACCATAACAATCGATACTATTCAGCGGATACCCACTGCACCCAACCGGTTGAATGTTTGAGTCGGCGAATGCAATGGCATTCTGTTCTTCGAACTTACAGGTCCAGTTTTTGTTTCCAAGTATGGTATCCAGAGTTAAATGATCTCCTACCGGAACGATCTGACAAAAGGGATCGATATCCGGAGCTCCGACCCCATTCAATTGGTACTCTGAACCGAAGTTTTCTTCGTAGATGCCGCTATGGAGATTTTGGCCAGGATCCACTGGTGTCGTTTCTCTTGACTGATGGTGATTGTGGGGAGACGTGCCCGCAGACTCCCGCGTTGAAAGTGACGATTGGCGTGAATCTCCTAGTGCGGCCTCGAGTATGTGTACTCTGTTCTCGAGCAACTCAACGTACCTAACTTCATAAGCTTATCCAGGAACGATATAAACCCTCTCGGAAAATTGCGATTCTTTTTAGAAAAAGTACGGTATGAATAGATGCACACCTCATCATCCCGTTCGCAGCGAGCGCAAGCTGGCTTCATCCCGTCGCACTTGCACTTTTTAACCCTAAGTCGATCAAAATCGTTCTCGTTCAGATCAATGCGTTACCTGCATCTGTCACATGCTCGAGGGGTAGAGCGAATGGGCTTTGAGATGCGACTCATGAATTCGATAGAAGTGATGAAAACATATTAGTCGACGTCGGTCATTCACCTTTTATAACATTCAGGGAAAAGTTGAGACCTTATGACCAGATCATTTAATATCGAAAGTATCTCACACGCGCTCTATGTGACGAAAGGTCTCGGCACTGAGATGTCTTAACAAAGCCTCGCCTATCGCCAACAATTCCTTTTGTTTCATGTCTCAATTCTTCGGTCGTCAGGAACATATGACGTCTACCGAAGCGTAATTTGGGACTACATAGGCGCCATGACCAATTGCCGACAAGTCTCGAGGGAAGAAAAGAAATTTATTTGAATAGATACGGAATAGTTTCGGGTGGGGTTGCGCCCGGTCGCACAGGCGACGAAAAGTTCGCCAATAAGGTTGCAAGGACGCAACAACCCTGGAGGTCACTTTCGAGGCGTAAGTACGTCTGTTTGTGACGTCGGGATGACGGTCGTTTAAACGGCGATGTCGGGTTTTGCGGGCGCAACGTGGGCGCAACTGAACAAGCCACATGCGGCAATCTTCGGAATAACCCCCCTTCTTGAGGGCATCCAATCGGATCCAACCTTTGACGTCAAGTGCAACTACATCCCGTTTGTAATATATTTCGAGCCCGACCCAACTTGGACAATAAGCTTACGAAACAGAATGGCGACATGACAATTGGCCCAGGCGAAGACTTGACGGATATTGAGTACTGGAAGGAGTAAATATTCTCCATTCGTGCAGGTACGGCAGGTCAGCCTTCTACAGAATTACAGCACCAGCCATATCGAAAACCCGACGCCACTGACACCGAAAAGTGTCGTGAGAACAGATGCACCAAATTTATCTGCTGACGTTGGATTTGGTATCCTAGATAGTCAGAGCGTATTAGCGCTTGAGATATACCCAGGAACAGCTTCAATATTGCTTCCTGCATCGGGATTACCGGGGCTTGTCCCACCAGAGTCGGTCGTGACAATGCTTGACCCCGCAGTCACGTTAAACACAGGATTTAGAAGATTAGCATTGAATACGTTCAACGCAGTCATTTGAGCACCCACCGCTGGTGTGAATGTGTCGTTGAACTCGACAGTCCAGTATGGACTACACATTGTGCCCGTCGATCCTCCTGCGCAGTGGTTGCCGGCTGCAACCGCGCTCGAGGCCAAAAGAGGGAAGATCGTTTCAGCAATTTGTGGCGCCATTAGCGTAGCCAAGCCCATGTACTGAGCCAAGAAACCCTTGAAGCATAACTGGTCTGTGTCGCAACCTTCGTAAGATTCACATGCCGCCTCCCACAAGATCCCATTTCTGAACCAGTTCGCGATTGCTGCCGTTGCGAACTTATCAAGCCGGGTTTCCCATTTCGCGCGCGAAGCACCGGTGCTCTACTGTCAGAAGGAGATTGATAGGAGTTACGATGTTGAACAGATATGCAGATCCAGCCAGAAGATGGCCATTATTGTAGGACCACTGTGTGGTGTCTTTCGTCGTGCAGTTGTCAGTGGTCCAAGTTCCATCGAACACTTCGTAACTAGCGGAAACCAAACCTCCAATTAGTTTAAACACCATTGAGGATACCCGTGACATTCATCCAGTCAAAGACTTTCTCTGCCCAGTCTGAATAAGTCGTGTTTCCTGTGTATCTCGCCAGTCGTGTTGCTAGGTGGAAAAGACATCCGTTGGATATGCTGTTTTTGTAGTTGTATCCTGTACTGAAAAGATTGATTTGCCAACGAATGCCACCGTTACAAGTGAGAACGTCCCATCGCCGTGTTTGCTCATTGAAAACAGCTTGTGCCAATGACAACCATTGCGGTTGATCGCTTGGGGGATTCGGAAAGTTGATCTCAGCTGCAGTCATGGCCGCAAGTGCCCATTCTGCTTG
>Ga0335073_10016278_pt1 | contig 10387 bp, 9 predicted proteins | sample Lox_Sample_22_FD_207093 | JGI IMG/M metagenome (GOLD analysis project Ga0335073, IMG submission 207093) | Soil microbial communities from Loxahatchee National Wildlife Refuge, Florida, United States - Lox_Sample_2.2 | ecosystem: Environmental > Terrestrial > Soil > Wetlands | place: USA: Florida... | reverse complement strand
CTCGTCTTTGATGACTTCGCGCTCTTTCACCGGCGCGTCGCCCGGTTCGATGACGACGTAGGCTTCGAAGTAGAGAACGGACTCCAGGTCGCGCAGCGAGATGTCGAGGATGTGGCCGATGCGGCTGGGCAGTCCCTTGAAGAACCACACGTGCGAGCAGGGCGACGCCAGCTCGATGTGGCCCAGGCGCTCGCGGCGCACTTTGGAGAGCGTAACTTCCACACCGCACTTGTCGCAGATAACTCCGCGGTGCTTCATGCGCTTGTATTTGCCGCACAGACACTCCCAGTCGGTGACCGGACCGAAGATGCGGGCGCAGAACAGGCCGTCGCGCTCCGGTTTGAAGGTGCGGTAGTTGATCGTCTCCGGTTTGGTGACCTCGCCGTGCGACCAGCTGCGGATCTTCTCCGGCGAAGCCAGGCTGATGCGAATGGCGTCGAAGTCGGCGATCGGATTTCCGAGATCAAATGGACTTGAGCGATACATGTTTGGTCCTCAAATTCTTTGAAGGGGCACGCCTTCAGGCGTGCCGTTACTTTTCCTTTTACGCCCGGCTTTAGCCGCTGAGGGAAGGCCCCTCAGGGTCTAAAGGCCGGTTCAAGTAAGCCTCTTCGGCGCACCTAAAGGTGCGCCCCTTCAAGGCACTTAGTCCGCCGCGACGGGGCTTTCGGGAGCGACAAGTTCCTTGCGCTCCCGCGTCTTGATCAGTTCCACGTCGAGACAGAGCGACTGCAACTCGCGAATCAGCACGTTGAACGATTCCGGCACGCCTGGCTCAATGGCCGCTTCGCCTTTGACGATGGCCTCGTAAATCTTGGTGCGGCCGTAGACGTCATCGGACTTCGCAGTGAGCAGCTCCTGCAGGATGTAGGCGGCGCCGTACGCTTCCAGCGCCCAAACTTCCATTTCGCCGAAGCGCTGTCCACCAAACTGAGCCTTGCCGCCCAGCGGCTGCTGGGTAATCAGCGAGTAGGGTCCGATGGAACGCGCGTGGATCTTGTCATCGACCAGGTGCGAGAGTTTGAGCATGTAGATATAGCCGACCGTGATCGGCTGTTCGAACTTCTCGCCCGTCATGCCGTCGTACAGGTACGCCTTGCCCGAGGTCGGCAGGCCGCCTTCGGCCAGCAGCGACTTGATCTCGCCCTCTTTCGATCCGTCGAACACTGGCGAGGCGAAGTAGACGGCGTCCGTCATGCCGTCGGCCAAGCGCTCGAGCGCTTCGTCGTCGAGGTCGAGAATGCTGCTGTCAAGAAACGGCGTGTCTTTGAACAGCACCTTGAACTGCTTACGCAAGAATTCCGCTTTCGAATTCTCCTTCATCAGCTCGCCGATCTTCTGGCCAAGTGCGTAGCCGGCCCACCCGAGATGGGTCTCCAGAATCTGGCCGACGTTCATACGGCTGGGCACGCCCAGCGGATTGAGGACAATCTCCACCGGCGTCCCGTCGTCTAGGTAGGGCATGTCCTCTTCCGGCAGAATGCGCGCGATGACGCCCTTGTTGCCGTGGCGGCCGGCCATCTTGTCGCCGACGCTCAGCTTGCGCTTCATAGCGATGTAGACCTTCACCAGCTTGATTACGCCGGGAGGCAGTTCGTCGCCCTTCTGCAGCTTCTCGACTTTTTCGCGGACGATCTTGCGCAGCACATCGATCTGCCGCGAGGTCATCTCTTCGATCTCGTCGATCTGCTCGTTGACGCGCGGGTCCTTGTCGGGATATTTGATGCGCTTCAGGTTGCGCGTCGAGATGCGCTCGATGGTGTCGCGGTCGAGAATCACGCCTTTCGTGAGCAGGCGCTTGTTGGTGCGCTCGTCGTGCAGGTCGGCGAGAACTTCCTTGCTGCCCAGCAGACCTTCCAGGCGCTTCAAGCGCTCGTCAGTGAGAATTCGAATCTCGTCCGCTAGGTTCTTTTCCAGCTTGGCAACCTGGTCGGCTTCGATGGCCTTGGCGCGCTCGTCCTTCTCCTGGCCTTTGCGGGAGAAGATCTTCACGTCCACTACCGTGCCCTCGATACCCGGAGGACAGGTGAGCGACGCGTCGCGAACGTCGCCGGCCTTCTCGCCGAAGATGGCGCGCAGTAGCTTCTCTTCCGGCGTGAGTTGCGTCTCGCCTTTGGGCGTGACCTTGCCTACCAGGATGTCGCCCGCCTTGACGCTGGCACCGATGCGGATGATGCCGCTCTCGTCGAGATCGCGCAGCGCCGACTCGCTGACGTTGGGAATGTCGCGCGTGACCTCTTCCGGACCGAGCTTGGTGTCGCGCGCCTCGATCTCGAACTCCTCGATGTGGACGGAGGTGTAATAGTCCTCCTTCACCATCTTCTCGGAGACCAGGATTGCGTCCTCAAAGTTGTAGCCGCGCCACGGCATGAAGGCCACCAGCACGTTGCGGCCGAGCGCCAGCTCGCCCATGTCGGTGCAAGGCCCGTCGGCGATCACCTGTCCCTTGGCCACGCGATCACCCTTCTTCACGATGGGCCGCTGGTTGATGCAGGTGTTCTGGTTCGAGCGCTTGAACTTGGTGAGCTGATAGATGTCGCTGCCCACCTCGCGCGAGAGTTGCGCGGGGTGATGCTCGCCCTCGACGCGCACGATGATGCGCTCGGAGTCGACCGAGTCGATGACGCCCGAGCGGCGGGCCAGGACAACTGCTCCCGAGTCGCGCGCCGTGACGCCTTCCATGCCCGTACCAACAATGGGCGCTTGCGCGCGCAGCAACGGCACCGACTGGCGCTGCATGTTCGCGCCCATCAGAGCGCGGTTGGCGTCGTCGTGTTCGAGGAACGGCACCAGCGACGCAGCCACCGAAACCAGTTGCTTCGGGCTGACATCGATGTAGTCAACTTCGTCGCGATTGACCAAAACGAAGTTGCCCGACTTGCGGGCGTTCACCAACTCCTGAACGATGCGGCCCTTGTCGTCAATTTCCGCGTTCGCCTGCGCGATGACGTGACGATCTTCTTCCCACGCCGACAGGTAAAACGAATAGGGCTCGAAGTCGATGAGCTTCTTGCGACGCTCCTTCAGTTCGTTGTTGGCCTTGACGATTTCGGCCTTCTCAGCGTGATCGCCGACGCGATACTCACTATCGCCGGCGTTCACCACGGTGAGGAAGTCGAGCACGCGGCCGTTCTTCACCTTGCGATACGGCGACTCGATGAATCCGTAATCGTTGATGCGGGCGTAGCAGCTCAGCGACGAGATCAGGCCGATGTTCGGACCTTCCGGCGTCTCGATGGGGCAGATACGTCCGTAGTGCGTGGGGTGAACGTCGCGGACTTCGAATCCCGCGCGCTCACGCGACAGACCGCCCGGTCCAAGGGCCGAGAGACGCCGCTTGTGGGTGATCTCCGACAGCGGGTTGGTCTGGTCCATGAACTGCGACAACTGCGACGATCCGAAGAACTCGCGGATGGCCGCCATCACCGGCTTGGCGTTGACCAGGTCGTGCGGCATGGCCGTGGACATCTCCTGGTAGACGCTCATTTTTTCCTTGATGGCGCGTTCCATGCGCACCAGGCCGATGCGGAACTGGTTCTCCAACAGCTCGCCGACGGCGCGCACGCGGCGGTTGCCGAGGTGATCGATGTCGTCGACCGAGCCGATGGTCTTGCGCAGCTTGAGCAGGTAGCGAATGGTCGCGTAGAAATCGTCCGGCTCCAGCGTGCGGTTCTCGAGGTTGGTGGCGTCCTCGCGCTCGAACAGCTTGATGTTGAACTTCAGGCGGCCCACTCGCGAGAAGTCGTACTTCCGCGGATCGAAGAACATGCCGTGGAAGAGCGCAGTCGCGGTATCAAGCGTCGGCGGATCGCCGGGACGCAGCTTGCGGTAGATCTCGATCAGGGCTTCCTGCGGCGTCTTCACCGAATCGCGGCGCAGGGTGGCGCTGATCACCGTGCCCACGTCGTCGCGCTCGGGGAAGAAGAGCTGGAGTTCGGCAACACCGGCTTCCATCATCTTCGAGAGCTTGTCGGTGGTGAGTTCGGTGTTGGCTTCCAGCAAAACTTCGCCGGTGTTGACGTCGATAACGTCAGCCGCGATGAACGCGCCTTCCAGATCGGTGGTGTCGGCTTCAATCTCAGAAATGCGGTGCTTCTGGATTTCCTTCATCACCGCCGGAGTGACCTTGCGGCCGGAATGCGAGACTTCATCGCCGTTCTTGGCAGTGATGGCGCGCGCCAGCTTCATGCCCAGCAGATTGGTCGGCTTGTCGGAGCCGGGTTCCAGCGTCCAGTACAGCTTGTTATCGCGGATGGCAATGCGATCGACGGTGTAGAAGGTGCGCAGGATCTCTTCATCGGAGCGCAGGCCCAGCGCGCGCAGGAAAATCGTGCCCAGGAACTTGCGCTTGCGGTCGATGCGCACGTACAGGATGTTCTTCTGGTCGTACTCGAACTCGACCCACGAACCGCGATAGGGAATGATCTTGCCCAGGAAATAGGTGCGGTTGTTGGCGGTCTCGAAGAAGACGCCGGGCGAGCGGTGCAACTGGCTGACGATGACGCGCTCGGTGCCGTTGATGATGAAGGTGCCGTTGGCGGTCATCAGCGGAATGTCGCCGAAGAAGACCTCCTGCTCCTTCATATCGCGGATCGACTTGTTGCCGGTCTCCGGGTCCTTATCGAAGATGGTCAACCGCATGGTGACCTTCAGCGGCGCGGAATAGGTCATGCCGCGCTCTTCGCACTCGGCCACGTCGTACTTCAACTGCAGCCCGACGGGATCGCCGCACTTGTTGCAGAAGTCGGGCGTGTTGGCGTTATAGGTTCCGCACTTGGTGCAGAGCACGTCGCCCGGGTGGAACGGATCGGTCTTCACCGTTGCGCCGCAATTGCGGCAGGTGGTGCGCAGGTGGTTCAGCCCTTTCAGGTGGCCGCACTTGCACTCCCAGTTGCCGATGGCGTACTCGACAAAGTCGAGCTGCGAGACGTTGCGGAAGTCGGTGATGGGAAACACCGACTGAAACACCGCCTGCAAGCCCGCATCGTCGCGCTCGCTGGGCAGAGCGTCCATCTGGAGGAAGCGATCATACGAGCGCTTCTGCACCTCGATGAGGTTAGGAATCTGGATGGTCGCCGGAATTTTGGAGAAATCGAAGCGATTTCGGTTGGCAGTTTTCTGTTGCGCCATGTATAAAGCTCCTGATCAGTAGCGGCCGGCCCCGCTCAGCCGGCCATGCAAACGCGTTGCGAATGTGGGACGGAGAGGGCTGCCGTCTCACAGATAGCGATTTCAGTTTTCGTATTACTACCTTGAAGGGGCACGCCTTCAGGCGTGCCGTTGCCGCCGATCCGAGGGGCCGGCCTTAGCCGCTGAGGCAACTGTCCCTCAGGGCCTAAAGGCCAATTCTCTTCTGCCTCGTGCCGGCACGGCTGAAGGCCGTGCCCCTTCAAAGCACGGTGTGCGCAGAGTGAAACCGCTCTGACGACGTGAGGAGAACGAGTTGCTGTCGTACCAATTTTGCGCGAAAAGCGAAGTGCGCCCACAGAGACAGAAGTTCCCGTGAGCGCCATGTCAGGCGTCGTGCAATCCCATAGCCAATTGGCCTGGGACGTGATGTTGTTAACTTCCCGCGCCAGTATCTTCAGGCCTTGTCTTCGGTCCGGCTCGCCGTCGCGTCTGAGCTGACGCGGTTCCCGGCTCACCGTCCGCCCGCCGTAACCTGTTTAGATGCCGGAGCTCCCAAAAAGACTCCGGCTTTCATGATGCCCGGGAATTCCGCGATCCCCCGCTGAGAGGACCGCCAGCTTCCACGGCTTCATCGCGCCTCTCCACGGTCGCTCCGACGTGGAGAAGAACGTAGCTGCTGCCTCGCCCAGTCACCCCAACAAGTCCAAAATCCGGACTTGCCGGGGACCTCGACTCGATGGCGCAGGCAGTAGCTGCCAGAAACTCCGGTCAGCGCGCCCGGAGTGCAGTTGCCGCTTGAAGGGGCACGCCTTAAGGCGTGTCGTCAGTCGCGAAGTAAGCTGCCGGCTTTCAGCCGCTGAGGAAGCTGTTCCCCTCGGTGGCTAAAGCCAATTTCACCTTGCGCTTTCGGCGCGGCTTAAAGCCGCGCCCCTTCAAAGCCTGGCTTTGATTCCAAAAACGTGGCTTACTTGATTTCGACCGTGGCTCCCGCCTCGGTGAACTTCTTCTTGATGTTCTCGGCCTCTTCCTTGTTGACGCCCTCTTTTACCGTCTTGGGCGCGCCATCCACCAGGTCTTTGGCTTCCTTCAGACCGAGGCTGGTGACTTCGCGAACAGCCTTGATCACATTGATCTTGTTCGCGCCAACGGCAGTGAGCACGACCGTGAACTCGGTCTTCTCTTCCGCCGGAGCCGCAGCTGCACCGGCGCCCGCGCCGGCCGCGCCCGCCATCACGACCGGGGCCGCAGCCGCCGCCGAGACGCCGAGGCGCTCTTCCAGTTTCTTCACCAGGGCCGCCGCATCCAGCAGCGACAGTCCTACGATTGATTCTTCCAACTGCTGCAGATCTGCCATGTCTTTAATCCACCTGTTCGTTATGTGTTGATTTCGTTATCGTCTCTGAGGTTTCCAATGTGCTGACTGCGCGCCAGACTCGCCCAGCAAGCACCCCTCACAACGCAATCTCTATGGAAGCTTTCGCTTCCAAACCTATGCCGAAGCCTAAGCCGAAGCCTCTGCCGGCGCCGCTGCGGCTGCTGGAGCTGCTTCCGCCCCTCCGCCAAACTTGTTCTTCTCCACGCCCTGGTTGATGACCACGGCCAGATTGCGTCCCACCGCGTTCATCACGGTGACCAGACGCTGCGCCGGAGCGTTCATCAGGAACAGCAGCTTGGAGTAGATCTCTTCCTTCGACGGCATGCTGGCCAGCGCGTCAATATCTTTGATGGCGATGACGCGGCCTTCAACGATGCCCGCCTTGAAGGTGTACTCCGGATTGTCCTTGGCGTACTTGCTCAGCGCCTTGGCCAGTGCGACCGGATCGCCGCTGGTGTAGGCGATCGAGGTCACGCCCGCCAGGCTCTTTACGGCTTCCTCGACTGCGGTGCCCTTCGCCGCGCGCTCGGCCAGCGTGTTCTTCAGCACACGATAACGCCCACCCGCGCCGCGCACGGCCTTGCGGAGCTCGAAATCCTTCTCCACGGTCAACTTGGAGAAGGAGCCAACGATGCCATGCTTGGCGTTCTGAAATTCCTTCGCGAGCGCCTCTACCTGCTCAATCTTCTTTGCTTTGGTAACGGCCATGTTCGAATCCTTGTGTCTCTGAAGGGGCGCACCTTCAGGTGCGCCGTCAAAACTCAATCTCAATCAACGAGCCGACTTCAGTCGGCGGTAGTGTCTTTACCTCAGGGCCTAAAGGCCAACGCCAGCGAGCATCCGGGACGCGGCTGAAGCCGCGCCCCTTCACCCTTTCGCGGCTGCTTCCACCGGCGCAACATCAATCGGCACACCCGGCCCCATGGTCGAGCTGAGATAGCAGCCTTTGATGTACTTGCCCTTGGCCACCGACGGCTTCGCCTTGATCACGCTGGTGATCACCGTGGCCGCGTTCTCCACCAGATTCTGCGGCGGGAACGAAATCTTGCCCACGGGCACATGCACTAGCGCGGTCTTGTCGGTGCGAAACTCGACCTTGCCGGCCTTGGTTTCCTTCACCGCGGCCGCAACGTCCATGGTCACCGTCCCGGTCTTGGGATTGGGCATCAGCCCGCGCGGTCCCAGCACCTTGCCCAGCTTGCCCACCGACCGCATCATGTCGGGCGTGGCAATCACCGCGTCGTAATCGGTCCAGTTTTCCTTCTGGATCTTCTCCACCATGTCCTCGCCGCCAACGTAGTCGGCGCCCGCGGCTTCGGCTTCGCGGACTTTTTCGCCGGTGGCGATCACCAGCACCTTCTTCGACTTGCCGAGCCCGTGCGGCAGGACCACGGTGCCGCGCACCATCTGGTCGGCGTGCTTGGGATCGACGCCGAGGCGCATCGTCAGATCGACCGTCTCGTCGAACTTGGCGTACTTGACCTTCTGCAGAAGCGGCACGGCGTCCTGCAGCGTGTACGACTTGGCCTGCACCTCGGCGCGCGCCTTGGTAATGTTTTTTCCGGATTTCTTCATGTGTTCCTCATCTCCCACCGCCAATCCTTGTTGCCGAAGGGCCGTGGTGTTTGCGATCTGTGCTAAAAACCTGTCGTCCCTAAAGGGACCGGGGCCTAATTGCACCCCTATCCAGCGCTGAAGCGCCGGGCTAAACTCTTTCGCGCCTACGGCCGGGGGCCACACTCATCCCGTCGTTTGGGATGAGTGGGTTCCGAATCCTTACGCCGTCACCTCAATGCCCATCGACCGCGCGGTACCCTTCACGCTCTTCACCGCGGCTTCCACCGAGGCCGCGTTCAGATCGGGCAGCTTCTGCTTCGCAATCTCCAGCACCTGCTTCTCCGTCACCTTGCCGACCTTGTCCTTGTTAGGCGTGCCCGAACCCTTTGCCACACCTGCGGCGCGCTTCAGCAGAATCGCCGCCGGCGGCGTCTTGGTGATGAAGCTGAACGAGCGGTCGCTGTACACCGTGACCACGACCGGGATGATCAGGCCGTCGAGTTCTTTGGCGCTGGTCTTCGCGTTGAACTGCTTACAAAACTCCATGATGTTGATCTGCGCCTGCCCGAGCGCCGGACCAACCGGCGGCGCCGGAGTGGCCTTGCCCGCCGCGATCTGCAACTTCACCGAACCAGTAATCTTTTTTGCCATCGTTAGTTCCTATGAATTCTTCCCGCGCAACTCCCTATGTAATAACCTTCTCCACCTGCCCAAAGCCCAGTTCCACCGGCGTCGAACGCCCGAAGATCGTGACCATCACCTTCAAGGTCTCGCGGTCTTCGTTCACCTCGTCGATATCGCCGGTAAAGCTGGCGAATGGGCCTTCGGTGATGCGGACCTTTTCATTCTTCTCGTACTTGACCTTGAGCTTCGGCTTCTCTTTGCTGTCGGCGACGCGATACACGATCTGCTGGACTTCGTCTTCCGACAGCGGCGTGGGCTGTTGCCCGGTGCCGACAAAGCCTGTGACGCGCGGCGTGCCCTTCACCACGTGCCAGACGTTGTCGTCCATGTCCATCTCCACCAGCACGTAGCCGGGATAGAACATGCGCTCGCTGGTGTACTTCTTGCCGCCGCGAACCTCGGTGACCGATTCGGTCGGGATCAGCACGCGGCCGATCTTGTGCTCCAGCTCGGGATAGGCGCGCACGCGCGACTCAATCGATTCCTTCACCTTGCGCTCGAAGCCCGAGTAGGTGTGGATGATGTACCACTTCATGTTCGGATTCTGCGGCATCGCAGATCCGGCATCGGGAGCAGGAGCGACATCGCCGGCAGGGCGAGAATTCGGATCAGGCTGCTCGCCGGGGTTCTCCGGGTTGATCGGTTCTTCTGTCATGATTGGCTGCATCAACGGCTACTCAAATATTTCAGCACGTGGTCGAGTGTCTTCTGGAGGATCGAATCTACGATCCAGAAATAGAGTCCAAACAAGAACACGGTGATGATGACCACGGTCGTCGTACCCTGCACTTCCTTGCGGTTAGGAACCGTGACCTTCCGCATCTCGGTGCGGACGTCGTTATAAAAGCTCTTGATGCGCTGCGGCCACGCCTTTAGGCGTGCCCCTAGGCTGCCGTCACCCAGTAGTTCCATCGCTGCTGACTTCGCCATCTGCTACCTTTTTCCGGCGCTCCGTGCGCCTCGACTGCTTGTCTCGATCCCGCGGCGGCTCCCGTTGCCGCCAACTTTGGGGCCCCGGGAGACGCCGCTTTTGCGTCCTCTGGGGCAGTCTGGCAGGGGCGGAGGGATTCGAACCCCCAAGTCCGGTTTTGGAGACCGGCAGTTTAACCGTTGAGCTTACGCCCCTGTGTGAGCCCTCAGCATTCAGCAGTCAGCATTCAGCCCTTCAGGCTCCTTACTAATTGCTGCGTTGCGTTTCGCTCTCGAATCCTGTCCCGCGCCTTCCGTCTCTATCGGCGCCCTGCATTCGCTGAGCGCTGACCGCTGACGGCTATTTCACTTCCTTATGCGACGTATGCTTGCGGCACTTGCGGCAGAACTTGCTGAATTCCAGCCGCCCCGTCGTGGTCTTCTTGTTCTTGGAGGTGGAGTAATTGCGGTTCTTGCAATCACTGCACTGCAACGTAACAATCTCTCGAGGCATTGAATCAATCCTTTTCGTTTACCTCGCGGATGGCCGCGAAGTCTTGTCCGGGTCTAAGCCCGGAAATCAGCGGGTAAGTTCCGCCGAAAAATTCGGGTGCCCACATTACGCAATAATCTCGCTGATGGTGCCTGCGCCCACGGTCCGTCCGCCTTCGCGGATGGCGAAGCGCAAGCCCTTCTCCATCGCCACCGGCGTGATCAGCTCGATCTCCAGCG
>Ga0335073_10016276_pt1 | contig 10388 bp, 8 predicted proteins | sample Lox_Sample_22_FD_207093 | JGI IMG/M metagenome (GOLD analysis project Ga0335073, IMG submission 207093) | Soil microbial communities from Loxahatchee National Wildlife Refuge, Florida, United States - Lox_Sample_2.2 | ecosystem: Environmental > Terrestrial > Soil > Wetlands | place: USA: Florida... | reverse complement strand
GTGTTTTTTCCTTGCGAGATGCGGCATGAAATTACCCCGGTCGTGTGTCCGTCTCGGCTTTTTGCGGACAGCCGGTTCACTCTAAACGGATGGTTAAGACGGTAGAAAATCCCGTGTGGGCGGAATGGCTCACGGCTCTAATGGCAGGAGAATCGCGGCGGAATGTTGGCGTAGCACTGCCCTCCAATCGTTTTCACTGCCTGCTGGATGAACTTCCTTTGCATCTCGTGCCGCGACACGCGATGAATGCGCGTCCATTGAGCGGGGAAGAGCGGTTCTTCTTAAATCCAAATTGCTTGTTGTGCTCCGACCGAGAAGTACCCGATGTTTTCCTGAACTGCCGGGACCAGCTTTCCGGCTTTGCTTTGCAGGGGACGATGGCATGGGTGAAGTCAACAGATTATGGATGGCTCCCGTTTTGGCTGGGACCGAGACTGGAAGCTGTGGTTACGAGCCTGCTTCCCGGCGAGCCGGTGCGTCGGGATTTCTCACGACGCAATTTGGATTTACTAGTCGCCGCTCGCATCCTGCTGCCTTCCGCAGATACGCTACTTCACCAGCGTGACAGGATGTTAGAGCAGGCTGGCGAAATGTTTCGTGCGAAAGGATATGTTCCGCTAACGGGACTGATCCATCCATTCCACATCGCTGCACTTCGTCGCTATTTCCGCTTCCTAATTCGAACAGGGGCGATACGCCTCGGCGATCGACAGAGCCCCCTTCGTTATGTTGCATACAACGAACCGGTGGCGCGATTTTTTCATCGTCAAATTGCCAACACATTACGTGCCGTCGCAGGCGAACCTCTCAAGCCTTCTTATGTCTATATGGCGTCTTATTTGAGCTCCGCCGAGTTGAAAAAGCATACTGACCGCGAGCAATGCGAGTTCAGCATCACCTTGTGTATCGATTTCTCGCCGGAACCAGAATTAGAGACTCCGTGGCCCATCCTTCTTGAAACGCCCGACGGTAAGGTCATCGTTCATCAAGCCATAGGAGACGGCCTTGCTTACCGCGGCACCCACTTGCCGCATTACCGAAACAAGCTTCGGGAGGGAAACACCTCCACATCGCTCTTTCTTCATTACGTGGCGGGAAACTTCGAGGGCTCCCTGGAGTAGGAAGAACGAACTACTTTAGCCCAGAGATTAGATAAAGCGACGAAAGCGTCTGATTGTAGCTGTAGGCGAAACGCTTACCGTCGCGGCTCACTACAACCGGCGCTAACAGCACGACGCCCGAAGAAACCGAAGGCTTCAATTCTTGTACAAAAGTTTCCTTTCCGGTGGCGATTTCCACTTTATAGATTTTGCTGGGAAGTTCGCCCAGGTGATATCCAAAAAAGTGTCGCTCATCGCTCGACCACTGCACGGGGATGAAGGCCGGATTTAGGGTCAGGAGTTGACGCGGTGCTTCTCCCGTCATGCTGTACAAGGTGTAGGAATGATTCGATTCGAAGCCAATCATCCAGCGGCTGTCTGGCGAAGCAACGCCGCAAGTGACTCCCTCCGGTGTAATGGGTTTCGCGTTCCCATTGGAGGGATCGACAAGATAGCATCGCGAGCCGTGACCTTTTTGATCACCGATCACATAGAAGGCCTGCCCGTTTGGCAGGAAATGCGCCCATCCGTTGTGGACCTTGTCAATTCCCACGATATTAATGGTTCGTGGCTGCCCGGTTCCAATGGGTAACAAGGTGACCTGTGGTGGCCGGCTGACCGAAATAGAAATCGCCCATTTTCCATCGGGCGACAAGCCGCCGGCACTGCCTTCGCCCAGCCGCGTCGGCAAAGAGCCATCTAGCTTTCGGATGGCAACGGCGTAACGTGGGCCCGCCGCTTCGCTCGCGTCCTCGAACAGAACATATTGGCCGTCTGGAGAAATATCACGAGCAGAATTCCAGTCGTGCCACGAAAGTTCCACGTCCTCCTTGCTTCCCAATGTGCTCCCGGCCATGGCCAGGCGCTTCGAGTTGAGCGTGACCAGCACCCGGCCGTCTGAGGCGATGTCTTCCAGCATGATACCGACGGGAAGATCCAGAAGAAGACGCAGCTTTCCCGCCGCCGGATCGACCGCCATCAGATTCAGATTGTTGCCTTTTTCGACCCCACTGAACCAGATTTCCTTGCCGTCGGGCCGCCATGCAATTCCTTGTTCCGATTCCCATTCCCGCGTAAGAGTACGCACATGGCCGGCGAGGTCGACAACCGCCACAGATCCGCGGTTATCCCAAAGCGCTGGATGATCAAGGAATGCGATGCGGTCATGTTGCGGCGAGAAGCGAATGTGGCTGATCCACCCCCCAGTCTGGTAAAGCACATTGCCGACCGGATACTCGAGGCGGCAATGACCGTTTGCCTCGCGAACCACAGCAAGCTTGCCATTTCCGTCCCAATCGGCCCAGCGCACATCAGCCAACATTTCACGCGGTGCTCCACCTGCCATCGGAGCGGTCGCCAATACTCCGTCGGTGATCTCAAGCTGGCCGCTGGGCTTGCCGTGCAGCACGATGGCAAGTTCGTTTGTAGGCGAGAGTGCCAGCACGCTAGCGTCGCCGAGATTCAACGGCTGCGCCAGAAGAGAATTTCCTACAGTCGAGAAAGTTTGCATGGGCCGATTGTTCCAGGCCGCACTGTAGACAATCGACTGCCCATCCGGCGCAAATCGTGCCGAGTAAATCGTTCCAGATTCGAACGTCAGACGCCGATATACGGGGATCGTCGGGCTTGGTCTGCTTACGAAAATCCAAACAGCAACGGCCGCCAAAATCGCAGCAACCGACCATGGCAGGGCGCGCAAGCTTACAACTTTCCTGCGCTTTCGATAACTGGTATCCGGCGAAGAACCCGAGATTGTCTGCAACGCAAACACGAGATCCTTTGCGGACTGGAACCGCTCCTGGGGTTCCTTTTCCAGACAATGTTTCAGGATTTCGCGATAGCTCAGCGGGACAGCGGCTTCATCGAGTTTGGTATCTGCCGGTTCCTCGCGTAGAACCGCGGTGATCGTGTCCACTTCGGTCTCGCCGGTGAAGGCGCGGCAGCCCGCCAGCATTTCGTAGAGGATTGAGCCAAAGCTGAAAATATCGCTGCGATGGTCGACCGGCTTCCCACGAAGCTGCTCCGGTGACATGTAGGCCACCGTGCCAACCACGGTACCGCTCTTGGTTACGGTGGTGAGCGACTCCACCGGTCGATTGTCCTCGCCAGTTGGCTGCAGTTTGGCGACGCCGAAGTCGAGAATTTTTACTCGTCCATCATCAGTCAGAAAAATGTTTTCGGGCTTGAGATCGCGATGAACGATGTGCCGTTCGTGCGCGGCGACCAATCCCTGCGCGATCTGAATCGCGTACTGCGCCGCATCGCGTACGCTTATGACATCTTTCGTCATACGCGCACGCAGGGTTTTACCGAGCAATAGTTCAGAGACGATGTAGGGGGACGTGCCGGCGAAGCCTACGTCATAAATTGCCAGGATATTGGGATGATTGAGGGCAGCAGCGGCCCGTGCTTCCTGCTCAAAACGTCGCAGATGTTCAGGGTTCTCGCTGGAGGCCGGACGGATCAGTTTCAACGCAACATCACGGCCCAGTCGTTCATCACGCGCCCGGAAGACTTCGCCCATTCCCCCTGACCCGATCTTTTCTAGGACCCGATAATGCCCCACGAACTGGCCGATCATATTGCGGTTACCCTGGCGCGCACCTTGGCACGGCATGTTAGGGGTGTTCCGGCCAACAGTCAATAGTTATGCATTGACAGGAATGAGATACAACTTGCGGGAGAAGTGATGTGGCCGCCGAGGCCGTGCTATAATGCTGTTTCGCCTGCGTCCTTACGAGGCTATCCAGTGATCTCCTCTAAAGGCGAATCCTGCGCCATCCATAGGTCTTTAAACAAGCATCTTTAGATACGAGGTCGAACTATGTCCGGCCATTCAAAATGGGCCACAATTAAGCACAAAAAAGGCGCGCTCGATGCCAAGCGCGGAAAAATTTTCACTCGCCTTATCAAAGAAATCTCGATTGCTGCCAAAAACGGTGGCGGCGATCCTGAGTCCAACCCTCGCCTGCGCACAGCCATTGCGGCGGCAAAGGCGGAAAACATGCCCGCCGACAACATCAAGCGTGCCATTCAACGCGGCACTGGCGAGCTGCCTGGTGCCACCTATGAGGAATTTACTCTCGAAGGCTACGGTCCCGGCGGCGTGGCGATCCTGCTCGACATCAATACCGATAACCGCAACCGCACCGTCAGCGAGATCCGCCACGTCTTTAGCAAGAATGGCGGCAACATGGCGGAAGCGGGCGCCGTCTCCTGGATGTTCCACAAGAAGGGCGACATCATTGTCGCAAAAACCGCGACGAAAGAGGATGACTTGATGAACATCATTCTCGAAGCCGGCGGGGAAGATTTGAACGATGATGGCGAAAACTGGGAGATCATCACCGCGCCTTCGGCCTACGAGGCGGTGCTCGAAGCCGTTAAGACGGCCGGCATTACACCGGCCTCTTCCAGCGTTTCCTATATTCCGCAAAACTACATCAAGCTGGAAGGACAAGCGGCGAACACCATGATCCGGCTGATGGAGGCCCTCGAAGAGCATGACGATGTGCAGAACGTGCACGCGAACTTCGATATCGACCAGAAATTGTTGGAAGAAGTTGCGGGGTAGTTTCAATCCAGAATTGTTGCGGCCGCCTGTCCTCTGCAGGCGGCTTTTTCATGTTTGGAATACCGTGGATGCCTTAGTTCAAGCACCGGGTTCGAAAGTTTTCAACACTTTCGTGGAAAAATCTGTGGAAAAGGAAGAAAGTGTTGACATAAGTGATTCTCTGGCAGTCGCTTTAGCAGTTTGCACTAGAGCGAGTGCTGGCACTTTTTGGGTAGAACCTGTAGCGTAATTTTTCTTCTTGAAGATCCGACTCGACAGATTGTTGGTGGAGCGCGGACTGGCCGGTTCGCGCGAACGCGCGCAAGCGCTGATCCTGGCGGGCAAGGTATTGGTCGCAGAGCAAAAAATTGAAAAGGCCGGAACGCAGGTTGAACAGGATTCTGAGATCCGAGTTCTGGGCCAGGATCTCCGCTATGTCAGCCGCGGCGGACTGAAACTCGAGCGGGCCCTCGAGCATTGGAGGATTGAGGTTGCCGGCAAAGTCTGCCTCGACGTCGGAGCTTCGACTGGCGGATTCACAGACTGCTTATTGCAGCACGGCGCCGCGCGTGTGATTGCTGTAGACACTGGCTACGGGCAGATGGATTTCAAAATCCGGCAAAATCCGAACGTGCGCCTTCTGGAGAAAGCGAACGCGCGTTACCTGAGCCGGCAGCAGGTCGGCGAATTGGTCGATTTAATCGTGATGGATGTCTCGTTCATCTCCGCAACCCTGATACTTCCGGCGGTAATTGCCGCCGCTTTCCCACAGGTGCGAAAGGATCGGTTGGGATGCCAGATTATCGTTTTGGTAAAGCCGCAATTCGAAGTGGGCAGAGAACACGTCGGAAAGGGAGGCATCGTTCGCGATGAGAATGCGCAAATGGGAGCTGTCGAAAAAGTGAAACGCGCTCTCAGCGAACTGGGTTGCACGCGAACAGATGTAGTCGAATCTCCGATTCTGGGAGCCGAAGGGAACCGCGAGTTCCTGCTGCACGGTACTTTTTAGCCCAATCTCAAGCCCACGCTGTGGCCCATCTGCGCGATTCCGTTACAATCATTCTTTGCTCTTTCTCTCTTGTCTCTATGGATAGTGCGCGAGCGGCTTCCTCGGCTACAAAAACTGCGGCCCTGATATCGCGTCCCGATCGAAACCGGGTGGGCGAGGTCATTCCGGGTGTGCTGGATTGGCTGAAAAAGCACAACTACATGGTCATCATCGACGAGGAGTCCACGAAGTATGCAGATGGGCTCGAAGTGGTGCCGCGTTCGCAAATGGGATCGCGGCATCTCGACCTCGTCGTCGTGCTGGGAGGCGATGGAACTCTGCTTTCTGCGGCTCGAGCTACGGCCGCGGTTGATGTTCCACTGCTCGGCGTGAACCTGGGCTCGCTCGGATTTCTCACCGAAGTCCCTCCAGAATCGCTTGCTGCGATGTTGGATGCGATCGCGGAAGGCCGCGCTCCGATCGAACATCGTTCTCTGATGCAATGTGACTTGCTGCGCGATGGCGCAGTTCACAAAAGTTATCTCGTTTTCAACGACGCGGTCGTGAATAAAACAGCTCTTGCAAGGCTGAACACATACGACCTTTACGTGGATGGCGTTTTTGTCTCGAGTTATCGTGCAGACGGCATGATTGTCGCTACACCGACGGGATCCACCGCGTACTCGCTCTCTGCTGGGGGTCCAGTTCTCATGCCCACCGTGAGAGCGATTGTGATCACTCCCGTGGCTTCGCATGCATTGACGCATCGCCCGCTCGTGGTCCCGGACTCATCTGAGATTGAGATTCTTTTGCACAGCGAAGAGGAAGTGGCTTATCTCAGTCTGGATGGTCAGCCGGGATTTGATCTGCGCGACGGCGACCGCGTGCGCTGCCGCCACTCCGAGCATCACGTGAGCCTCTTTCGAACTGGATCTGATTTCTTCCAGGTACTGCGCAGCAAGTTGAAGTGGGGCGAGCGACAGGCGTGACGCTTGTGGACGAGCTTTAGAGCTCAGTTCGCAAGAGATCCGAGATGCGTTCTCGCCTGCGAATCAGTTTCTTTGATTTCCCGCTGACCAGCAGTTCCGGCGCGCGCGGACGAGTGTTGTAGTTCGAAGCCAGCACCATGCCATACGCTCCCGCGTCCAGAATCGCAAGCAAACTGCCTTCATTCATCGCTTCTATTTCGCAGTCGCGCGCGAAAAAGTCGCCGGTTTCGCAGACGGGGCCGACCACATCGACGATCTCGCGGGCGCCAGCTGCGATCCTGACAGGAATGATCTGGTGATGGGCGTTGTAAAGCGCAGGCCGGATCAGGTCATTCATAGCTGCGTCTACAATCAGAAATCGTTTGTCGTTATTGGTCTTCTTGTAGATCACGGATGTGATCAGCGCGCCTGCGGGCCCGACGATTGAACGTCCAGGCTCAAGCAAAAGCGTAACAGCTAGTTCATTAAGTGGCTTGATTAGCGCTTGAGCGTAGCCCTTCAGTCGGTCGGCAAATTCGTTCGAATCGTCGTTCTGGTAAGGGATTCCCAGACCACCGCCGGCATCAACGTATTCGATGTTGTGACCGTCTTTGCGAAGTTGGTTCACCAGGTCAGCAACACGCTCCATCGCTTCGCCAAACGGGACCACATCCGTGATCTGAGAGCCAATATGGACGCTCACGCCAGCGACTCGGAGATGCTTCGAACGCGCGGCTTCGGCGTACAGTGCTCGCGCCACTCCAATGGGAACTCCGAACTTGTGCCTGTGCAGCCCGGTTGAGATGTATGGATGGGTCTCCGCCGCAACATCCGGATTTACCCGAAACGCGATTCGTGCGTCTTTCCGCAAACTCCTTGCACATTCGCCAAGAACCCGCAGCTCTGATTCGCTTTCGATATTGAAGAGCAGAATGCCGGCCTTGAGCGCAGCTGTAAGTTCCTCGCGCGTTTTCCCCACACCAGAAAAAACTACTTTCTTTGCCGACCTCCGCTCCGCATGGAGCACACGTTCGAGTTCACCGCCCGACACGACATCGAAGCCGCAACGCTCCCTTGCCAACAGGCGCAGGATGCTGAGGCTTGAATTTGCCTTGACCGAATAACAAATCAGGTGTGGCACCTGGGAAAAGGCAGTGTCGAAGGCCTGATACCGACTGCGGATCATTGCTGCGGAATAAACATAAAACGGCGTGCCGATCTCTTTTGCCAGCTTCGACAGATCGAGAGATTCACAAAAGAGCGTACGACCAGTTTGTTTCCCAACGGAGCGGTAAACGAACGTCGGCGCCCGCACTGCCTCTGGGGATTGCGGAATGTCAGTCATTTCTTCTTAGGAGGATTGTGGCTCCCGCCATGCACGCGGATGGCGACTACGGTCTGATCATCAAAAGTCTCTACTCCGGCAGAATGTTCGGCCGCGGCTTTGAAAAGCGAATCGACTACGCATGCAGCGGACTTCTCGGAGCACTCGGCAATAATTCTTTCCGCGCGTCCTCTGCCAAAGAGTTCGCCGCGGCGGTTTCGAGCATCCAAAATTCCGTCGCTGAAGAAAACGAACATCTCTCCCGGTTTCATTCGGAATTTGAACTCTTCATAGTCGGTCTCGTCAAATAATCCGAGCGGAAGTCCGGTCGCTTCGACGATCTCGATCTTGCCATCGTGTACATACAAAGGGCGCGGCAATCCCGAGTTCGCAACCGTCAGGGTGCGTTGCTGGTCATCCCAAACGGCAAAGATAATCGAAACAAACTGAGCCTCAATGCGCCGTTCCGCCAGAGACAGATTGACGGCAGATAGCATCTCTGCCGGGCCGGGCTCGATGGGCGCATGGGAACGAATGATTCCGCTGACCAGGGCAGCATAAATTGCCGCCGGTGCGCCCTTGCCGCTCACGTCGCCCACGGCGATCCCCAATCGCGACATCGAATAGGGCACGAAATCGTACAGATCTCCTCCAATCGTCCGTGCAGGAACGAACTTCGCGGCGACATCGAGGTGGGCGAGTTTCGGGTTAGTCTGGGGCAGCAATCTGCTCTGTAATTCGCGTGCTAATGCGAGATCGCGTTCGAGCCGCCGCTCTTGCCGCTCGATCTCTTCATAAAGCCGGGCGTTTTCGATGGCGATGGCGATCTGTGCCGCCAGCGTGGTCATCGTGCGCTTGTGCTCTTCGGTAAAGAAGCCGCGCCGCGTATGTTCCAGGTCGAGTATGCCAATGACTTTGCCTTTGTAAATGAGGGGCACGGCGAGCTCAGAACGGGTCTCTGGATTGGTTTCGATGTACCTGGAATCTTTGCCGACATCCGGCGCCAAGACCGCTTCTTTGCTTTGCGCGGCAGTTCCGACAATCCCTTTCCCCAGCGGAATCTCGTGCTTGAGGTGGATGTTCTCTTTGAAGCGCAATGAGAATCGATGCTGCAACTTTTCTCCCGCGGAATCTAGCAGCAGAATGCTGAACATCTGGTAATCGATTAACCGCTGCACCAGTTCGGCGATCCGGCTGAGAAGTTCATCGAGATTCAGAATGGAGGTCAGTTCGCGCGCAATCTCGTTCAGCAGAAGAAGGATTCGTGCTTGCTTCGTAGTGCGGGTGTAGAGCTGGGCATTTTCGATGCCCGCCGCCATGCGCGAGGCAACAAGGGTCAGCACGCGCTGGTGTTCTTCGGTGAAGTATCCTGGTTCCCGCGCCTCGAGATCGATGACTCCGATCACGCGATTTTTGCTAATCAGCGGAATGGCAAGTTCCGAGCGCACATTGGGGACAGCCTCGATATAGCGGGGATCGCAGGTGACATCATCGATCAGCACGGGTTGCCGCAACTGAGCCGCGATTCCAGTCACTCCCTCGCCAACTTTGACTCTGCTACGCTCGGCAAACTCGGCCGGATATCCGACCTGGAAACGGAAGCGTAACTCGTGAGTTTTGTCGTTTAGCAAAAGAATTGCAAAGATTTCGTAGTCAATGACCTTGCGCACGACTTCGGCGACACGCCGCAGAGTCGTATCCAGGTCGAGCGAGGTGGCAAGTACGTCGGCCACATCGAGCAACAAGTATTCAAAGGCCGAACTTTCCGGTTTTGTCAGGAGGGACCCCATCCCAAGTATGATAGCAGCCGCTTGCAGCATACACAGGAGCGTGCGCTTCGAGTACGATCGCGAGTACGATCGGATTCATCGCAACTTCGCTCAGTTACGGCCGCGGCACCACGCAGATGTCTGCTAAATTTCGATACTTTTCCGCATAATCAAGCCCGTATCCGACCACAAACTCATCGGGAATTTTGAAACCGACGTAGTCCCCTTCGAGAGGAAGCTTGCGGCGGGAAGGCTTGTCGAGCAGCGCCGCAATTTTCAAGTTCCTCGGCTGATGCGCCAGCAAAAGTTTCTTCAAGTAAGTCAACGTCAAGCCAGTGTCGAGGATGTCTTCCACGACAATCACGTTCTTGTCTTTCATAGACTGATCCACATCCTTGGTCAGTTTGACCTCGCCCGTGGAATCCCAGCCGCTTTGCAGTTCCTGCTTTGGACTCGGACGATTGCCGTAGCTTGATACTCCGATGAAGTCGAACGTCGCATCCAGCCGAATCTGCCGGGCCAAGTCCGACAAGAAAATGGCCGCGCCTTTTAACACGGCCACTAAAATGATCGACTGCCCTTCAAAATCTCTTGTGATTTCCGCACCCAATTCTTGAACGCGTTGGGCAATTTCGGCCCGCGTTATTAACACCTTCAGGTCGGTCATGGCGTTTCATATTAAACTA
>Ga0335073_10016274_pt1 | contig 10390 bp, 10 predicted proteins | sample Lox_Sample_22_FD_207093 | JGI IMG/M metagenome (GOLD analysis project Ga0335073, IMG submission 207093) | Soil microbial communities from Loxahatchee National Wildlife Refuge, Florida, United States - Lox_Sample_2.2 | ecosystem: Environmental > Terrestrial > Soil > Wetlands | place: USA... | reverse complement strand
GCGGGAGGCGTTTGCGCTGGCGCTGCGGCGGCGGGAGGTACGGGCGTCGGCGCAGGCGGAGCGCTTGCCGCGGGTTGCGGCGGTGCCTGTGCCACGGCGGTTTGCGGGGTCGAGATGGTGATCGTTCGCCCGTCATTGCTGAAGGTGGCCATCAGCGGTACCGTGCCGGTGACGATCACTTCGGCGGCGCCGTTGCTCTCCTGAAAACTTGCGGAGGGGATCACTTTGCTGTCAAACGTCAAACTCCGCGATCCGGGAGCCACCAGCGGTTCATGGCTGAAGACCATCCGCAGCTTGCCGGGCTCGGTCGAGATGCTGGGATTCACCGGCGAGGTGAAGTTCATAACCAGCCGGGGAGGAGCGGTCTGGCTGACTTGCGCGGTGAAATGAACCGCGACATTGCCAATAAAAAGCCGTCCGGCGGCCTGGTTGAAGCTGACTGGTCCCCCCAAAATGCTAGGCAACAAGCCGCTCAAACAGGACAGAGGAACCAGACCACGACCGTTCTCCAGCAGAAAGGCCGCCGGCAAGCCGAAGCCGGTTCCTCGGATGGTGGCGCGTGTCTTCCCGGCGATAAACTCGCTTTCGGCATTGTTATAGCGAATCCGCCAGTGATCCCTGCTCGTCGTCGAGCTGACAGTGCCCAGAGGCTCGAGAAGTTCGAGCAATCCCACATAGTCGACTCCCTTTCGCTGCAGAACTGGAAGGGAATAATTGGCAACGTTGGAGTAGATGGAAATATGTTTTTCGTCGGGTGATCCGGAGGATAAAAGCGTGGCGGCGAGGACCACAATCAGCAGGACCCGGGCACTCCCGATGTAGGCGCCGGCTTCCCCGCCCGTGCGGCGCCAAACCAAAAATTCATAGTTAATCAAGGCTTCCTTGTGCGGCGACTGGCCACTCCAAAGGGTCATGCTGCGCCTCTGATTCTACTGGAAGAGCGCATCGGGTCGCCGAAAGTGCTCTCAAAAAGAGTTGAGAAGCCTCAGGAGGGGTACGGCACGCGGGGTGCGGCCTCCCTACATTGGATCGAGCGGGTAGATGGTCAGGCCGCTCAGGAGCTTGGGGTAGAAATCGGTGGACTTCTGCGGCAGGACTTCACCGGCGAAGGCGATGTCCCGCACGTCCCGCATCTTCACCGGGTTCATCAGGAAGGCCACGTCGGCTTTGCCCTGGCGCACCCTCGCCATGGCTTCGCCCGCTTCACGAATGTAACTGATGTTTCGCTGTTCCCGGATGGCCTCTTCGGAAATCCCCAGTACCCCCTCCAGCAGACACTTGTGCAGTTGAACCACATCCAGTGCCTGCTGCCGCAGCGAGAGGTTCCCGAAGAAACTGGAACCAATGGTCTTGGCCGTGTCGAACAAAAAGGCGCGGCCAGCCGTAACCGCCAAAAGCGACGTGCCCGAGTGCCCGGCTTCGCGCAGAATGCCCACGGCCCGAACCGGATCGATCGAGGGATCTACTTCTTCCACGCTGAAGTACTGGCGGGCCCGGTCATGGAGTGAATCGGGAGAAAATTCCGCCAGCCCGTGAACCACACGGTGAGTCGGCAAGATCACCAGCCCAGGGCTGTCCATGTTAGTGAAGGTCATCATCACCAGCTCAGAAGGAGCTATTTCCGTAGACGCCTGCCGCTGCGGGTCAGAACGCGAAACTTGTTGCAAACCCGATGCCTCAAGCGAGGGGGCAGCCTGGGCACGGCGCTCATTGCGATAGTTCAAAGCCGTCTCGTAGCGATGGTGGCCATCGGCAATGAGCAACTGCTTGTCCCGCATCTTCAGGCGAACCCGCTCAATAAGGCTGGGATCAGACACTTTGCGGACAAGGTGGCGTACCCCATATTCGTCCTGGACATCGATGTCTGCGACGGTGGGGGAGGGAAGCAATCCGTCAACTTCTGCCGATGGATCGCTGTAAAGCATGAATAGCTGTCCAAAATGGGCGCGCGTAGCCCGTAATAGCTCGAGGCGGTCCGCTTTGGGTTTCGCGAGGGTCTCCTCGTGCCGAAAAACGACTTTTGCGGAGTAGTCCTCGACTTTGCCGAGAGCGATAAAGCCCCGGCGCTCCTTCGCAGAGCTACCGGCTGGCGTTGTGAAGTGCTGGATATAGCTATAGATAGAAGGCTGCTCGTCCTGCAGGAGAACCCCTTCATGCCGCCAATCAGTCAGGAAGCGGGCGGCACGGCTATAAGGGTTATCGTTGGCGTGGTCGGTGGTCTCCCGTTTGCCCAGGATAATGCGCACCAGGTTGAAGGGGCTGGCGGCGTAATAGCGCTCCTGCATTTCGGGGGTGATCTTGTCATAGGGCTGAGTCACGACCTGGGATAAGTCAACCCGTCTTGGGTTGTAACGAAGGGCACGAAAGGGAGCAATATAGGCCATGGCCGGAAGTCGAAATTGTACTAGAGGAATGGAGTTGGTGTGCGGCGGACGGTATGCCAAATTTAACAAGTTCTTGACAGTCGAATGAGGCCAGAAATGATTCAATGACAGGGCGGTGAACTGTCCGGCAGGTGGGCAAACTCTTGCGCACGGGAGTCATCTGAAGCCGAGAATAAAGATGGCGAACCTCATGGTGAGCTATGGTACGATCACCGCCAGAGAGGTACTTATGGCCCGCCATCATGGGCGCGGGTCATCTCGCCCCCTGGTGCAACACGGCATGTTCCCGGCCCTTCCCTGGACTTGGTGCAAGGCTATGTCCAGCGAACCTCGCTTCCCCGTGATGATTTTTCTGTTCCTGGCGGCAGTGACTGTTTCTTGCTTCTCCCCGCCGGCGTGGGCGCAGGTTTCAGTGGACGATGTGCACATCGCGCCGCGCGTGGAACCGCCTCCGGCGAATGCGATGGATACGATCGATCCCTCGCTCAAGACCCATACAAAACCGGTAAAGGTTGACGTCAGCCTGGTGCTGGTCCCGGTCACCATCACCGATCCCATGAACCGCCTGGTCACCGGTCTCGATAAGGAAAACTTCGAGGTTTACGAAAACAAACAGGAGCAGGAGCTGAGAACTTTTTCCAGCGAAGATGCGCCGGTATCGATCGGCGTAATCTTCGACATGAGCGGGAGCATGAGCAGCAAGATTGACCGTGCCCGCGAGGCCGTGATCGAGTTCTTCAAGACCGCTAATCCGCAGGACGAGTTTTTCATGATTACCTTTTCCGACAAACCGGAGGAGGTCTCCGACTTTACTTCCTCGGTGGAGGACATTCAGGGCAAACTGGTTTACACCGTTCCCAAAGGCAGGACGGCGCTGCTGGACGCCATCTATCTGGGCATCAGCAAAATGCATCAGGCCAAGTATCAGAAGAAGGCGCTGCTGATCATCTCCGACGGTGGCGATAACCATAGCCGCTACACCGAGGGCGAGATCAAGTCCACGGTGAAGGAAGCAGACGTGATGATCTACGCCATCGGGATCTACGATCATTACTTTCCCACCGAAGAAGAGAGATTGGGGCCTGGCCTCCTGAGTGACATTACGGAACTCACTGGGGGACGCGCCTTCACCATCGACAATCCCAACGACTTGGCGGATGTCGCCACCAAGATCGGCATCGAACTGCGCAACCAGTATGTGCTCGGTTACCGTCCGAAGAACCCAGGGCATGACGGCAAATGGCGTAAGATAAAAGTGAAACTGATTCCGCCCAAAGGATTGCCGCCGCTCCGGGTGTACGCCAAGACGGGATACTATGCACCTTCGGAATGAAAGTATTCTGAACCTGCTGTGGGTTTGCCTACTCATTCTCCTGACATCGAGCGCTTCCCCTTCCGAGGCCTTGATAGGGCCGTCCGTCCTGGCTTCGCACTCCGAGGCGGGAGGAGTCGACCAGGTAACGCAATCATCCAGCCCGGCACCGGGGCCAGCCGCACCATCGCAGAATTCGCAGACTAGTCCGCCGCCCGCCGCCCATCCCGAACAACCACCACAGGAGCAACCGCCGGCCGGCGACAATGGCGTCTTCGTGTTCAAGAAAGAGGTTGAGGAGGTGGTTTTGCACGCCACCGTTTCCGACAACAAGAATCACCTGGTCATGAACCTCGAGAAGGGTGATTTTTCGGTGCAGGAAAATAACCAGCAGCAGACCATCACTTCTTTTCGGCACGAAGATATTCCTGTCGCTATGGGCATCATCATCGACAATTCTGGTTCCATGCGGGAAAAGCGCGACAAGGTGAACAAAGCCGCTCTGAACCTGGTGCGCTCCAGCAATCCGCAGGATCAGGTGTTCGTGGTGAACTTTAACGATGAGTACTATCTCGATCAGCCTTTTACCAGCAACATCAATTTGCTGCGCGAGGCGCTGGAGAAGGTCGAGGCGCGCGGCGGTACCGCGTTGTATGACGCCATTGTTGCCTCGGCGGACTATGAGAAGAAACAGGCCCGCCTGCAGAAGAAAGTTCTATTCGTGGTGACCGATGGGGAAGACAACGCCAGCCAGGAAACGCTGGAGAAAGCTGTCCGCCGCTTGCAGGAAGAGAACGGGCCGACGGTTTATGCCATTGGATTGCTGGGTGAGGAGCGGGCGCGCCGTGCCCGGCGCGCCTTGGAGACAATCGCCGAAAGGACCGGGGGTATGGTCTTTCTGCCGAAAACGCTGGACGAGGTCGACGAGATCAGCCGCAGCGTGGCGCACGACATACGCAGCCAGTACACCATCGGCTATAAGCCCAGCACGCCCAAGAGCGTCGGCGGATATCGCACCATCCATGTCGAGGCTCACGCCAAGGGATACAAGCAACTCACGGTGCGGACGCGCAGCGGATACTATCCCGGGCAGGAAGAGTCGCAATAAGAACGGCGAGGTACGAAGCGTAAGCGCAGAGTTACACAAAGGAGATCTTTAGGGCTAAATTTTTCACGGAACTTTGTGTCCCTTGTGGTTCATGGTTATCCGTCCTTCGCCTTTTCGTGCATTGACGCCTTCGCCTTCGCTTCCGTAACCTGTAGAGTGCAAAAAACCGCCGAGCGCACCTGTCCGCGAGTCACCGACGACATCACTCAATTGGTCGGGGAAACTCCCATCCTGCAATTGAAACGCCTCGTACCTGCCGGTTCGGCGGAGGTCTTCGCCAAGCTGGAGTACATGAATCCTGGTGGGAGTGTGAAAGATCGGGCGGCGATCGGCATCATTCGGCGGGCCGAAGCGGAAGGCCAACTCAAGCCGGGCGGGACCATCGTGGAAGCTACCGCGGGAAATACCGGTATTGGCCTGGCGCTTATCGGAGTGAACCGCGGCTACAAAGTGGCGCTATTTGTGCCGGAGCGTTTTTCCGAGGAAAAAGTCATTATCATGCGGGCCCTCGGCGCCGAGGTTACGCGCACTCCGGACGCCGAAGGTATGCAGGGAGCGATCAGGCGCGCGCAAGCGCTAACCGCCAGCGATCCCAGGGCCTTTATGGCCGGCCAGTTCGAGAATCCCGCCAACCCTGATTATCACTACGAGACCACGGCCGCGGAAATTTTCGAGCAAATGGGTGGAAAGCTCGACGCCGTGGTGATCGGCTCCGGCACCGCGGGAACATTCACTGGAATAGCCCGCTATATGAAGGAGCGGCTGGCGAAAGCTCTGGCCTTCGCGGTGGAACCGGAGGGGTCGATACTCGGCGGAGGCAAGCCGGGACCGCATAAGGTGGAGGGAATCGGCGCCAGCTTTATCCCCAAGAATTTTGACCGCTCGGTTTGTGACGAAGTCATCACCGTCAGCGACGTCGATGCGTTCGGAATGGTCAAGCAGTTAGCCGCTCGAGAGGGAGTGTTGGCGGGCTCCAGCGGCGGCGCCAATGTGTTTGCGGCTCTGCAGATAGCCAAACGTCTGGGGACAGGGAAGCGCGTGGTCACGATCGTCCCTGACTCGGCGGAGCGTTATTTGTCCAAGAAAATTTTCGAAGGTGGAATTTAGAAAGCTCTCAGCTATCGGCTTTCAGCCGTCAGCTCTCAGGAACGGACGCCGAAGATTCGAGATGAGAGCTGATAGCTGACGTCTGACAGCTGATACCTCAATCATGCCCAAAAACAGCAATCGTCTCGGTTTCGCAACGCGCGCCATTCACACCGGCCAGGAGCCCGATCAGGAGAGCGGCGCTGTCGCTCCGCCTATTCATCCCACCTCCACCTACGTGCAGCAGGAGATCGGCAAGAACAAAGGCTACGAGTACGCCCGGGTTTCGAATCCTACGCGCACTCGCCTGGAGGAAAACTTGGCGGCGCTCGAAGGCGGGACCGCGTCGCGAGTTTTTGCCAGTGGCATGGCCGCCATCAGTGCCATTTGCACCATGTACACATCGGGCGATCACGTGGTGTGTGGCAACAACCTCTATGGAGGCGTGCCGCGCTTGTTTAATCAAGTGCTGACCGGCTACGGAATGGAATTCACTTACGTGGATACCTCCGACGTGAGAAACCTCGAGCGCGCCATTCGTAAGCGCACGCGCATGGTATACGTCGAGACCCCGACCAATCCCCTCATGGCCCTCACCGACCTGGAAGCCACCAGCCAGATTTGCCGTAATAAGAAGGTCGATCTGGTAGTGGACAACACGTTCATGTCGCCTTATTTTCAGCAGCCGATTGCCTTCGGGGCGGACATGGTAGTGCACTCCACAACCAAGTTTCTCAACGGCCACAGCGATGGTCTTGGCGGAGTAGTGGTATGCACCAGGGCGGAACAGGTTGAGCAGCTGAGCTTTGTGCAGAAAACTGTGGGAGCGATCCTTTCGCCGTTTGAATGCTGGCTGGTTCTCCGCGGAGTGAAGACGCTCGCCGTAAGAATGGAGCAGCACGACCGCAGTGGGCGAATCATCGCTGAATTTCTGGCTGGACACAAGAAGGTGAAAAAAGTCTTCTATCCCGGCTTGCGCGATCATCCGCAGCACGAATTGGCACAGAAGCAGATGACCGGGTTCGGTTCCATGATCAGCTTTGAAACAGGGTCCCTATCAAACGCCAACAAGATGTTGCGCAAAGCTCGCGTCTGCTCGCTGGCGGAATCACTGGGCGGAGTGGAAACCCTGATCTCGCATCCCGCGACCATGACCCATGCGGGTCTTGGCGAAAAGGGGCGGAAGGCGATCGGCATTACCGACGGCATGGTGCGGATTTCCGTGGGGATCGAGAATGTGGAAGACCTCATCGCTGATCTCGATCAGGCACTGGCGGCGATTTGAGATTGATACCGCGTACCCGCGCAAGCGGCGCTGCATGGGCGAGACGCCCGTTCCTGCATTGCAAGCTCAATGTCAGATGCTTCTCAAACCCGCGAGTGGAATGCTGCCGACTATCACCGTATTTCTGGACCACAATTTAGCTGGGGAAAGAGAGTCCTGGCCAAGGTCCAGTTGCGCGGGGACGAGATACTCCTGGATGCCGGTTGCGGCACCGGGCGTCTGACCGCTGAGTTGCTGCAGGGCCTTCCGCGGGGAGGCGTGGTGGGTGTGGACCTTTCCCGGAACATGTTAGCCAGTGCGCGCGAGCATTTGGCGCCGGATTTCGGCGGTAAGTTTTGGCCGGTGGCTGCCGACCTGCAGCATCTCCCTTTCGAGAAAGCTTTCGACGGCATCTTCAGCACGGCTGCGTTTCACTGGGTTCTGGATCACCAACTTCTTTTTTATTGCCTGTTCCGGGCGCTAAAGCCTGCGGGATGGCTGCGTGCCCAGTGCGGCGGTGGTGCGAATCTGGCTCGACTGCGCAGGCGCGCTGACGAATTGGCGTCCACCGGAAGGTACGCGCGATATTTTGCCGGCTTTCGTGAGCCGTGGACCTTTAACGACGCTGAAACCGCAGCGTCGCTGCTGCGAGACGCGGGATTCGTCGAGGTCGAGACCAGCCTGGAGCCGGCTCTGACCGTCCTGGAAGACTTGCCAAAGTATGCCGAGTTCGTGCGCACCGTCATTCTGCGGCAGCATCTGGAGCGCATTCAGGACACCGCTCTGCGGCAGCAGTTTGTATCGGCGCTTGCTCACCAGGCTGCAACCGATGAGCCCCCCTTCTCGCTCGATTACTGGCGGCTCAACCTGAGCGCAAAGACCCCCGAGTAAACCTCTACCGCATGGAATCATCGATCCACTTCAAGTACTCAGTGCTGCCATCTTCGATGGCAAAGGACATGCACTCCGGCAACTCGTAAGAGTGCATTTCACCAGAAGCAGCCACTCCTCGGCCTCTTCGATTTTTCCTTTCCAGCGGTAGATGGAGACGACCTTGGGCACGATATTCACGCAGGCCGCCAGCTTGCGCTCGACCAGGGCTTCCGCGATGCGGCGCGCTTCATCCACGGACCCGGCGGTGGTAAAGACGAGTCTCTTATCGGTCATATAGGATCAGCTTTCATTGCCAGGGATTATGGCATCAAAGATTAGCACTTCGAAGGCGGCAAGGGCAGCTGGTATCCCAGGTCGGGTTCGGCGATTGCCGCGCGCCGTGGCAAGCCGCACGGCCGCCAACTGCCCGACCGATTTGTCAAGATTGGTTCCTTCTACTCTATGCAGGAAAACTTCCGCTTGACGCAGGAAGTGAAAGCGGAGTTCACTGAGAAACTGGACCAGGCGCCCTACGGAAAGCTAAGCGCAGCGGCCAAACAATGGATCTTCGAGTAGGAAATCTTCCCAAGGTTCGGGTTCTTCCCAGTCCAGAAGAAGGCTTGCGGACGCTGGTGGAACATGCTCCCCAGGCAGAGGCCTGGGCGGACCGAACCATGGCCAAGCTAAGTCCCGCATTGACCATGTTTTATGGAATCCGCCGCCGGCTTGCCACTGCGGCCGTCGCAGGTCTCGCCTCGTGGCTTTTCGTGCACGTTATGTTCGGCGCGAATGGCATGGTGGTCTACCGGCAGAAGAAGGCTGAGTACCAGAACCTGCAGCAAGAGATCGGTGGGTTAGAGAGAGAGAACGAGCGGACATCGCAGCAGATCAAAGCGCTGCAAACAGATCCCGCGACTATCGAGAAGGCCGCCCGCGAGGAACTACGCTACGCGCGTCCTGGCGAAGTTGTTTACGTGGCGCCTGAGCCCGCAAAGACACAGAGTCCCGAAGTGAATTCTGCCCGCAAGTAGGCGCGTGGTTTCTCCGTAGATTGATTTCCGTTTGTGGTATAGTTTGGGCACTCTTGGGTGTTGTTTCTTGTCGTCACTTGTGAGCGCTGAGCTTGCGTGGGCTGGCAGCGGGAAGCTTGTGCGACTCGGCATTGTTATGTTTGTCTATCTGCGGCTGCGTCCGCTAATTGAGGCTTGCGATGAAAAAACTCCTGTTACTCTGTCTTGCGCTCTGTCTGGTATTCGTGGTGGTTGCAGTCGCGGCTGACACCACCGTCAACGGTTATGTCAGCGATTCGCAATGCGGTGCCAAGGGCGCCAATGCAAGTCACGCCGCCTGCATGACCAAATGTCTTGCCAAGGGAGCGAAGGTCGTCATTGTGACCGATGGTGACCAGAAGGTTCTCACCGTGGATAATCCGGATGTTCTCAAAGGCCACGAAGGACACCACATCGCTGCAACTGGTGAAGTCAGTGGCGACTCGATTCACATCAACAGCATGAAAATGATGTGAAGTTGAATGAGCTAAGGGCTCGGGCGGCCTGCAAAGGCTGCCTTTTGTTTTTTGTAACGCTGCACTCCCAGGGCGGTACTGTGTCATGAAGGCGTTGTGCTACGATGGCCGGCTGTCTTTGCGGGAAGTCGCAACTCCGCAACTTACGGCGGGCTCGGCGCTGATCCGCGTAATTCTCGCCGGAATCTGCGGCACCGACCTGCAAATCCTGAAGGGCTATTCCGGGTTCCGCGGGATTCCGGGGCACGAGTTCGTCGGTGAAGTGGTCGAATCCGCCTCGCCCGAATGGGTGGGCAGGCGGGTAGTGGGCGAGATCAATATCACCTGCGGCAGCTGTGACTGGTGCCGGCGAGATCTTGGCCGTCATTGCTGTCACCGCGCGGTGATGGGGATCGTCCATCATCCGGGTGCATTCGCCGAGTTTGTGGTTCTCCCGACGCGCAATCTTCACGAAGTGCCGGCGAACGTCCCCGACGAAGCTGCGGTTTTCACCGAGCCACTGGCCGCTGCAGCGGAAATTCTTGAGCAGCTGCCGGTTGCAAAGGGAACTCGAACCGCCGTGCTGGGCTGCGGACGTCTCGGCCTGTTGGTAGCACAGGTGCTTCGTCATGCGGGCGCAGAGGTAACCGTGATCGGCCGCAGCGCAGCTAAGCTCGACCTGGCGCATTCGTTGGGTTTGACCACGGCTCGCACCGGTGATACCGCACTCGGCCCGCGCAGCTTTCCGCTGGTCGTCGAGGCTAGCAGTTCCCCCGAGGGGTTGGAGACAGCCCTTCGACTCGTAGAACCGCGCGGCACCGTTGTCCTGAAATCGACTTTCGCGCAAACAGCGCACTTC
>Ga0335073_10016272_pt1 | contig 10391 bp, 5 predicted proteins | sample Lox_Sample_22_FD_207093 | JGI IMG/M metagenome (GOLD analysis project Ga0335073, IMG submission 207093) | Soil microbial communities from Loxahatchee National Wildlife Refuge, Florida, United States - Lox_Sample_2.2 | ecosystem: Environmental > Terrestrial > Soil > Wetlands | place: USA: Florida... | reverse complement strand
CGATCATCTGATCCTTGTTGTAGCGACCTTCACCAGAGATCCCATTGCGGAAATATGACGAGATGTTCGAGTTGAGGTGGGGTGGAATGTAGACTCCCGTGTTGGCAGAAGGAGTTGGTGGCGCATTCTGAGTTCCATCGCGGGTGTTGGAGGCGTTCGTTGCGAGTGAGGGTCGGCGAAAGGTCTGTGTAGCTCCGTTGACTCTGTTTCTGGACCTGTATGGAGACTCGGTCAGATGGCTTGTATCATGGCACATAATGCGCGTGCTTAGGTGGGGTGCTCTCTCTCAGCACCAGCAACAGCTAGATTTTTACGGGTAAACCTCCCATGTAAAGGAGCTTGCTTGTACTGACCATTCCCCATTTCCGGTTCCCTCTACTCTCTTGCTGCCAGTCCCGTCTGGATTGCTGTTGGCTGCGGCGGAAGCAAAGCTCGACGTGAGAGGAGAAGGCATTTTTGAGGGATCCAAAAACAGACTTATGACTCAAGACGCCCAAGACGACAATTTCGGATGTAGGGAAGCTTCAGGATTGATGTACCTGAAGGGTCAAGCGGTGTAATGTGCGTTTTTCTTTGTCAACGCAATGGGGCGGAAGACCTGGAGGAGGAGCTTTAGCACAAATGGTATAATGGGAGAGCTAGAACGTGAGTAGTCGTAGTCGCGTAAGCGTTGTCTGGACGTTGTGGAGGAACGTGGTGGCGGCTGCAATAGTGTGAAATAATATTTGAAGGAAGTTGGTTGTTTCGTCAAGCAATGCACTGGACCAGTCAGGAGTCGAGTCCGGGCGTGAAGCTTAGCCTTAGAATTTCTTGCTCATAAAAGGTTTAGAGCCCTGGAAAGGCCCAATAATTACGTATTGGCTTTAATCGGGTTCCTCGCACATTAACGCAACAATGGCCACGCGACACCTTTCATCTATCGTTCGAGCACACTTCAAAAGGCAATCAACATGTGAGATTCGGGCACGGCATATGTCAGATGTTCGGGAGAAAGCTGTTTGGGGAGAAGCCTCAGATTCTCTTTTCTCATCGGCAAGCCATGGGTGCTCCACTGATAAAGCCTGTTATAAGTGGCTCGCTCTCTGATCAGAAAAAGGGATGCACAATGAGTAATCTAGGATCTTAAGATCACCCTCAGTGACACAACAGGTTTAAGTTTGATCCAACATCAGCGTTCGTCAGTTTGCGTTGTACGGCTAATTCGTGGGTGTACAACCATTCATTGCTTTCACCGTCCTGCGATTTCTCAGTCATTTAGGATGGCTCTAATAGATGGCCCTCAGCGCCGCAGTTCTTCCTTCATTTGTTTCATCTCTTTATCCGTTCATTGTTTACTGCCTCTCAACCACACAGATCTAGTCCGTTGGTCAAAAGCTGGGATGCAACCGTTTTAACCATTCGATTGACTCTAGCTTCTCAGAATGCCATTTCTTGGGAAAAGCACCAAGCACAGAAAATATGGGCACATAGGTCCCTACGGCCCCGGAGCCAGATTTGCTATTGGTAGCGGTGATCGCCTTGCTGCGAGGAGAAGAGAAACAGCACAAATAAAAGCGCTTATGAGACGGTACCCGGGCATGCTGCCTCACGCTATGAATGCTGTGGCAAGTGGGATGTTTGGAAATGGTCAGAGTACAGCAAATCCGGACGCCTTTGGCGACCTGCGTCGTGGGATAGGCTTCGACCAATTTGCGGGGAGTGGCTGGGAAGACCCAACAGCCACCCTTCCACATCTATTCTCGCGAAGCCGATTCCAATCATCATTCGCCTTCCCGCCATCTGGTGGCCCGGCATTTGTTAGACAGCCGCAATTTTCCTGGCCAGCCGCAGAGTATGAAGAAGGAATTCACACGAACCAAGGCATGCGCCGGCCGTTGTGGGCCGAGGGCTTTCTGGAAGAGCTCTACGCTGGAAGACAGCCCCATGACGACTATCTCGATGCATATGATGAGTTCGGTATGACGCACTTCCCACATCCATTCGCCGATTACCAAAGAGGCAACTTTGGTCCGCCACAGAACGGCCACTTCGGCGGTCACCCATATCACGGTTCTGCAGTGGCAAGCGATAATGTGCGTTTTGACAGACCTTTCAGCGCCTGGCGAGACCGCGGAGGCCCTCTCGATCCACCTGGTTCTCAAGCACATTCGTGGAGAGGAAGTCCGCGCCATAGCTATGAGCGCTTGCGACCAGAAGATCTTTAGCTTGACCAGACAGTATGCCGCGCCATAGGGCGGCAACCAGACCCCTGTACCACTAAATTGATTGTACTTGGGAACCGTCTAAACGAGGGGTTCGTGCATTTGTCCCGAGAGCTAGCCTTCTCATTCAGTTCGAAGCAAGCGTTTCTCTTTCATGGTAAAACGGCCAAGCGCAAGCCCTGGCTTAGGTTCTGCATACCAATATGTACCTGCTCAGATAATACATTCATCAGGATCTGTTGGAGTTATCCATGGACTGTTCTAATATGTCCAAATAAATCGATGCCTTGGCTTTGCTTAGGCTCATAATTCATAATTCATAGAGCGATTCCTACCTCAACTCGTTCTTCCAAGGGAGTACGACTCTTTACATGTCGAAGATCGCGATACTCTCGCCTTCACGTTTCAATAATGAACAGCGTAACGACTTGGAGGGGGACACGAGAGCTCGCATATATAACTCCTCGACAAAGCCCTAGGTAGATGCAATGCCCTTGAATCAAATCGGTAACCCTGATGACGTGTTTTCAATTTCAGCCACACTCCCTAGACTGCCGCTTCACCACAGACTCCGCATCGACGTAAACTTTCCCACGCCATTTGATGAAGGGACCGCATACGTCTGTTGTTTCAACTGCCACAATCGGCGTTATCACGGCCGACGTTGACGAGTTGTCGCTCGATACGCTTTGTCGCTTGCTGGCCATGCCATCCCAGCTTTCGAAATAGGGGTTTCCGGCTGGGCTGGGTGACAAAGATGATTGCCCCTCAAGCTCAGCCTTGAGTTCTGAAATTTCACGCAGTCGGGCTTCGTTGGCCGCGCTGAGGCTCTGGTTGATTGAGTTGAGCTTCTCAACCTCTTCTTCCAGTCTTTGGATGGCCTTATCTTTCCGCTCTCGGAAAGCTTTCTGCGCTATTCTATTTTGAGCGCGGCGTCTCTGCGCAACTGTCAGGAACCTGGGATTATTGTGACAAGATGGATTGAGAAGAAATGCTGGATCCTACCTCTTTCCTCATGCCCTTCGCGACGTCTTGTGCATTGGACTGTGGTGAAATGATCGACGCCTCGAGGTCTGGAGAGTATGGAGCCGGCCATGGCGCCGTTGTCGGGCCCGAAAACGGAATGTCCGGCTCACCATCCAAAGACACAGGTGTGAGGACACAGTCTTGGGCAAGTGTGTCATAAGGCTCCAATTTGTATTCCGCCGACATTTGCGGAGAATGGGATCCTGGACGCAATGCATAGTCCAATGCTGGGCCTCTGAGCGACAGCTCTGGTAGAGGGCCGCTGTGCAACCCTTCAAATACCTGCCATCCCGGTTCCTGACCGAGGAAGTTCATGCTTTCTATTCGCAGTCACCAACAGAGACCATCCCCGACCCGTTCAAGGTCGAATTCGGAAACGTAGGCAGATATAGTAGATCGAAATGGCTGGTGAGTGAGAGCGATGTCTTTGATGAAAGGAGGCTTGAGGTGGGAATTTTTGCATGGAACGGCCACTCCTTTAAACCTGGACAACTGGGCTAAGGCGTCAGGATCGAGTGGAATCAGTTGCCGATGCTCAACTAGAAGCAAATTAAGTAATGGAGCAGTTACTGTAAGCAGCTAAGCCGCCATGCCGATACAAGTCCAAAAGCCCCCAAAGGATCTAAATTCCAATTACATGGGAGCGCAACCTTGCCGTTTCTGCTCGTTTTGAAAATAACGAGCTACCTTCCGAAACTTCGGGACCTGCATTTCCCTGTCCAGCAATGCTGAGACCTTCTTCTCCGAGCTGCTGACAATGACGCAGGTTGCATCCCCATTACTACTCTACCAGGGTTGTGTTGGGGGTTGCCCAAGTTTGAGTGCCCCGCCTGTTATCATAGGCGGTCAATTACTAGGAGCTTCAAATGGGCCTGCAAAGTCTAGGATTGTAAAGCGAAGCAACTCGCGGTTGGCCTCGGCGGTCAAACCGATCGCATTTACCGGATGAGTCGGAGTGCACGGAGCGATCCCAAATTGTCTGTCCTGGCGTTCCGAATGATCGAAGATTGAAGCAAAAAGGGAGCTAAAGTGTGCTTACTGCTCAACTTGTCGTTGGGTCATGCGACCAGAGTGGACCGAGTCTACAGTTGCACCAATGTTAGAGTAACGGGCCACCGTCAACGCTGTTGATGCTACATGGGGTCCGCAGCGATCAACCATGTCAGTATGTGCTTGATCCTTGATACACTGTCTGCAAATCCGCCTGCTAGTAATAATCAGTCTCGCCCCCTCCAACACACAAAGCGCGTCGACCATTCCATTTGGTTTACAGGCTCCATCACTACAACATATTAGACGTCAAATCTTCGGCGGACTCGGTATAATGTCAGACGGTATAAATCTTCCAAAATGCTTTGTTCCGAGGCTTCAGGGTAATTGACCGAGACCCGCAGTACCGTACCGTTACAGAGAGGTTCCAGCCAGCACAAGCGAGCACAATAACCTTGGATCTTCAGATCGAGAATGTTGGCCCGATCTCAGCCACCAAACAATGGATCGCAAATTCAGCAAAAGGCTATTCAGGCATTCCCCACTTAGCTGCCTTACATAAACCTACCAAGTGGGCTTTCTATGCAAAGTCAGCATTCCGAGCTAATGGAAGTGTGGAAGGGACCCCCGAGGAACGTGTTCACGCTATGACCTCCGAATGAATGTCGATACTCTTGAATGGATTCACCTAGCATTCGTAATACGAACGTCAGCGAATTCAAAGGAGGGCTCTTCCCACTCTCTACTCCAGCAATCTGTGATTGACTTCAGTGAACTGGTTAAAGGCGCCCTTTCCATTATTGCGTGCCACGTACTCCGTGCGACCCAACAAAGTCACACGTGGCTCAACTCACTCGCGCCTACCCGAGCGTTAAGCATATTTAGATGCTCATTTTACGCATCGGCAGAATGGAATCAACTCCCATGAGCAATTTCTCAACTGTACCAGCACTGCTAAAAGACGCACGCAATCCCTTCCGTTGGAGCATGAGATCTTTTGGTTGGCTCACAGTCTCCTAGGGAAAGCCCGGCGCCAAGGTGTCTGCTTACAGTCCCCCCCGATTGGAGCCGTCTTCCCTGGTACAGTAAAAACTCGCGAACAATACGTTCAAACCAAGGTTTCGTATCTAAATCAATCAGAATTATCGTAATTTCGGTACTCCAGCATATCCGTATCCCGAAAACGCAAATATTGTCATCATTGTCATCCTGCTAATCGTTATACCGCAAGAATACTGTCAAGGTAAGCAACATTCATCCGAGACTCCTAAAGCCTCCACCTCAGTAACAACGTGGGCTCTGATTTCGCAGAACTTGGTGCAACCTCAGAGGGACGCTGGATTGGGCCGTATTCGTATCTGCCCAGCCCCTTGAATTTCGATCCCATGGCAAATCTACAAAGTTTCCGTCGACGAGGATCGCCAATTAGGGTTATCGATTGGGGGCTATCACTACATGGCGCCGAGAGCAGGCCGGAATTGAACAAAAGACATGGGTGACGGGGGTTTTGGAATCTCCATTAGCTCTCTGAGAGGCTAGACACCATGCGGAAGGAACTGCAAGGTCCCGATCTAGGAGGATATGGCTATGGCAAGTCGAGGCTATTCCAAAACCCGTTGCCAATGCATCCGTCGACAAGGTCCCTTTCCGAAGAGCAACGAGAGTAGGTGATTAACAGTAAACGTGCGACACTGCGTACTTTGTGTCGCGTAGTTGTGATGCCGCAAGTCGCATATCCAACCTTAAAGACCGCCAGTGATCGCCAGTAATGAGCATGCTATAGCTATACCCGTGCAAAATATGCATTCTCATCTCCCCCAAGTGCAAACTCGTTAATGTCCGACAACAACTGCCGCTACTACCACAGGCTTCCAAGCAAGGCTAGGTGATCCCGCTTCCCCGGCCATGGGACGCGATGTGATTTCCCGTCCAAGCGAGTAAAACCCTGCATTCTCGGTAATAACTTCTGAAGCTTCTCGCCCTAGGCCACTCGCGATCGTAATCTTCGCGAAATATCAGCAATCCACCTAGTCACAACTGCCCACGATCGACATGCTTCACGGCAGGGGCCGATCTATCGACCGCCGCCGGCAACCCCTATCGCACCTTCGTCACAGCTATTCCCCGTCTTATCGATGGTCCCCACTACCTCCACGTCAGCCCTGGCTCGCCCCTCCGACTCCTCCCTTTTCCTTCCTCCTCTTCGGATACTCGACGCGATGCCAGCCACTCGTCAAATTGCCCCTAAAATTCCACTGGGGCTCATAACGCTCCGGCTGCGTGTTGTACACCTCGTCGACGGCCTTGACGACGAACCTTTCCCCCGCCTCTGCCACCGTCCTCGGCACCGTCCACTTCCACCTCGTCCACGCCCAGCTCTTATACCCCTTTGTCTCGTTCTTCAGTAGTTCCGCTTGATGCCATGTCCGGCCGTCATCTGCACTAACGTCGACCCTGATAATCTTCCTCCCGCCGCCGCTGAACGCGTAGCCCTCTACTTGTACGGCTTCGCCGTCGAGGTTGGCATCCTTTGAATTGGAAGCATCAACTTCTTTGACGGCTGTAATGGCACTCTGCACGGGCATCTCCTGGATTGCTGGCGCGCCTTCCCAATCCACCCCATCCTTACCCACATTCGGCCCAAAACACTTATAATCCCGCTGCTGCCACTGGCTGCTGCTCTCTTCGTCACTCAGCACAATGCTCTTCAGCCACTTAACGCTTCTCGCAGCCACGTGGCCGGGGACAAGCGCCCGCAGCGGGTATCCATGATCTCGCGGTAAAGGCTTTCCACCCATCTCGTACACAAGCAAAACATCGCCGCGTTTCGCGACAGCCTTCTCGATCGGGATACTTGCGCCGTATGCCTCTGCGCCCATGAACTGCGCATGCTTGACCTCGTCCTCGGGATAGTCGTCGACTGGGAACCCTGCGTGGGCGAGCACATCCCGCAGGCGACAGCCAGTGAAAGTTGAGGTAGAGATGGCGCCGATAGACCAAGGCAGGCCGGTCGTGGGGCGCGCGGCGTCGGACATGTGCTTGCGGCGGTTGCCGGAGCATTGGAGCGTGGCTGTGATGGTCACGGGCTCGAAATTTCGCTTCAGGTCTTCGACCGTGTAGTCTACTTCTGTCCCGTCGTGGAGTTCAATGTGGAGGGTGTACTTGTCTCTGCTTGGCTTTGCTGCAGTGCTGTTGGGGGAGTTGGTGGTGTAGTCTGGGACCCAGAGATGGTTTCGTACGTAGAACGAATCGTTTGGCGTGATGAACGTGTCCAGGCATTCTGGTGGTGATTCTGCGTTACAGGGCCGGTCGCTGTGGACAAGCAGTCGTGGATCACGCTTGGGATCAGATTGGAAGGGATCGTCGATGTCGTCTGAAGGAACCTGGCCGTTGACAAGGTCCTGGGGGTCGAGGTCGCCGATGTAGTAGCTCTCGAGGATGTCATAGACATCCTGTTTCTTGTGGATCGAGAAGATGTCCCAATATTTGTCGATTGTACCGCCGACAGCGCGGAGGATGACTTCGCCGCCAGGGTGGGCGGAGACCCAATCGGTGATGTCGTAGACTTTTGTGCCTTTGATGACCCACTTTTCGTCGGAGTCCTCGCCGTGGGCTTTAACATCGGCGAGCCGGATGGTTGGTTTCGACGTTGTTGAAATCAGTGGACTCTCGGCGTTCGCCGCTGAATGGGTGTTGTGATAGAACAACAGGGAGGCGGCGATTGCTGCTGCCGCCAAAACCGAAGGACGGAAATAAGACCGAACATGACGGACTGGGGCTTGTTGTCTGCTAGAGTTTGTCGTATTTGGTCGCCTTGGTGGCAATGACACTACAACTTTACGCTGGCATCTTGATAAATTGGTAGAAGTATGGCATTCTGACAGAGGCCGTCCAGCGGAGACGCATCTCCGGAACCCTGACAGCAGACAACCCGAGGTCGACATTGGGTGATAGCTTCCCTAGCTGATATGCAGTGGCTTGAAATCAAGAGGTTCAGTTGAAGAGGTACACTTTCATCTGTCGATGCGGTTATTCTTGATGGAAGTGTTCATGATTGTGATCAAAAACAGTTGAACGTCCTCGCAACCTCAGAGAATTTCTCCGAGATGCGCTTCGATGAAGTCCAACCCAAAGGTCGCCAGAGGGGTGAAAGATGTGCAATTCCGCGCAGGTCCCGTTAGCACAGCATCGCAGGTTCTAAGCAAAAGCCAGATCAAAACAGAAGATCCGTGAGGAGTTTCTCTTTCTTCTGACCTAAGTTGGAGACGAAGATGAGAAGAGATGCGCTTTGCCTGATTTGTCTTAGGGGGCCGCATGGGGCCTTCGGAAGGAGGGGCACGGACGGATCGTCGGCCACCGAACTCCAGAGATTCAAGGTCTTTCTTCCTTTGCGATTCGAATTGTAAAAGGCGCAACATTTGACAGCAAGAAAACGGTAAGAACGACTCAATTGTGTCCTTGCGAATAGATTGAGGCTTCATAGCGATGTAAGGCGCCAAGAATGGCTGACAAATTTGAGAAACCTCAGAACGGTAATGGGTGCAGCCATATGTTACGGGTTATGCACAATTGGTTCAACTGATGAATGGTGCTGTAGAATGGACAACAAGAATGCCAGACTCACCAGAAAGTGTGGCTCGTAGAGGCCGTATCTTGATTTAGATTTAGCAAAGCTGTCAATGAATTCGAAAAGAAGTAAGCCGCATGACTAAAAATCACGTACAGAAAGAAAGTGGGGCAACGAGCAGTCGACAGCTGAACGGCAGTCCCGTTGCAGAGCTGAGGAGGTAGCAACATCGCTACTGTCTCGTATAAAGTCGATTATCGCAGTGGAAACAACATAACTGACAAGGAGACGTGTGTTGCAAGCATTCCAGTCGTCTGTTTGCTGTTGTCACTCGTAACTTGTTGTGAAGGGGAAAAGGTCAGAGCATGGAACCTTTAGCTCAAAACCCAACTTTTCAAGTCTCCCAACAGGAAGCAATCACTATCATGCAAAGTCCGTTGAGTAGTCGAGCATCTCTGGAAACGGTGCCGCTCGAGATCCTGAATCACATCTTCGTCCTTACCTGCTCGGAAGATCTCGATCTGAGCTTGTTGCATGTGTCTCGGGCAATCACGTGGAAGCTTTTCGACCATCCAATATCCAGAACAATAAGGGCATTTTGGCCTGTGGGTCAACATAGTCGGCATTTTGAGCGGTCGCTGAACAAGTCATTGCCCGTACCTCCGGGAGGGACTGCACTCGCGTGTGACAGCGACAAACGACAACGCATCCGAAAAGAAGTACTGCAAAGCGCATGGTGCAACTCAACGTTCATAAGGAGAATGCAAGTCGCGTTCATCCGGCGAATGGTGAAGGAGTACTGGGATCCTTTCCTCGAACGGGATGGCCTTAAAAAGTGCGCGAAATCCCATCCTCATTTTTGGGACCTGCTGGATAGGGTCGCCTACAGCGACATGCAGAGTGAGGAGGAGAACCTAGAGATCTGTTTGAAAGACAATGAAACTCGATATTCATGGACGAGGATCCGGATTTGGCCATGGCAAGGCCGAATTGTGATCAGGGATCAGCTTCTGAATAAAAGCATTGAGAAGACACTTCCGTTCCTGGAATGCGTGCTCATTCACAAGACCTGCCTTGGGCCGGAGATGTTGCGAGAAATTGGAAGTTGAGTAACACAATACACCCACCGTCGAGAGGTTATTTTGCTGGACGGCAATTCGGTATTCGTCGCAGCTTTGTCCCAGACCTCAAAAGGGATATGCTTTTTGATCGATAGGTTGGGTCGGCGAAGCAAGTTTTGCTATTATCGCGTTTGAGGGAGAGGCGAGCAGGCGTGACTCTGCGGCGCACCATTTTGGTTGGCATGTTCCATACCTCTCATCTAAAATACGAGGACATCTCTTCACTGGTTGATTGCTGTAACTATTGGGACGACACAATTCAGTGCAATACATTCCCAGACCACCCAGCGACGTTGAAATAACTTATCGGAAGTCAGACGAATGCTGGGTAGTCGTTTGCTTTATTTGGCTCCCTAGGTCCCATCCTACCCGTGAGCACGCCATAATGCTGAACGGTCATTGGGTTGGGTTGCCAAGCCGGCGCTTTGGCTAGGTCTCAATGGGGGATTCCTCCCGCACCAGCGATCAGGGCTTTGCTTTCAATTA
>Ga0335073_10016270_pt1 | contig 10391 bp, 14 predicted proteins | sample Lox_Sample_22_FD_207093 | JGI IMG/M metagenome (GOLD analysis project Ga0335073, IMG submission 207093) | Soil microbial communities from Loxahatchee National Wildlife Refuge, Florida, United States - Lox_Sample_2.2 | ecosystem: Environmental > Terrestrial > Soil > Wetlands | place: USA... | reverse complement strand
TTGGCGACGATGGAGTGGAGAAATGGACATGTGATTCCGACGGGGGTTGGGAAATGTATTATGGCACTATCAAGGGACCGATGAAGATGGGCGTTTCACCTGAGAGAGCGTTAAAGTCTAGACGCGTTTGTCCTACAATGTGTGTTGTGCCGTTGGCGGGGATGGTGAGGATGTTGTTGCTAGGTCCAGATCAAGGGTATTAGGTACGTTCTTCGGAGATTCCTTACGAGTAGTCGTTGGCATCGCAGGTATCGACGATTTGTTTGGTGGGATGACGCGCTTTGGAGACAATGGGGTCAATACGTAGTTCGAGGTGACTGACAAAGATTTGACTCTTCCTACATAAGCAGAGTGAATTGACTGCATTTGCTCAAAGCGACATTGCATTGCTTTGTATTGCGTATTGATTTTCATAAGATGACTACTTCCATCATGATCAGGAGGGAATTGGGTCTGCTGCTTTCAATACTCCGCGACATTCTCCAAATCCCACTCCCTCACCGGCATAACCTACAAAGACAACCTCATCGCCATCCTCAAGGAAAGTGCGCTTTTGTCCATCTACCTCCCATTCCTTCTTCCCATCGTATGACAGCTCCAAGAAACTGCCCAGCGCAGATTCATCTGGCCCGCTGATTGTGCCTGAACCCAGCAAATCTCCAGTATTCATGGGACACCCGCCCACAGTGTGATGTGCGAGCATCTGGGGTAATGACCAATAGAGATATTTCGTATTCGATTCGAGGACTTTGGTGGGTTTGGAACTTCCACTGGGAGCAACAAGAACGTCGAGCCGGGCGTTAAATCCGGGTTTGGCTGCAGGATCTTTCAAGTAATCGAGGATTGGAACTTGGCGTTCGGGGAGATCGGTTGCGAACGGCTCGAGAGCATCGAATGTTACGACCCAGGGAGAAATAGTTGTACCAAAGTTCTTGCCATTGAACGGACCGAGGGGGACATACTCCCACGCCTGTACATTAGTAAAACCAAGGAAGATGAGATGACCTGGATATCCCTGGCACTCCAGTCGTTCATCAGGACCACACCAAAGAGGTGGTCTTTTGCTTTTGCAATGGGAATTGGCTCCCCCATACTATTCGGGACTCCCACGAACGCTGCAACCTCCAATTCAATATCAAATTTCCTGCAAGGACCCCATTTGGGGACCTTCTTCTCCGCCTTCATATCGGTAATTTGTCCATTTGGTCTAGGATCAGTTCATGAGGTTCAAGGGCAATACCGTTTTATATCGACACCAGAAACAACCACGGAGGAAGCACGCCCATGATATCCAACCGGGATGTGATAGTAGTTTGGCTGCAACGCATTCTGTGGCCCGCGGTACATTGTGCCCACACGGAACGCATGATCCCTTCCGGCATAGAAGTCGGTGTAATCGCGGATGAACATGGGCAAGTGCATCGTCACATCCTTTTGAGCATGAAATGCCGATTGCCGAAGCGACTTGTTATCCCGCAGCGCAGCGGGGTTGGAGGTATTCTCCGACAACAAGTCGATGATCGCACTCCTTACCGCGGAGACAGTCTTCCTTCCAGTGGCGGCAAATCCATTCAACGTTGTCTATATCAGCCTCATGCTTATCTGAAATAACTCACCAATTGAAGGGTGGAAGCATCGAACCCTGGAATCTTACTGAATGCTCCTTCTTTGGCGAGGACACTTAGATCAAGGACGAAATCGCCGATTGCGGTAGCGGGACGAGGTGTGGGATTGTTTTTGGACGAGAAGATGCCAAAAGGAATATTTTTGATAGAGAAATGGCTATCTTTCGAGACTGGAATGTACGACATGGTTGTCCTGGGAAGGGAGACTGAAAAGAAACGCAGATTGACGTTTGGCGGTAAACGTCGGTTGAAGTCGCTTTTAATGCGGAGACTTGAGGCTGCACGTGACCCATCTCGGCCCAGCTTTTTGAAGCCCTAAATATGCAAAAGCCTGCGGCCCATAAGGCCATCTCAGCGGAACAACGCGTTTTACTTGGGAGGAACATTCTAGGATGCATTTCAAGATTCATTTTTGAGACCGTCGGTAACGTAGAGGGCCTAGTACGCTATTACACCCATGCGCTTTGACGCTTAACATCGCTTCCAGCGTTTCCCATCGCTCCCATCTTTGGTAACAGCATCCTTGGTTTCCCCTTAGTAGGCCTTCCATGAACTAGCTCAGCCACGCCGTTCTCCAGGTCCATCACCACACCAAACAACGTCACTAGCTCCTTGCCCGAACCATTCGCGATCGCAACTCCTCCACGACAGATACCGGTCGGCGCATTTTCTTCATCCGCCATCACTTCCCATATATCCTCATCCGAATGTATTTTAGACTTCAGAGCTTGTAAGCGCTTCAGACGAGCATATGTGTCAGGGAGCCATTTACCGGAAACGACAAGCTCTGGCTGCGAAACCCAATGGTTGGTATGTAGTACAAACCCACCTTCATCTGCTTGTATGATTCCGTTTCCGAGAGGCGAGACTTCGACTCCATACGCTGAGATAGAGTCTGCAATGAGGAAGTGAGCAGACGACGCCACGCCGATACGCATGATCCGATTGATTGCTTCGCCTGCATTTGGTGATTCCAGGACAATATATCGTAAAGCGAGATGTATGGGCAACATATTGAAGTCGATGGAGACTCCCTCAGTCGCAATCGCATTCAACGTCACCCCCACACAATCTCCATTGAATCCCACCTTCCCAACAATCCCGGCTTCGGTAATGGTAATCACTCTCGTGCCATCCAAATGAGTAATATCCAATACCACGACATTATCCAACTGATTTCCATACCAATCCCAGTTCTGACAGAGCAGCTGTTTCCCTGTTTCAGGATCCTTGAACGCAATTGCCGAGCACCCGTCAATAGTATCCGTCGAACCGCCCGTGAGACCAATCTCGGAACGACAATTTAGCACGAGAACATCTTCGAATGGGACATCTGCGGCAGAGGCGATGGCATGGATTTCTTCGATGGCAGAGGGAATGTGTGTCTGAATGGCGGGGAGAAATTTCCGGGCAATGGCTTGAGCCTTTGACCACGGGATGGGTGGCGTGAGACTCTCGAAGAGCGCTCGGTAATTTTGCAGGGAGGAGAGAATTTGTTTCCGCGCTTGTCGACCGTGAGCTGTGCCGATCTGATGTTAGATTTCTACCGGTGAGTCCGTGCGTACCTCTACTGAACTTCCTGAACAAGTAATGTAAGTTGCCATATTGCCAATTTCCAGTCGGCGCTCGAAAGGAAACAGGAAGATCGCACGGGCCGATAAAGAGTTTGGCTTCTTAATCATCGTTTCTCAAGTCAATTCCGGTTCATGGCGCTCCCGAGCCGCAGTGACTTTCGCGTGCCGAAATTTTGAGTTTTTCCGTGTGCTCTCACATGAGGCCCTATCAACTCGATTTCCTGCAGGTCTCCCTCGACAATGACATTCTCAAATTCCGAAACGAAGGATTTGTGCTGAAATCCGGAAGGCTCTCTCCCTACTTCTTCAACGCTGGCCTCTTCAATACTGGCCGTCTCCTCTCCCAACTGTCCACCGCATATGCACACGCAATCCTCGATCCTGCAAACGCGTTCGATTTTGACGTGCTCTTTGGTCCGGCATACAAGGGTATTCCGCTTGCTGTAGCGACCGTCCAGGCCCTAGCGACGTTGGGTACAGATAAAGAGTACTCGTTCAATAGGAAGGAGATCAAAGATCATGGGGAAGGGGGAAGTATTGTCGGTGCAAGTTTGAAGGGCAAGAAGGTTGTCATTATCGATGATGTGATCACATCGGGAAAGGCAATCAGAGAGGCTGTGGAGATTATTAGATTGGAGGGGGGAGTGTTGACTGGGATCTTGGTTGCGGTGGATAGACAGGAACAAACCTTGGAAAGCACTACGAGTGCCATTGAGAGCCTGAAGGACGAACTCAACATTAATGTACAAGCGATTATCACGCTGCAGGATATTATTGAGTTTACGCGAAAGACGCTGGGAAAAGAAACAGTGCAACAACTGGAGGCATATAGAAAACAATATGGTGTCAAAGGTTAGACAGACGTGGTGTGCCAAAAATCGAATCAGTCATTCGTTTTTCACCGCAAGGTTTTGCAGCCCTCCATTGAAACTCCCAATGAACTACGGTTCTGCAACTTTCCCCCGTCAGCCCATCCCTCAGCTTGTGCAAAATTAAGGTCGTTCTGCCTGTATAAACTCCTCTATAAACTCTATTAATATTCAAGCCTCGGATGGACCGCTCCAGCAAAATTTGAAGAGTGGGTAAGTACGAAGTTGAAGAGTGGGCGATTTCCCCCCATAAACCATCCAATTTCTTGTCCACATGCAATCAAAATTCGTAGTCTCTAGTTTCCACCCCTTTTTGCGATACTTGCATGAAACTGGGTTTCAAGGTGGTTATACTATTGCTTACGACAGAGGAGCGAAATCCACATGCACCCGAATGCCCGAAACCTTAATATCCCTGACGACAATCCCCACACACAAACACATCTCCACGTCGCGTCACGCTTCAAATTGGGGAGTCCAGTACATAGCGGTTTTCTGTTCTCGATTGAGGTTTTAACGCTGCAATGCAAAGACAAATCTCGTACTAGCCACTGTCTCAAGTTAAAATAGTAATACGAGTAACAGGGGTGACCCTGTGCTCGGGCCCTTTCTGTGACGGAAACGCGCAAAATCATTGGCGGACCTCGGCGAAGAAAAAGGGGCGGCGTTTCATGTACAAATGAACACACGCCGCCCAGAAATTTACCCCTGACTAACTTATACCAAGGAGGGGGCGTGGAAGTAACCCGCACACACACATACCTACACAAAGCGTATGTAAAGAAGACCTCCAGCAGCTTTTGTGTCAGGTTCTCCGGCCCACGTTTCGACGCTCCCTTTCTTTCTTTTCTTTCTTTCTCTCTTATTTCAACACGACGGGTTAGTCTGGACAGCTGGTCTGTCTCATTCTGATTTTTCCCCACATCCTTGTCGTGTCGGTTCTGGGAAATTTAGCGTTGTGCTTTCGAAAGTGGCGAGGGAAAAAGGCATGCATGAAAGAAGAGGCAGGCTGAGCATCACGTTTGGAAGGTTGGGCCGGAGTAGGGGTCCAGCTTCGCCATCCGCCGTATCACCAAAATCGCCGGAATCTTCACCGCGTCTACAAGCTAGGGCAGCCGCTAATACCAGCCATGTCACTATTAGTCCTTCCACTCCAGCTTTACCACCCACATCAACGCCGAATCGGCCTCGAGAAGTACAGAGGGTGATGACGGAACCGCTGAGACCACCACTTCCGGCACCCGTGGTTGCGCGTCCTCGATCCATCAGTTACCCGAGTCACCCGACTTCACGCGTCGGTTCATCATTGCCGGTTCGACCTCCGACTTCGCCGACAAACACGACCGCCGTTCCTCAAGGACGATTCCGGTGGTTAATGACTTCTGTGCATTTTACAAAGCGATCGAAACGAAAACCCTCTAACGCGGGCAGCCGGAAACACTTTGGTCTAATCCTTGCACTCATGATATTCTGCTTGACGGCAATAGTTTGTACATATTCACCCCCACTTGCCGCTTCAATAGACTAATCTCTAGATATATCGTTGGCATTTTCGCTTCAAGAGTTCCCAAGTTTCGTCCACATTGTCTTTATTGGAGTACTATTTGTGGAATTCGCGTTTGTCATTCGGTATCTATTGAAACATGCCAAACGGACGCGGAAGACCATTAAAGCGACACCGATGCAGGAAGGACCGCCCGCTGGAGCAATTATCCACGGCGCACCCAATTGGGACGGTCTACCCGATGACCAAAGTCCGGGAGAATTTGACTTGGAAGAGATAGGAACAGTAGAAGCGCTGAAACCGATCCCACCGGCATATGGACATTACAGAGGTTCAGTGCGTATAGCCGATAGTGATATCAGGTGCTGCAAAATATTCGGTGTGTGGGCTGACGAGTTTAGATGGGTGCGAAGGAGTGAGACGACGGAAATTCCGGTTCCTAGAATTGAGGAGACGGTGGGGACGAGGGGTGCTGCTGTACGGCCGCCGTCGTATGCATCGGAGGGAGGAGCAATAGTGTAGACCAGAGGACAGTTATCGAGCATTTTATCGGTTGTACCAGTATACCTTGTAGGCGTTTATTATCATCTGATTTCTACCATATTGCTTTACGTTCGAGCATCTCGTATTCTCCTTTCACAGATCTATTGACCACAAACGCTTACAGAACCTTGAAACCGGGATTGCTAGGTATGAAGAGCCATGCTGCCCGGAAGAGAAAGTTTTCATCGCTGCCAATCCGGTATATCCTATAGAGCAGCGGTCAAGACATCGTTGTCGGGCCCCGGAGCCTCGATCTGTTGTGTTTGAAAGGTTTTTTATTAACACTCCGGTAGCCTCTCCATCCGTGGCGATTGCATCTCAGGGTGCCCTAATAGGTGCCTTCGTTGAAAGGGCTTTAAAGTGTGCTCACTTACTTCGGAATTCCGCAAATTTTCTAAAACGCTAAAAGCTTTCAAACACAACAGATCGAGGCCCCGACGACGCTGTCCATTTTCATAGCATGCATGATACTCCACCTCCGGAAGACTGCCAGCCTCCTCGCCACCATGTAAACACCTTCCTCCACCGTTTCCATCCCCGACCATTAACCCATCTTTACTTCATTCGACCACGGAAGCGTCGTCAAAAATGCCGTCCTCCACACACATGATCATGGTAATGACCAACCCTTGCCGTCGGGAGGAAGGGACTCTGCCCTAACAATCCACGACCGTGGTCACAGCATCCATCTCCGCCGTTTGTAAGCATACTTGAACTCATATTCATGCAGAACATGCCACCAAAACAGCCGGCGAGGAAAATGAATGGTGTAGCAACTAGGACAAGAACAGCCGGGATAGTAGCCATGTGGACAATTCTGCGGAAATTTGGGAAGCGTGAATGAAGAGATTATTAAAAGGGTGATCGGAGGGGGGAATCATCATCGGCACCTTTTTTCCCTTCACTTCAGGATTACAGTAGTTATCCTGAGGCTAATGAAAAAGACGTCGGTGACTTCTCCCAAATTCTCCATGCCTTGACCAGATGTTAGCAAAGATTTATAAAACAAAGAAATTGTTCAGCAACGCAATTAATCAGAGAACCTTGTCACGTCATACTCAACCGCTGATTGACGGAGATGTTCAGACGGCACGTTCCTATCGTATTTGTTTTCAAGTCTCATCATATAGCAAAACGCATTGCAAGGGAATAGTTACCTTCGACATTTGGACTCTATCGAAGAGAGACATTCTTAGACCCTAGAGTAGTCTTGCAGCTTTCCATCGCCAGTGCTTGTAAAGGTTGACATAGCACACAGAATGGGAAAGGATCCCCGGTAATTGTGGTTCTTTAGTAATGAAGACACGAAAGAGTGGTTGGTGGAAGAAACGTCGCCAACAGAAACAGAAAATTTCTGCTCGCCGGACCGCATCTCGTCCGGATATTTTTCGTGTGCTGGCCCCTGACCGCCACATTGAATCTAAAAGCACCAGCCGACTCCCCGATGGCCGAACATGAAATGTATCGAAATGACCTTGAACTAACATTTCCATTCGAGCTTATTCGAGGTAGCCGAAATCATGAAAGTCCCGTTAATGTTAGGCCCGCACCACTGGCTACCAGCATACTTGCCAGGGAACGTTACAGACTCCAAAGCCGATCTCGATCCGCTCCTGAACAGGATGCTTGTTGATCGATGAACGTCCATGCCGAGGAAGCGTTGAACAGGTCCGAGATCACGAATGGTGTGCGAGAACGATCAGGATGCCATCGAGTTCGAGGAGTTTCACGCTAGAATCAAAGAACAGTTCAGCACATTGGCAAGAATCTTGATAATTCGTCAACGATCGAAGACAAGCCGTCGGACTGGCGAAGCCGGCGAATGGATCCTAAGCACATATCGATTACACTCGGTTATCAATGGTTCATGTTAAAGGAAATGCCGTCCTTGCATGTTCTTCACCGCGACCGGCTTGCGCCGAAGCTAATTTGCGAGGGAATAGGCGCTCCGACATCTGGGGTTAAGAATGCGTTATACTAGTTTTGGCCAATGGACGTATATCAAGAGGACTGGGACCAGAGACAATGAGTCGGCGTAGTATAATTGATGCAGAATTCGAATTGAAAGAGATGAATGAATATCAATATTGAGACATCCTTTATGCTTTTCCTTTCCTCTTTAAATATTCTTCCTCCTCCCTTTGTAGTTCCTCATCGATTTTTGCTCCCTTGCTAGGTTCATTTCCATGACTTCTGGCAATATCCGTAGGCCTCATTGGCTCCTCTTCACTCTGTTTATCCTCTTTCGCCGCAGCAGCAGCGGTATTTGCGTGCGACCTCTGATCCTTCCCGTCTAAAATAAGCTTACAGCCAAGAATGGCGCCAACCGAGAAGATCATGTGCACCTTCCTTTCCTTCTGTGAAACGATCTGCTGCAGTCTCGTTGGTCTGAGCTTTTTGATTGCGTGGATCAGGCGCATTGCGCTGGTCCGCACCAGTGAGATGGCCAAGCGCTTTAGACTGTACGAATCAGCTCTGATTCCGCGGGGTTGGGCCATACGGATGTGTTTGATGCCATTCTTATTTTCAAAAGAGACGAACTGCGAACTTTTGGGTATTGTCGTTAAAATAGAGTCGAAGGATTAAGATGAGAAATGTGATTCGCACATGACGTCAAACCAACGGATCATTACCTATCTGTTGAAATCCATTGGCGTCCCACCGGGGATCAAGAAATCTAGCGAAATGAATCGCGAGTCGCGACGAGGGTGATACCAGACCAACGTTCATTGCACAAAATGTGGATTAACCAAGGCCAGATGACTCCTGTATCAAAAAGATGATACCGTGTAAAACTACCCTGAAGGGTGTTCAGTATGCAGCGGATGGTCGTACAAATCGCATCGACGCTATTCATTTCCTCTAGTCCCTTCCCATCGCGAATTCGCATTTCCCACGGGACGTCACGATAATAGCGAAAAAATCAGGCCGCATGACTCATTTCGGGATTCGGAAATAGAGAATAAATGAAAAGCGACCGATGCGACCCGTACGGCTATCATCAGAGTGTAAAGGGTATAAAACTCCCACCTTGGAGCCTCCACGCCTAGTATGCACCTCATCACAGCCTACTACTTCTTCGCACCGCCAGCGCCTACTGGATTGGGCATTTGTGTACTCTCTACTTCTCTTTCGGGCACGAAGATTCTGATCTTTGCGGATAGTGATCAAACTCCAGCAGGGCACCTTTTGTGTTTTAAGCTTTTCCAACCCTCTGCCGGCTGAAGCCAACATCCCACCAGAGCAAGGCGTTGCCCGTCTCGAATCTAGATATAGCAATACATCCGTGCCTTACGGAAGTTATACAAAGTTGGTCCCCTTACATTATGCTTCTAATAGTTTAGGCTGGAACACCGAGGTCGAGTGAAAGCAGATATAAAGTATCGATTCGTTAGCGCAAGTCAGTATATGAAAGGAGGGCGGAGTCCGTTGAGCAGAAGCCCGTCAACAAGGTCTCATCTCTCCAATGCATCACTGACGATAGTCATCAGGAGAGCGATCACAAGGACGCACAGTTGGGTCATTCGAGAGGCAAAAAAATATGTCACGAATGCCGTCACCGCAAACGACCAGTAATCTCCTTTTGGACCGTGTGTCTAATGTAGTGCGACTACCGTAACGAAAACGAGGCGTGCAATTACTGCAAAAGAAAAGGTGTCGTGTGTGGAGAGAAGATCCCGAAACAACAATGGCTCAAGCGCGACGGGCCTCCTCACCCTGAGATGTTTCAGATGCAGGCGTCGGCATTCATTGATTTTTGGATGAGGAGTATGAGGATTCACAATCCCGTCGCAAGGGAAGACGATTTGCTCGCAGCATTCAAACAGTCTATTGTTCAGAAGGAACAACAATTGAGCTTGAAGAGGGGTCACAGAACGATGGAGGAGGCAACGTCGACTCAAACCACTACCCCCGGCGAGAGTCCTCGCCCTACCAAAAGGAGGTTCACGGAAAGTGAGGAACTCGAAGACCCTGTGCCAGAATCTCCGTCGGTCACCCATATCTATGCTCCGCGCAACACTCCAGACATACCTCTCATCAAAGTTGAGGTTGGAGGAATATATACCAGCCCTCCTACTTCCGATGCGACAATTCAAGGATTTGACCATATGGAGGTCTCCCATGGCGCAACCATCAATTCAACCACCATGGAGAGGGATCAATTTGTGGCTGCGGATGGTGCATTAAGGTGGGATGAAATAATCTATCTCGAAGACAGCATGCTAAGTCAAATATTGAGGGAAACAGAGGAGGGTGTTGGCAGAGATGCCTATGA
>Ga0335073_10016268_pt1 | contig 10391 bp, 6 predicted proteins | sample Lox_Sample_22_FD_207093 | JGI IMG/M metagenome (GOLD analysis project Ga0335073, IMG submission 207093) | Soil microbial communities from Loxahatchee National Wildlife Refuge, Florida, United States - Lox_Sample_2.2 | ecosystem: Environmental > Terrestrial > Soil > Wetlands | place: USA: Florida... | reverse complement strand
CTATGCGTGCCATCCCAATCGGAGAGCACCCAACCCTTGAAGGCGAGATCCTTTTTTAAAAACTGATTGAGCAGATAATCATTTTCGCAGGCGTAATCGCCATTGAGTTTGTTGTAAGAGCACATGACGCCGGCGGGTTCGGCGATGCCGATGGCGATCTGGAAGGCGAGACCATCGGTTTCGCGGAGAGTGCGCTTATCCATGAGGACGTTGAGAATGCTTCGGCCAGTTTCCTGATCATTGACGGCGTAATGCTTGATGTCGCCCATGACCTGTTGGGATTGGACGCCCTTCGCGAGATTACCCACAATGCTGCCAGCGAGGAGAGGATCTTCACCGGCGTATTCGAAGTTGCGGCCGTTGCGTGGCTCGCGAGTAAGGTCGACGCCACCGCCGATGGACATGTTGTAGCCCAGATCGCGCAATTCGCGACCGAGGACGGAGCCGTAGAGATTAGCGGCATCAAGATTCCAAGTTGCCGCTAGCGCGAGGGAGGACGGGAGAGGTGTGGCATAACGGCCTTGCAGGGCGGCCATGCGAACGCCGACGGCGGAATCAGCGAGGTTGATGTCGGGAATACCGAGGCGGTCGATGCCGGGAACGAAGCCTGCGCCTAAGTTGGAACGCGCGGGAACGGGATCGCCATCGCGCAAGACACCCCAGCCGGTGCCATGCACGAGCTGAATTTTTTCGTCGAAGGTCATTTGCTGGAGCACCAGATCGGCGCGCTGATCGGGAGAGAGGGAGCGGTCCATCCACGGGAACTTCGTTTCGGTAGCGTCGCCCGCTTGCGCGCGGGCGCGAGGAGTGAGGGCAAAGAGGAGAGCAAGAAGGCCAAAAATGGCCGTGGAGATTCGGAGGAATTTGATGATGCGCATGGTTCTCCTTTAAGCGATTGCCGGAATGATTCGCGGGAGCGAGTCGAGAGAGAAGGCCGAAGAGAGAGAAAAAAGAGAGACAAAGAGTTCCCGGTTCAGGTGAAGCCGATTTCTCTCGCAGGCGCGAATAGGCAGCATGGGTTTTCTAAGCAAGGCTCTCGGGCGAGGTGCCCAGGCGAGCCGAGTTAGAATAACCTTATTCTACTCGCATTTGGAGGGGTTGGTGTAGGGAGAATTGGCCCAGTGCTGGGTGGTGAGACGCAGCGGTTGAGATCCTGCGTCGCGGGAAACGCTCCTCAGGAGGACCGGGCGCACAGGCTGAAGCTTGTGCTACTAGGGGACGATGATGCGTGATTGTTCGCGTTCGAGTTCGTGGGCGCCGGGGAACTGGCCGCGGAGAAATTCGATGAAGCGCCGGGAACGAGGGCGGCCATTGGTGCGGAGCAGGCCCATACGGAAGAGGAAGACGAGGAGTTGGAAGATTTCAACATCCTTGATGGGGCCGAAAGCGGGGCCCTGAGAAGTGTTTTGCTTGGCTTCCGCAAGGAAAGCGGAGAGGGCGTCGTAAAGTTCGCGTTGAACGAAAGGCACGGGCGGTTGCTCGTAGACGATGCCGGCGATGAGAGTTTTGTAAGTGTCGGCGAGGGAACGAAGAGCGGCGAGAACATCGGGATCGGTGGCGGAAGGTTGGCCGGCGCAGAATTTGGCGATGGTGAAAGCGACGGCGGAAAGAAAACGGCCGCGGACCTGGATGGTATCCGAACTGATGCGGACATCGAGAAGGGGAGTGTCGGCGGGCAGGGCACGGGGATGGTCGTTTTCGTAGCGATGAGCGGCGATGAGGTAGGCGCAGTCGGAGGGGCAATCGATGGTGATTTCGCGTTCGGTGCCACAACAGACCGCGCAGATTTTTTCGGCCTTGGCGGGACAAAAACGGCCGGGTTTGCGCTTTTGGCAGATTGGACAAGTCACGATAAGTTCCCCTGGCAGTGCGAAATTGGCTTGGAGCCGTATTGGCGAAAGTAAATGGCTGCTACAAACTACACAACAGCAAGCACGCCCTCAGCGGCTAAAGTGGCCCTAATTCCTGCACTCGTTTATGGCACGGATGACGCGGTGCCATAACAAAAAAGAAGCGGCTCAACGGCAGGCGCACAAGCTGAAGGCTGTGCTATGAGCGGCCGCTACAAAGTCGTCGATCGATCGATTACGAAGTGAAAGCGACAGGCCCCTGAGCGCGTCGCAAGCGGCTAAAAACAGAATAGCACGCCATGATGACTTTAGTGGAAACGGCGGCCGTGAGTTGGCGAGACCTTAGGCCAGAAACATAGTTATTGCAGATGCTTAGATTTCTTTGCCGGAGGAGAGATTCTTCGGCGACTTTTTGTTGAGATAGGAGATGAACTGCTGCGCGGATGGGGGAACGGGGACAACGCCCTTGAAGACGATGTCCTGAGCGGTAAGGTCCTTTTTGTAGACTTTGGTGTTGGCGCCATTATCGGGACGGACCGTGGAACCGGCGAGAGAGACACCGGCGAAGAGGCCGCGGGCGCGAGAGTAAGAAAGGATTTCGGCGCGCATAGTGACGTCGGTGGAAGCTTCGGCGTTGCGACCCTTGGGACCGGCGGCGGCGGAAGCGTCCGCACCGAGTTTCACTTTACTGCTGAGGATAGCCTTGGCACCACGCTCGTTCATGACGAGAAGGACGAAGTCGGTAGCTTGGCCGCCGATCTGAAAACCAAAGCTGCCGCCTTCCAGAGCCATCATGGTGGGAGCGCTCCAGGGACCGTTAAACTTTTCGCCAGTGCGACAGGTCATGGCGCCGCGACCGTAGCTGCCGCCGAAGATGAAGGCGCCTTTGAGCACGGAGGGATAAACGATCACGCAATCGGCTTTGTCGATGAGACTCTGGGGGATGTCGTCGGGAATGTCCATAATTTCCTGGACAACCGTGCCGCAATTTTCGAGGCGTTCTTTTTCTTTGGTGTCGTCGGCGAAGAGGGCGGGAACGGCGAGAGAGCAAGCCAGCGTCAATGCGAACCACTTTTTCATGCGAATCACCTTCATCTAAAGATTGCGTCCCGTAGAACAACTACTAAGATGCAGTTTGGGCGTGGAAGCCGCGGATCGCAGACGGGCGAGAACGGCTGGTGCCACTCCTGGCCAGGCGCTGCTGGGGCGGCGAGAAGAGGAGCGGAAGCCCTTACAATCTTTCGAATATACTTTCAGTCGATGGATTTTGCCAATAGAGGATTTATGGTTGGGAAAAAGGGAAGAATCGCGGGCGTAGTAATCGTGGCGTTGCTGACGGCGTGTGCTGGCAAGGCGGGAGCACAAACGAGCACGGCGGGTTCGCGAGCGCCCGTGCCAGGGGCAGCGACAAATAGCACGGCAACGGTGACGGCGGCGGGGCGGTTTGCGGTGCGCGCGGAACAACTGATGCAGGCGGCGCCGGTGGATAAAGGCGAATGGGGATTGCTGGTGGTGGATGCGGTAACGGGCGAGATGTTGTACGAGAAAAACGCGGATAAGTATTTTGTACCGGCGTCTAACATGAAATTACTGACTACGGCGCTAGCACTAGATACGTTGGGTGCGGATTACCGGTTTCGCACAACGGTAGAGACGAATGGAACGATTCAGCCAGGAGGAAAGCTTTCTGGAGACTTGATTCTGGTAGGAAGGGGCGATCCGAATTTGTCGAACAGGAAGTTTCCGTTTGAGTTGAAGGAAGAATTTGATGGACCACCCGAGAAAGCACTGGCGGAACTGGCGGATCAGGTGGTGGCGCGGGGCGTGAAGGAGATCGGAGGGGACGTGGTGGGAGACGACTCCTACTTCCCGCGAGAGCGTTATCCGGATGGATGGGAAATCGACGATATGGTTTGGGAGTATGGAGCGGCAATATCGGCGATTGTGGTCGACGACAATACGGTGACGCTGACGTTGACGCCCGGAGAGAAGGCCGGGGACAGTGTGCAAGCAGTTGTGGAGCCGGCGCAGCAGGAATTTGTGGTGCGAAATGAAGTGGGTACGACACCAGCGAAGGAAAAGGCGGATTTGCGGCTGACGCGAGAGCCGGGATCGGACACGGTGGTGGTGAGCGGGACGTTGCCGGCAAGGAGCGGGCCGCGGAAATTGGTGCTGGCGATTCAGGAACCGGCGCAACACGCGGCTGCGCTGCTGACGAAACTGCTGACGGATCGTGGCGTAAAGATCGACGGAAAGATTCGGGCACAGCATGAGCCAGATCCGCTGGGAGCGCCGCGGACGGTGCTGGCGGAGCACCTGTCCATCCGGTTGGGAGATTCCGTGAAGCTGGTGAATAAAATCAGCCAGAATTTGCATGCGGAAGTGCTGTTGAGGGCGTCGGCGAGGCAGAGCGGGCGGTGGAGCGATCCGGACGATTTGCCGAAATTTCCGCAGGCGTTTTATGCGAAGGCGGGAATCCACGTGGATGATGTGGTGCAGACGGATGGGTCGGGATTGTCGCGGCACGACCTGGTGACGCCGCACGCGCTGGTGACGCTGTTGGACTATGCCCAGAAACAAGTGTGGTTCGCGGATTATTATGCGTCGTTGCCGATTGCGGGAGTGGATGGAACTTTGAATGGACGAATGAAGGATCCGTCGATTACAGGGCGGATTCACGCGAAGACCGGGACGGTGGAGCACGTGCGGACGCTGTCTGGATTCGCAGAAACATTGGGAGGAAGAAAACTGATTTTTTCGTTCATGAGCAACAACGAGGATGTGAAGAATCACGAAGTGCATGACGCGATGGATGCGTTGTGCGCGGCGATGATTTCGGAGTTTGACGAGAAGAAGGAAGTGGTGAAGGAGGATGTAACGAAGAGGTAAGGCGAAGTTGGAGTTGAGGCAAGGCGCGGGGATTGAAGAGGGATCCGTCGCTTCGCTCGGGATGACGGATTTCTGTTTTGCGGCTGGTAGAAGGCAAGACGCAGCGGAAAACGAACGGCCTGCAACGCCACGCGGCAAATTTTGAGGCGGGGATGATGGCGATGGATGAAAAAATTGTGACGGTGTTTGGAAGTTCGCGGCCTCGCGGCGGTGATGCGGAGTACGAGGAAGCGCGGGAGCTGGGGAAAACACTGGCGGAGCGCGGATTTGCGGTATGCACGGGCGGATACGGTGGCGTGATGGAGGCGGTGTCGCGCGGGGCGAAAGAGGGTGGAGGAAAAACGTACGGGGTAACGGCGGAATTTTTTCAGCGCGAGGCGAACGACTGGGTAGACGTGGAAGTGCGGAAGAAGACATGGGAGGAGCGTCTGTTTGGGCTGATGGAAATGGGAGACGGATTTGTAGCGTGCAAGGGAGGAACGGGCACGCTGGTAGAGCTGTCGGTGGTGTGGGAGATGTTGAACAAATCGGTAATGAAAGCGAAACCGGTGGTGGTGCTTGGAGATTTTTGGCAGCTGATTCTGGAGCGCGTGCGAGAAGTGGAACTGGGGCCAGGGGTGAAGGGTTCGCGGGTGTGGGGAGAAGCGAACGGGAGATTGGTACACGGCGCGGAGGGAATTGAGGCGGCAGTAGAGTTTCTGGAAGAGAAATTGAAAGGGCGGGGCAGAGAGGCGTCGAGATAAGGAAATGGCGCGGCCAGCGGAAGAGATTTTAGAGTTTGACAAGCTGCGGGAATTGCTGAGGCTGCGGACGACGTGCGTGCCGGGCCGGAGATTTATCGATGGATTGCAGAGACGTGCTGGGCGCGAGGAGTTGGAAAGCGCGTTTGCCCTGATACGGGAAACGCGAGAATGGCTGAGACTGGGGCGCGAATTGGGATTTGGAGCCTTGGCCGATCCGGCGGGCTGGCTGGAGCGGTTGGAATCGCCGGGAGGAGTGCTGGAGCCAGCGGATTTTCTGGATGCGGGATCCTTGCTGGAAACAGCGGCATGGCTGCGGCAGCAGTTCCGGGAAGAGGCAGCGAAATTTCCGTTGCTGGCGGCGCGCGGAGCAGCGCTGGCGGACTTCAAGGATTTGCAGGCGGCGATCCGGCGATGCATTTTGCCGAACGGGGAGATTAGTGACGATGCATCGAGCGCGCTGCGACGGATTCGTGGCAGTATTTTGCAGACGCGAGATTCCATTCAAAAAGCACTGAAACAGATTTTGCATTCGCGGCATGCAGAGTCGGGCGAAGACTACGTGACGCTGCGGAACGACCGGTTTGTGATTCCCGTGCGTGCGGAACACCGGCGGAACGTGCAGGGCGTGGTGCATGGGGCGAGCGGGACGGGGCAGACGGTGTTTGTGGAACCGTTTGAGACGGTGGAGAGCAACAACCAGCTGGTGCAATTGGCGGAAGACGAGGCGGCGGAGATTTTCCGGATTTTGACGGAGCTGACGGAGCGGTTGCGAGGGAGGCTGGGACCTTTGCAGGCAGCGGCGGGGACCATTGCGGAATTTGATGGAGTGTTTGCGCGCGGAAGATTTGCGCGGGACTTCGATGCGTGCATGCCGGAATTTTCGGCGGAGCCGGAACTGCGGTTGGAAGGAGCGCGGCATCCGGTGCTGGAAGACAAGCTCCGGAAAGAGAAGCGCGCAATTGTACCGATGTCGCTGGAGTTGGGCGGCGAGGACCGGATGCTGGTGATCAGCGGACCGAACACCGGGGGAAAGACGGTGGCACTGAAAACGACGGGATTGGCGGTGTTGTCGGCGCAGGCGGAGATTCCAGTGGCGGCGCAGCGGGCGGTGCTTTCGATGTTCGATGGAGTACTGGTGGATATCGGGGACGAACAATCGATTGCAGCAGATTTATCGACGTTTTCGTCGCACATGCTGAACCTGAAAAGCATGTTAGAAGAAGCGACGGAAAATTCACTGGTGCTGGTGGATGAAATGGGGACGGGGACGGCGCCGGAAGAAGGAGCGGCGCTGGCGGTGGCGCTGCTGGAGGAGTTTCGCAAGAAACATTGTTTCGTGCTGGCGACGACGCACCACGACCGGCTAAAGACGTATGCATCGACGACGGCGGGAGTGGTGAACGCGGCGGTGGAATTTGACGATGTAAATCTGCGGCCGACGTACCGGTTGATGGTGGGAGTGCCGGGTGGGTCGAGCGGAATTGCGATTGCGAAGCGGTTGGAGTTACCGGAGTCGATTATCGAGCACGCGAAGTCGTTGCTGGCTCCGGAAACGCAGGAAGCGGCAGACCTGATCGCGTATCTGCATCGAAGCCGGGATGAGCTGGACCGCTTGCGGGTGCAGATGGCAGAAGAGCGGCGGGCGCTGGAACAGGAACGCGCGAAACTGCGAACGGAGTGGGTGGACCGACAGAAGCAGCGAATCGCGGAACTGGAACAGAAGTTCGCGGAGATGCAGAAGCGGTTTGAAGAGAATGTGGCGAATGTGGTGGAGGCGGTCAAGGAACGCGAACTGCGTGCCCAAATGGAGAAGACCGCGCGGCGGAAGATGCAGGATGCGCGAGTGGGCGCAAAAGAAGAGTTGAATGCGGCGGTGGTGCAGACGATTTCGGAATCACAGCAGGATTTGGGAGTAAAGGCGGAGAGTCTCGAGAAGGTGAACGTGGCAGAGTTGCAAGCCGGGGCGAGGATCCGCGTGCGGGGCTTCAACAAGCCGGTGATTTTGCGGCGGATGGATGGAGTGTCGGCGGAAATTGAGGCGGGACCGTTGCGGATGAAAGTTGGGGTCGATGAGATTGTGGGGGTTGAAGGAGAAACGACGGGGAAGACGGCGTCTCTGCGACGGGAAAATGTGACGGTGAGCGCGCGGGCGGTAGAAGGGGGAGCAACGGGCGAGATCAATGTGATTGGACTGACGGTAGAAGAGGCGACGGGCAAGGTAGATAAATTTTTGGATGAAGCGGCATTGGCGAATCGGAGCCAGGTGCGGATCATTACCGGACATGGGACGGGTGCATTGCGAAAAGGCTTGGGAGAATTCCTGAAGACGCATCCCTTGGTGGAGCGGGCGCAGTTTGAAAATGAGGAACATGGAGGGAAGGCGATTACGGTGGTTGACTTGAAGGTATAGCAAGACGCGATGATCAAAGAGGGATTCCTCACTGCATTCGGAAATGACAGTTTTCTGTTTGGTGGAGAAATAAGCGTGGGAAGGAATTAGCGGCGAAAGAACCCATATGCCAAGCCGGCATGTGGTATCCCGGAGGTGCTGGCAGGCTAAAGCCTGTGCTACAGAGATGGCGGAAGCAGGATCATTTGCGGATCGGGTGAAGCAGCAGGCGGACATTGTGCGCGTGGTGGGGGAGTATGTCCGGCTGAAGAAGAGCGGGCAGAACTATACGGGATTGTGCCCGTTTCATGGAGAGAAGACGCCATCGTTTGCGGTGCACCCGGTAAAACAGATCTTTCATTGCTTTGGGTGCGGCAAAGGCGGAGATGTGTTCACGTTTGTGATGGAGATGGAGAAGTGCCCGTTCCCCGAAGCGGTGCGAACGGTAGCGGAGAAATGCGGGATCGCGATACCGAAGCCGAAGGAACGTTCGCCGGAAGAGAGGAAAGAGAATCAGCAGCGGTCGGCGCTGATCGAGATGCACCGCGAGGCGCAGACGTTTTTTGTGAAGCAACTGGAGACCACCGGAGAAGGACGAGCGGCGCGGGCGTACCTGGAGGATCGCGGGCTGGATAAGGAGGTGATTGCGCGATTCGGGATCGGGTATGCGCCCAGCGGCGGGGATATGCTGCTGCGTCTGCTGAAAGGGAAGTACGCCGAAAAGTTGCTGGCGGAGTCGGGGTTAGTGTCGCGGGATCAGAGCGGGCGATTGTTTGACCGATTCCGGCGACGGATCACCTTTCCGATTGCGAATGAATCTGGAAAAATCGTGGCGTTTGGTTGCCGGGCGCTGGGCGATGACCAGCCGAAATATCTGAATTCGCCGGAAACGCCAATCTATTCGAAGAGCAATGTGCTGTATCACCTGGACCGGGCGAAGGATGCACTGCGACGGCAGGATTTCGCGGTGCTGGTGGAAGGATACATGGACGCAATCGCGGTGGCGCGCGCGGGGATCAGCAACGTCGTGGCAAGTTGCGGCACGAGTTTAGCGGAGCCGCAGATTAAGTTGCTGGGACGATTCACGAAGCGGGTGATTGTGAATTACGACCCGGACAGCGCGGGACTGGCAGCGGCGGAGCGCTCGATTTCGTTGTTGCTGGAGCAGGATTTTGAAGTGAAGGTGCTGGCGCTGCCGGCGATTGGCGACTCTCCTACGGGGGCAAGCAAAAAAGCGGATCCGGATTTGTACATAAGGGAAAAAGGCGCGGAGGCATATATCAAGGCGCTGAAGGAAGCGCCGCCGTATGTGGATTACCTGATTGGACGCGCCCGGCAAATGGACTTGACGACAGGAGAAGGAAAGCTGCGGGCGCTGAATTTCCTGATGCCATACGTGCAGAAGATTCCGAATGCGCTGCTGCGGTCAGAATGGGCAACACGGATTTCGCAACAATTACGGATCGATGAGCCGGTACTACGCGCCGCGCTGAATAAGGCGGCAGCGGAGCGAAGAAGCGAAGTGAAAACCAGGCCCGAACTGGTGGGAAAGGCCGGGAAACCGGCCGAGCGGCGGCTGATTCGCATGTTGGCGGAGTCTGAAGAGTTCAAACGGGAGTTGGCGCAGCGGTTGAAGCAAGAGCGGCTCTACGAGGGTTTAGAGACAGAGAAAATTTTTGCCGCATTGATCGTGGCGAGCTTGGCGGATGAGCCGACGCCGGCAACGGAGATTGGCGCGATGCTGGAAGAACGGGACCGGCGCGTGTTTTTCGAGATTCTGTTTGAAGACGCGGTGCCCGGAACATGGGAAGAGGCGCAGAGTTGCATGGAGGCACTGGGGCGGCGGCAAGTGGAGTTGGAACTAGCGCAGGTGCAGCGGGAAATAGAGAACAATCCAACCGGGTCAGCACTGCGGGATTTGTTGGCGAAGAAGCAGGAATTGTTGAAGAGGCGGGCGGGATAAGAGTTTTGGTTCGGTGCCAAGAAGCGAGGATCGAAGAGGGGTTCCTCGCTGCGCTCGGAATGACGGGGTTTTAGGGGCGGGCAGTTTCGGTTGCAAAGAAATTTGGGACCAGGCGGGTGGTTGCGGCGTCCAAATGGGGTGCGGCGGCGGGAAAATCTAAGGGGAATGAAGTTAAGGGGTGCGCGACATAGAAGTGGCGGTCACGCCGCCCGGCGTTCTTCCCAGTAATCTTCAAAGCGGCCATTGAGATGAGAGCAGCGTAAGGCCAGGATCGTGTTGGCTCCCCGGACGGTCCAGAACATCCCCGATTGTTTAAGACGGGAGCCGATCACCGTTTTGCATCCGGCTTCGATCACCCCCGAGCCGACGAACAAGTGCTGGCGGCGGAATTTGGGATAGCGCATCCGTTCCGCATTTCTTTCGAAGTAATCGGCTTCACTGCGAATCTTCTCGGCCACTTGGGGATTAGCGGCGTGGATGGAACGTAGCGCATCCACTAGTTTTTGGATCTTCCCCTTGTCTAATAAGCGCTTCTGATGGGCTTTCATCCAAGCCTT
>Ga0335073_10016266_pt1 | contig 10392 bp, 9 predicted proteins | sample Lox_Sample_22_FD_207093 | JGI IMG/M metagenome (GOLD analysis project Ga0335073, IMG submission 207093) | Soil microbial communities from Loxahatchee National Wildlife Refuge, Florida, United States - Lox_Sample_2.2 | ecosystem: Environmental > Terrestrial > Soil > Wetlands | place: USA: Florida... | reverse complement strand
ACGCAGCTCACCATGCGCACCTTCCACATCGGCGGCACGGCCACTCGCGTTGCCGAACAGTCGAAGATCGAAGCGCGCAACAACGGCTTCGTGAAGTTCATCGACTTGAAGGTGGTCGAGGGCCGCGGCAAGACGATCGTGTCGATGAACCGCTCCGGCCTGGTCGCCGTGGTCGACGAGAAGGGCCGCGAAAAGGAACGCCACCACGTCGTCTACGGGGCGCGCGTGCGCGTCGAAGAAGGCCAGCCCGTCACCGTCGGACAGGTGATGTGCGAGTGGGATCCCTATACGTTCTCGATCCTCACCGAGCTGAGTGGGACGGTCCAGTTCAAGGACCTTCAGCCCGGCCTGACGATCGAAGAGCAGGTGGACGAAGTCACCGGGTTGTCGCAGCTTGTCGTCACACTGCCGCCGGGCGATGAAAAGCATCAGCCGACCATTCAGATTCGCGGCACGGGCGGGCGCGTCAAGAAATACCTGATGCCCTCGCGCGCGCACTTGATGGTGGCCGATGGCGACGAGGTCCAGCCGGGCGACGTTCTGGCGAAGATCCCGCGCGAGACCACCAAGACGAAGGACATCACGGGCGGTTTGCCGCGCGTCGTCGAGTTGTTCGAGACGCGCAAGCCGAAGGATCCCGCCGTCATCAGCGAAATCGACGGCGTGGTGAAATACGGCGAAATCGCCAAGGGCCAGCGCAAGATTTACGTCGAGAGCGAAGATGGGCGCACCATCAAGGAATATTCGATTCCTCGCGGCGTGCACATCAACGTGCAGGAAGGCGAACACGTGGGCGCCGGCGAACCGTTGATCGACGGTCCGCTGAACCCGCACGACCTGCTCGCCGTCCTCGGCGAAAAATACACGCAGGCCTATCTGGTCAACTCCGTGCAGGAGGTCTACCGCCTGCAGGGCGTGAACATCAACGACAAGCACATCGAGACGATCGTCCGGCAGATGATGCGCTGGGTGAAGGTCGAAGACGTGGGCGACACGCCGTTCCTCTTGGAAGAACAAGTCGACAAGTTCCGCTTCCGCGAGGAGAACGATCACGTGATCCACGACGGAGGGAGGCCCGCCACCGGGCGTCCGCTGCTCCTCGGCATCACCAAGGCGTCTCTCTCGACCGACTCATTCATCTCCGCGGCGAGCTTCCAGGAGACCACCCGCGTCCTCACCGAAGCGGCCATCTCCGGAAAGGTCGATTACCTGCGCGGCCTGAAGGAAAACGTAATCATGGGTCGGCTGATTCCCGCGGGCACGGGCCTCGAGCGCTACCGCTCGATCCAGCTCCTCACCGAAATTCCCAAGGAGGAGCCGGAAATGGTGGAGCCCGAGCTCACGCCGGAGGAAGCCGCGGCGCTCGATTTCCTGCGCAAGGATACCGACGCCGTCGCCGAAAGCTGACGATCCGATCAGGATCTCGTGTCGCTCTAGCTGTCTTGAAGGAAGGGCGCGCTTCGTTTCATCGGAGCGCGCCCTTTTTTATTTCTGTTCGGATGCAAAGGGCTTGTCCCTCCGGCCGGAGCGGCCCTGCCAGCGGACAGTGCCTCGTAACTGTCCGAGCGTTCTATTGGCGGTTTGGCAAGCGCCTCTCGGTTTCCCTTTCTCCCGGACGAGTCCGCTCGCTAAAATTGTAAGACGGCCTTTGAACGATGGGCTCCGAAGACAAAGCGCTTCAAACTCTGTTTGAGATTGTCTCGCGTTCGCAGCTTGGCTATCGTGAGCTGATCGACAATCTCGACCACGCCGTGTTTTCTCTCGCCATGGATGGCTCCTTTCGCGTCGCCAACCGCTATCTTGCCGACCGCCTCGGCGTTGCGTTTCAAGACCTGATCGGCCGCCCGCTCGACCAGTTCGTCAGCGTTCCCACGCGCGAGGAAATTGAAAAGGCAATTCCCCGGCTACTGCAAGAGGGAAACTGGGGAGGCCGCGTGCAGGTGCGCCTGCGGAACAGTCCGGAATTGCGCTACTTCGACTGCCGATTCCAGGTCAGCTCCGCGGCGGAGGGAGAAGCGTCCATCAGCGGATGGGCGCGCGACGTGACCCCGTTGCACGAATCGGAGGAGAGATTCAACGAGCTGTTCGATTCGCTGCGCGAAGGAATTTTCTTCACCACCGTCGACGGGGAATTGCTCGACGCCAATCCCGCGCTGGTCCGCATGCTCGGCTACGACAGCAAGCAGGAAATGCAGCAGCGGAATTTTCGCGAAATGTATTTCCGCCCGGAAGATCGCGATCCTCTTGTAAGCGACCTAATCGCGCGCGGATCGCTTCAAAACCGTGAAGTGGTGCTGAAGAGGAAGGACGGCAAACGGCTCGACTGCATCGCCTCCGGCTTCGTGATTCAGGACACGTTCGGACGCATCTCGCGGATTCAGGGAACCGTGGTGGACGTTTCCGAGCGCCTGGAAATGGAGCGCCGCCTGCGCGACGAGCAGGAATTCGTGCGCCAGCTCATCGCCAGCTTTCCGGACATCATCGCGGTGCTCGACCGCGCCGGCCGCTATACCTACATAAGCCCGCGCATCACTGACGTACTGGGGAAGACGCCGCAGAGCTTGCTGGGCGCAGAGCTCGGCCAAAATGTCCACCCGGAGGATCGCGAGAGTCTGACGAGTTTTTTTCAGGATTTGACGGCTGGCAGAGAGTCGTACATTCAGATTGAATTTCGCTCGCAGCACGCCGATGGGACGTGGCGGACCCTGCGCGCCACAGCCGGGCCGCTCTTCGACGCTTCCGGAAGCATCAGCGGCGTTGTGGCTTCGGCGCGCGACGTCACGCAGGCCAAGCACGTCGAACAGGAGCTGCTGCAAAAGGAAAAGCTCGCCTCAATGGGGCAGATGATGGCCGGCGCCGCTCACGAATTGAACAATCCGCTCACGGCGATTTTGGGAGTCAGCGACCTGCTCCGCGAACGTGCCGCGAGCGACGATTCGCGCCGCCACGCCGAGATTATTCTTCAGCAGGCGCGCCGGGCCGCTTCGATCGTGCAGAATCTCCTGGCGTTTTCGCGGCAGGGCGGGAAGGGAAGCGAGGGCGTGCGGATCGACGAGCTGGTCCGCCGCGCCGCGGACACGCACGGCCCCGCGATGAAGCAGAAGCACATCGAACTGTTGGTCGATATCGCACCCGGGATGCCCTCGATTCAGGGCGATCCGAAGCTTCTGTCGCAGGCGCTCTCCAACTTGCTGACGAACGCCGAGCAGGCGATTTCCGGCGCGCGCGATCATGGGCGCGTGCGGCTCGCGGCAGTTCATTCGGGAGGAAAGCTGCGGCTCACCGTGCGGGACGACGGCCCGGGAATTCCTCACGAAATTCTCACCAAGATTTTCGACCCCTTCTTCACCACCAAACGACCCGGCGGCGGCAGCGGCTTGGGCCTGGCGATTTGTCTGGCGGTTGCGAAGGAGCACGGCGGAACGATCGAAGTGGATTCGCCGCCCGGCGGCGGCGCGCAATTCGCCTTCATCATTCCTGCCGTTTCGCAGGAAGCCGCGCTCGCAAGCGCCCCGGAAAAGTCTCCCCCAGCAGCGCATGCAGCTCCAGCAATGGACCACGTCCCCTCGTCTGTCCAGTCACCGTTGACTGCGTCCGCATCCCGCGCGTCTGCGGCGCACGGGCCGCTGTCGGGGCGTTCCGTGCTGGTGGTGGACGACGAAGAGAGCATCCGCGAAATCGTGGAGCATGGCCTGCTCGCGCGCGGGATGAAAGTGGAATGTGCGGCCACGGGCGAAAGCGCGTTCGAATATCTGCAGCGCGAGAAATTCGACGTTGTTCTGTGCGATTTCAACCTGCCGGGATGGAGCGGGCAAAAGCTGCTGCAAGAAGCGCGCGTGAAATTGGGCCGCGAGGCGCCGCGATTCGTTATGATGACGGGCGAATACGTGGATTCCGCTGCCTCCAGTTCGCTCGCCGACAGCGGGGCCAGCGTGCTGCAAAAGCCGTTTCACGTTTCCGGGCTCGCCGTGCTTCTTGCGGATTTGTTGGAGGCGCCTGCGGCGCGTCTTTCCTGACCTGCCGGGAGACGCTATTTCTCCGAATTCGCCGGCGCAGCATCCAGACCGAAATCCCAAACGTACAAATTCATCTCGCCGCGATTTTCCGCAGACTGGCCCTCCGCGCCGCGCAGCACTTCGAGCACGGCGTATTCCCCCGGCGGCAGGTTCTGCTCCACGGTCACGCGGTATAGCCCCTCCGCCATTTCCATGATGTGAATCGAGACCGAGTGCCGGGATGCACTTCTCTGCTGTGCGATCTCGTCGAGGTTTTCGATCAGCCGCTTGCCCTTTTCTATTTTGGCATGCACCAGATCCAGTTCGGGCTCATCGGGCTGCGTGGTCCGCAGATAAAATTCCGGCTCGCCCGCCTGGATGCGGAACGTTGCGTGGGCGCCGGGGATGAAAATGGAATGACGCTCGGGAACGATAGGGATCGGGACGAGAACTCTTTCGAGGATGTTACCCGTGCTGACGCTGCCTGCAGGCGCAATTTGCGCCATTTTCACAACACGCACACCGTCGAAGGCGAACAGGCCGAGGCCATCGGGAAGAAACACTTTCGGAGCGATCTGCACGCTGGCATCGATGTCGAGCGGCTCGGCGTTTTGCTCCATCTGTTGCTTTTGCGCTTCCTTAATCAGCGCATTTTCCTCTTGCTGCTCCTTCGCCGCTTCTTTCTTCGTGGCGTCCCAATCCACCAGGTCGGCGGGCATTTCCTCCCACGATTGGGAATCGAGGTCGTAGTAACGGATGCGGTCGCCCTCGATTTGATATTCGCGAACGAGCTGGTAAGTCCCGTTTTTCAGAAAGAGTTTTTTGCCGCGCGGCAAGGGAGCTGTGGGGCTCGTCTGGGAAGGGTTGGCAGGCGCCGATGATGCCGGCGAAGCCGGTGCGGTCGCCGTTGGAGGAGACGCAGGAGTTTGCTGCGCGCCCGCGACGGGGGGCAGCGCGAGCGCTGCCAGCAAGATCGCGAAGATCGCAGTGGCGACCGAAAACAAAACGGCCCTCCGATTTCCGGAGGGCCGCTCGACGATGCCTGGCTGTGAGGGAATAAACTCTAGTGTTGGCAGCGCGGTTGAAGGGCCGCCACGATCATGAGGTCCGAATTCGTGAACAGCCACTTTTCGGCGCCCGCTCCCGCGGCTTCGGCCGCTTTCGCGAGCTTCCCCAAATGCTTGTTGCGCGCCAATCCGAGCAGGTGGTCGCGGCAAATCCCCGTGAGGGATATAACCTCGTCGTCGGTGAAGAACCTCTGGCTCGACCGGATCCGCATCATCGGAGCCTCCCGCACTTACTGCAATTTCATCCAGCCTATTTGACGCTACTGCTGCGTGCAATAGTGCTTCCGTTCCACCAAAGCCAAACCAACAGTCCAGAGCGCTTGGTAACGGGCCTGTTTCCAGCGAGTTACAGATGATTCTCGCCGCAAAGCCCCGCTGTCTGGCCCCTGCCGCATGCCTCCTGTATGGAACAATAGTGTCCTTGTGGAATGTTTCTACAGTTTCACGGACAAGTTTCTCGCATCGGAATTTTGAACAAAGAGTCATGAGGCGGCTCCTTGCGCGGAGCCTCCGCCCGCCTTTTCGAATGTGTTGGCAATTTGCAGAATCCTACTCTCCTCGAAATGCCGGCCGAAGATCTGCATGCCCACGGGCAGTCCGCCCGAAGTGAATCCGCAAGGAACCGATATTCCCGGCACGCCGGCCAGCGATCCGGTGACGGTGTAAATGTCAGCGAGGTACATTTGCAGCGGGTCGGACGTCTTTTCGCCCAGGCGGAACGCAGCTGTGGGCGAGGTCGGCGTGAGGATGGCGTCGACCTTTTGAAACGCATCTCTAAAATCCCGCGCGATCAGCGAGCGGACCTTTTGTGCGCGTAGATAATAGGCATCGTAATAGCCGGCGGAAAGTGCGTAGGTGCCGAGCATGATGCGCCGCTTCACTTCGGCGCCGAATCCCTGTTCGCGCGTCTTGCGGTACATTTCCATCAGCGACGCGCCGGGAACGCGGAGCCCGTAGCGCACGCCGTCGTAGCGCGCCAGATTCGAGCTGGCCTCGGCCGTGGCCACAATGTAATAGACCGCGATCGCGTAATCGGTGTGCGGCATTTTCAGCGGCACGCGCCGGCAGCCGAGCTTTTCAAGCAGCGCGATTCCGCCTTCGACGCGCGCTTTTACGCCCGCATCCAGCCCCTCGCCGAAGTAGTCCTCTGGCACGCCGATGCGCACGCCGCTCAGAGGCTTGGCGGCCTCCGCCCGATAATCCGGCACATCTACCTGAGCGGAAGTCGAGTCGTTTGGGTCGGCTCCCGCGATTACGGAGAGCACCGTCGCTGCATCCAGGGCGTTTGTGGCGAATGGCCCGATTCTGTCGAGTGAAGATGCAAAGGCAATCAGCCCATAGCGCGATACGCGCCCGTATGTTGGCATCAGGGCAGGGATGCCGCAGAAGGCTCCCGGCTGCCGAATCGAGCCGCCTGTGTCAGTCCCGAGCGAGAATACAGCCAAATCAGCGGCAACGGCGGCCGCAGAACCTCCGCTCGACCCTCCGGGAACACGATCAGGAGCGATGGGATTCCGTACGGGACCGTATGCAGAGTTCTCGTTCGAGCTGCCCATGGCAAATTCGTCGCAGTTGGTTTTCCCCAAAATGACGGCACCTGCCTGCTCCAGCCGCTCCACCGCGGTTGCGTCGTAAGGAGGAAGATAGCCCTTCAAGATCTTCGACCCGCAAGTAGTTGGGATGCCGCTAGTGCTGATTACGTCTTTGACAGCGACGGAAACGCCGCCGAGTGGAGGCAAATTCTCGCCGCGGGCGATGAGCGAGTCGATGCGCTCGGCTTGGGCGTAGGCGCGCTCGGGCGACACCGCGAGGAAGACGTTGAGTTCCGGGTTGCGCGCCTCGATTCGCTTATAAAAATCGGCCGTGAGCTCGCGCGCCGAGACCTTCTTTGCAAGCAGCGCTTCGCGGACGCTCGCGATGGTCCAGGAATGGGCGGGCGCGGTCATTTCTCAATCACCTTGGGTACGCGGAAAAATGGGCTGGCGGCGTCGGGCGCAGTCTTCAAGATTTCTTCCGCCGTGTGACAGTCGCGCAACGTGTCGTCGCGGAGCGGAGCACGGAAGGGCGTTTGCCCAAGAACCTCGTGGTCTTGGCCGACAACGGCAAGAGTGTACAAAACCTGAGCCATCGGCTTGACCTCGGTGACATCGATCTCCTGCAGCTTGCCGACATAGTTCAAGATTTCGTCGAGTTGGCTGCGGTAGGTCTCGATTTCTTCGGGTGCCAGCTCGAGATGGGCCAGCTCGGCGACGCGCTGCACATCTTCACGTGAAATTTTCATCGGGTGCCTCGCCGCAGGCGGCATCCACACAGAAACAAGCCATATCGGTTCATCATGCTTTCCATCTTAGGAAGTGCGGCGCGCGAGTGCAAGCCCGGTCGTGCGGCGAACGCGGAGGAGAAATGTTGCGACGCGATGAAATTCCACAGCCGCGCGTGCGCTCGCCGAAACGAGATGTTGACCTGCACCCGCGACTCGGGTTACATTTCCTTCAATGTTGGCCCTTTGATGACAAAAATGAATAAAACTGCGAAAGAAAAGGCGCTGGGAAAGAAAACCTCGCCCGCTTCCAAGCCGAAGCTGAGAAGCGGCAAGTCACTCAGCGGCGTGCGGCCCGTGCTGAACAGTCCCAGTTTGACGCCGATCAACCTGCCTGAGTGAGATTGCGAAGTTGCCGCCACTTGCCGGGGATGGGTGTAGGTCCCGCCATTCAATACTCCCTTCTAGCTGGACGTATATCTCCACCTTTCTGTGCCCGAAATAAGACCGGAAACTAAGAAAAGCTCCCGCGGGCGTTTCGCAATTGGGACACGTTCGCAAAAGTGGGCGGTTGTTCGCGCATCGCTCAATGGATCGCAAGGGAAAAATTGCAAGCCGGGAAAGGCGTTTTTTCAGGCGCATCGTCTAAGCGGGCAGAGAAAGCAGCCTCACTGGACCGGCGGCGCCGGAGGATAGATAAATCTTCGCTAAGGAGCATTCCCGGAGAGCGCCAGGCACAGAGAGAGGCGAGAGGAGAAATTTCATGAAGAGGTTCATGCTCACGGTGGTGTTTGCGGGCCTCGTTGTGGCGGCAGGACCTGTGTGCGCCGGTGCGGCGGAGGCGACTCCGAAGGCGCCGGAGCCACCGCGCCTGGCGGTGACGGTCGCTGACGAGACCGTGACGACCGGCTACGATTTGAAGCCGCAGGCAATCGAAGACTTGCAGGAATTGAAAAAGAAATTTGCGGACCTTGCCGCAGCTATTCCGCAGGATAAATACACTTGGCGACCAGGCCCGGGCGTTCGCTCCGTGAGCGAGACGCTGCTGCACGTGACGCAGGCGAATTATTTCATTTTGTCGCTGATGGGTGTCACGCGGCCCGCCGGCACGGACGCCAAAGACTTTGAAAAGTCCACCACCGACAAAACGAAGATTATCGGCGAGCTGAACAAGTCGTTCGCATTTGCCGAAGCAGAAGTAGGGAAAATGACGAACGCCGATTTCGCGAAACCTCTGCCCAAGCTGGGGCCGAAAGCGAACGACGGGGACGTCGTCTACCTGCTTGTGACGCACTGTCACGAGCACCTCGGCCAGATGATCGCCTACGCGCGGATCAACGGCGTGGTGCCGCCCTGGACCGCTGCCGCACAAGCGAAGCGGGGCAAGTCGCCACAAGACTAGCTTTTCGAGGATTCAGATCGGAATGCGCGGGGTTCTCTGATGAGCGAAGAACCCCGCGTCGCGTTTCAAATCGGTTTGCGTCGGCGGACGAACGGCGTGTGCGCGTTGTCTTCCGCGGGCGAAATCGCCGCACGAGCGGCGGATGAATCGTCGACGAGCTTCACTTCGCGCACCAGGACAGCTCCCCACCCCTGATTGATGCGCGCGCAGAACTCCTGCGTCATGCCTTCCAATTGTTTTCTCCAGGCGTTTCCATCGGTGGCGATTTCCAAGTGCTGTTTTTCGCAGCGCAGCGGGCGCGTGTGAGCGGCCAGCGCCGCTCCGGCGATTTCGCTCCAGGCAGCCGTGAGCCATGCGAGGGCCGCCGAGGGATCGTCGAGGCGGCGCACGGCGCGACCGAGGAATTCACCGGCACGTTGCATACGAGCCCAAATTGTACCACGCAGGGAAACTCCCGTTGACGGGCGCGTGGGTCAGTCCTCCCGGGTCGCCACCAATGATGTTGGTCTCATCGAGTTATCATTTTTTCTGAATCGCCGCAGCTTTCAAGAAGACGCAGCGGCCGGAGCTCCGGCAAGGCCCAGCTCGTTGGCCGAGGCGCGCATGGCGGCGATGCAAAATGCGATGTGGTCTTCGAGCGGCACGCCAAGCTCTTCGGCACCTTTGTAGACATCCTCGCGGCTCACGCCGCGCGCGAACGCCTTGTCTTTCAGCTTCCTCTTCACTGATGCGGCTTCTACCTCGTGAATGCTCTTGCTCGGTTTAATGAGCGCGCAGGCGGTGAGAAAGCCGGCAAGCTCGTCGCATGCGAAAAGGGTGCGGGCGAGCGGCGATATGCGCGCGACGCCGCAATAATCGGCGTGGCCGAGAATCGCATGGATCAGTTCCTCCGGATAACCGAGCTGGCGGAGGATTTTCGAGCCCTCGAAGGGATGTTCGGCGTCGGCGCGGTGATCCGCGTTGGGCCAGCGCTCGTAATCGAAGTCGTGAAGCAGCGCCGTGACGCCCCAAAGCTCTTCGTCGGCGCCGGATTTGCGGGCGTAGGCGCGAACGCAGGCTTCGACGGCAAGCGCGTGTTTGCGCAAGCCTTCGCTTTGCGTGTATTCGCAGAGAAGTTTCCAAGCATCGTTGCGATCGATCATGAGACAAATCTAATGGAAGCCGGGAAAGTAGGCAAGGAAGCAGACGGAAGGAGAAAAGCGGCAATGGATGGAGTTGCGCAAAGTGAGACGCGCGAGAAAGTTGTGGAAAAGCTGCGGAAAGCGCCCGGCAACGGCCCGGCGATTGCTTGATGTTGCTTTCATGACCCAAACCGGAAATGACGAGCATTTTCCCGGCGAAAAGGACTCATTGAAGCGCGAAAGAGTGACGATGAAGAGAAAAGAAGCGAAACGATAAACAGCCGCGAAGTGGCAAAGACCGCGGCCGCGCCGAAAAAAATTTGCGACGCGAAGCGTCAGATGGAACATGAGGCGGTGAAAAGGCGAAATTGTTTGCGCACATCCAATTTGTTCTGAAAGGATTCCGAGATGGTTGTAAAATGGCGCTGTGAGAAGACGTATAAAAAAGTCTTGACAAGAAATGGCACCATGGAGAGAATGCACGCGCGCCAGTTCCTGCCTTCCCTAGAACGTGACGTTCCTCCCCTTCGCAGCGCCGGGAATAGTC
>Ga0335073_10016261_pt1 | contig 10393 bp, 11 predicted proteins | sample Lox_Sample_22_FD_207093 | JGI IMG/M metagenome (GOLD analysis project Ga0335073, IMG submission 207093) | Soil microbial communities from Loxahatchee National Wildlife Refuge, Florida, United States - Lox_Sample_2.2 | ecosystem: Environmental > Terrestrial > Soil > Wetlands | place: USA... | reverse complement strand
AGCGGCCCTTCGAGGTCACGCACGCCTCCATGCGCTCGCTCGAGCTGCGCCGCGACCAGCCGGTGCATCAGCTCGCGGCGAATCTGCGGCGCGCCTTCTCCGGGGTCGTGACCGGCAACGTCAAGGATTTCGGCATCCAGGCGATCGAGCGCTTCGGCCCCTACGAGCTGGCCGGCGATGCGGCGATCATGCGGCTGCTGGATGAGCTGCTCGCCGCGTTCGTGGCACAGAAGCGCATGCGGCTCCCCGGCAGCGCCTACCGGCCGGTTTACCGGCTGGTGGCCTGAACCGCTGCGCCGCAGGTGCGGCGCGCGCGCCGCGAGCGGCAGCCGTTACATAACGCTCTGCGTGGCGCACGTTTTTTTCGCAGCGTACGAGAGCTGTGTCATGGCAGTAAGCGTCACGCCGCGTACTTCCATGTGCCTGTGAACCAGTTCCTGCGCCCGCGGGGCGAAGGCCGTACGCTCGCCATAAGAGTATTCAGGAGCTTTGCATGAGCTCATCGAACAGGAGCAGGGACGACGCCGCGGTGCATGAGCCGGCCGCGCAGGGCAGTAGTCCCACTGCGGGCGCCGACGCCTACGCGACGTGGCTCGACCGCATGCAGCGGGCGCGCGCGCGCCAGGCGGCGATCACGCGCAATCTCTATACCTGGTCGAACTACAAGAGCTGGGCGGATCAGGTGCGCGACTCCTGGCAGGGCGGAGATGGTTTCAAGACCCCCGCCACCGCGCCGAAGACCTCGAAGAAGTAAGCCCCGCCTGCGCCGCGCGCCGCGCGGTCCCCCTCGACGCCCCGGATGCGCTCCTCAGAGCGCTGCTACGGTTTCCGCTGCCACAGCCTCGGCACCCGGCTCCGCCTGCGCGGCTCCCTGCGGCTGCGCCGGTGCGGGCTCGCCCGGCGGCGCGGCGGCGGCCTCCTCAGGGCCCTGCGGCGGGGTGCCGCGCGGGTTCAGGGTGTCATCGGGCGTGCCGGTGAGCCAGCTGACCAGCGGCCCCCATTGCTCGACGTCGCTCCTGGCGAGGTAGCTCTTCATCTCGTGCACGCCCGTGCCCTGCTCAGCGGCGCGCACATAGTTCTGCGAGTCGCGGATGATGGCGACGACCGGGATCCTGAGCGTATGCAGGAAACGGATCAGTGCCTGATACATCAGGGTATTGCGCCGCACCCGGTTGGCGATGACACCGATGCGGTTCGCGTCGCGCGCGATCTTGGCGACCAGCAGCAGGTCGCCGATGCAGCGCGAGCAGGTATGGATGTCGATGTCCGAAGGCAGCACCGGCACCAGGATCTTGTCCGCGTCGCGCGTCAGCTCGGGGAGCTGCCGCGGCTCGACCGCGGCCGGGGTGTCGACGATCACATGGGTGGCATCGTCCGGAATGCGCAGCTGGAACGAACGAGTCGTGCGGCTGTCCTTCTCGAACGCAGCGATGACGTGAATCGGTGGCTGGGGGGGCTGTCGCTTCTTCGCCCAGCGAAGGGAGGAGCCCTGCGGATCGAAGTCCATGAGGACCGGCCGGTGGCCGCGGCTGGCGAAGTAGCTTGCCAGGTTGGTCGCAATGGTCGTCTTGCCGGACCCGCCCTTAGGGTTCAGGACGACGATGCGCTGCATGGTGATGTGGTTCTGTCATGTCCGCATGACACGGGTCTCAGCCAAGCCTACGCACGCCCCCCCATGCCTGCAAGCCGATGCGCGATTGTGAGCGCGCGCACGGTGAACGCCGCGGCGGCCCCGTAGAGTCGGCCCCAATGGAAATCTTCCTGCACCTCTGGGACGAGCTCGACGATCTCACCAGCCTCTGTCGCCACGCGGCGACCTCCACGGCCCACGAGCTGCTCGATGGTGCGACGCCGCGGCTGGCGGGCCTCTCGGCTCTCGGCCTGTGGGTGCTCGAGGGCTACCGGCAGCTGGTGCGCTTCGGCGCCTGATTGCCGCTGCGCGCCTCAGGGCGCTTGAAAATTTCCCGCCGACTCCCAAGATCGCCGTCCTGAACGAGCCGCATTGCGGCGGCGGACGGCGAGCATGCAAGCGACAGACACCCCAGAGTCGGGCACGACCCGGCAGACCCACGGCTTCCAGGCGGAGGTTCGTGAGCTCCTGAAGCTCATGATCCATTCGCTCTACAGCCACCGCGAGATCTTCCTGCGCGAGCTCATCTCCAACGCCTCGGACGCCTGCGACCGGCTGCGTTTCCTCGCCATCGCCGACCCGGCGCTCACCGCCCCGGATCCCGAGCTCGGCATCACCATCGAAGCCGATGCCAAGGCGGGCACGGTGACCATCACCGACAACGGCATCGGCATGACGCGCGAGGAGGCGATCGCCAACCTCGGCACCATCGCGCGCTCGGGCACGGCCGAGTTCTTCCGCTCCCTCCCCAAGGATGACCAGCAGGCCTCGCAGCTCATCGGGCAGTTCGGCGTGGGCTTCTATTCCGCCTTCATCGTGGCCGATCGGGTCGAGGTGCAGTCGCGCAAGGCCGGCGCTCCCGCGCAGAGCGGCGTGCGCTGGGAGTCGCGTGCCGAAGGGGACTTCAGCGTCGAGACCATCACCCGGGCCGAGCGCGGCACGGCGGTCACGCTGCACCTCAAGGAGGACGCCCGCGAGTTCGCCGATGCCTTCCGCCTGCGCAGCCTCATCCGCCGCTACTCCGATCACATCGGCTTCCCGGTGCGCATGCGCAAGGAGGGCGAGGCCTCGCTCGAGTACGAGGTCGTCAACCAGGCGAAGGCGCTCTGGACGCTGCCGCGCACCCAGATCACGGACGAGGAATACCGCCAGTTCTACCAGTACCTGGCGCACGACTTCACCGACCCGCTCGCCTGGAGCCACAACAGGGTCGAGGGCAAGCGCGAGTACACGAGCCTGCTCTACATCCCCGGCAAGGCGCCGTTCGATCTCTACCAGCGCGAAGCGGTGCGGGGCCTGAAGCTCTACGTGCGGCGCGTCTTCATCATGGACGACGCCGAGCAGTTCCTGCCCCTCTACCTGCGCTTCGTGAAGGGCGTGGTCGACTCGAGCGACCTGCCGCTGAACGTCTCGCGCGAGCTCCTGCAGCAGGAGCCGGAGGTCGAGGCGATCCGCTCGGGGTTGACCCGGCGCGTGCTCGACCTGCTGGCGCGGCTCGCCAAGGACGAGCCGGAGAAGTACGCCACCTTCTGGAAGGAATTCGGCGCGGTGTTGAAGGAGGGCATTGCCCAGGACCAGGCCAATGAAGCCGCGCTCCTGCCCCTGCTGCGCTTTGCCAGCACGGCGCTGCCCGAGAACACCCCCTCGGTCAGCCTCGCCGACTACCTCGGCCGCATGCACAGCGGACAGGAGCGCATCTATTACGTGATCGCCGAGACGCTCGACGCGGCGCGTGCGCACCCGGCCATCGAGGCCCTCAAGGCCCGCGGGATCGAGGTGCTGCTGCTCGCCGAGCGCATCGACGAGTGGGTGATGGGGCAGCTCGAGACCTTCGAGGGCAAGCGCTTCAAGGACGCCGCGCGCGGCGACCTCGAGCTCGGGGGACTTGCGAGCGAGGCCGACAAGGCGCGTCACGACGCCGAGCTCAAGGAGAGCAAGGGGCTGCTGAAGCGCATCAAGGACGCACTCGGCGACCGCGTCACCGAGGTGCGCATCAGTGACCGCCTGCGCGAATCGCCGGCCTGCCTGGTGCTCGGCGAGCACGATATCGGCGATCGGCTGCGGCGCATCCTCGCCGCCGCAGGGCAGAAGGCCCCCGACGCCCGCCCGCTGCTCGAGGTCAACGTCACGCATCCGCTGGTGAAGTACCTGGACGGCATCCACGAGGCGGCGCAGTTCGGTGAGCTCGCGCAGCTGCTCTACGAGCAGGCGCAGCTCGCCGAGGGCGCCGTGCTCGCCAACCCACCGGACTTCGTGCTGCGTCTCAATCGCCTGCTGGTGCGCCTCGCCGGCCCGCAGCAGGACGGCGCGGCGGGGCCGCCCGCCGGGCACGCTTAGAATGCGGGCATGGTGCTGAAACCGCCGCGCGCCGAGCGGCTCGCGATCGCAGGTCCGGCAGGTCCGCTGCAGGCGCTCATCGAGACACCCCAGAGCGAGCACGGCGAACCGCTCACGGTGCCGGCGTTTGCCGTGGTGTGCCACCCGCATCCGCTCTTCGGCGGCACCCTGGACAACAAGGTCGTGTACACCGTGGCGCGCGCCTTCGAGCAGCTCGGGGCCCCCGCCATCCGTTTCAACTTCCGCGGCGTCGGCGCGAGCGCCGGCTCCTATGACGAAGGCCGCGGCGAGAGCGACGATGCGCTCGCCGTCATCGCCTTCGGCCGCCGGCGCTGGCCGGGCGTGCCGCTGTGGCTGGCGGGCTTCTCGTTCGGCGGCGCGGTGGCGGCCCGGATCGCCGGGGCAGCGCGGCCGCAGCGGCTGGTGCTGGTGGCTCCGGGGGTGACGCGCCTCGAGCGTGCCGATTTCGATGCGGCGCGCGCCGCGCAGCCCGAGTGCCCCTGGCTCATCGTGCAGGGGGATGCGGACGATGTGGTGCCCGCCGACGCGGTGCTCGCCTGGGCGGGCTCGCGCGAGCCGCCGCCCGGCGTGCCGCGCCCGGTCGCGAGCCTGCTGCCCGGCGCCGGCCATTTCTTCCACGGCCGCATCAACGAGCTGCGCGATGCCGTGCTCGCCTTCATGCGCTGAGCCCGCCATCCTGAAAAACAAAGCCCGGACGGAGCGTGCGCTGCCGTCCGGGCCATGAATCCCGCGCGTTACGCGGGAAGGTCGCAGCTTACGAGTTCACCATCGCCTTGAGGCTCTTGAGGGGCATCACGCGCACCTTCTTGCTCGCGGGCTTGGCCTTGAACATCATCTTCTCGCCGGTGAAGGGGTTGACGCCTTCACGGGCCTTGGTGGCCGGCTTCTTCACGACCTTCATCTTCAGGAGCCCCGGCATGGTGAACAGGCCACCGCCGCGCAGGCTCTTCTTGATCACGCCGCCGAGCGAATCGAAGACGCTTCCGACCTGCTTGCGGGACAGCCCAGTCTCCTTGGAGATGTGTGTCAGGACTTCCGACTTCGTCGGTGCGCCACCCTTTTTCGCCATTTGCGGTACTCCTCGAGAAATTTTTGGTTGGTTACGCGCGCCGTTGCTCGCCGCGCGAAGAGAATCGGCGCGGAAAATAGCACATGCGCACGCTTTGGCAAGCGCTTTTTTTTCCTGGGCCGTTGCGCAAATGCCTTTTTTCTTAGGGTTTGCGGTTAGCTGCAGCGCACCGGCGCGGTGCACGAGCCGGGCAGCGGCACGCTGCGGGCCCGCGCCGATGCTGCGACTTACGGTGCGAAGTGCACGCTAAGCGCGTGTTCCGTCTACGCGGATTGCGCTCTCAGCGGATGAGAATGAGCAGTGCCTGGATCGCGATCGTCGCCCACAACGGCGAGAAGTCGAGGCCCGCGATCGGCGGAATGATGCGCCGGAACGGCCGCAGCACCGGCTCACACAGCGAGCTGAGCACCGCTTGCAGCGGCGAGTAGCCGCCCGGGGCGATGAAGCTCAGCAACCAGTAGATGAGGATCGCATAGCAGTAGGTCCACAGCAGCGTGTGCGCGATCTCGAGCGCGACCGCATCGAGCCAGGTCATGGGATCGGGCCAGGAACCGCCGTGCAGCGCCGCGACGATCGCCACCTCGACGGCCGCGACCAGCAACACCGCGACCACCGAGGCGGTGTCCACCTTGCCGATCGGCGGCAGCACGCGCCGCAGCGGCACGATCAGGGGATTGGTGAGCTGCACGATCGCCTGGCAGAGCGGGTTGCGGAAGTCGGCGCGCGTCAGCTGCAGCAGCAGCCGCGCCAGCACCACGAACAGCGCCAGCGACAGCAGCGTCTCGACGATGTAGATGATGGCGCTCAAGGTGCGCTCGTCCCAACGTGGCCGTCCGGGCTGCCGAGCTCGCGGCTGCGACGCGCGGCCGCGCCGAGCGCGCGCTCGACCGTGCCCTCGAAGTCGGCGTCGGCGAACGCGGCGAGCGCCGCGGCGGTGGTGCCGCCCCTGGAGGTGACCTCCTCGCGCAGCCGCACCAGGTCGGCATCGCCCGCGCCCGCCATGAGGCCCGCGCCGTGCAGCGTCGCGGCGGCGAGGCGGCGCGCGACCGGCGCGGCCAGGCCGAGGCGCGTGGCGGCCTGCGCCATGAGCTCCGCGAGCAGGAAGAAGTAGGCCGGCCCGCTGCCCGAGAGCGCGGTGACGACGTCGAGCTGCTCCTCGGCGGGCACCCACACGACTTCGCCGAGCGAGCGGGCGAGCCGCTCGGCGGCGGCGCGCTGCTCCGCCGCGACGCTGTCGGGGGCGTAGAGCGCGGTGGCGCCCGCGCCGACCAGCGCCGGGCGGTTCGGCATGGCACGCACCACCGGCACTCCGGCACCGCACCAGCTCTGAAGCGCTGCGAGGCGCACGCCCGCGGCCACCGAGACGACGAGCGGCCGCCCGGCGCGCAGCAGCGGGGAGAGCGCGGTGAGCACTTCCCGTGCCTGGTAGGGCTTCACCGCCAGCACCACCAGCGCCGCCCCCGCGACGGCGCGCGCGTTGTCGGCGGTCGCGCTGACGCCGAGCTCGCGCGCGAGCGCGAGCCGGGCGGCCTCCGAGGCTTCACCGACGCTGATACGCTCCGGGCGGGTACCGGAGCGCAGCAGGCCGCCGATGAGGGCGCGACCCATGTTGCCGCCGCCCAGGACGGTGATTTGCCGATCGGACATAGAGGGGCCGATTGTAGCCGCTCGCGGGCGTGGGGAGCTCACGGCGGCCGCGGGCCAAACAGTGCCGTGCCGACGCGCACGATGGTGGCGCCCTCCTCGATGGCCGCCTCGAAGTCGTTGCTCATTCCCATCGAGAGCGTGTCGAGGCCGACTCCCTGAGCATTGAGGGAGGCGTACAGCGTCCTGAGCTCGCGGAACCAGGCACGCTGACGGGCGACCTCGGCCTCCTCCGGGGGAATGCACATGAGCCCGCGCAGCGTGAGATGCGGCAGGCGGGCCACGGCGCGGGCCAGCTGCGGGAGCTCGGCGTGCGCGACCCCGCCCTTGCTGGCCTCGCCGCCGATGTTGACCTGCAGGCATACGTTGAGCGGTGCGGCGTAGTGGGGCCGCTGCTCGGCGAGCCGCTCGGCGACCTTGAGGCGGTCCACCGCGTGCACCCAGGCGAACGCCTCGGCGATGGGGCGCGTCTTATTGGCCTGAACGCGCCCGACGAAGTGCCAGGTGAGCGCGCGATCCCGCAGCGCATCAAGCTTGGGGAGCGCCTCCTGCAGGTAACTCTCGCCGAATGCCTGGAGGCCGCAGTCCGCGGCCGCCCGGACCACCCCGGCCGGCTGGCCCTTGCTGATGCCCAGGAGTGTGACCGACTGCGCACTCCGCCCGGCCCGGGCGGCGGCCTGCGCCAGGCGCTCCTGCACCCGGGCGATGCGCTCGGGTAAATTCTGCGGACCCCGTAACATATTGGACGTGTAACCCCTCCGTTATACTGCCGGCGCTTTAGGCGCGCCCGTTTCAAGTCGCTTGGCCGCGCCTTCGGCGCGCCTCCCAGGGAGCATCAATGGCCGTCGATATCGCGCAACTCCTGGCATTTGCCGTCAAGAACAACGCCTCGGACCTGCACCTGTCCTCGGGAGTGCCGCCGATGATCCGTGTCGACGGCGACATGAAGCGCATCAACATGCCGCCGCTGTCGCACAAGGAAGTGCACTCCATGGTGTACGACATCATGAACGACAAGCAGCGCAAGGCGTATGAGGAGTTCTTCGAGACCGACTTCTCCTTCGAGATTCCCAAGCTGGCGCGCTTCCGCGTCAACGCCTTCAATCAGAACCGCGGCGCGGGCGCGGTGTTCCGCAACATTCCCTCGGTGATTCTCTCGCTCGATGACCTGAACTCACCGAAGATCTTCCGCGACCTGTGCATGCTGCCGCGCGGGCTGGTGCTGGTCACCGGCCCCACCGGCTCGGGCAAGTCGACCACGCTCGCCGGCATGGTGAACCACTGCAACGACAACCGTCCCGATCACATCATCACCATCGAGGACCCGATCGAGTTCGTGCACGAGTCCAAGCGCTGCCTGGTGAACCAGCGCGAGGTGCACCGCGACACGCTCGGCTTCAGCGAAGCGCTGCGCTCGGCGCTGCGCGAGGACCCCGACGTCATCCTGGTCGGTGAGATGCGTGATCTCGAGACCATCCGCCTGGCGCTGACCGCCGCCGAGACCGGCCACCTGGTGTTCGGCACGCTGCACACCAGCTCCGCCGCCAAGACCATCGACCGCATCGTCGACGTGTTTCCCGGCGAGGAGAAGGACATGGTGCGCTCGATGCTTTCGGAGTCGCTGCGGGCGGTGATCTCGCAGACCCTCATGAAGAAGATCGGCGGCGGCCGCGTCGCCGCGCACGAGATCATGATCGGCACTCCCGCGATCCGTAACCTGATCCGCGAGGGCAAGATCGCCCAGATGTACTCCGCCATCCAGACCGGCGGCTCACAGGGCATGCAGACGCTCGACCAGTGCCTCACCGAGCTCGTCGCCAAGGGGACCGTCAGCAAGGAAGAGGCCCGCTACAAGGCGCAGAACAAGGATGCGCTGTAGAGCGCGCCGGGCACAGGAGAGCTGAGCTATGGATCGCGATCAGGCCATCAAGCTGATGCAGGATCTGCTGCGGCGGGTTACCGAGCGCAAGGCCTCGGACCTGTTCATCACCGCGGGGTTCCCCCCGGCCATCAAGATCGACGGCGAGATCCGCCCCCAGTCCGAGCGCGCGCTCACCGCCGAGCAGTCGGCGACGCTGGTGCGCGCCATCATGAACGACCGCCAGACCAAGGAATTCGACGCCACCAAGGAGTGCAACTTCGCGATCGCGCCGCCCGGCATCGGCCGCTTCCGCGTCAGCGCCTTCGTGCAGCAGGCCGCCACCGGCTGTGTCATCCGCCTGATCAACGCCAAGATCCCGACCTTCGAGGAGCTCGACCTGCCGCCGATCCTCAAAGAGGTCGTGCTGTCGAAGCGCGGACTCGTCATCATCGTCGGCGGCACCGGCTCGGGTAAGTCGACCACGCTCGCCGCCATGGTGGGCTACCGCAACGAGAAGACCCGCGGCCACATCGTCACCATCGAGGACCCGGTCGAGTACGTCCATACGCACAAGGGCTGCGTGATCACGCACCGCGAGGTCGGCGTCGACACCGAGTCCTGGCACAACGCGCTCAAGAACACGCTGCGCCAGGCGCCGGATGTGATCCTGATCGGCGAGATCCGCGACCGCGAGACCATGGAGTACGGCATCCAGTTCTCCGAGACCGGTCATCTGGTGCTGGCGACGCTGCACGCCAACAGCGCCAACCAGGCGCTCGACCGCGTCATCAATTTCTTCCCCGACGAGCGGCGCGATCAGCTGCTCATGGACCTGTCGCTCAACATACGGGCGCTGGTGTCGCAGCGCCTGGTCCCGCGCGAGGCCGGCACCGGCCGCATCGCGGCGATGGAGATCATGCTCAACTCGCCCCTCATCCAGGACCTGATCTTCAAGGGCGATGTCGCCAAGATCAAGGACGTCATGTCGCGCTCGACGCGTCTCGGCATGAAGACCTTCGACCAGGCGCTGTTCGAGATGTACGAGACCGGTTTCATCTCCTACGAGGATGCGCTGCGCAATGCCGACTCGAAGAACGAGCTGCGCCTGCGCATCAAGCTGGAAGGCAAGCGTGAGATGAAGAGCACGGACGACGGCGGCGCGCTGCAGGTCGTCGAGGAAGACCACGGGCGCAGTATCTGATGCCACCCAAGGAGGCGAAAGCACAGTCCCTGGAGCCCACCGGGACGCACGCGGCGCTCACCGGCGCCGAAGTGGTCGCGAGCGTCACGGCGGCCGCTTCCGCCGGCCACCCGACTCTCAACACCAAGCCGCTCTTCAAGCTGATGGTGGAGAAGAAGGCCTCGGACCTGTTCTTCACCTCCAACGCGCCGATCAAGATCAAGATCGAAGGCCAGATCCTGCCGGTCAACCGTCAGGTGCTCACCCCGGAGACCGTGCGCCAGACGGCCTACGCGCTCATGTCGAGCGATCAGCGCGAGCACTTCACCCGCGAGTTCGAGCTCGATTTCGCGGTCTCCGAGCCCGGGCTCGGGCGCTTCCGCGTCAACGTGTTCCTGCAGCGCGGCTTCCCGGCGATGGTGATGCGCTACATCACCGCCGACATGCCGCGCCTCGATGCGCTCGGGCTCCCCGAGGTGTGCGCCGACCTGGTGCTGCTCAAGCGCGGCCTGATCCTCATGGTCGGGGCCACCGGCTCCGGCAAGTCGACCACGCTCGCGGCGATGATCAACCACCGCAACGAGAGCTCCTCGGACCACATCGTCACGATCGAGGACCCGATCGAGTTCCTGCACACCAACAAGCGCTCGA
>Ga0335073_10016259_pt1 | contig 10394 bp, 10 predicted proteins | sample Lox_Sample_22_FD_207093 | JGI IMG/M metagenome (GOLD analysis project Ga0335073, IMG submission 207093) | Soil microbial communities from Loxahatchee National Wildlife Refuge, Florida, United States - Lox_Sample_2.2 | ecosystem: Environmental > Terrestrial > Soil > Wetlands | place: USA... | reverse complement strand
ACTATGGCGGAAATGAGAATATTGATGCCATGGAGCTTCTTTGCCAGAAGCGGGCTTTGGAAACCTTCCATCTCAATCCGGAAGAGTGGGGAGTGAATGTGCAACCGTTGAGTGGCAGTCCAGCAAATCTTCAAGTCTATCAAGCGATCATGAAGCCACACGACCGATTGATGGGCTTGGACTTGCCACACGGTGGACATTTGAGTCACGGCTACCAGACACCACAGAAGAAGTACGCTTGCCATCTCTCAGTCATGTTAAAGTACTGACAAGTACGATAGGATCTCCGCTGTGTCAACTTACTTCGAGACCTTTCCATACCGCGTCAACCTCGAAACCGGCATTATCGACTATGACCGTCTTGAAGAAAATGCTCTGATGTACCGGCCGAAGGTCATCGTAGCTGGTACCTCAGCATACTGCCGCAACTTTGATTATGCACGTTTCCGCAAGATCTGTGACGCTGTTGGATGCTATCTTGTGGTTGATATGGCACACATCAGCGGACTCATTGCCGCTGGCGTAATTCCAAGCCCATTCCCGTACGCAGACATTGTGACCACAACCACTCATAAATCACTCCGTGGTCCTCGTGGTGCGATGATATTCTACCGCAAGGGAGTCCGATCCACAGATCCCAAGACTGGAAAGCAGGTGCTGTATGACCTGGAAGCTCCTATCAACTTCTCCGTTTTCCCTGGCCATCAAGGCGGCCCACACAACCATACAATTGCCGCTCTTACGGTAGCTCTCAAGCAAGCTCAGACTCCAGAGTTCAAGGAATATCAACAACAAGTTCGCCGAAACATTGATGCCTTCGCTAAGGAGATCCAAGACCTTGGCTACAAGTTGGTGACCGACGGTACAGACAACCACATGGTGCTGCTCGACCTCAAGCCGCTTGCCTTGGACGGCGCGCGCCTCGAAGCCGTGCTCGAGCAGGTCAACATCGCCTGCAACAAGAACACCACTCCCGGCGACAAGTCGGCGCTGACGCCCATGGGCATTCGGATCGGCGCGCCCGCCATGTCGTCGCGTGGCATGGGCGAGGACGACTTCAAGCGCATCGCCCGCTACATCGACACGTGCATCAAGCTGTGCAAGTCTGTGCAGGCAGCGCTGCCAAAGGAGGCGAACAAGTTGAAGGACTTCAAGGCCAAGGTTGCCGGCGGTGACGTCGAGGAGATCAAGGCGCTGAAGAAGGAGATTGCGGCGTGGGCCGGCTCATTCCCGCTGCCAGTCTGAATTGATTGGGATGACGATTGGTGATGATGGCGTTTGCGCGATCTTTCGGTTGCGATGGGCGAGTTTGTATTCAACACTGTCGTGGGATGGCTAGTTAGCCTGGCTCAACTGTGTGAGATCTGCTTTTTGTTTCCTTGATCTGGTGATTAATGAGGCCGTGGCCAGCTCAACGCATCGTAGGAAATTTGTAGATAGCGAGCACGCTTCATCAGCGCGGAAAAGCTAGGCTGAAAATTTCGCTTCAGCCGACACAGACGGGCGGATTGAGAATTCATTTCGTCCTCGACTCTCTTTCTCAGTTTCAATTTCACCACCTCTACGCCTTACCTTCCCATAACTCTTTCCATAACTCTTTCCATAACTCTTTCCATCACCATCCAGGATAGCATTCTGCATGATGCCGTCCTTACGAGGATTGACTTGCTTTATTCGAAGTGAGACCGCGTTCCACCCGCTCTCCAGGAAAGACGATGAGGTTCGCGCCACATATCGGATCCCTGAGTTGCGCACATCACCTGGCCCTGAGAGGAACGAGATCTCTTCTCTCATAGCCGTGAAACCTGACTGGTTCGAAATATGCGTTGAAGTGGAGAGGTATATTGCGAGGCATCTCGTTGTGTAAGAGTCATCCATCCACTGCATCGTACGCGCTTCGTCAAAGATGCTAATCTACTCACAGAGAAGTCACCTTTGATGGGCGGAACCGTGGGACAGCGGTGAACCAAATGCCTATGAGAAGCGGCTGCCCGGCTGAAGAACTGAAGGGCATATTTCCTCCAATCGACGGAGTGCAGTACCTGAAAACCTGCAATGGTCCCGATCCACCTTGCATGTGGGCGCAACGTGCAATGAAATTTGAAGTCATCAATCGATATCCAAATGAAATTGACCCCAGTGTAGACCTCTCGGGTCTGGGCAAAATAGTTGTCCAGATCCGAAAAGCGTCAAAGGTTGAATCTATTCAGCTCAACCGCGTCCAATACCAGTCGATTATCAGTAACTACTCGTACGAACATTCTGCGCAGCACAATCGATATCTCAGCATGTATATTGCGGGCAAATCGGTTGAGGAATCTGGAATCACTGATTTTGTTCTGTTCGGTCCGGACAGGAACTCACCCACCTTGTTAGATTTGGACTATGGAAGGAAGTCAAATAAACTGACTGACACGAGATGTCCTCTCGACCAAGTCACCTATATGAGGGGTGATAACGACCCTTATGCTAAATTTACGTTTTATCACCGATTTGAAGGTAAGCAAACCTCTATTACTTCGAATGAAAAATAATGTAACCCCTCTAACTAGAAATTCTACTCTCAAACAAGCTGCAAAACATCTTGGACAGGGTTCCACTCTCTCTTCACCCTGTTCCTCAGGAACCAGCAGGTCCTGTGGTTGCCCAGCAATCTCAAGGAGTGCTTCAGACAACCCAAAGTCAAACGCCGTGCAGCAATCGGACTTCTCTCAGTCTCCTTCGATCTAACGCTCGCGATGATGCTGACACAACCTTGGCTGGCCTTGAAGTCAAAATTGCTAGGCTCGAAGAGGAGGTCAGGGTGGCAAAGAAGCGCAAGGTAGAGTGGGAACGGAGCGAAAAGAAAGAAACTCTGAAGAAGAGATATAGCGAAGTGGCAGCGGAGATGGCTAGACTTGAGTCAGAGCTGCGAAAGCTTGATGCCAGTGAAGGTGGAGAGGATCAGATGAAAGATGATTTCGAGGCCCAGAGTATCATGACGCCACATCCTCGGAAAGCTTAGAAACGAGGACGATTGCTGATTAGCTGATGGTCAGATATCTATATAGATCAAGACAAGTTCCCAAAGATTGGCCTTCGTAAACTTTGAACTTCCTTTCAAACGCTATTTAGGAGTGACAGCAACCAGAAGCATGGAAGCATCTCGAGGTGGCGTTCGTTGACTGAGGCTGTGCAACAACGAAGGTCTGTCTGGCTTAAAAGGCCGTTGTCACCAATATCCTCGTCGTTCTGCGGCACTCTACTTTTTTCCTTGACATGATAAAGACATAGCATGAACTTCACATGAACTCTCTAAAGACCTTCGCTTCTCAGTCTGATACACCAAGAGCCGGTTGCGTCCGGCTTCTACGAGCGCGGGGAGAGTAAATTGGGACTTTACTGATTGGGACATGGAGATCTTCAGGAACATCTTCAAGAAGATATGGGAAGCCATCACGACTATGGTTTTATTGCTGATTGGTAAGATTTCGAGATTTACCTTAAAAAAAAAATTTGCAACTAATTATGCTATTTCGAAGTGCAATCCATCGGGTTGGTTGTCGTGGGATGCGTGTTCTACCCGCTGTACTTCGCGCTGTATTTTATCGCCATTGCTCAGTTTACAATGATTCAGACCGACAACGAGCAGAACCTCAGCAGCGTCAGCGGCTTCTACGGTCCTGGAGCCACCTTAGGCTGGCTGTTGATTGCTATCAACACTATATATACCAGCGCCAATCGCGAATCCGAAACAAAGAGATCCAAGATTGACTTAGCGAGCAGTATCGCAACCGGGTCGTATCCTCTCGTTGCCGCTTTCGATGCTTTCATTCGGTATAAAGGTCATACCCACGACGCACAGTACTATGCTGCTGTAGCAATCACTCATTGGGGTCTCAACATAACTACAGTACTGTCTAGCCTTCAGGATGAGAGCAGACTGATATGGTGGCCACTTTGGTCGATTTGCTTGATGGCCGTTATTCTTGACACTATTCCATCAACGATACAAATGTACTACAGTATTTGCAAATTGATCTGGCTTATCGCTTTTGGAGTTTTTAACTCTCTATGGCTGGCAGGCGCTGACATCATGAAGGCTAGCGTTGTCGTCCTCTACCTACACGGCTTAGTGGTCATATTTGGTGGATGGCGACCTTGGGGCTATGAAGACCTATTCAATACGACAGGAGAAGATGGCTTATCAGCGGTATTTGCATTTCCTACGTCCACGGCGAGTCTCCTTGATTTGGATCAGGCAACTGCATTTGCTCTGGGACTTCTTCCTCTCATGCTGACGTTTGTACCATGGGTTAGCTTGCGACGTCTATTCAAGCGCTTACTTTTTTGGAAACATTCTGGTTCACATGAAGAGCTCGATCGACTAGAGTTGGATTCGAATGTAGAGGGAGAGGTATAGAGATCATTCTGTTTGGTCGAGTTGCTAGACATGGCCTAATTGCAGGTCTGGCCAGCTCGGAACCTCGTACGTAGCCATTTGAACCGAAGCAATTCCCAAGGGAATGTTTTATCGCTTCAATCATAAAACTCAGTCATCGGCAACACGACTCAAACCCACGACCAGCTTCAATCCCACTGGAGCCCCAACTACAGCATCCATTTGTTGAATCCCGAAGTCATCAATAATTGTGGTGTTGTAATTCAAGTAAACTGAGGCGAGGAGCAGTTTGATTTCTATAAAGTGGTAAGTCGAGGTTCGCAGTCTTACAGAAGGGCGTAGAAACTGGCCTGTCATGGCGAAATGATTTCCTATGCACATTCTTCCTCCGCTACCGAAAGGCCAGAACCATCGTCGCAGATCCTGCTCAGACCTAACATTTTCTAAACTCTCGTCACTCTCAATTTGCTTCGAATGCCTAATAGTCGTAGAGTCTGTCGTACTCGTCCACCTCTCTGGCTGCCATGACTCTGCCTGTGGATACACATCCTTCTGACGATGCAAGGCATAGGAAGACGAACTGATAGTTACACCAGCTGGGATGAAATATCCATCTATTGTTGTTCCACCTTTTGGAACGTAACGACGCAAAGGACCAGGAACTGGCGTATATCGTCGTAGAGTTTCCATAACCAGGGAGTCCAAAATTGGAAGTGCGTCGAGTTTCCGTAGTACCATAGTGGAGAGTGACTGCTGCTGTGAAGGATACTTGAGTGGAAGTTCTGCAGCTGCCAGCTCTCTACGCAGGGAGTTTTGAACAGTGGGTCTTCTTGAGAGCTCATGTATAGCGTACGTTACTGCGATGCCAACCCCAACTGTACTTGCCTCAGTGTTATCGAATATTTCAGATGCGGCAAGCACCATTGCATCTTGAGGATCCGATATGTTTTCTTTAGTTCTTATAGAACCAATTAGTTGAGCGTAAACGACAGGGTAGGTCGATGTTCGCTCCAAGACTTCACTTTCAATTTGTTGTAACTTGCCATCCTTGACATCTGACGATCGCGATTTCAGATGCTTTTCTGCTGCCATACACATCTGGAGGAGTTGATTTTCTAGCTTTTTGGCTGCGAGTTTGGCACCTTTCCAACCCATCAACTTCGTCATATCGTTCTTTAAGAACCTTTCCCTCTCATCTTCCCTCCCTCTCCGCACCAAGTCTAGACCGAAAGAACTACCAAATGCGTAGCCCGAGAAAAACTCTGCACCGAATCCACAACCTAAGCTGTAGATATCAATACTGATATCAGCACGTGCAGCTTCCTCCAAAACTGGAAGAAGTCGGTCAAGCACGCAAATTTTCGCCAGTTTTTGGAATTCTGAGGAGCCAAAGAGATAACTCTTTGAATATATGTTGGACACACTGCGTCTTCTAGTTGTATGGACATTTGAGTGCAGCATGGAAGCGAGGTTTGGCGTGCCATCGAAATTGCTAAATTGAAGAAACCATTCGGTACGATTGAAACCGCCAACGTAGATTTTACGAAGGCCATCGAGTGATGCAACTGAGACCTCATTCGGTGCTAGACGTACTACTGGACCTAGTCTTTGATGAGCTGCACCGATTGTGCGGCTTTCAAGTCCAATTCTTCGCTTCCACCAGATCCAAAGTGGAAGAAATGAGGCGGTAGGATGACCAGGAGGAATTTTGGATAGCGGAGAGATGATGGCGGGATGAACAACATAGTAGTAAAAAAGATAAATGAAGATAAACACCGCGAAAAGGGGGAAATAGAATACAACGTTCATGAGGATGAATTGCCTCGTCGAACAAGCTCTTGAAAGAGAGCACTACCACGCGGCAGAGTAGAAAAATTGTAGGGGAAAGAGGGACTGTTATTTGTGCAGTCGAATCGATATAGCGCAAGTCCTAAAGACGGAATCAATGCCACCTTTTTGTTCGGAGTTTGTAGCGGATGTCAGGTCGTCGCGATGACCTCCAAACCGGAAGACTTTATAGCGCATGCTGGCAGCACATGAACAAAGCCACCAAGCTCTTACCTATCCAATAACTCGTAGAATATTCAGAGTACTCGTACCAATGCCCGGTTTGTTCCTACCTGCATCGAGCATGCACATACATGCATTGCTAGCGGTTAAAGCGGAAGACAAGTGGACAGTCAAGTCCGGCTTAAAGTGGGGGTGAAGGTGCAAATGTTAATGTCGGGGGTGAATATGTGTATGCGGAAGCAAGCCAACGAAATTCTCTTCAATAGGAAAGTTCGATTGTCATGGAGACGTTTGGTTGACTGTCATGTTCAACAAGTAGCAGCTTAGTCAAGTTCGGTAGATGCTATCAGAATCTCAACGTGCACTCAGCAGTCTCATCACGTGCGTAGACAGCCTTGCCCTCTGCTCAGCTCCTCCCGACTGAATTCGGGATAGTAGTTAAGAGATTAGATACCGAAGCTGTGGCATGAACTATGGATAAAATTTGGAAACCATTTTGCATAGGATTTGCGTACAGCGCGAGCTGTAGTGTCGGTCCGCATTGAAGAGTTGAGGCTGAGGAGTTCTTGAATTCCAAGTCCCAAAATCAACTGGAGATGATATCTAATGACACTATGTCATCGTATTAACTGTACAAGGAGAAGAGTCAAAGCCAAAAAAACATGAGCTGGGGTATATAGCGTAGAAGCGTACGAGACGGCGGAGTAGAGAGACCAGTTCAAATACAAGTTTTCAAATGCCGGCTGATATTTCTGCGTGGATCAGCGTTCTATGCATTCCATACCCAGCCGTACTTCTTATATACGTTCTTGAGGAAATTGACACCAAGGTTGATTGCTTCCATCTTGCTCGGACCAGCGATGCTGTCAGGCACTGCCAACGTTAGCAATTTTCGGTAAAATTGTCAAAGTACTCACCATATGTCCATCCATGGAACGCATTCTCATACACCACGGCTTCAGCTCTCCTTCCTTTGCCTTTAACGTTCGGATCCGCCTCTATCTCAGCCTTGATCCGCTCCACAAAGGTCAATTGCTCGTGAACAGCAATATCGATAGCCGGCACGATCAGTAGAATATCCTTTGGCAGCGTCTCGAGCTTCGCAAGTATCGGACTTAACCTCGCATCATTCATATGATCCTTCCTCGCGCGTACGGCATACGAATCCATCAGCGGAATCAGCGCCGCCATGGGATCGTTCTTCGGCGACCGATCATTGCCCTTCGCATCCAGCGGCCTCGGCTTCTCTTGCGGCGGCAAGCGCAGGTCCACCACCGCGAAGAAGGTGACAGCAGCTTTGATAGCGGTGGGCGCCGGCGCGTGGCACGCCGGCTGCTGCGTCGCTGCAAAGACCAGGTTGCCGCCCGCCGAGAACCCGCTGACGGTCATGAGCGCGGGATCGGCGGCCCAGCGCTGCGCCGCGTTGGCCTGCAGGAACCGCACCACCGCGTCGATGTCGTCGATGGCCGCCGGGAAGCGGTGCGCCGGCGCGAACCGGTACGTCGCTGAGATCACTACCGCGCCGGTGGTGCGCGCGAGGAGGTCGCAGAAGCGTGCGTCGGATTCGGGCTTGCCACCCATGAATGCGCCGCCGTGCACATCCAAATGGAGTGGTCGGAGTTTGTCGTGGCTTGGTTTGCTGGTGTTGTCCTTGGCTTTGAAAACTAAGATGCGGAACATTCTGCCCGTGTCGACGGTGATATATTCAGTGGTAAAAGCACGGGAGAAGAGCCATGGGGAACAGGTGAGAGCGTAGGTCATATATGTAATTGGTTGGAGGAGTAGAAGCATACGCCATCGCTCGGAAAATGTGATGTCGCGCGCGAAGAGCGCATCGATACTTGGATGGAGCCAGCTCCAAAGGCCCCAGATTCTGGACATCATGAGGGACAGACGGGTTTGAAGAGTACAACAGAGTTTTGAGAGCTGATAGCACGTAAATTGATATTGGAAAGACGAAGAGATGACCGAATATTGGAAAGAGAATCGACTCCAGGCTACCACCGTGATTCTATCCTTGCTCTGAATGAGTCGACGGCCACACCAAATCGAACGAAAATAAGCCGGAATGACGTCCTTTGCTCGTCTTCAAAGTTTAATAAGTTCACTCTCCAGAATTCTGATATCGCTCGCTGATACGTATGAAATGAACCTGGAGAGTCGAGATCGTCGAACATGGTCATAGATTTGATCACGTGATGGCTCTATTTTCACCCTCGATGGAGGATAGAACGATATGGGCCGGGTTTAGCTTTATCTTAAGACTTTTAAGCTGAGAATTTCGACCTCCCTTCCCTTTAGCAAACATACCTAGTATTCCGAAAACTCATTGAGGCAAACAGCCCACTCCTTTGATCCGTAACCTTTAGGTTATCGCATGATTGTTTGATCCTACATTAAGCCAGGTCCCGGGAGGTGTGAAAGAACCGTTATCGCCGCAAATTTTTGTCCGACCTACCTTATTCAACGGCAAAAGTTCATTTCCAGTCATGTCGAACCAGATTTAAGCACAATTTGATATCGGCGGCGTTGGGCTCCGAGTTTTAGGTGCTATCACCGATATCCTAGTGGCACTTTCGGCTGACATCGTCACTCCAATGGCGATGATCCAAATGGAACATCTTGGGGCTGCATTCCATGTCAATGGCAGTTTTGCTGCTAAAGTTCCAGAATTACTGAAACGCGCCTGTTCTCATCCAATTGGACAATTGGGTTTAACAGTGGGCTGGCGTCGTGGTGACTCTATGTCGTTAATGGCCGAATCAGCTAGCGGACGGGCTGTATCACTTCAATCAGTTTGCATAACGAATATATACCGACAGGATGCTGTGGGAGATATCCTCTTTCGGCTTTGTAACGAATTGTTGCCGAAGAGTCTCCCTGTTGCTAGTCTCTCAGACTTGGCTGATGTGGCCGAGCTACTAGCTTCCAAGCTGAATTCATTATCGTAGGGTTCGGGAATGTTCTTGCAGAACAAACAGTCAGAATTCTTTCGACCTACGAATATTTAAAGATCGAACCTCCGAAGGACCTTCTAGAAACGCCTAGCGTTGAGTCAATCGTGGGCGTGTTTTCATCACTCCACCGTGTCCAAGAGGAAGGATTCATAGTCCGAATTACCGGATCTAACGGAATTGCCCATATCATAGGAATAATGGTCTTCATGTTTCCTAGCGAAGCCGTTATAACGGTAGAGTCGTTCGTAATCCATGAAGGTTTACATGGACGGATCATAATCGATGTTTGCTCATCCGGACCGACTCAAGCTCAAGTAGAGAGAGAAGCTTAATGCGCCACCATTCATCAAATTGCCGATCGAGGCATCAGGAACCAATAATAACATCGGAGGCGATTACTATTTCGCCTGGCCAGGGTGGCTTGCACGAAAACTACAAATCCAATTCTCCCGTTTTGGCGCAATTTGTTCTCAAGATATCCTGGTCTGTTGTTGTAGTCTTCTTGCCGAGTTAGCACCAAAATACAGGGCGACATTTACTTACCGAGGTGAAACCAATATTCGCACAATGGGAATAGAAGGGCTGTTAGGATCGCATGCTCGCTACAGAATTGAGCATGTTTGTAATGCTGTCCTTCTTGCTGTCCCATAAACATTAGATACTAGGCGACCGATCATGGGACCGTCACAACGGAAACCGATGTTCGCTAGTGGTTGTACGAATTGTGCAGTAAATACATGATGAGCAAGAGAATATTTTGTACAGAGACTTGTTCCGCTAAAGAAACAGGCTTAACTAGTACTAAAAGTGAGGTACCGGCACCTTGGCCACTGTATGAGTGTGGCTCGAAGAGACAGCGTTCGTGGTGAAACCGGTTTTGCAAGCACTGTACCATAACGAGCGGAGTGCTGAACCGCTGACCTGAGCTCCGAGCTAATGCTGGGAGAGCCAACGCCTCTGACAGAGCTTTCGTCCTGGACCGAAAGTAGAAGGTCTGCATAATCAATGCTGATCGTACTACACGGTCACCTATGAAGACACTCGCG
>Ga0335073_10016258_pt1 | contig 10394 bp, 7 predicted proteins | sample Lox_Sample_22_FD_207093 | JGI IMG/M metagenome (GOLD analysis project Ga0335073, IMG submission 207093) | Soil microbial communities from Loxahatchee National Wildlife Refuge, Florida, United States - Lox_Sample_2.2 | ecosystem: Environmental > Terrestrial > Soil > Wetlands | place: USA: Florida... | reverse complement strand
GGCGCTGCCGGGGGCGGGACCGGACGGCGAACCGCGGCTCCCCAGCGATTACCCCGCGCTTGCCCGCGCCTGGCGGGAGTGCGCCAGGCAGATCGCCGAACTCGCCGCGTTCGCACCGCTGGCCGGTGTTGACAGCGACCCGGACGCCGCCGTGGCCGCCCTCATATCCGATCAGCAGACCCCGTGGCGGCTGCCCCGGCTGTACGAGCTCGCCGGCCGTTTCGCCGAGCTTGGCCTCAGCCCGCTCCTTGACGAGATCGCGCCGCTCGCCTGCGAGGACCAGGCGGGCGGTGCCGCGGCCGCCGGTCTCGTGGTCGCCGCCTTCGACTGGGCGTGGTACCGCGCGATCCTCGATCAGATCCGGGTCCGTGACCCCGGCTACGCGGCCGAGGAAGGCGGCGCGCTCGACGAGCTCGCCAGCGACTTCCGCCGCTACGACGCCGAGCACCTGGCCGCCAACCGGGCCAGGGTCCGCGGCGCGTGGGCGCGTCGGCTGCGGGAGACCGTCGACCAGCATCCGCTCCAGGCCCGGGTGATCCGCAAGCAGGCGGCGCTGCGCCGCGGGCACCTGCCGCTGCGCCGCCTGCTCGACCAGGCGGGCGACGTGCTGTTCGCGCTCAAGCCGTGCTGGGCCATGTCGCCGCTGATGGTCAGCCAGGTGCTGCCGCCGGCCCGGCTGTTCGACCTGGTGATATTCGACGAGGCCAGCCAGGTCGTGCCGGCCGACGCGATCGGCTCGATGATCCGGGCGCACCAGGTGGTGGTGGCCGGCGATGACCGCCAGCTGCCGCCGACCAGCTTCTTCCACCAGATCGATCCCGGTGACCCCGGTGACGACGACGAAGGCGACGAGGGTCTCGTCTCGCTGCGCGCCGGGTTCGAGTCGGTGCTCGACGCTCTCCGGCCGCTCCTTCCGACCTGCCCGCTGACCTGGCACTACCGCAGCAGGGACGAGCGCCTCGTGGCGTTCTCGAACGAGCGGATCTACGGCGGCGCGCTGACCACGTTCCCCGGCGTGGCCCGCGACGACGTGCTCCGTCACGTGGTGGTCGGTCAGGACGGCCCGGGTGACGGCACCTCCGACGAGGTCGCCGAGGTGGTCCGGCTCATACTCGAGCACGCGCGGGTCCGCCCGGGTGAGTCCCTTGGCGTGATCGCCCTGGGCGTCAAGCACGCCGAGCGCATCGACACCGCGCTGCGCGCCGGGCTCGCGGCCGCCACGGCCGCCCCGGTCACGCCGCCGCCGCCGGCCGGCCCCGCCGGGGCCGTCGCGGTCGCCGCCGCCGCTGCCGCCAGGGACGCGGCCAGGGACCTTGAGGCCTTCTTCGCCGAAGACGTACCGGAGCCGTTCTTCGTCAAGAACCTCGAACGGGTGCAGGGAGACGAGCGGGACGCGATCATCATCTCCGTCGGCTACGGCAAGCACCCGGACGGGCGGATGCGCTACCAGTGGGGCCCGCTGCTGCGTGACGGCGGTGAGCGCCGGCTGAACGTCGCGGCGACCCGCGCGCGCCGCCGCCTCACCGTGGTCAGTTCGTTCTCAAGTCACGACGTCGACCCGTCAAGGCTCACCGCTCCCGGTGCCCGCCTGCTTGCGGAGTACCTGGAATATGCCCGGGCGGGGGGCGTTCCCGTCGCGGCGTCCGGCTACCCCCAGGGCGCCGGCCAGCAAGCGGGAAGCGGCACGGCAGGCGGCTACACGACGATCGAGACGGGCGGCGACGCGGGCGAGTTCCATGCCGACGTGGCGGCCAGGCTCGCGGACCTCGGCATCACCGTGGTCCCGCAGTACGGCGTCGGCGGCTACCGGGTGGACTTCGCGGCCGCCCACCCGGACGATCCGACACGGATGATCCTGGCCATCGAGGCCGACGGCGCGGGTTACCGCGATTCCGGCAGCGTGCGTGACCGTGACCGGCTGCGCAAGGAGCACCTGGAGCGGCTCGGCTGGCACGTCCACCGCCTGTGGTCCACCGCCTGGTTCACCGACCCCGCGGGTGAACTGGCTAAGCTCCGCGCCTCCTTCGACTCCGCCGTCCGCGCCACCCCGCCCCAGGGCGCTCCTACGTCCCAGGATGTCCCCGGCGACCCGTCCGCTCCCGGAACCCGACCGGATGTGGATACCGCCTGCGGGTCCGCGACGGCTCCTGGTCCGCAAGCATCCTCGCCCGCTGTCCCGCGAGCGTTCGCGCCTCATGCGTCGCAGGCGGTCACGGTTCACCCGGAGCTCGCGGCACCGCCTCCGTCCCTGGACGCGCCGCGGCCGGATCACGCCGGCACGATGCGCGTGGCCGGCGCGATACCGCTGGGTCCCCGCCCGTCGCCCCAGCTGGCTGCCCCGGCACCAAGGGCCCTGCCGGCCTCTGGTGCCGCCACGGACCCGGTAGCCCCCGCCACCCAGGACCTGCCCGCGACGGAGCCTGGCGGCGCGTAACCCGGTGCCACCTCAGCATGGCATTGCAAGGTCCCCAGGAGGCGTCGCGGACGGGCAATTCGCCCGCCGCAGCACCGCCTGCACCATTAACGTGGATACTTTGCGCAAGATGGAAACAAAGCGTGCGCAGGAGACGCGTAGTTTCCACGCAGCGCAAAGTATCCTCGCTGGCAGCCGGGCCGGGCAGCAGACCGCACGCCCTTCCGTCACCTTTTTCTCTGGAGCCTCACTCTCCCCTCTGTGCGGCCGGGCGGAGTGACGGCAGACGCGGGAGCGGTGAACTCAGGACGCCGCCGAAGGCAGAGCGCCTCCCGGCGGTCACCGGGAGGCGCTCTCGCGTGCCGTGCCTGCTGAACTGTCAGGCCGGCTGGGACTGGCGGGCGAAGACCTGGGTGAGGGTCCCGCAGAAGGCCGGCAGGTCGTCCGGCTTACGGCTGGTGATCAGGATGTTCGGGCCTGCCGGGCATACCTGGACCTCCGTATCGACCCAGTTGCCGCCCGCGTTCCTGATGTCGGTCTGCAGGCTCGGCCAGGACGTGAGCGTCCTGGCGCGCACGAGATCGGCCTCGACGAGTAGCCACGGGCCGTGGCAGATCGCCGCGGCGGGCTTGCCCGCCTCGAACATGCGCTGAATGAAGCTGACCGCCGTCGGCACGGTGCGCAGGACGTCCCCGTTGACGACCCCGCCGGGCAGCACGACAGCGTCGTACTCGGCGTGATCGACGTCCCGGAACGTCCGGTCCACGGGGAACCGGTCGGCCTTGTCGAGATGGTTGAAGGCCTGGACCTCTCCGGGCTCCGGCGCGATGAGTTCCGGCGTGCCGCCGGCGTCCCTGACCGCCTGCCAGGGAGCGGTGAGCTCCACCTGCTCCACGCCCTGGTTAGCGGTCAGGAAGGCGACCCGCAGGCCGTTGCGTTCGCTTGCCATCGGAGAATCTCCTTCGGCTGGACAACAGAAGTGGTGCCCCGGTCGCCTGCCCGCCGATCGCCGGGCTATGCGCCGACGTGCTTGGTTTCCGGCGCTGCCTGCGCCGGGACCTGCGTTCGCGCGGGAGCCTGTGTCTCCGCCGGGGCTTGCTCCGTCTCAGCGCGGCGGCGCCGCCTGAGCACCTCGCGGATCACCGGAAGCGCGGCGAAGTAGCTGCCGACGAGCGAACTGCCGCTGATCGCGACATCGACGGAGACACGGCCCTCCCTCGCCCAGTAGACGTCCTTCAGGTCGAGCAGCAGGGCGAACTCGTCCACGATGAGCGCCAGGCCGGTGCCGTAGGCGATGCCGGTGGCCGGGTGACGGCGGAGCTTCTCGTCGCCCTTGACCGCGATGGCGCCGACCCCGGCCAGCATGCCGATGCCCCACATGTAGTGGTGCAGGTGCTCGCCGCCCACGCTCATGTTCCTGAACGGCCCCTTGCCCGCGCGGATCGCGTGCGTGATCCCGCGCACCGCGCCGAAAGTTCCGGTAAACGACAGCCAGCTGATCAGCGCCGACTGCTGCCCCGCATCGAGTTCGCTGCCAAACGCGTCGCGGACATCCGCGAATACTGATCGTTTCCCCATTCCGCGCACCGTACCCAGGATTCGCCGCGCGATACCTCGGTCGCCGGGCGGATGTTAGGTTAGGGCCACGCGCGCGGAAGGAGCCGGTCGATGGACAGCGAACGATACGCACTGCTCGTGGTCGACATGCAGAACGGGTTCTGTCACCCGGACGGCTCGTTCCCGCGCATCGGCCGGGGCCTTGAAGGAGCGGTGGACGCCGTGGCGAACGCGGCGGTCGCCGTCGGGCAGGCGCGGGCGGCGGGCATCCCCGTCGTGTTCACCAGGCACGTGTACCGCCCCGGACGTCCCGACGAGGGCGCGGCGCTGATCAGGAACAGCCCCGAGCTGGCCGGCGTGTCCGGACTCGCCGTCGGCACCTGGGACGCCGAGGTATGCGAAGAACTCGGCTGCGGGGCCGAGGACCTGGTGGTGGACAAGGTCCGCTTCGACGCCTTCCAGTGGACGTCGCTCGAGCCGCTGCTGCGTGGCCTCGGCGTCACCGCCCTCATGATCTGCGGCGTCGTCACCAACATCTGCGTCGAGACAACCGCCCGCTCCGCGTTCATGCGCGACTTCCCTGTCACCCTGCTCGCGGACTGCTGCGCGGCCAAGACCCGCCGCCTGCACGACCTGTCTGTCGAGGTGCTCAGCAGCTACGAGCTAGCGGAGATCGTCAGCGTGACCGACGGCTTCAACGCCGGCGACCCGCTCGGCCCGGCCGGCCGGCTGTCCCTGGCCACGGCTGGCTAGCTGCCACAGCAGGCGCCAGCCGAGGAGGAACAGGCCCAGGAACGCCAGGGCGACGCCGATGAACGCGACCGCCGTCCCCTGCCCCGACACCACTCGCAAGATCATGCCGAGCGCCACGGTGCACAGCCAGGCCGAGATCCCGGCCGGCCGGATCCCGAGCGGCCGCCGCCATGCGCGGGAAGCGACCCAGCCGCCCGCGAGCCCGCACAGGAACGGCCACGACGTCGACGCGATCCCGGCCAGTGACTCGCCCTTGGCGTGACTGGCCCGCCCGATGATCACAAAGACGAGCACGCAGCACACATCGACAAGCAACGCAACCCTGGCCGACCGCATGCGCGCAAGAATACGGGGCGCCCCATCCCGCCCGTGACAGTGGCCGGCGGAAGGGGAGCAGCACAGATGCGTTCGTCCTGAGGCGAGGGCCACCGGGGGGTAGCCGAACATTGCGTGTTGCGGGGACGCACATGGACGTTTGTTTATTTTATTTTCAGCTACTGGGGTGATCATGGGGGCATGGGTACCTGGGTGGTCCGCATCGCCGGTGATGCGGACGGCAGTGGCGCCGGCCCCCGGCTCGCGGTCAAGGACTGCATCGACGTGGCCGGGCTGCCCACGACCGCGGGCTGCCCAGTCGTCGCCGAGATGGCCGAGCCTGCCGCCGGCGACGCCGCGGTCGTGGCGTCCGCCCGCGAGGGCGGCGCGCGGATCGTCGGCAAGGCCGGCCTCACCGAGCTGTGCTGGTCGGCGAGCGGTGTCAACCACTGGGCGGGCACGCCCGTCAACCCGCTCGACTCAAGACGGCTGCCCGGCGGGTCCTCAAGCGGTTCGGCGGTGGCGGTCGCCACCCGGGAGGCGGACGTGTCCTTCGGTACCGACACCGGCGGGTCGGTCCGGGTTCCTGCTGCCTGCTGCGGTGTGGCCGGCCTGAAGACCGCGTACGGCCGGGTCCCGGTGAAGGGCGTCTACCCACTCGCGCCGTCGCTGGACACGGTTGGGCCGCTCGGTGCGGACCTCGCCGCGGTCGAGCTTGGCATGCGGCTGCTCGAGCCCTCGTTCCGGGTGCCGGACGCGCCCGTAGAACTCGTCGCCGGACGGGTCACGACGACCGACGGGATCGTCCGGTTCGGCGGGGCCGAGCCGGCGGTGGACGCCGCGGTAGACCGCGCCCTTGAGGCGGCCGGCATCGCGGTGACGCGGGTGCCCGGGTGGGATGCCGACGCGGCGATCAGCGCCATCAGTGTGCTTATCGACTCCGAGGGGTTCCGGGTCAACGCCTACCTGATGCCCTACCTCAAGCAGCTCAGTCCGCACGTGCAGCGCAACCTGGAGCGCGGTGCCCGGCTCACGCCTGCCGACCGGGCCGCGGCCGAGCGGGCCAGGGCAGCGGTCCGCGGTTTCTTCGTGGCGCTGCTCGCCGACTTCCCGGTGCTGGTCCTCCCGACGCTGCTCGGCCAGCCCCCGCTGATCGGCGAGCACGGGTTCGTGCTCACCGCGCTGACCGCACCGGTCAGCCTGGCCGGGCTGCCCGCGCTGACGCTCCCGGTGCCCGGGCCCGGCGGTGTCATCGCCTCCATGCAGGTGATCGGTACGACGGAGGAGCGGGTGCTCGCGTTCGGCCGGGTGATCGAGGCCGCCGTCCGCGCACCATGATGACTCTGGTCAGAACGGACTTCGTCCAGACCCTGTCGGCGAGGCCACGGCCGCTGCTACGCTTCCGGTCACGTTAGTCATGAGCCAGACACCAACGCCTTTCCATGAGGCGCGCGACCGGGACACGGGGGGCGTCCCTTTGGAAGACGACAGCTTCCTCGAAGACAGCGGCCTCCGTTTGCCAGGACAGGGTCGTGGGGAACGGGAGTCCCTTCGCGGCCTCGGGGCCGGCGGGCAGGGGGGACGCTGCCGGGGGAGATTCGAGCCGGGGACGGCGGGCCAGGGTCCAGCCTGCCGGCTTACCTGACGGTGGACTGAGGGTCTGAAGTTATGCGGTCTGAGTACGTTACGGCCCCCGAGGTCGGCTCTTCGGTGACGCTGCGCGGCTCCTACGGGCTGTTCATCGGTGGCGCGTTCGTGTCTGGCTCCTCGGTATTCAAGACGATCTCGCCGGCCACCGAGGAAGTCCTCGCCGAGGTGACGCATGCGGGCACGGAGGACGTGGACCGGGCGGTCGCGGCCGCGAGGCAGGCCTACGAGCGGGTCTGGTCGGTGATGCCCGGCAGGCAGCGCGCAAGGTACCTGCTGGGGATCGCGCGGCTGCTGCGGGAGCGGGCAGCGGACCTCGCGTTCCTCGAGTCGCTCGACAGCGGCAAGCCGGTCAGGCAGACGCGTGACGTGGACCTCCCGCTGGCGACGGCGCACTTCTTCTACCACGCCGGGTGGGCGGACAAGCTGGCCTACGCGGGATTCGGCGGGAGCGCGGCGGTCCCGCCGCGGCCGGTCGGCGTCGTCGGTCAGGTCATCGGCTGGAGCTCACCGCTGCTCATGCTCGCCTGGAAGATCGCTCCGGCCCTAGCCTGCGGGAACACGGTCGTACTCAAGCCGGCCGGGACCACGCCGCTGACCGCGCTCGCGTTCGCGGAGATCTGCGCCGAGGCCGGCCTGCCTCCCGGCGTGGTCAACATCGTGACGGGCGACGGGCTGACCGGTCAGCTGGTGGCCGGCCATCCGGGAATCGACAAGGTGGCGTTCACCGGTTCACCCGAGGTCGGCAAGGAGATCGCCAAATCGGCCGCGCTGTGGGGCAAGCGGCTTACCCTCGAACTCGGCGGCACCTCCGCGAACATCGTGTGCGCGGATGCCGACACCGAGGCGGCGGCCGCCGGGATCGTGGACGGCGTCTTCGTCCGCCAGGGCCACGCCTGCTGCGCGAGCTCGCGGGTGTTCGTCCACGAGTCCGTGGCTGGTGACCTGGCGGCGGCCGTGCGGCAGCGGATGGCCGCCCTGCGGCCGGGTGACCCGCTCGATGACACCACCGATGTCGGTGCGGTCAATTCGCGCGGCCAGCTCGACAAGATCAGCGAACTGGCCCGCTCGGCCGAGGCCGAAGGGGCGTCGCGCTGGTCGGTCGCCTACGAGCCGCCGGACCGCGGGTTCTGGTTCCCGCCGACGATGTTCTCCGCGGTGTCCGAGGAGCACCGCATCGCCAGGGAGGAACTCTCCTGGCCGGTCATAACCGTCTCTTCGTTCGGCACCGTCGACGAAGTGGTCGAGCGGACGAACAGCGCGCGGTACGGGCTGTCGGCCGGAGTCTGGACGCCTGACGCCGCGCGCAGCGCGTGGCTGGCCGCGCGGTTGCGGGCCGGGGTGGTCTGGCTGAACTCGTTCGGTCTGCTTGACCCGGCGGTGCCTTTCGGCGGCTTCCAGGAGTCCGGGTTCGGCCGGGAGGGCGGCAGGCACGGCCTCGAGGCCTACCTCGACCTCCCTGGCGCGTGGACGCCCGATGTCTGACACTTCCGGCAGTCCGCCAGTCTGGTCAGGCCCGCCGCGGGCCCGCGCTGTCCCGCGCAGGACCTACCGGCTCTACATCGGCGGCGTCTTCCCTCGCGCCGCGAGCGGCCGCACGTTCGACGTGCACGGGGCGGACGGCGCCTTCCTCGCCAGCGCCGCGCTCGCGGCGGGCAGGGATGCCCGCGACGCCGTGGTGGCAGCGCGCCGGGCGTTCCCTGGCTGGTCGGGCGCGGCCGGCTACGACAGGGGCCAGTCGCTGTACCGGGTAGCCGAGGTTGTCGAGGGCCACCGCGCGCAGTTCGCCGCGCAGGTCAGGCGGGCCGCCGGCGGCTCGCCTGAGGCGGCCTACGCCGAGGTGGACGCCGCGGTGGACCGGTGGAGCTGGTACGCCGGCTGGGCGGACAAGATCACCCAGGTGCGCGGCACCGTCAACCCGGTGGCGGGTCCGTTCGGCACTGTCTCGCTGCCCGAACCGGTCGGCGTGACCGCCCTGCTCGCACCCCAGGACAGCGCTCTGCTCGGCCTGGTCAGCGTGCTCGCCCCGGTGATCGTCAGCGGGAACACGGCCGTGGTTGTCGCCAGCGAGCGTTACCCGCTGCTCGCCGTCGCCTTCGCCGAGGCCTTGGCCGCCGCCGCGCTGCCGGCCGGGGTGGTGAACATTCTCACCGGCGAGGTCGCTGAGATATCTCCCTGGCTGGCCGCCCATCAGGACGTCAACGCAATCGACCTGGCCGGCGCCCAGGGCCCGCTTGCCGATGACCTCGCGGTGGCGGCGGCAGGCAACCTCAAGCGCGTCGTCCGCTTCCCCGCCGCCGACTGGAATGCCGAGCCCGGACTTGAGCGCATGTTCGCCACCTTGGAGACCAAGACGATCTGGCATCCCCTGGACGCCTAGCCGGCCGCGGCTGTCGGTGACGGCCGCGGCGCGCGAGGGGCCCGGCAGCGGCTCCCGTGCCCGCTTCGCCGCCGCCCCGTCGAGACCTGTCGCGAGGAGTGTGACTGTTGTCCCATTACCCGGCGGTTTCACCGGCGCATGAGGCGGGCTAGCGTACGGGTATAAGACTTCAGGACCCCAACGGGGCGGTGCCGCGGTCGGCGATCCCGGCCGCTCATCCATGCGCGCGTCCCGTGCAAGAGCGTGAAAGGGACGCGAATGCCCGAAGCACCGTCCGGTAATGGAAAAGTAGCGCTGCGTTACGCCGAAAGCAGCGAGCTAGACCTTCCGGTCAAGCCCGCGACGGAGGGCTCGGCGGGAATCGAGGTGACGAAGCTGCTGTCGACCACCGGAATGGTGACCCTCGACCCCGGCTTCGTCAACACCGCCGCGTGCTCGTCCGAGATCACCTACATCGACGGCGACGCGGGAATCCTGCGCTACCGTGGCTACCCGATTGAGCAGCTTGCCGAGAGGTCCACCTTCCTTGAGGTCAGCTACCTGCTCATCTACGGCGAACTGCCCACGCAGGCGCAGCTCGACAACTTCACCCACCAGGTCACCAAGCACACCCTGCTGCACGAGGACCTCAAACGGTTCTTCGACGGCTTCCCCCGTGACGCGCACCCGATGCCGGTCCTGTCGAGCGCGGTCTCGGCGCTGTCCACCTTCTACCAGGACAGCCTCAACCCGTTCGACGAGCCGAACGTGGAACTGTCCACGATCAGGCTGCTCGCCAAGGTGCCGACCCTCGCCGCCTACGCCTACAAGAAGTCGGTCGGCCAGCCGTACCTGTACCCGGACAACGCCCTGGGCTACGTGGAGAACTTCCTGCGGCTGACCTTCGGCCTGCCGAGCGAGGCGTACGACCTGGACCCGGCCGTCGCCAAGGCACTCGACATGCTGTTCATCCTGCACGCGGACCATGAGCAGAACTGCTCGACCTCCACCGTGCGCGTGGTCGGCTCGTCCGAGGCCAACCTGTTCGCCAGCATCTCGGCGGGCATCAACGCCCTGTTCGGCCCGCTGCACGGCGGCGCCAACGCGGCGGTGCTCGAGATGCTCGAGGACATCAGGGACTCCGGCGGCGACGTCGGCGCCTACGTCTCGCGGGTGAAGAACAAGGAGCCGGGCGTCAAGCTGATGGGCTTCGGCCACCGGGTCTACAAGAACTACGACCCGCGTGCCAGGATCGTCAAGGGCACCGCCGACGAGCTTCTCACCAGGCTCGCACCGAACGATCACCTTCTCGACCTGGCCAAGCAGCTTGAGGAAGTGGCGCTCAGCGAC
>Ga0335073_10016256_pt1 | contig 10394 bp, 4 predicted proteins | sample Lox_Sample_22_FD_207093 | JGI IMG/M metagenome (GOLD analysis project Ga0335073, IMG submission 207093) | Soil microbial communities from Loxahatchee National Wildlife Refuge, Florida, United States - Lox_Sample_2.2 | ecosystem: Environmental > Terrestrial > Soil > Wetlands | place: USA: Florida... | reverse complement strand
TGCCATCCGGCACGATCCGTTGCTCCAGCCAGGCGCCGACTTCCTGGTGCAACGCATCGGTGCCGTCCTCTTTCGCCGCCCAGCCGCGCTTGCGCCAGCCGGCAACGGCACGGGCCAGAAAACCTTCCGGGCGACCGAGGTCGTCGAGCCCGATCGCCGCGGTATCCACCGCATGGATCGCCGCCATCGTCGCCAGCAGCACCTGCGACAGCCGCGCGCCGATCTCGGGCCGATGCGCCAGCGCCGCCGGCACATGCTCGCGGATCACCAGTCCGGCGCGGTATTCCAGAATCTGGAAGCGCTGGCCGATGATCGCGGGATCGTCGCACAGCAGCACGCTGCGCGGCACGAAGGGCAGGGCGTCGGGCAGGCGCGACAGGATGCGATGCTCGCGCGCCATGTCGTGGCTGCCGGCGGGCAGCTCGCCCATCGGCGGCCGGCGCAGCACATAGGGCCTGCCGTTGAGATGGATCAGATAGTTCAGGTTGGCCAGGCCGCCGGCGAACTGCCGCGGCGGCGGATCGTCGTCCAGGCGCAGGCCGCGTGAGGCCAGGAAGGCGCGCACGGCGCCCCATGCCAGCGGCACGCTGTCCGTGGGCGACCGCAGATCGGGCGGTGTGGCAGACGACACGGTTCCTCCGGTTATCGCTTCACGGATGCCGCCACGCATAGCGGAAAGCCGGCACGTGATACAGCAGGCCGGGGCTTGCTCGTCTCGCTTGGGCTGCCGACGCGCTTCAGCACGGGGCCCGTTGTTCAGCGCGGCCCATCCTGCCAGCGGCTCGACGAGTCCCAATGAGACGAGTTCCAATGATAAGAGCGGTACGGGATCGTCTGCCCGGATGGTGGTTGCGGCAGAGTCCAAACGGTCTGGCAGCACGTTTCCGGACAGGCCAACATGGCGCGCGGAACCGAAGAACAGCGGCAATTCACCATGTCAGATCCGAGCCTCCCCGCGGAATTCGCGCTGATCGGCAAGCATTTCCGGCCGCTGGCCGGGCCCGACGCGCTCGGACTTGCCGACGATGCCGCATTGCTCGCGCCGCCCCTCGGCCGCGAACTCGTGCTGACCGTCGATGCCATGATCGGCGGGGTGCATTTCCTGCCCGATGATCCGCCCGACCTCGTCGGCCGCAAGCTGCTGCGCGTGAACCTGTCCGACCTCGCGGCCAAGGGCGCCACGCCGATCGGCTACCTGATGACGGTCGCCGCCCCGCGCGACACCGCCGACGCCTGGTTCGCCGGCTTCGCGGCCGGCCTCGCCCAGGACCAGCGGGAATTCGGAGTCTCCCTGCTGGGCGGCGACACCACCTCCACGCCCGGCCCGGTCGCCCTGTCGCTGTTCATTCTCGGGCACGTCGCACCCGGCGCCATGGTCCGTCGCAGCGGAGCGCAGGCGGGAGACGGCATCTGGGTCACCGGCACGATCGGGGATGGAGCGCTGGGTCTCGCCGTCGCCCAGGGCCGGTTGGCCGATCCCACCGGCCATCTGCTGCAACGCTATCGGCTGCCGCGGCCTCGCATCGGGCTGGCGATCGCCGGCACCGCATCGGCCGGCTTGGATATCTCCGACGGGCTGGTGCAGGACCTGGGCCATCTCTGCCGCGCCGGCAGCCTGGCGGCCGAGATCGACGCCGCCGCCCTGCCGCTGTCGCCCCCCGCCCGGCAGGCCGGGCCCGAATGGCTGCCGACCATCCTTACCGGCGGCGACGATTACGAATTGCTGCTGGCCGTTCCGCCTGCCCGGGAAGCCAGCCTGCACCAGGCCGCCCGCGATGCCGGCATGCCAGTCACCCGCATCGGCAGCTTCCGTGCCGGGCCGCCCGGTGTCATGGTGCGCGGCCCCGACGGGAAATCGCTTTCTCTCCCGCGCGGCGGTTGGAGCCACTTCTAGCCAACAAAGGCGCGTCCAGGGAATGAATCGAAACGTCTGGCTGCTGTTCTGCTGTCAGGCGATGATGAACGCGGTCATGGCCGGCCAGACGGTCATGGCCTCCTTGATCGGCGCCTCGCTCGCCGTGAACAAGATGCTCATCACGCTGCCGATGTCGATCCAGATGGTGGCCATGATGTGCGCCTCGATTCCCGCCAGCCTGGTGTTCTCGCGGCTGGGACGGAAGCCGGGGTTCTGGCTGGGTTGCCTGGGCTCGCTCGCCGGCAGCATCACGTTTGCACTCGGTGTGTGGCACGGCAATTTCCCGCTGTATTGCCTGGGCGCGATCCCGGCCGGGCTGGGCTGGGGCATCAGCCAGCACCTGCGCTTTGCCGCCGCCGAGGTCGCCGCACCGGCCGCACGCCCACGCGCCGTCTCGCTGGTGATGGCCGGCGGCGTGCTGGCTGCGATCATCGGGCCGGAACTGGTGAAGCGTACCAACATGATGATCCCGCCGCTGGAATTCCTCGGAACCTATCTCTGCCTGACCATCCTGCCCGTCATCGCCGCGATCCTGCTATTGTTCTCGGACCTGCCGGCCGCGGTGCGCGCCGAGGGCGTGCCGGTGCCGTTCCGCACCATCCTCTCGCGGCCGAACTTCATCGTCGCCGTGGCGTGCAGCATGGTCGGCTACGGCACGATGAATATCGTGATGGCTTCGACGCCACTGGAGCTGGCGTATTGCGGGCTTGGCGTCGGCGCCAGCGCCGATGTGATCCGCGCCCATTCCATCGCCATGTTCCTGCCCGGCTTCATCACCGGCCGGCTGATCCAGCGTTTCGGCGTGCACCGCGTTATCGCCGCGGGCGGCGCATTCACCTTGCTCTGCGCCGCGATCAACGTGACCTGCGTCCCGGGCTACGCCATCCTGATGCTTGCGCTGGTCCTGCTGGGCGTCGGCTGGAACTTCATGTTCGTCGGCGGCACCACATTGCTCACCACGGCCTACGCGCCGGCCGAACGGGTGCGCGTACAGGCCACCAACGACTTCATTGTCTTCGGCACGGTGGCGTGTACCGCGCTGATGTCGGGGGCGGTGCAGGCGACGATGGGCTGGACGCCGCTGAACCTGACAGTGGTGCCGCCGGTGCTGTTAGCGATGGCGCTGATCGCGTGGCATCGGATGGGCCGTGCCCGGTTTGCGACCGCGTAGCTGTCATTGCGAGGGCCGCCGTTGCCGCTGTCATTGCGAGGGCCGCGAGCGCAGCGGGGCGGGCCGAAGCAATCTCGTTCGGGCAGGCGCACGAACCATTCTTACCTGCTTTTGACCGAGGTTGCTTCGTCCCGCCACGCTGCGCTCGCGGTCCTCGTCATGACATTATATTGGAGACATCATGCCGTTATCCGGAATCCGTGTGCTCGATCTGACGCGCGTGCTGTCGGGACCGTTCTGCACCATGCTGCTGGGCGATCTCGGTGCCGACGTGATCAAGGTCGAGGCGCCGGAGGGCGACCCCATCCGAGCGCAGGGCGCGCAGCGCGACGGCCTGTCCTGGTATTTCGCGGCGTTCAACCGCAACAAGCGTTCGCTGCGATTGGATCTGCGGCAGGCGCGGGGACGTGAGGTGCTGGCGCGGCTGATCGAAAGTGCCGACGTGCTGGTGGAAAATTTCCGTCCCGGCGTGCTGGATCGGCTCGGCTTCGACGCGGCGCGGCTGCGCGCGCTGCGCCCCAGCCTGGTGACCTGCGCCATCAACGGTTTCGGCAGCACCGGCCCGTATCGCGATCGTCCGGCCTTCGATTTCATCGCGCAGGCGATGAGCGGCTTCATGAGCGTGAACGGCGGACCGGACGATCCGCCGCTGCGCTCCGGCGTGCCGATCAGCGACCTGGTGGCAGGGCTTTATGCGGCGCTGGCGATCACCGCGTCGGTGCTGCGCGCGCGCGCGACAGGGCAGGGCGAGCGCGCGGAAGTCGGCATGACCAACGGGCTGGTCAGCATGCTGGCCTATATCGCCAGCGATTATTTTGCCACCGGGCGTGTGCCGCCGCGCAGCGGCAACGACCATCCGATCGCGGCGCCATACGGATTGTTTCCCACTCGCGACGGTCAGTTGGCGCTGGCGCCGCCCGGCGACGAATTCTTCGCCCGTTTGGCGGATGCGTTGGGCGAGCCGGGGCTGAAGACCGATCCGCTCTATGCCACCGGGGCCGCGCGGGTCGCGAATCGTGCGCGGATCAATGCGATCGTCGGCGGCAAGCTGGCAACGCAGACGACCGCGCATTGGGTGGAGGTGCTGAATGCCGCCGGGGTGCCATGCGGGCCGGTGCTGAGCGTCGATCAGGTGTTCGCCGATCCGCAGATCGCGGCACAGGCGATGGTGCTGGACGTGCCGCATCCCGGGCGCGGGGTGGTGCGGATGACCGGGTTTCCGATGAAGCTGTCGCAGGCACCATGCCGCGTGCGCCGGCCGGCGCCGGAATTGGGCGAGCATACCAACGAGGTGCTGGCGGAGCTGGGCTTCTCGGAGGAGGCAAGGCAAGCGTTGCGGACGGCGAAGGTGGTGTAGGCGTTCTTCTGTTACCGCGCGTTTTTCTGTGATTGTGGGTGCTTTTGTCATTGCGAGGCGCGAGGCGCCGAAGCAACCTCGGTCGCGTGTACCCAACCTCGACCGGGATTGCTTCGGCGCTTCGCACCTCGCAGTGACGGGGGCGCTTCGCGCGATCACGCCGCTCGCTGTTCGCCGCCATGGATCGCGTGCCACAGCCGCTGCGCGGTCGCGGGCATTTCGACATGCTCCACGCCATACTCCGACAACGCATCGACGATCGCGTTGATCACCACCGCCAGCGCCGGCGTCGTCCCGCCCTCGCCCGCCGGGCGAATGCCGAGGGGGTGCGTGGTTGACGGCACCTCCGACAATTCGGCGTTGAACATGGGAAACATCGTCGCGCGCGGCATGGCGTAGTCCATGAACGATCCCGCGAGCAATTGTCCGCTGCCCGGTTCGTAATAGCATTGCTCGCACAGCGCCTGGCCGAGGCCCTGCACGATGCCGCCATGCACCTGGCCATGCACGATCATCGGATTCACTGCGCGGCCGACATCATCCACCGCTGTGTGGCGCTCGATCCGTACGACGCCGGTCTCGGGATCGACTTCCACTTCGCAGACATGGCAGCCGTAGGGAAAGCTCGCCTCCGGCACGGTCTGGTCACCGGTCGCGCCGAGCGGGCCGCGCAGATCCTCCGGCAGGTCGTTGCGTTCCCGCGCCGCGCGCGCGACTTCGAACAAATGCATCGAACGGTCGGTGCCGATCACCGTGAAACGCCCGTCGGCGAAAGACAGGTCGGCCACGTCGGTTTCCAATACATGGCTGGCGATGCGCAGCCCCTTCTCGATGATCTCGCGCGAGGCGGCGTGCATGACGATGCTGCCCAGCCGCAGCGCCCGTCCGCTATGCGCGCCGCCGCCGAATACCACGCGATCGGTGTCGCCGGTTACCAGCTTCACGGTGTCCAATTCCACGCCGAGCCATTCGGTGATGAGCTGCGCGAAGCTGGTGTCGTGCCCCTGGCCTTGCGACACCGTGCCGATTACCACCTCAACGATGCCTTCCGGCATGACGGTGATCTCTGCGCGTTCGCGCGGCACGCCGGTCGCGGTGTCCATGTAGTTGGCGACACCGATGCCGCGGCACAGTCCGTGTGCCCGCGCCGCCGCGCGACGCGTGGGGAAGCCGTTCCAGTCGGCCAGTTCCAGGGCGCGTTCCATGACCTTGTGATAGGCGCCGCTGTCGTAGAGCATGCCGAACGGGTTGCGGTACGGCATCGCCGCCTCGGGAATCAAATTCCGCCGCCGCAGTTCGATGCGGTCCACGCCGCTGCGGCGCGCCGCGATGTCGATCAGCCGCTCCATGACGAACATCACCTCCGGCCGGCCGGAGCTGCGATAGGGACGCGTCGGCGGCGTGTTGGTCATCGCCGCGCGGGCGCGGAAGCATACCGCCGGCACGTGATAGATGCTGGAGATGATCTCGACGCCCTTCTGGATCGGGCCGAACGAAATCGGATAGGCGCCGACGTTGCTGATCACCGAGCCACGCATCGCCAGGAATTTTCCCGCCGCATCCAGCGCCAGCTCCGCGGTGGCTTCCAGGTCGCGCGCCTGGTAGTCGCAGACGAACGCCTCGCTGCGCATGCAGGTCCATTTCACCGGCCGTCCGACGCGCCGCGCCGCCCACACCACCAGTGCGAACTCCGGATTGAATGCGCCGCGCGTGCCGAAATTGCCGCCGACGTCGTGCATCACCATGCGCACGGTGTTTTCTGGCACGCCCAGCACCGCGGCGAGATGCTGCCGCGGCTGCACCGCGCCACCTGCCCCGGCATGCAGCGTGTAGCGGTTGGCGGCCGGATCATAAGTTCCGAGCGCCGCGCGCGGCTCCATCGGCACGCCGGTGACGCGCGGGATCCAGGTGGTCAGCGTCGCGACATGGGCGGCATGGGCAAAGGCGGCCTCGGCCGCGGCCGCATCGCCGACCAGCGAATCGACACAGATATTTCCCCCGTCGCCGCGGACGTTCGGCGCGCCGGTTGCGACGGACTCCACCGCGCGCGTCACCGCGGGCAGCGGTTCATACATCGCCTGCACATGCTCTGCGGCGTCCTTCGCCGCGGCGAGGGTTTCGGCAACCACGACGGCAACGATCTCGCCCACGTGCCGCACTTCCTCCGTTGCCATGCAATAATGACTCGGGATGAACGCCTGCGTTCCGTCGCTGTTCGGCAAATACAATTCCGCGGGATGGCGCGACCACACCGCATGCGGGATCGGATGCAGCCCGTCGGCCAGCATGTCCTGCCCGGTCAGCACCGCCAGCACGCCGGGCATCGCACACGCCGCCGCCGTCTCGATTGTCCCGAGGCGCGCGTGAGCATGCGGCGAGCGCAGCATGATCGCATAAGCCTGGTCCGGCAGATTCAGGTCGTCACTGTAGCGACCGTTGCCGGAGAGCAAACGCGGGTCCTCGCGCCGGCGTACCGATTGGCCGATGCCGGTGGGGTTGGCGGTAGCAGACATGGACTCTCCTCGCGCATGGAGTTCTTGGCAGGATCGCGCCTTCGGCGCGGCATGGCCAGAGCCGCGTGGGGTCGCCGTCATTGCGAAGCGCACGGCCACGGCCTGCCTGTCAATGCGCGGAGCGCGCCGGCCGCCCTGTCATTGCGAGGCGCGCAGCGCCGAAGCAATCCCGGTCATGTGGGCGCGTGGCCGCCCGTGCAGTTGCACGAACCAGGCTGCTTCGTCCCGCCACGCTTCGCTCGCGGCCCGCGCAATGACAGGGGGGCGGCAATGGCAGGCGGACGATTCGATGCGACCATCGGCTGCGTCCTGCTCGGAACCGGTGCCACATCGTCGTACGGATCGTGGATTTGGCAGAACGCATCCAATCCCCGAGCCGAAATTGCATCGAACGCCTCGAGGCATAGCTCCGGCATCGCGGCGAACCGTTTGTGCACGAAGCTGCCGAGTATATGCTCGTAGTCGTCCCGCCCCAGTTCATAGGCATGTGCTACCACCGCATCCATTGCCGCGCGCAAGCCCCATCGCGCGGCGGGCGCCGCGACGGCAGGCCAAGTGCCGACGGGGGATGCCTCGCGCCAGCGATCCTCCAATTGTTCCTGCCACAACACGGCATAGGCGGCGTGATTGCATGACAGACGCAATGCGCCGTGGGCCAGGAAACGTAACGCGGCCACGGTCGGCTCGCACACCGGACAGGCCTCCAGCAAGAACAGATTGACGGTGGCAGCGGTTTTCTGTCGCAGGGTCCAGTCGAAGACAAAGCTGTTGATGATCGCGCACAGCAGCAGCGCGTCGGCATCGCACCGCGCCTGTGGGGTGCGCTCGACGTTCGCGGTGATGGAAAACACATAGCCGGGCGAGGTGAAGGACGCGATGGCGGTGCGTTCGTCGGTGGAGCGCGCGATCTTGCGCACCGCCAGCCGGAAATACCGCGCTGCCTCCTGCCAGGCGGGCTTGTCCGCCAACGCCGCAACGGTCAGGCCGTAACGCGGACCGCTGTCCCAGCGGTCGTCGAACTGCTGGATGGTCTTGCCCTCGTGCAGCAGCAGATAAGGCCGGCGGAGGCGGCGCAGTTCGCGCACGGGGGTCAGGCGGTGTGCGTCGTCGGTGATGTTCAGCTCGCGGCCGAGGACGATACCGCGCCGCGCAGTCCAGTCCCGCAGCGACGGATGCCGCAAGAACAGATGGCGGGCGATTGCCAGATCGTCGGTGGAGCGCAATTCGAGAAAATTCAGGTGCGCACCGCCGGATGCCGCGATGAAGCTTTGGTCGTAGCGCATGATCCGGTTGGGATCGCCGAGCTGCGCCAGGTCATCGAGATAGAAGCCGCATTGCACCGCCTGGGTGGGCCCTGGACGGCGCGCGACCAACAGCGCGAATTTCTGCCGCACGTTGATGGGGAACAAGCGGCGGCTGTTCTCGAACGACAGGCAGCAGCGCAGATCGGTCTGTTGCAGATAGAGCAAGCGGATGCCGGTGGCGCCCTCGTTGGCGTGGAATGACGATGGCACCACCATGCCGATCGCGCCTCGCGGTCCGGTCAATTGCAGCTTGCGTTCGGCGAACACGCGGAACGCGTCGAGCTTGCCCGCCGCCGCCGCGCCGCCTGCTCCCGTCTTCTGATGGGCATACAAGCGGCTCACAATGCGGTGCTGATGTTCGAAATTCTGCTGATAGGCGTGGAACCCCGCGGCGATGGCGGGATCGGCCAGCAGGCGGGCCTGCTTCGTCTCGGCCTCGCGGCGCGTCGGCGCATTCAATATGGCAAGATCGAAGCCGGCGAGGAACTCCTTGGCGCTCTGCTGCACGATGTCCCAGGGCGGATTGCCCAGGACAATGTCGAAGCCGCTTGTCCCCGCGCCGGATGCGTCGGGCCGGAAGACCTCCGGGAAGGTCAGGTCCCATGGCAACGACTGCGCTCCCGCCGCGAGCAAGCGTGCCTGACGAAGCGTCAGCCTGTCGGGCCAGGCACCGCGTGTCACTACGGCCTGTGCCAGCGCGAGATATTCGTCGTCGGCGTTGCGCAAGCCCAGCATCGCCGCACCCGACCATGCGCGCGCCAGTTGCCGCAGTGGATGCAGCGCCGCGTCCAACCTGGTCTTGGCGCCTGCCTTCAAGGCCAGATCCGCGGCATCGCGCCCGACATTTGCCTGTAGTGCCCGCACCTCGGCCATCGCCCGATGCAGCGCGTCGCGCAATCGCGATGCGACGCCACGCGCCAACAGCGGGTCCAGGTGACCGCGGCCGACGGGAAATGTCGCGAGCTGCGCGAAGAATGCGCCGGTGAGCGAATCGCCGGCCACCAGGCGATGATCCAGGAAGGTCAGCGGCAATCCTTCGGCATAGGATTCCAGCCAGAGCGACAGCTTCGCCAATTCCACGGCGAGCGGATTGCGATCCACGCCGTAGAGACAATGCACCGCGACCAGCCGCCGGCAGATCGCCAGCGCGCGGCTTTGCGACAGGCCGCTGTCGCCGCCTTCGGTGGCCTTGCTCGGCAGGTAGGCACGCAATGTGCGGTCCGGGTCGGGCAGGACATCGATCCGGACACGCAATTCACGCGCGCGCGCAAGATGGCGCGCTTGCTCCGTGGGGTTTGCCTCCGCGGGGTTTGCCGGAACCGCCCGTGCTTCGGCGTCGCTGGCCAGGCTGTCGCACTGGCGGCAAGCCGCATACAGCGCCTCGCCGAGGAAGCGGCAGGCCTGCACCAGGAAGTGACCGCTGCCCATCGCCGGATCGACCGCCCGGAGAGCGATAATGGCGGCGGGGTTGGGATCGCCGTCGGGGCTGCATGCAGCAATCAGCGGGCCGAGCGTCTCGCGCACCAAGAACAATACGAACTCGTCGGGCGTATAGTACGCGCCGGTGGATTTGCGGCCGAGCCCGGCGCGCAGATAGAACGCGCCGGGCGCGATCTCCTGCTGGCGAATGACATTGCCGTCGGGGTCCTCATCGTCGGATTCGTTGGCATGAGACGTGGCCCAGTCCGACGGCACCACCACTTCCAGTCTGCCCCGACGCAGCCGCGTCATCGGTTGCGACGCGACGCCGGGTTCGAGTTCCAACAGCGCCTCGTAGACCCGGCCGAGTTCTTCGACGTGCAACGGGCCGTACTGGACGCGTTCGCGCTCGCGGCCGCGGGGCGTGGTCCAGAGCAAGCGGTCCAGCAGCAGGGCGACGGCACGCTCGCTCCAGTGCAGCGCGTCGAGCAAGGGCATGGCGTGTGAGCCGAACAAGGCACCGCCGAGCGGGGCGATGGAGAGTTCGCTGCAATTGAGACCGGTGGCGAAGATGCGGAAGACGGTGCGCAATCCGTCCGAGAGCATGCGGCCGGTGTCGTGACCCTGGTCGAGATGGCGCCGCACCAAGGGACCCAGCGCGCGGTTGGGCGACAATGCCTGCCGCCACAATGACGTGGCTGCGAAGCTGAAGGCT
>Ga0335073_10016254_pt1 | contig 10395 bp, 18 predicted proteins | sample Lox_Sample_22_FD_207093 | JGI IMG/M metagenome (GOLD analysis project Ga0335073, IMG submission 207093) | Soil microbial communities from Loxahatchee National Wildlife Refuge, Florida, United States - Lox_Sample_2.2 | ecosystem: Environmental > Terrestrial > Soil > Wetlands | place: USA... | reverse complement strand
CGCCTGTTCACGGTGCCCAAGCCGGCCGACAGATGACGCTGACGTTTCGTGCGGGCGGGGGGATTTGAACTCCCGCGATTCCGGACACACCGGGCGTCAACCGCAGTCCTGGAAACCCATCCTGAGCAGGCGTTCCGCGCTAGCGGGCACTTGCTTTCGCGCACCCGGATACACCCGGATTCATGTGCGCCAGTGTCAGGCGTAGTGTCACTGCGCCGTGCTAGCCCGGTCGGGCGCCTCGATGCCGTTCGCCCGGGCGAGCTTGCGGACATAGGCCGCTGTGAACGGCGACCAGGTGGTCACGTCGGTGGGCCGCTCCCCCGCCTCGAGCGCCTTGACGACGGCGGAGATGACCTCTTCGCGGGCGCGCTCGTGCGCCTTCTCGGTCTGCCGGTACCGGCGCGTCGCGTCGCGGACCGCTTCCTCGTGCTCGCTCATGGAAACAGGCTAGCGCTACTCTGTTGCGCTTGTCTAGATCACACGATACTATGGAGCGCAATAGCGAAGCGCTACATAGGAGCGGGAAATGACCTTGATAGCCACCGTGAGCACCGGCGAGCACCGCTGCATGCGCTGCGGGCGTCGTCTGCGCACCGCCAAGAGCATCGCGGCCGGGTACGGGGCGGGCTGCCGGGCGAGGATCCGCGCCGCCGCGAAGCTGGCGGACCTCTCCCAGTGGACCCCGGTGCAAGTCGAGGACGCGCGCCAGGCGATCGAGGACGGCGCGGTCGTCCCCAGCACCCGCGAGGGCGTGTTTCACGTCGTCTCCAGCGACGGCACCGAGGTTCACCTCACGCACCGGAACGGCTGCAACTGCGCCAACGGACTCAGGACTCTGCCGCCGCGCCCCTGCTGGCACCGCTGCTCAGTCGCCATGGTGCTGGCAGACGTCGCCCCCGCCCTGGCTTCTGCTCCGGTGGCCGTTCCCGTTCCCCCCGCGGTCCCGGACGACATCTGGGCCGCCCTGGACGCCATGGGCGCGACCAGCGTCTATGCCGTCGCCTGACCCCGTAAGAAGCGGCCGGGCCGCAGGATTCCCGCCCTGAAGCCCGGCCTAGACCCCACTCCCGCATAACCGAGAGAAGGAACCGAGATGACAGTAACCGACGGATCGCGAAACGAGCATGGCGAACCACCATCGCCGCCCGCTCCCGGTACGTACGAGGGCCAGCTCGCCGATGTGCTGCCTGACACCGACACCGCCGAGCGCCTGGAGTTGCTCGGCTCACTGGCCGACGCCGATGTCCGTACCGTGCTCGCGTTCGTCGCCACCTACGCCGCAGCGGCGTTCGACGCTGCGGTCGAGAGCCTGCTCGGCCCCGGCGACGACAAGGACCAGGGCGACGACGACATAGAGCCCTACTGCTCGGCGTGCGCGGCGGCCATCGGGGTCTTTATCGGCCACGGCAGCGCCTATTTGCACTACACCGGCGAGGGCACGGTCGCGAGCCCGGTCGAGCTGTACGACGCCGGGCACGAGGCCGTGGTCGCGTGGCGCCCCGCGGGTGCGCGGACGGGGGCCGGACAGTGACCGACCGGCTGCGCGTCCTCGAGGAACAGGTGGCGGCCCTGACAGCTCAGGTCGATCGCCTCGTGGCCGTGGCCCAGGCCGTGCAAGTGACCACGGCGGTAATCGAGAGTCTCTACCGCGACGCGTTCGCCCGCGGGCAGGCGAGCACTCGCCCGGGCGAACACGATGTCCGCCCGTTGCCCCGGGGCAGCAGGCGGGACCGGCGCGGCCTCCACGCCGTCGTCCCTACCACGCCGGGAGGCACGGCGTGAGCGCCGAGCAGGCGGCTCGCCGCACCGCCGCGGCGGCCGTGCTCATCGACTACCAGCGTGCAATGGTCGGCGCCGACGTCGCCGACCGGGCGCTGTGGGCGGGGCGGCTCGCCGACATGCTGACGCTGCTGCTCGGCGAACCGGGCGAGGCCCCGGCGGGGCCGGCCGAGCAGCTCGAGGAGATCCGCCTCGTCCTTGAGGCATTTTGCTGGGAGACCGACGACCGGCAGTACGCCCTCGAGCAGATCGACGACATCCTGCACCAGGGCGCGCCGGACCACGTTTGCCCGCCAGGCACGATCCACGTCAGCGATCACGGCGAGATCTACGCCGCCCATCCGGACGGCACCGCCCACGTCCTCGGCCGGAGCCCGCAGTGAAGGCCGCCGCGCTCGTCCTCGCCGCGCTCTTGATGCTCGCGCACCCGGCGGCCGCGGTTGCGGTCCTCGGCGTCGAGCTGGCCGCGTGCGCGGTGCTCGCCGGGCTGATCGTGCGTGCGCTGCGCCCTCTGTGCGTGCCCACGGGACGTTCTCGGAGGGCAGCATGACGCGCCGCCGTGAGTTCAGCGAGGCCGCGCCCGGCGTCGTGCGGATCCGCCTGCAGGGCGACACGTTCGCCTCTGACGTGCTGGTCACGATCCTGCGCGAGCACCCGTCCGTGGAGATCCTCGCTGGCCCGGACCGCTACGACGGCGGCCGGCAGTACCTGCTCGTCCGGGTCGCCACGCCCGCCGAGGTCCTCGCCCGGCTCGAAACGGCAGAGAGGAGGACATCATGAAGATCGCCTTCCCGCGCATGCCGCGCATCAGGTTCCCGCGTATCGCATGGCCCTGGCCCAAGGAGCGCGGACCTGTCGCGTCCGCGCCGGTTACCGGCGTCCTCGGCGGCCTGCGCGCGGCCGCGCTCGCCCTGGTCGCGGTCCTCGTGATCGCGGCCTCCCTGGTGAGCTTCGCCGAGTCCTACCGCGGCCTGTACCTGTGGGCGCACCGTCACGGCCTCGCCGGGATATGGGCGGCGATCTGGCCGCTGCAGGTCGACGTCTTTATCGCGGTCGGCGAGCTGGCGCTGTTCGTGGCGCTGGTCGACCAGTGGCGCACGCGCCAGCGGTCGGCCGCCTGGCTGGTCACGCTCGCCGGGCTGGCTGTGTCGGTCGCCGGGAACATCGGGCACGTTGCCGGGCATTCGCTCACCGTGCGCGCAACCGCCGCGGTGCCGCCGCTGGCTGCCGCCTCCGCGCTCGCGGTAGGCCTCGGCGTGCTCAAGCGTGTCGTCGAGAGGCGGCACCAGCAGGGAGCGCCTGACGCGGTTTGGTCGCCCGTTCCGGGCACCGCCGAAAGTGCGGCGATCGCTTCCCTGCGGGCCACGCTCGCGGCGGGCAATCCGTGGTCCGGCCGCCAGCTCGAAACGCGGTTTGGTCTCACCCGCGCGGAGGCGACCAAAGTGCGCGAGCTGGTGCTCGCCGAGTCCAACGGGCACGTGCCCGGACTAACCGAATAGCCCCCGGGCCAGGTGCACCGCCTGGAAAGCCAGCACCCGGCCCGGGTTTCCCCACCGAAAGGCAGGAAACAGCATCATGACAGACACCGAGCACCGTCCTCAGCTGCAAGCCGTCGACGCCGGCACAGAGGTACGCCTCGACGAGGCCACCGGTCCAACGCCGGGGTATGTCGACCTGACGCGCGGCGAGCCGCAGCGCCGGGCGATCATCCCCGCGCACTGGCGCACCCGCGAAGCGGCCAGGCGGCACCTGCAGCTGGCCGCCGCCAGGCACGGCCACCGCGCCGCGTACCATGGCGTCCGCTCGCCCGGGTACGTCGCACTCGCCACCGGGTACGCGGTCCGCGGCGTGTTCGTCGTCTCGGCCGCCATCCTGCGGTGGTGGCACATCCCGGGCACGGCCGCGCTTGAGCACCAGGCCGCCGCGGACGGCCTGCTGAATGACCACCTGCGGATCCACAAGCAAGGCCGCGAAACCCGCAAGGCGCGTGGCATCATCCTGGCCGTCACCGCCGTCGTGGTCCTGGTGGCCGTCGACGCCATGGCGCGGTTCGCGCCGTGGTGGGCGTGGGGAATCCTCGCCGCCGCGGCGTTCGTGTCTCTGGCCAGGGCGGGCAGGCCGCAGGGCAAGACCATCACCACCAAGGCCGAGCTGCCCGCACAGGTGCAGCCGCCGAGCCAGGACGTCATCATCCGCGCGCTCGGGTCGATGGGCATCGGCGAGATCAACAAGGCGATCACCGCGGGAACGTTCCCGCCGCTGCCGTCGCCGGTCCGCGAGGACGGCCCCGGCTGGCGCGCCGAGGTGGACCTGCCCTACGGCGTCACCGCCACGCAGGTGATCGAGCGCCGTGAGCAGCTGGCCAGCGGCCTGCGGCGGCCGCTCGGCGCGGTGTGGCCGGAGCCGGTCACTTCCGAGCACGCCGGCCGCCTCGAGCTGTGGGTCGGCCGCGCCGACGTGTCGAAGGCCAGGCCCGCGCCGTGGCCGTGGCTGCGTAACGGCGGCGGGGACGTGTTCGCGCCGCTGCCGTTCGGCACCGACCCACGCGGCCGCCGCGTCGACGGGCACATGATCGAGCACAACTGGCTGCTCGGCTCGATGCCCGGCCAGGGCAAGACGTCCGCCGTCCGCGTGCTGGTCGCCGCCGCCGCGCTTGACCCGACCGTGGAGATGTGGCTCCACGAGCTGAAGGGCACCGGCGACCTTGACCCGTTCGAGCAGGTCTCCCACCGGTTCGTATCCGGCATCGACGACGAGTCGATCGGCTACGCCGCCGAGTCGCTGAAGAAGCTCCGCGCCGAGGTGATGAACCGGGCCGCCCGGCTGAAGAAGCTGCCCCGCGACCTGTGCCCGGACAAGAAGGTCACCCGCGAGATCGCCAATCGCCGCAGCCTGCGGCTACACCCGCTGCTGGCCGCGTTCGACGAGGTGCAGAACCTGTTCGGCCACCCCAAGTACGGCAAGCAGGCCGGCGAGGACGCGGTGTTCATCATCAAGATCGGCCGGGCGCTCGGCGTGTTCCTGATCCTGGCCACCCAGCGGCCGGACAAGGACTCGCTGCCGACCGGGGTCAGCGGGAACGTCTCCACCCGGTTCTGCCTCAAAGTCGCTGGTCAAGTCGAGAATGACATGATCTTGGGCACGTCGGCGTACAAGAACGGGGCGCGGGCAACTACCTTCCGGCCGAAGATCGACGCGGGGCTCGGCTACCTGAAGGGCGAAGAGAACACGCCGCAGGTGGTGCGGACCTACTACCTGAACAACGCCGACACCGAGCGCGCGGCGAAGCGGGCACGGGCCATCCGCGAGGCGGCCGGCACACTGTCCGGCGTCGCGCTCGGCGACGAGGACGGCACGCAGCAGCGTGACGTGCTGGCCGACGTGCTCGAGGTGTTCGGCGTCGCTCCCGCGCTCCACTGGACCGAGCTCGCCGAGCGGCTCGCCGAGCGGTTCCCCGAGCGCTGGGAAGGCACCAGCGGTGACGCGGTGTCCGCCGAGCTGCGCGGGCGCGGCGTGCCGTCCGTGGTCGTCACCGTGACCGGCGAGCGCGGCCGGGGGTGCCGCCGCGAGGCCGTCGAGGCCGCGGCAGGCCAGCCGTGACCCGTTACCGCGGCAACGCTGCCGTTGCCGCCCCTGACCAGCATGAACACTATCCAGCCGTTGCCGGTGTTGCCGCGCCGCCCGCTCTGACCTGCGCGGCAACAGGCAACGGCGGCGGATCCGAGATCAGGAGGCCAGCAAGCCCATGGGGCCCGTCACCAGCGCGGACGGCAAGCACGAATACCAGCGGTGCACCGATGGCAACTGCCCCCGGTTTCCGTGCCAGGTGTACAAGCAGGGTCTCGCCGCGGGCTACGCCGCCGGGTACGCCACCGGCTACGCGGAGGGCTTCGAGGCCGGGTACCGCGACGGCTGGGAGGCCGGATACAAACAGGGTTTCGCCGATGGCATCGACGCCTGCCCGCGCCCGCATAAGGACTGAGCGGCGCACCGGGAGCGTTGCGACATGATCACGTACGTCCGCGCCGTCTGGGCCGGGCCAGTCTGCGCGAGGCGCTGCGAGCACGACTCCTGTCTCGTCATCGCCTGCCCGAGCCTGTTCCGGATCGCCGTCCGCCACGCTCCCGGGGCCGCCTGCCTCGGTACGCCCAGTCTGCGCGAGGTGCCGGACGACACGCCTGCGCCAAGGGGTGAGCGGTGATGGCCGGCCACATCCTGATCGCCTTCGCGGCCGCCGTCATCTGGATCGGCTCGCTGTACGTGAAGCCGTTCGGCAAGTGCTGGCGATGCCGGGGGAAGGGCAACCTGCGCCGCAAGCGCCGCGCGCCTGTCTGCCCGCGCTGCCACGGCAGGAAGGGCGGCCAGCGGTTCGGCTCCCGCACCGTCCACCGCGTCGTCCGCATGATCCGCGCGGAGCTGGCGCGCACCCGCAAGCTGAAGGAGAACTAGCCGTGCACGGAACGTGGAAAACGACAGGCGGCGGCTTCGGCCCGGTCGGGATGGTCATCCTCGGCGCAGTGGTGATCGGCGCCGCGGTCGGCATCGCCGAGGCGGTCGCGCAGTTCACCAGGGACCTCGTGTTCATCGGCCTGCTGAGCCTCTGCGCGCTCGTTGTCCTGGCTGCCGCCGGGGCGGTGTGGGTCACCGTCTACCGGCTGCGCCACGGGGAGATGCCGTGGACGCCGCTAGCGCGGCGCTGGCTGCCCGAGCCGGTCGTGCACGAGCTGCCCGGCCCGGAGCGGCCAGCGGTCGGCCAGGCGATGCCGCGCGAGCTCCACCAGCACACGCACTACCACTGGCATCAGGCCGAAGCGCCCGCTGAGATCCTGCGGCAGCCCGCCGGCCACGGCGACGAGAGGAGGTGAACCATGGCCATCGGGCTCATCATCGCGGCCGTCGTCGTGTACGGCGTCCTGCACCTGGGCCACCGCGGCGCCCGCCGCCGCGGTGAGCGCGGCATGTCCGTGTACTGGAACTCGCGCTCGCGCCGCCCCTACGTCAGCATCCCGCTGCCCGGTGGATTCCGCATCGGGCACCGGCTGTAGGCCGCGCAGCAGCGCCCCGCCACTTTCCCCGGGTGGCGGGGCGCTGACGTGTCCGCTCGCCGAGCTGGCCGAGATCATCCGTCGCAGTCAGGCGAATTGACCATTAGCGGTACTTCGTCTTGACGTGGACCTTGCGGCGGAAGAACGGCCAGACCAGCAGCCAAAGGCCGCCTGTGCAGATGGTCATGATGATGTGGAAAGTGTTGCTGCCTGACTGAACGGTGACAGTCTTGCGCTCCACGGGCGGTGGCTGCTGGTAAGGCTGCTGCGGCCCATAGCCGGGGGGCGGTCCCCAAGGCTGCTGCGGCGGCGTGGCAAAGGGCGGCTGGTCATATTCCTGCTGACCATTACCGGCTTGCTGCCAGGGCTGGCCCTGTGGCGGGTAAGGCGCCTGAGCCTGCTGCGGCTGGTCCTGCGGCGGGTACTGCTGGCCGCCCATCCGCCGCTGGGAAGTGCCAGGGTCGTACTGCTGCGGCTGTCGGCCGTAGCCCTGCTGCGAGTCCCACGGAGGCTGTCCGTAATCCTGGCGGTCCGTCATCTCTGGCCCCCCTGCCGGAAACGTCCGGGAAGCGCGATATGCGCTCTCCCCGACCTGGCAGACGCGCCGGGAGCGGAGGCGGTGTACATGGTGACGCGACTGGTGCCGTCTTGTTGCGGCGGTGTTACGGAGATTCCCTCTCAAGAGGGAAAGCGACCTGTGCAGGGGTTTGGACGGTCACGAACTCGTGTCAGGTTTGGGCGCCTTGTGCACCGCATCGGCCACTGGCGCGTCCCCGAATTGGCGAAGCGCGGAGCGCCAAGCCTGCGCCGGGGAGGACATGATGAGTTACCAGCAGCCACCAGATCAGAGGGCCGGAGCGCCTACAGGACCGCCTCCAGGCTGGTACCCGGATCCGGGAGGGATGCAAGCCCTGCGCTGGTGGGACGGCGCACAGTGGCATCCCCACACACAACCGCTGCCAAGGCAGGAGTTCCGGTCTCCAGCCCCTTACGCGGTTCCTGGTCAGCAACAGGACGCGCCGAGGCACCGGCACCAAAATGGCGCGGCTTACGCGCCAGGCTGGCTTCCCGAGGCGTCACCAGCCTCACCCGCCCTGGCCCGGCCAGCGCCAGCCGTGGCGCCGTGGGCCTGGGCAGTCGCCGCGGCACCCGCAATACTGCTGGGGGTCGCGATCGTGGCTGCGATACTCGCAAGCCCGAACGGCACCGTCACGGAATACCTGCTGATCGGCGCTGTGCTCTCCGATGCGTTCGCCACCTTCGCGGCGTGGCGGGATGCCCGTGCGCTGAGGGAAGCAGGCGAGCCGGTCAGCGGCGGCCTGGCGTGGTGGTGCCTCCTGGTGCCGTGGGCCTACCTGTGGGCACGGGCGGTCAAGCGAGTGAACAAGACCAGCGGCGACTGGGCGCTGCTTGCCGGGGCTGCCGCCGTGTGGCTGGTAGTCATCGTGATCTCGACGCCGGTCATCGACAGCGTGATAACAAACAGCGAGACGTTGAATCAAGCACGCTTGCAGTCGCAGATCGCCAGCGGCATCAAGTCCCAGACGGGCGAAGTGACGACGGTCCAGTGCCCGCAGGATCCGCCGCTGAACCCTGGTTCGCAGTTCCAGTGTGTGGCGACAGCGACCGACGGATCTACCACTATGGTCACGGTTACCGTTCAGGATCGGAACGGCGACATCATCTGGCAGACCGGAGGGTAGCCCAACTGCTGGCCGCTCACGCATACACCTGCCTTGGGTCGGCCAGCAGCAGCGTCTCGCTTGCCACAGTGCGTGTCTCGACGACCCTCACCGTGACGGACCTGATCGTCCGCGGTTCCTGCGTCCTCGGCTCGCCCGTCATATCTATGATGGCGTCGGCGAGCTTGCCCGCCTGTCCGGGCAGCCCGGCCCGGAGCGCGCCGCGCGACACCTCACGGTTCAGCAGCGCGGACACCTCGCCTACGTCGAGCACCAGGAGCAGCTCATCCGGTGCCCCGGCTTCCACCCTCACCGCTTCACCCCGATCACGTGCGCCAGGTCGCCGACCGCTGGCAGCATCGCCTCCCACGCGGACGGCGCCCGGCGTGCCAGGCCCAGCATCGCGCGTGCCTCGAGGGCAACCTCGGCGCCTGTCATGCTCGCCCGGGTGCTGAAATCCGGTTCGGCCAGGCGCGGGTCCGCGAGCAGCTGCTCGGCCGCCAGCTTGATCTCTGCCGACCTCCGCAGTGCGGCTGCCGCGGCGTGCCCGGCCTGCCGGCGAGCCTCGCGGGCATTCGCCAGCTCCGCCTCAGCTGCCAGCCACCTGCCCGCGCCCGCGGCGTGCTCCGCGTCGACCGCCTGGCACATCTCCAGGTACGCCATGCACCCGTCCGCGCCGGCGAACTCGAGCGCCTCGGCGCGCAGCGCGGCGTACCGCGCGCCGGTGTAGCCGCCGAGACCTGATACCCAGGCGTCGAAGGCCGCGGCCTCGGCCTCGAGCCGTGCGTGCCTGCTGCCTGCCATATCCCTGCCTGCCTAACTTCCGCCGCGCGGGTACCTGGAGCGCCACTGCGCTGCCTGCGCCCCGCCGTTGACCGCCGCGCCGACGTGCTGGCCGGTGGCAGCCGGGGCCTGCTTGCCGACCGCGATGAGAGTGTCCATTTTGGCGTCGATCCGGGCCAGAATGGCCGATGCGCCGTCTCCGCCGCCGGCGGTGCTGCCGCTGCCCACCTTCGACTGCGGCACCACCATTTCCGGCCCGTTCTCTGCCAGGGTGTAGACCTGTCCGCTGTTGATGCCGTAGCCGATGACCGGCTCAGTGAGCCATCCGCCGCCGGCCAGCCCGACCAGGCCGAGTCCCGACTTGATCACGTTCACCACAGCCGAGCTGCCGGGGATCTTCGACTCCAGGCCGCTTGCCAGGCTGGATATGGCGCTCTCGCCCAGGCTCAGCAAGTCACCGGGAAGCTTCGACAAAGCGGAGACGATCTTGCCGGGCAGTCCCTCGAAGAACGTGACCAGCTTCCCGAGGTCAGTGACGGCGGAGTTGTAGAGGCTGGTGAAGTACGACGGAACTGTCTTGGTGAAGAACGTGTCCAGGTCCCCGCCGATGCCCTGGATGTTGCTCCACCAGCTCTTGAGCGTGTTCTCGACGGGCGTGACGAGCTTGCTGGTGAAGAACCCGGCGGCCTGGCTGAGATAGCCCGGCACGGTGGTGGTGAAGAAGGTCTTCAGGTCCGTGCCGATGGACCCGATGTTGCTCCACCAGCCCTTAAGGGTGCTCTCGACTGGCGTTACGAGTTTCGACGTGAAGAACCCCGCTGCGCTGGTCAGCCATCCAGGGATCGTTTTCGTGAAGAAGTTCCCGATGCTGGTGCCGGCCGAGGCGATGTCCTTCGCCCAGCCCTCGACCGTCTTGGCCACCGACTCCGCCGCCGACGGGATGTCCTTGGTGAAGAGCGACGGGAGCGTCTTCCCGAACCAGGTGGCGACTGGCGTCCCGTAATCGGTCATGAAGTTCTTGTAAGCGTCCGACCAGTCCTTCGAGACGTTCGGCAGGCCGATGGCTCCGAGTGCGGCACTTCCGGCGCTGGAGGCACCCGCGATGT
>Ga0335073_10016253_pt1 | contig 10395 bp, 5 predicted proteins | sample Lox_Sample_22_FD_207093 | JGI IMG/M metagenome (GOLD analysis project Ga0335073, IMG submission 207093) | Soil microbial communities from Loxahatchee National Wildlife Refuge, Florida, United States - Lox_Sample_2.2 | ecosystem: Environmental > Terrestrial > Soil > Wetlands | place: USA: Florida... | reverse complement strand
CAGCGGGATGGAGACCACCAGGGACAGCCACAGCAGCACGTTCAGCACCACGGTGGACCCCAGGCCCTTGGTCGCCATCATCACCGCGGCGTCGTTTCCCTTGATGCCGTCGGCGGTGAACAGGCGATAGCCGAGCCCGGCGCTGCCCAGCGTCCCGGCCGGTATGACGTGCGCGACCGCCGCGGCGGACAGGTCGATCCGGAACAGCCGGGACAGGCCGGGATTGGTCGCGCCCGGCGGCAGCACGGCCTGGGTCAGCAGGCCGTAGCAGAACAGCGACAGGCCCTCGAGGATCAGGCCCGCGGCCAGCCAGGCGGCGTTGACCTGGCCGAGCAGGTACAGGTCCCGGCTGGCCCCGACCAGTTCGGGCACGACCAGGTACTCCACGACCAGCACGATGGCGAAGATGACGATGCCGCGGCGCAGCGGCTTGACGACGAACGGGAGCCAGCTGCGCCAGCGCCGCCACCATCGCCGCTGGGCACCCCGCGCTTCACCCCGTCGCTCGCTGCCCGCAGCCGTGTCATCACCGCCATCAAGGGGCTTTCGTCCGGCTTTCGCCGGATCAGTCCGCATAACAACCTATTACCCGACGGACAGGGGTGAACGCGGCCACAAGGGCAACACCGTTATCCTGCCGCTTGAGGATCGCGGTACTCAAGGAGGGGCGCTCGTGGCGGACGCGGCGGCAACGGCCCGGTCGATGTGGACCCTGTTCGAGCCCATTCATGCGGTGACCTACTTCGCGCCCGAGGCCCGTTCGGCCTACGAGCAGGCGGGCCTGCGCGGGTTCTGGCGCGGGTACTTCGCCGGCCGGGCGGCACCGCTCGGCGCCGCGAGCGCGGCGGTGGTCACCGCGTCGTTCTTCAACTTCGCGCCCGCCTTCGTCGCCCGCGCGATCCCGGCCGTCTGGGACCTGATCACCCCGGACGAGGCGCTGCGCGCCCGGATGGCGGGGGCCACCGAAGCCCTCGGCCGCCTGCTGGCCGGGCGGGAAGCCGGCGCCGCGGCGGCGGCCGACCTGCTCTGGCGGGCGATCGGCGAACTCGACTTCTCCGGCCGGGTGCTGGCCGCGGCGGACGCCGCGCTGCCGGTCCCTGGTCCTGGTTCCGGTTCTCCGGGTGTTTCGGATTCTTGGGCGCTGGCCCGGCTGTGGCAGGCGGCCACGGTTTTGCGCGAGCACCGGGGCGACGGGCATTTCGCCGCCCTGGCGGCGGCGGACATCGACGGCTGCCAGGCCGTGGTCCTGCGGTGCTGCCTGGACCTGCGGCGGGAGGACCTGCAGCCGGTCCGGGGCTGGACCGACGAGGCGTGGGACGACGCGCTCGCCACGCTGGCCGAGCGCGGCTGGATCGGCCCGGACGGCGAGCTGACCAGCGCGGGCCGGGAGGCGCACGCGGCCGTGGAGAGCGCCACCGACCGGGCCGCGGCGCGGCCGTGGGCCCGGCTGGGCCCGGAGGTCACGGCGGAGATCGCGGCCGTGCTCACCCCGGTGGCGCAGGCGTGCGCCCGGGCGCTCCCCTACCCCAGCCCCATCGGGGTGCCCGCCCCGGCCGCGGCAGGCTGAGGCTGTTACTGCCCCTGGTGGGTAAAGCCCGCCCAGGCGGTCAGGTTCGCGAGCCGCCTCAGCCTGGCCTTCTTGGCGAGCTCCGGCGGCATCTCGGCCGGGGCGACCCGCCGCGGATCGATCATCCACAGCTGCGCGAGCCGCAGCGCCTCCCGCGGCGGATGGCCGCCGCGGGCCATGAGGTAGTGGTACATGAACATGAGCAGCGCGCTGGCCCGGTCGGGGACCTCCCAGCGCGCTCCCACCACGGTGGCCGCCCCGGCCGCCAGGAACGCGGTGGCCAGCGTGAGCGCCTCGTCATAGTCTTCCGCCGCCAGGTCGGTCCGGCAGGCCGCCAGGCTGACCAGGCCACCGGGCATCCCGGGCGGCCGGCCGCGGGCATGCTTCAGGATCGCGTCCACCCGCAGCTGCTCGTGACCCGCGAGGAGCAGATGCGACTGGCCGGGCGCCGAGCCCACCACGTTGGCGTGACAGCCGATGTGCAGCACCGAGGCGCCCTCGTGCCCGGGGGCCGGCAGGGCGTCGAGGACCTCTTCCGGCCGGCCTTCGCCGTCGGTCGGGCCGCGCTCGCCCGCGGGCCCGAGATAGCGGGCGTCGGGGTAACAGCAGTCCCGGATGGCCTGCGCCTCCTGGATGGCGTAAGCGAGGTTCGCGGTCGGGTCGGCGACGATGACCGGGCCGGTGCCGGGGGCCCGGCCCGGCGCGCCGTTCGCGCGGGCCGGCGGCTGACGGCTGACCTCGATCAGCTGGCGGGCGGAGGCGGCGTAGGAGATCACCGCGGCCGCGCAGGCGTACTCCCAGGGGTCCTGGCCGGCCCGGCGGGACCTGGCGGCATGCCAGGGAACCAGGCTGAGCGGTCCGATGGGAATCAGCACGATCCGGGGCAGCCAGCCAGGCTGCCAGCCCGCGACCTGGTCCAGCACCGGCTGGACGGCGGCCGACCACGCCCACTCGCAGAGCAGGCCGAGCGCGCTCTCCCAGCGTTCGACAACTTGCTGCCGCGCCCGCACCGACTCGGGCGGGCAGGCGAGGACGTCCGCGTGGGCGGCCAGGTAGCCGTCGAAGGCGCCGCTCAGGCCGGGACGCAGCAGCGGCAGGGGGATGCCTGTCACCCGTGGCGCGGCGGCCACGTGGCCGGCCGCCACGAGCAGCGCCCGCCCGGCCCGGCCACCGGACGCAGGCAGCAGGTAGACGAGCGCGTCGGCATCGGTGCGGGTGAGCGCGTCCGCGATGTCCGCGGGCCCGGGCGGCGTGAGCAGTTCCGCGGCCAGGGCCGAGCCGGCCAGCGCGGCGAGCGCGCGACGCGCCAGATCGCTCGGCGCGACCAGCGATCCGTCCGCGAGGATCCTGGTGACGTACTCGGCGGCGCCGGAGTCGGCGTCCCACGGCGGGTCGCTGTCCGCGGCCAGGCCGGCTGGCGATGCCGCCGCCTGCCGCCATTCCCGGGCCAGCTCTTCGCGTCCGGCCGCGGACAGCAGTCCGGGAAGGTCCGCGGCGCTGGTCGCGGCGTGCAGCACGAGGCCCCGGCCGAGTTCCAGGGCCTCGACCGCGCGGCCGGGCTCGCCGTCGTCCAGGCACCACCCGGCCACCTCGGCCGCCATCTCCGTCACGGCCCGGGCCGAGGCCAGCGCCCGGGCGGTGCCGGTCTGCAGGAGAACGTCGCGGACCCGGACGCGCAATGCCGCCAGTCCCTGCTCCCGGGCCGGGCCGGCCTCCCCGCAGGCCCGGTGGAGGCGGGCCAGCCTGGTCAGGACGGTGGCGTGCTGCGGGTGCCCGGGCCGGTCATCCATCTCCCGGCAGGCCTCGGTCATGCGGGCGACGGCACCATCGCGGTCAGCGGGATCGCCGGTGAGCCGGTGAAGCTCCGCGCTGGCCATGCCGAGCATGCCGAGGACCCGGACCCGCTCGCCGAAGATCGGGTCGAGCTCGGTCAGCACCCGGCTCAGGTGCCCCACGGCCTGGCGGAGCAGCCGCGGATCCTGGCCGGTGATGCCCGTGATCGCGAGCGCGCTGCCGGCCCGGAATGTGGCCAGCGTCCGCATCGGGTGCCCGGCGGGCAGGCCGGCGGCTCCCGCGTCAAGCTCACGCACCGCTTCCTGGAGGTCGGCCGGGTTCATCGCGCCCTGCCCGTACCGCTGGATCAGGGCCAGGCCGAGATCGCTGCGCAGCCGGGCGCGCAGGGGATGACCGGCAGGCGCCATCGCGATCGCCGCCCGGAAGGCCTCGATGCCTTCGTCAAGCGCGAGCCCATCACCGTCCATGGCCTTGACCGCGCCGAGCACGCCCCGGTTGGCGGTCGCGACGAGATCGAAGTCGGCCACCAGGTCACCCATCGCCGCCCAGGTGGCCGGGGCCTGGCCGCGCGGGACATCCAGGTAGAACCGCGCCGCGTCCAGATCCTGCCGGTCCCCGCGCAGGCCGAACCGGGCCAGCAGGGCCGACCCGAGGTTCCACGAGATCATCATGCGGACGGCGGAGCCGGACGGGGCCAGGTCGTGCGCGGCCATCAGGTGCGCGATCCCGTCGCCGACATCGCGGCTGCCCTGATCCTGGCCGCCTCGCTGGATCAGCAGCAGCCCGAGCGCGGCGCGTGTCATGGCGGCACGGTCCGCGTCGTCATCGGGGTGCCCGGCGGCCGCACCGAGAACCTCGACGGCCTGGTCGAGGTGCCCGGCCATCGCGCCGGAGCTGGCCAGGACGAACAGCCCGACGCCGATGGTCTGGGTGAGCTCGGACCATTCGGGATCATCGGCTGGGACCTGGCCGGCCGCGTGCAGCAGCCACGGCTGGGCCGCCGCGAAGTCGGCCGCGCGGCCGGTCGCCTGGCCGCGGGCGGTCAGGCCGTGGCCGAGCATCACCTCGATGAGCAGGTGGAGGTCGGCGTCATCGGCGAGCTGCGGCTCGATTTCGGTCAGCACGCCGATCATCAGGTCGACCGAGTCCGGCTCGTACGGCACCCCGGGGCGCCGCAGCCGCTCGAACAGGCCGATGCACAGGTAGAGCCCGATCATCTCGCGGTCACGCGGGCTGAGCTTTTCCTGGTCATCGGCCTGCGCCTCGTTCGCGGCCCAGGCCTGGCGGGAGTAGGACGTCATCCGGTCGATTTCGGCGTGCCGGGAGTAGTCGCCGTCGGCCCGGAGCCAGCAGGCGCGCGCGAGCATGGCCAGGAGGTACATGAGGCCGGGTTCGCCGGGCTCGGAGGCGGCGAGCACCGCTTCCAGGTGCCCGATCCCCGCGTCCAGGTCAGCCAGGCGGCTTGCGGGGTCGGCCCCGGCGCCGACGGCGGGGGCCGGGTCAGGGTAGGGGTCGGCGCGGGCGAGCCGTTCCGTTCCCAGCCGGTCGCGCAGATCCAGCCAGCCGGCGTCCGCCCCGCCGGCGTCCGCCCCGCCGGCGTCCGCCCCGCCGGCGTCCGCCCCGCCGGAGAAGCCGAGCACCCGCTCGCCCCAGGTGATGAACGCGTCCCGGTCGGCCTCGCGGTCCCGCAGGTCGAGCCGGTCGCCCAGGGCATGCGCCAGATAGAGCGTGGTCAGCTCGTCGGTCTCGTCTTCTTGCCCGGTCACGCCCTGCGTCAGCAGGTCGCACGCGGCGTCCAGGTCGTCAGGGTCCGGCGGCCCGGCGCCCGGCCAGGGATCGGTGTAGCGGTCGTAGCTCAGCCGCCCGGCGATCAGCGCCGCCTCCGGCCGGAGCGGGTGGTCGGGCGGCAGCCAGCCGAGCAGCGCGGCCAGCACCGCGATGGCTTCGTCCCGGTCCTCGCGGGCGGGGGCGGCCCCGCGGGCGTCTTCGGAGTCCACGTCGTCCGCGGCCAGGGAAAACCGGTAGCCGAGAGCGTAGCCGAGAAGCTCCTGGGCCTCGGCGGCCGTCTCCGGGTCGCCGTATCCGCTCGCGTCACGTCCGCCGTTCGTGAGCCGTACGGCGGCGCGGGCGTACTCGATCACCTCGTCCAGGTCGGCTGCCGCGCCCGGCGCGTCACCCGCGGCCTGCCTGCAGTCGGACCTGAGCCCCAGGGCGTGCGCCAGTTCCGTCTGCACGGCGGCGTCGTCGCCGGCCCCGGCGGCCGCCCGCAATCGGGCGCGCAGGTAGCTGACCTGTTCGTCCAGCATGGCGCAGTCGGCGACGGGGTCCATTCCCCTCCACGGGATTTGCCAGGTGACGGCCGGCTCCGTCAGGTCACAGCGGCCGCCACCTGGGTCCTATATGTCACGGGCGATACGGCCGTGACCGGCTGAAGGGTATGCGGCCGGCCGACGGCGGACGGCCCGGCCGCGAGTCGCAGCGGGAGCAATCAAAACCAACCGGCGGAATCATCTGCCCCCCAAAGGCTATGGATCCATCGGCAATTACCTGCCCGCCACCACTGGCCAGGCGGGGGTGGCCGGTGACCGGCAAGACGTGCGGCAGATATCCCGCTGAATGTGACGAAATTTAATGCGACCCTTTGGCTAGCGAAATAAATCCCACACGACCCTTCCGCCGGCCCGGGCGGTCGCCACGCGGTCCTCCCGCGGCACCGACCGCCAGACCTCTGCGGTCCTCCCCTCATCCACCCCTTGCGGCTCACCCAGGGCGTTGTCCGTCCCGGATCCCGCGAGCACCAGGATGAGCTTAGTGTAGCTAGATAAAGGCTGTCTATCCATGCGTGATTTACGTCGATAAAGATTTCCTCCGGGGCCGGCTCGGGCCGCGCCCAGGCCGCGTCAGGGAGCGTCAGGGAGCGGGCGGGACGCCGGAGCGGCTGACCAGCTCGGCGGCGGCCGATCCGAAGGCGGCAGCGGGCGGGCAGGCGGCGCACGCGCTACGCCAGCGGTCACGCAGGGACCTGGTGATCTCCGGCGGAAGGGCGGCGGAGGCCGGGCCGCCGGCCAGGATCTCGAGCGGTCCGAGCAGGTATACCTCGGCCAGGGTCGGCAGGTCGGCGAACTCCGGTGCGGGGTTCGAGCCGCCGGGCAGCCGGGTCGCCCGCTCGATCAGCCCGGCGCCGAGCTGCCATACCGCGTGACCCTCGCCGGCCAGGACGCACTCCACCGCGGCGAGGATCTCGACGGCCATCGCGTACGATTCGGCCGCCAGCAGCCCGGTCCCGAACTCCCCCGGGCTCGGCGCCAGCGGACGATCGAGCCGGGCCAGCGAGCTGAGATGATCCAGGTGCGCCCCTTCGTGGATGCCGCGCCAGATCTGCTGCGCCATCGGGGTCGCGGTGGACGGCACCTCGGCGATCGCGGTACCGGGGCCGGGCAGCCCGGGCAGGCACATCCAGGTCCGCCGGGCCAGCCGCCGGTTGACCGGCAGGCGCAGCGTGAGATGGTCCTCGCTGGGTGACGGCCGGTAGCGGATACCCCAGGCCAGCTGCCGCGCGCTGATCAGCGGGACCGCGGTGGCGTGCGGAAGCCTGGCGGCGGCCGCGATGAGCAGTTCGCCGAATTCGGCGATCAGGCCGGCCGCGCGCCACACGACCTCCCGGATGCCGCGGATCGGGCCGGCCACCGGGCGGGTGTCCGGGTACCACGGCGGCACCGGGCCGGCCATCCGCCGTACCTGGCGGAGCCGGGCGGCGTGCTGGCCGGCCGAGGCAACGCGCCGGGACGCGACTACGTCGTCCAGGCCGCTGAACGCGCCAGGCTCGTCCCCGCCGGCCATACGGCGCGTCGCCCCGGCGAACCCCGGGCCATCGAGGGCGAGGCAGCCGACGGCCACGTCCGCCCAGCCCCGGACCGCCCACGCGTCGGCCTCCGCGTTCCCGGCGGGCACCTCCGTGGCCGCGGCCGCCGCCGCGACCGCCCACGCGCGCGCAACAGGTGCCGCGACATGAGGCGGCCCGGGGGCTTCAGCCCCCGGGCCGCACACCTGGATGCCCATCCGGCATTGATATGGCTCCCGAAGCTAGCTGGGGTGGCGTTTCTGCAACTGGGGTAAGCCGGGCACGCACCAGGCCGGCGGCCGGAGCCTAATACCTGAAGTAACAGAAAAACAGCATATTGCCTTTAGTTATGAAAAATCCCGCCAGCCTATCCTCAGGTTTTGCGCCTATGATGACGATCTTGGCGCAGGTGAACGGCCAGATGAGAGGAGGGCGCGGTGACAGCGCAGGACGAGCGGCTCGCGGCTATCGCGGCGGCCGCCGCGGCCGTGCTGCGCCAGACGCCGTACCACGTGGTCCGCGCCGGGGACGTGGCCGCGGCGGTCCGGCTGCCCGGGCAGACCGGGCGCTCCGCCGTCTGGCTGTACAACGAGGTGCACAACCGCCGGGTGCTGGTGGCGCTGGCGGCGGCCCACGCCTGGCAGGAATTCGCCGGGCGGGCGAGCTGGTCCCGGCCCGGGCCAATCGGCTCGGTGACGGCGGCCCGGTCGGCCGTGGCCGCCGCGCTCGGCCTGATCGTGGCCTTCCACCGGGCCGAGCAGTCGCTGATGGCACAGGTCGGGTACGGGATCGGCGACATCTCCACGGCGGAGAAACGCAAGCTCACCACGGGCGCCGGCCTCGCCCCGCCGAGCTGGCCGGACAGCCCGTGGGGCCGGGTCGCGGCGGCCGCCTGGCACGGCCGGTGCGATGTGTTCACCGATTTCCTGCGCCCGGTGCTGTGCGACTGCGCGGAATCCGTCACCCACCTGCCCGAGCCGGCCGTGGCGGAGAGCGCGTCGCGGCTGTCCGACATCACGTTCCGGACCTGCCTGGCCGACCGCGACGGGCCGGCCGACCTGCTCGCGCGCGGCCTGGCGGCGCTGTGGTTCGAACGCGACCTGACCCGGCTGGCGAGCACCCTGCCGCGGGAGCTGGAAAGCGCCGAGACCGCGCTGGCCGCGGTGGCCCGCAGGCGGACCGATCCCCGGGCCGAGGCGAACGCCAGCGCCGTGGTGGTCCGGATCCTGCTCGAGGCCGGCTCGCTGCACCGGCGCTGCATCTCCGAGGCGCAGCGGACGGTTTCGCTCTGGCAGGACCTCGCGGCCGACCTGGACGGCCCGGCGTCGTCCGGGGCCATCGGGCACGACCTGCAGCGGCTCAGCGACGCGGCCAGCCACCTCGGACTGGCCGCGGCCAGGTACGGGGACCGGCGGACGGCAGCGGACGCGTGGCAGCTGTCCCGCCGGATCGCCGACCAGGGCCTGGGTCACGACCGGTCCCGGGTGGCGCGTGCGGACAACAACCTCGCCGCGCTGGCCGCCGAGACCGGGCGCGGCGAACAGGCCTGGGCCGTCATCACCGGCGTGCACGAGATCCGGCTGGCCTGGCTGGAACGCCAGCCGCAGGACGCGGCGGCGTGGCGGCGGCTGACCGTGACGGAACGCACCAGGACCGATGTGGCGCGGCTGGCCGGCGCGGCGGTGGAGAGCGTACGGCTGGCCATGGACCTGCTGGCGGACCGGCAGGCCCGGCTGAGCGACCCCGCGCACGCCGATACCGCCGAGGCCCGAGTCATCTTGGGCCAGACCCTGCTGGCGGCCGGCCATCCGACCGCCGCGCGGCGCCATCTGGAGGAGGCCGCCGATACCCGGCGAGGCCGGTTCCTGCTCACCTCCTACCGGATCCAGGAAGATCTCATCTGGCTGGCCAAGACGGCGCTCGTGCTTGAGCATCCGCGGACCGTGCTCGACCTGCTGGGCGGCCAGACGGCGGAGACCGACTGGTTCCGCGACCAGGTCTCGTTCCGGCTCGGCTACACCGCCCGGCGGCTGCTCGCGATGGCCGACGGCGAACTCGGCCGGACCGACGAGGCGACGGCCGCCCTGCTGGCCGCCCGGGAAGAGCTCGGCGAGTGGCCGCTGGACGCCGGCCTGGACCCGCTGGCCGCGGATTTCGACCGGTCCCTGGCCGAACTCGCGCTGCGGCGGGGTGAGACCGCCGACGCGGCGGCCGCGCTGGCCCGGCTGGCCGACGCCGAGGCCGAGGCCGAGGCGGGGAGCGAGTGCGGACCGCCGCGGCCCGCGCACGGCTGGACCCTCGTCCTGCTCGGCCGGGCGGCGGCCAGGCTCGGCGACACCCAGCGCGCCTCGGAATGCTTCCGCTCGGTTACCGACCTGGCGGCCGGGGGAATCGACCCGTGCCACCCGGTGATCCTCACGGCCCGCTACGACCAGGCCGAGCGCTGCACGGCCACCGGGGACACCAGGCGGGCGGCGAAGCTGCTCGCCCCCGTGCTCGACCGGACCCTGCTGGCGCACGGCCGCCCCGCCCTGGGCGAGGCCCACCCGCTGCTGACCCGGGCCCGCACCCTGGCCGAGCGGCTGGGCATCACCGTCCCCGACACGGTGCCGGGCCTGGCGGAGGCGTCCCTGGACATCGACGCCTGACCGGCCGGCGCCGCCGCGGCGTTCTCCTTCACTCCAGCGGCGGTCAGGGGATCTTGATGTCGTGGTGCGCCAGGGCGTACTGCCGCTCCTCCTCGGTCAGGCTCACGTCCCGGACCGGGACCGCCAGGCTCCAGTGCTGGCCCACCGGGCAGCGCTGCACCCGGGCCACCGCCAGGTCCAGTTCCTTGAACTTGACGCCGGGAAGCCAGACGGTGCTGTACATGTGGCCCTGACGGCACCGCACGATCGTGCTGGTGCCCAGGTTGTAGCCGAGACGCCGGGCGATCAGCGTGCCCCCCGCGATCACGCCGGCGACGACCAGGACGGTTCCCACGACTCGCCGCGACATCCCGTCATTATCCCACCGCCCTCCGCCCGGGCCTCCTGTTCCATGATCACGGGCAGAAACGGTCGCTATGCGGTCGAAACTGCCCGTGATCATGGAAAGCGTGGGGGTGGGTCAGCGGGGGCGGGATGGGGTGGAGGTGTCGGGGGACCTAGGGTTTCCGGCGCCAGGTGGCGTCACTTCCGGAGCCTGGGGCAGG
>Ga0335073_10016252_pt1 | contig 10395 bp, 9 predicted proteins | sample Lox_Sample_22_FD_207093 | JGI IMG/M metagenome (GOLD analysis project Ga0335073, IMG submission 207093) | Soil microbial communities from Loxahatchee National Wildlife Refuge, Florida, United States - Lox_Sample_2.2 | ecosystem: Environmental > Terrestrial > Soil > Wetlands | place: USA: Florida... | reverse complement strand
GGCCACGCCCTCCCCCACGGCGGCGACCGTGCCCGCGCCTTCCGCGCCGAGCGCGAAGGGCGGTTCCATGCGGTAGTTGCCCACGCCTTCCCGCTGGTAGATGTCCATGTAGTTCACGCCGGCCGCGGCGACCTCCACGATCACCTCGCCGGGTCCCGGCCGCGGTACCTCCCGCTCGGTGACGCTCAGCACCTCGGGCCCGCCGTGACGCTCGCCCACTACCACGCGCATGCTCGCACCCTCCTTCGTCCTGTCTGTCCTGTCCGCCGCTGCCCGATCAGCTTTTCACAAGGCCGCCGGGCGACGCTGCCTGCGCGGTTTCCTGAGGCTGGCTGGTCTGCTGGGTCTTCGGGTCCAGGGCCAGCCAGCCGACCAGGCCGAGCGGGTAGATGAAGTAGCCGAACCGGACGTTCGGCCCGAGCAGGAACATCAGCGCCAGGCCGATGGCCAGCCGCCAGGCCGCCGCGGGGACGTCGCGGGGCGGCCGGATCACCAGCGAGATCGCGATGCCGAGCCCGGCCGCGAGCAGCAGGCCGACCGACAGCACGTGCCCGGCCGGGCCCAGCGCGGTGAGCAGGTGCCCGGGCAGCAGGCTCTCGGCCGGGGTCTTGTACCGGGTCAGGCCCAGCGGGAACAGCACGCTGTTCTGCACCAGGGCATCCGCGCCGCGCCACGAGGTCAGCGCGGCCGGGGCCAGGACGGCGATGAGGACGCCGGCGGTGACGACCGACGCCGCGAGGAAACGCCCCGCGGCCCGGGCGCCGTCGCGGGCCGCGAACATCGCGGCCAGGACCGGGACGGCGAGCCACGCGGTGGACTTCAGGTCGCAGGCGACGCCCAGGGCGACGCCCGAGCCGACCGTTCCGGCGGCCCGCGAGATCCCCGGGGGCCGCGCGGCCAGGGCCAGCGAGAGCAGGATCAGCGCGAGCACCGGCGGGTCGGTGGTGATCACGGCCAGGTTGAGCCCGATCACCGGCGAGGCCACCGCGACCGACGTGGCCAGCAGCGCGTCCCGGCGGCAGGCCGGACAGCCCCGGTGCGGCACGCTGATCCAGAACGCCGCCGCGAGCGGGACCACGGTGCCCACGGCGATCCACACCCCGGAGTTCCCGGCCAGGCCGCCCAGCCCGGCCGCGCTCGGCAGGCCGAACAGGGTCATGACCGGCAGGTACGGGTTGTAGGACAGCCAGGAGGTGACCTGCCCGGCGGGCAGGTAGGGCGAGCCGTGATGCAGCAGCAGGCGGGCGGCCCGGTCGATGACCATCATGCCGTCTTCCAGCGGGTAGGCCACCGACAGCCACAGCAAGGGCGCCAGCACGGCCAGCGCCACCGAGACCAGGACCGCGGCCATCCGGACCCTGCGGCTGGGCCAGCGCCACATGATGAACAAGGCCACCGCGTAGCCGCATGCGGCCCAGATGGCCCAGACCTGATCCCGGCCACCGGAGAAGACGGCGGCGACGGCCGCGTACGCGGTGAACACGGCGTAGGCGGCCATGAGGCGGCGCCGCCCGAGCCAGGGACGTTCGGGATGGCGGGACGGGTCCTTCGCGGTCAGATCGCGATCCGGGGCGTACTCAGCCGGGCCGCCCGCCCCTGGGCGGCCTGCATGGTCGGCGTACTTCGTCAGCTGGCCCCCGATGACCAGAGCTTGAACTGTTTCGTCTCGGCAGCAAGAACGCTATGAGCAGACGCGAGGCCGCGTCAAGCCGGGCGCGTGTCCGGCGACTGCCCGGCGGGCAGCTGCCGCCCGATCAGCTCGGCCCGGACGGACTCCAGGTGGGACGGGGCCGCCGTGGCGGCGGGCGCGGGGCCGGAGGCGACCGGCACCGTGACGACGTCGAGCACGTCGTCGGTGCGCGGGATGGTGAGCGTCAGCACGTCGCCGATACCGGGCGCGGCCGCGTCCCGCGCGGTCAGCGCGGACAGGTTCCAGCGCTGTTCGACCGTCTTCAGGACGGAGGTGTGATCCAGCGGCGTCCCCCCGGCCGGGGCCCGGTACACCGTGCCCGGGGCGATCAGCGGCGACACCAGCACGGTGGGCACCCGGACGCCGAAACGGTCAAAGCCGAACCCGAACTCTCCGGTGTCGGTGTCGGGCGGCACGGCACCCCAGGGCGGCGGCACGTGGTCGTAGCAGCCGCCATGCTCGTCATAGGTGATCACCAGCAGCGTTCCCGGCCAGCCCGGGCCCGTACGCAGCGCCTCGTACACGTCGTGGATGAGCTGCTCGCCCAGGGCCACGTCGTAGTTGGGGTGCTGGCTGTTGCCCGACGGGCCCCAGCTCGGCTCCAGGAACGTGTAGGGCGGCAGGGTGCCGGCCGCCGCGGCGGCCTGGAAGTCGGGGAACTTGCCGAAGTGGCTGGCGGCGGCCGTGCTGATCTGGGTGAACGTTTCCTTGGTCAGCGGGTCGGCGTCATAGCCGTACACGGCCCAGCCCAGGCCGGCCGCGTCGAGCAGGCCGAAGATGGTCGGCGAGGTGAACGTGTGCGTCTTGTCGTCCATGTGGCCCTGGCTGGTCGCCGTGCACGCGAACGCGCGGTTCGGCAGGGTCTCAGTCGGCGCCGACGCGAACCACTGGTCGCAGACGGCGTACCCCTTGGCCAGGGCGGACAGCACGGGCAGTGCCTCCGGCGTGAAGCAGCCCATGATGTCGCCCTCGACGGTGCCCGGCAAGATGGGATAGTGGCCGCTCTCCTTGGACTGCCAGCCGAGGGTGTAGCCGAAGTTCGCCACGAAGCCCTGGCAGGTGGCCGCCTGCCCGGACGAGGCCGGGCCGTCGTTGCTGCCGTACAGCTGGTCGTTGGTGGCCATGTACCCTTCGCCCGGGTCGGCGCCCGGCATGTAGTACGCGCTGGCCGTTGTCGGCTCGATCCGGGACACCGTGACCGACTGGCCGCTCGAGCCCGTGTTCATCTCGTTTCCGGTCAGGCCGTCAAACGGCTGGCCCGACGGCGAGACGTTGCCGGGATACAGGAACCCGAGCATATGGTCGAACGAGCGATTCTCGAGCATCAGGACCACTACGTGGCTCACCGAAGACAGGCCGCCGCCGTTGGTCATTGAGACCACCCCTCCCGCTGGCCCCCCTGGGCCGGGGCCGTGGTTACCTTACCGCGCGCGAGGTCCTCGCGGTAGCTGAGTAGGCTGCCGAGTGGCCTTCCTCCCGGCGGGCCTGCCAGATGAGCGAGCAACGGAGAGAGCATGGAACCTAGCCCGGGCCCGTGGGTCAGCGCGCTGCGGCAATCGCACGACCGCTTGCAGGCCAGCGTCGAGCCCCTCGGCCTCGCCGAGCTGGAACAGCGTTCGTACGACAGCGAATGGTCGATCGCGCAGGTGCTCTCCCACCTGGGATCACAGGCCGAGATCTTCGGCTTGTTCCTGGACGCCGGGCTGACCGGCCAGGACCCGCCGGGACGCGAGGAGTTCGTGCCGATCTGGGAGAGCTGGAACGGCAAGGACCCGCGGGCGCAGGCCTCGGATGCGCTGCGCGCCGACGAGGCGACCCTCGAGCGGTTCGAGTCCCTGGACGCCGACGAGCAGGCGGGGCTGCACCTGAAGGTGTTCGGGATGGAACTCGGGGTCACCGGGCTGGCGCGGATGCGCGTCGGCGAGCACGCCATCCACACCTGGGACGTGGTGGTCGCGCTCGACCCGGCGGCCACGGTGGCCCCGGATGCCGTGGCCCTGCTCATCGACACGCTCGACCAGCTCGCGGCCCGGGTCGGCAAGCCGGACGGGAAGCGGCGCCGGGTGCGCGTCTCCACCACGGCCCCGGACCGCCAGTTCATCCTGGAGACGAGCGAGGCGGTCACGCTCACGCCGGCCGGCGGCGAGGAGACGCCCGAGCCGGGCCTGTCCGAGCTGAGGCTGCCCGCCGAGGCCCTCGTCCGCCTGGTCTACGGGCGGATGGACGAGGCGCACACCCCGCCGCTCGAGGCCGCCGGGGTCGATCTGGACGAGCTGCGGTCGATCTTCCCCGGCTTCTGAGCTCCGCCGTCAGCCGCCGTCCGGTTCCCGCGCCCCGCGGACCGCGATCGCGATCAGCCCGGCGGCGAACACCACGGCGGCGCACAGCGCGCCGCCGAGGTCGTGCGGCGGGCGGGCCGGCCAGATCAAGGGCGTGCTCAGCGTCGGCGGGTGCCAGTCCGTGTACAGCCCGTACACGCTGACCAGCAGGTACGCGAGCGGTCCGGTCCAGGCGAGCGGGCCGCCGAGCACGACCGCGCAGAGCAGGCCGATGCCGGTCAGCCCGGCCACGTTCCGCAGCACATCCGGGAAGCCACCGGACAGGTGAGCGCCTGCGCCCGCGGCGGTCAGCGCGGCGACCGCCACCGCGGTGAGCGCGGCCGCGGCGCCCAGCCGCAGGAACGGCAGCCACCGGCCGGTCGCGCGCTCCGGATCCCCGAACGGGCTGCCCGCCGTGACCGCGATGACCGCCGCGCACCCGGCCTCGACGATGAGCGGGAGCTGCAGCGCCCCGTAGGCGTCCCAGTGCCAGAACAGCGTGAACCGCAGCCCCACGGCACAGGCCGCGAGCAGGGCCACGGCGGCGGGAAGCCGGCGGCTGGCGGCGTGCAGCCGGACCAGGCGCAGGGCAGGCCACGGCGCCTGGCGTATCGCGCCGGCCGTCATGGCAGCTGGGCCGGGGATATCTGGCCGGCCCGCAGCGCGGCCAGGTGCTGCGCGAGCCAGGCGTGCTTGGCGGCGGGCGGCAGGGCCGCGAACCGGTGGGCGGCGCGAACGGCCGGGCCGCTGAGGGCCAGCAACCGGCGGCCGGATATCTCCGGCGCGCTGACGTCGGCGGCGGATGGCCCGAGCCACACCGCACCGGGCCGCACCGAGGCGGCGATGACCGCCAGCTGGGCCTGGCTGGGCCTGGCGGCGGCCGCCGAGGCGTTTCCGCCCAGGATGACCTCGCGGATCAGCTGCAGCCCCAGGGTGTCTTGCAGGTCACCGGCGAACTGGGCGCTGGTGGCGCCCGGCTCACCCGGTACCTGGTCGGTGAGGATGAACGCCGACCCGCCGGGCACCCCCGCGAGGGAGGTGATGCCGTTCTGCGGTTCCTGCTGGTAGACCTCGGGGACCTGGCTGATCCGGGCGGGCGCGCCGGGCAGGCCGGCCACCTCGGTGAGCTCGGCCCCGACGGCGGCGGTCATGGCCGGCAGGAAGACCGCGAAGGCGGGATGCACGCAGACCGGGACCGGGGTGCGGCCGCAGGCCGGCGTGTAGCGGACCGGCTGGTCGCTGGCCGCGTCGTGCAGCGCCGGGATGACGATCATGCCATGCGGGTCCAGGCGGCCGGTGCCGGCCAGCGCCACGCCGGTTCCCGCGGCCGCCAGGCCCGCCGCGGCGATCACCGCGGCGAGCGACCGCAGCCGCGGCCCGTTCAGGGCGGTGGACGCGCCCAGCGCCCCGAGGACGGCGAGGGTGACCCCGGCGGTGAACATCACCTGGGCGATCGACAGGTCGGGCAGGTAGCGGTAGAAGGTCGCCACTCCCGGCGCGGCCCCGATGTCGAAGGCGCCCGCGGTCAGCGGCGAGATCTGCCAGTACGAATGGTCGCCCGAGGCCGCCTGGGTGCCGAACCCGAGCCCGAAGAACACCACGATCGTGACCAGCGGGGTGACGAACCGGCCCGGGAACCAGGCCCCGGCGGCGAACCCGATGGCGGTCAGCGCCGGGACGCCCGCCGCGCTGACCGCGGCCGGCCACCACAGCGGCCCGCCCCAGGAGGCCTGCCGCGCGGTCATGACGTACACCACGGCGACGCAGGCCAGGCAGGCGACCTCGGCCCAGGCGGTGGTGGCGGCCCAGGTGGCCAGCTGGCGGGCCCAGCGCGGCCGGGCGGTGCCGACGACCAGGTCGGCGACGTTCCTGCGGCCCTCGCGCGAGCCCATCCACGCGGCCGCGCCGGTCGCCGGGATGGCGAGGTCGAGCAGCAGCCGGTTCTGCAGGGTCATGGCCCGCAGGTTCCACATCGGCGGCAGCGCCATGATCTCGCGGTAGCCGTTGTACCAGAAGAGCGCGAGCGCCACCGGCAGCATCCACAGCATGGCGTTGTGCCGCAGTTCGAGCCGCAGCAGCCGGGCCGGACCGGGAAGGGTCATCCCGGGCCGGCGCGCGGCCGGCCGCGGCCCGGGCGCGACCGGGGCGGTGGCGGTCATGACCGGGCCGCCGCGAGCACGGCGGTGTAGCCGCGTTCCAGCGGCGCGTCGCCGGTGCCGTGCTCGGTGCCCCGCGCGGTCAGCTCGGCCGGGGTACCGTGGAAGACGATCTTGCCCTGGTCCATCAGCGCGACCTCGGAGCAGGCCGCGCCGACGTCCTCGACCAGGTGGGTGGACACCACCACGGTGGCCCGCTGGCCCAGGTCGCGGAGCAGGGCGCGGAATGCGACCCGCTGCTCGGGGTCCAGGCCGGCCGTGGGCTCGTCGAGCAGCAGCAACTCCGGCTCGTTGACGATGGCCTGGGCGATGCCGACCCGGCGCAGCATCCCGCCGGACAGGGTGCGCAGCTTCGCCTTGGCCCGGCCGCCCAGGTCGACCCGCTCGACCGCGGTCGCCACCGCGGCGGGCACCCGCGCGGCCGGCATCTCCTTCAGCAGCGCGAAGTACTCCACGAACTCCACCACGGTGAACCCGGGGTAGTAGCCGAGGTTCTGCGGCAGGTAGCCGAGCCTGCGCCGGACGTCGCGCCGCGGCCCGTAGGCGCCGGGGTCGCAGCCGAGCAGCCGCAGCCGGCCAGAGGTCGGCGGGATCACGGTGGCCATCATGCGCAGCAGCGTGGTCTTGCCCGCCCCGTTCGGGCCGAGGAGCCCGAACACCCCGGGGCCGGCCTGCAGGTCCACCCCGGCCACCGCCTGGTTCCGGCCGAACCGCCTGGTCAGGTCGGTGATGTCGACATTCATCGGTAGGTTCCTCTCGGGATCCGCGTCGCGAACACGGCGACCGCGGCGCAGGTCACGCCGATCGCCAGGTAGGGCAGGAACAAGACGGTCGCGGTGACGGCGGCGGCGAAATGCCCGCTGGCCACCCGCCCGGACAGCACGATGATCAGCCAGGCGGCCACCGCGGCCGCGGCACCCGCGTTGGCCGACCGGGCCAGCGTCGCCACGGCCAGCGCGAAGGCGCAGACCGCGGTCATCGGGATCAGCCAGCCGAAGGTGACCGCGGCCGCCGCGCCGGACGCCGCCGCGACGCCCGACGCGGCCGGGACGACCCACGCGGCCGAGACCGCCGAGGCGGCCAGCCCCAGGACGGCGTTCACCGCGAACACCGCGAGCGCCCGGACCAGGAGCACCATCCGGTCGCTGACCGCCATGCTGCACGACAGTTCCCAGGCCGGGTCGACGCCGGGCCCGTAGGAGTAGGCGATGGCCGCCGCCGCCACGCCCGGCGCGAGCAGCGCCACTATCGGCTGGCCGCTGCCCAGCGTCGCGGCGGCCCCCGCGGCGAGCACCACGGCGCTGGCGATCAGCCAGGGCAGCAGCAGCGACGGCGTGGTCAGCAGGGCCCGGGCCAGGCCGGGCGAGCGCAGCAGCCGGCCCGCGGCCCGCTCCAGCCAGCCCGGCTGACGCCGCCACACCTGCGCGGCCACCGACGTCCACACCCGGCTCAGGTCGACGTCGGAGGGGAGCTCATGCCGCGGACCGCTCATCTGTTGCCTCCCTCAGCCACGCGCAGGGCGGCGCGGAGCACGCGCCGGGCCCGGTGAGCGCGGCTCTTCACCGTGCCGGGCGGGACGCCGAGCAGTTCGGCCACCTCGGCCACCGGCCGGTCCTGTTCGTACATCAGCCGCCACACCTCACGTTCCGGGCTCCCGTCCGGCCCCAGGGCCGCGACCGCGCCGGCCAGCTCGGCCCGGGCCAGCGCGGTCTCGGCCGGGTCGGGCGTGTCCTGGGCCGCCGCCAGGCTGGCGGGCAGCGCGGCCCCGGCCTGCTCCGCGGGCCCCCGGCGGCGGAGCAGGAGCGCCGCCTGGCGGCGGGCGATGCCCCACAGCCAGCCGCCGCAGGCGCCGTGCGGCCGGTAGCCGACCGCGCCGCGCCAGGCCGCGAGGAACGTCTCCTGCAGCACGTCTTCCACGTCCGCCGCGGGCAGCACCGTGCGCAGCCGGACGGCCAGCCACGGCGCGTGCCGGCCGAACAGCTCGCGCAGGGCGGTGTCGTCGCCGGCCGCTATCCGCGCGACCAGCTCGTCGTCATCCATCGCTTCTCTATTGCACCCCGGGCCCGGCCGGTTCACGCCCCGGGCCGCGTTTCCCGTCTCCGGGCCGCGCTAGGGCTCGAGCCGCCCGATGAGGACGGTGGCGCCGAGGTCCGCCGAGCCAGCCACCCGGGCGGACAGGCCGCTGGCGGCGAAGGCGGCCCGGGCCGACGGCACCTGGCGCTCGCTGGTCTCGATGAGCAGGTGGCCGCCGGAGGCCAGCCACCGCGGGGCCCCGGCGGCGACCCGGCGCAGCACGTCGAGGCCGTCCGCCCCGCCGTCCAGGGCGGCCAGCGGCTCGTGCGCCCGGGCCTCGGGCGGGAGGAAGCCGATCTCCCCGGTGGGCACGTAGGGCACGTTGGCGGTCAGCACGGCGATCCGGCCCCGCAGGCCGGCGGGCAGCGGGTCGTACAGGTCACCCTGGTACACGTGACCGCCGGGGAGGTTCTGCCGGGCGCAGCGCACCGCGGCCGGGTCGATGTCGGCCGCGTGCACCTCGGCCCGGTCCACGACCGCCGCCAGCGCGGCGCCGATCGCCCCCGCGCCGCAGCACAGGTCGACGATCACGTCACCCGGGCGGGCCAGCGCCGCGGCCTGCCGGACCAGGAACTCGGTGCGCCGCCGCGGCACGAACACGCCGGGTGCCACGGCGATCCGCAGGCCGCAGAACTCGGCCCAGCCGAGGACCTGCTCCAGCGGCTCCCCCGCGACGCGCCGGCGCACCATCGCGTCGAGCTCGGCCGGTTCCCGGGCGGCCGAGGCCAGCAGCCGGGCCTCGTCCTCGGCGAACACGCATCCGGCCGCGCGGAGCCTGCTCACGACGGGCTCCGGCACGGGCATTCCCGGGGGTTACCGCAGCGACCGGAGGACGTACTGCATGATGCCGCCGTGCCGGTAGTAATCCGCCTCACCCGGGGTGTCGATCCGGACCACAGCGCGGAATTCCTTTCCGTCGGCGGAAATCGCCACTTCGTTCGGAGTATCTCCGGAATTTATCTGCTCGATGCCACGGATATCGAAGGTCTCGTTCCCGGTGAGGCCCAATGAGGCCGCCGACTCCCCCGGCCGGTATTGCAGCGGCAGTACGCCCATGCCGATGAGGTTGGACCGGTGGATGCGCTCGAAGGACTCCACGAGCACCGCGCGCACGCCGAGCAGCAGCGTGCCCTTGGCGGCCCAGTCGCGGGACGAGCCCGAGCCGTACTCCTTGCCGCCGAGCACGATCAGCGGGGTGCCGTCGGCGATGTACTGGCGGGAGGCGTCGTAGATGGACATCTGCTCGCCGTCCTTCGTGGTGACGCCGCCCTCGGTGCCCGGCGCAAGCTGGTTGCGCAGCCGGATGTTGGCGAAGGTGCCGCGGATCATCACCTCGTGGTTGCCGCGGCGGGAGCCGTAGGAGTTGAAGTCCTTCCGCTCGACGCCGTGCCCGGTCAGGTACGCCCCCGCCGGGCTGTCGGTCTTGATCGCGCCGGCCGGCGAGATGTGGTCGGTGGTCACCGAGTCGCCCAGCTTGGCCAGCACCTTCGCGCCGATGATGTCGGTGACCGGCTGCGGCTCGGCCGGCATCCCGTCGAAGTACGGCGGCCGGCGGACGTAGGTGGACGCCTCGTCCCAGGCGAAGGTGTCACCCGACGGGATGCCGAGCCCGCGCCAGTTGTCGTCGCCGGCGAACACGTCGGCGTAGTCGCGGGTGAACATCTCCTGCGCCACCGCGTTCTGCACCACGTCGGCGACCTCCTCCGGGGACGGCCAGATGTCCGCGAGGTAGACCGGCTTGCCCTCGGCGTCGGCACCGAGCGGCTCGCGGGCCAGGTCGATGTCCATCGTCCCGGCCAGCGCGTAGGCGACCACCAGCGGCGGCGAGGCCAGGTAGTTCATCTTCACGTCCGGGTTGATGCGGCCCTCGAAGTTCCGGTTCCCTGACAGCACGGCCGCCACGGCCAGGTCGTGGTCGTTGACCGCCTCGCTGATCGCGGCCGGCAGCGGCCCGGAGTTGCCGATGCAGGTGGTGCAGCCGTAGCCGACCAGGTTGAAGCCGAGCTTGTCCAGGTACGGCAGCAGCCCGGCGCGCTCGTAGTAGTCCATGACCACCTTGGAGCCCGGCGCGAGCGTGGTCTTGACCCAGGGCTTGCGGGCCAGGCCGCGGTCGACCGCGTTCTTGGCCAGCAGCGCGGCGCCGACCATGACGCTCGGG
>Ga0335073_10016251_pt1 | contig 10395 bp, 13 predicted proteins | sample Lox_Sample_22_FD_207093 | JGI IMG/M metagenome (GOLD analysis project Ga0335073, IMG submission 207093) | Soil microbial communities from Loxahatchee National Wildlife Refuge, Florida, United States - Lox_Sample_2.2 | ecosystem: Environmental > Terrestrial > Soil > Wetlands | place: USA... | reverse complement strand
AAAGGCCAACACCATCGAAGAGATACAAACACATTTAGATAGTCTAGCCAAACATTCTATTCTGAAAGTAGAGCTGGAAGAAGAAATGAGGGGGATTAAATCAGATTTCTCCACGGAACGGTGAGGTCATACAGAAGGCGAAGACAGACGTAAACCATAAGAAGACATAACTCATAGACTACATCGGGTCACCCGGGGTTACGTGGTCATCCAAGTTCAATCTGCAAAGCACGAAACGCAATTACGGTGGCCGAGTGGCATGTCTATTACTCTCGGGCAATGGTCCCGACCTCAGCCACAACGCCAAGGTACGCGAATTTGCTATTTTTGGCCGTGGCGTTGATTGGCCGAAACCCCGCCAAGGCAAAGGCGAAGCCTGAAACGGCAGTGGGCAGCGCAATTTTACCGCTAATTTCGTCCACCCCCCTTAAACCGGTTTACTAACTTAAATAGCCCCTCATCCGCACCCCTTTTCACATCCCATCATCGACGGAACAAATATGACTGCAACCTACGAAGAGTCTCGGATTTTACTCTTGCCGGCATCTCCAATTGATGAGAAATGGGCTTTGGAGCAAGATGAGCTTGTAAACTCTTGCAAGGGCCAAGAACATTCTCATGGACATTGCTGTTCGAGTAACGGGAAAAGAAGGAATGCGGCTGTGAAGGCTGCGATTGTTGCGTTGGTTGGGTTGTTGATTACCCTCGGTGGATTACTTGCTTTGGCGACGTGTTGTCCAGAGATTCATTCGTTGTTGAAACGTCAAAATTCGGGGGATACGAACAATGGATCTGGGAATACCTTCACAAATGATAAGCTGTGGATTATCATTGTGTGTGTTGTGGGTATGGCGCATGTTGCGACTGAGATCTAATGCTAGGTGTTATACTTGTCATTGCTGTGGGTATCTGCGTGGCCTCTTGTTGTTGCCGAGAAGCTTTCCGAAACCCCCTCTGCTGCCCCTGTTACTGTCTCGCCTGTTGTGGGTGTCTGGGTTTGTCTCGTGTATAATTATTTTCTGACAGTAGCTTGTCTTGAGTGTATTGGATGTGGTCTCTGTGCAGAAGGGCTGAGTCAGTTGTAGTGGCCATGGGATGGATTTCATTAAAACTTCGGGGGAAGGGCATTTTCGGATGGGCGGCGTTTTAGGAGTATTTTCTATTCCCGTTTATCTCAACTTTAGCTACATGGGCGCTTGCACTGTAGCCAATACGATGCGATTGTTAATCAGACATTCTGGAGTCCTATACAACTTTCCGTTTATCCAACCAGTGAGTGATGCAAAGGCAGATCCAGACTCGTCACATGGAGAATCTTCAGGACCGTGGCTTGCGAGCTTCTAGCCCAAACGGGATTCATCAAAGTAGCAAAATATTTGTTTAGCAAACTCGGATAGACTCGGGTTTAGATCGACGTCTTAAATTGTCGCCGAGATGCAGATGCGTGATCATTTTACGAGACGATCTCCAAACGCCATCAAGAACACCGCCTCACCATGCGCCATTTCCAGCAAAAGAAATTTATTAACCTTAATGTGTGTAGTCCCCTCGGATTCAGTTCCTGGCCATTAAAATTTGCCATGTGATGGTATAAATTTAGGTAATGGATCGTCTCACCTCCATATGCACTTATTTAGAGGGTGCAGTTGCTCGTTAAAATATGAATTATTTTAAGAATTTCGCAGGATCTGGACCCGTGGCTTCGGACATTCCTCGCCGGACCTATGAGCGTCTCCAGATATTCCGGTTACAGGCCCGATCGATCAGTCTTGGCATCACTGACTGAGACCGGGGAATTCCGCGTTACAGTCGTACACTCACGGACATTCCTGCGCAATTCAGGCTGCGAACCGGAGAAAGGGTCGTCGCCGAAACGTCTAGCAAGCCATAGCCTCCACAAACCATGTGAGCCATGTGAGCCACCGTAGGTGCGACCTTTAAATTCGCAGTATATCACCCGCGATTTAGTGTTAAGAGGCGCGGCTATTTCCCCAATCAGGGTGGGCGAGTTACACCACAAGCATATGTGATGACATCACTCGTTACCCCCGATCCGGAGTGCAACTCTATTTTCCAGTACCTGTCCCGACCAATCAGCGTGCAGGGACTATGTTTCTCCACCGATTTCGGGCGGTGTTCAGCCACCTGCGCCCATGAATCAGGGTCTCCTAAATACAGATGCGGGTGCCTGGTTGAAAAGGGCGCGTACTTCTGTCACACAAATTTAAAGCACACACCCCCGGATGCAGACACTGAGACAGAGTGAATACTTAAATATCGACTCGACGGCTTCACCATGGACAATTATTCTCCCCCCTCCCACGTCTGTCGTCGTTGTGGACGAAGTATTGTTATGATGGACGTCGTTATGGAACAACAGTCTGAAGGACATGTTCCAGGACGCAAATTACGAAGAATCGCATCGCCGAGGAAATCTTTCACGAGTTTGCTGTCGGGGTCGACGCCTCCTTCACCGGCTTCGGCGGGGTTGGATAATTTGTTGAACGACGGTGCACCCGCCAAGTATCCCCGACGAACGGTGACACCATCGCCCTTCCGATTCGCCTTGACCACATGTAAGGAACTGTTCAACCCCAAATCCTCGAATTCCCCACCTCCTTCCCCGACTCGAATTCACAAGCCCGCTTACCCAGCTCAAATTCCAACCGACCTATCATCCATTCCTCGAACCCCGACCGCCTCCTTTGTCACCGAAAAGGAAGATGAGGAACCACGCCTCACACCCTTTGACATCCCGGTCATCCTCGAACAAATCATCGGATACCTCGATGAATCAAATACCGTCCCTTCTGAACCCGCCCCTGTCCGCCGAAAACCCCTCTCATACCAACACGCCCTGCTAATCTACTACCCCGACGTTGCCCGAGCAAAAGAAGCCTGGGCAGCTGCATGTCGACCCTCTTCCGATGAAAATAGCTCAGAAGAACACCATTCCGGGGTATACGCCTGTCTGCTGGTCAACAGGGAATGGAATGATGCGGCAAAACGAGTTCTCCGACAAAAGGCATTTTTCACCTCTTACGAATCCTGGAATACATTTGCATACCGAAAAGCAGGACATACCCCGCATCTACGTACACTTGTTCTTCACAAAGTGCGACAAGCGAGAGACGAGGAGTTGTTACAGTTGGGACCACAACCTCGCCTCGAGTGGCTGGAATTACACGTCTGTCCAGACCTGTTACCCTCGGAACAACTTCTTTGTTCGCCATTCATGAAACGGATCGCCCTTCCGGGATGTTCAAAAGTGGACGACTCGACATTAGAGACCATTGCCCGGAATTGTCCGAGGTTAGAGATTCTCGATTTGAGAGCATGCGAACAAGTCACCGATAAAGGTCTCATTGCTATTGCAAACGGATGTCCCAAACTCAAGTACCTTAACGTCGGTCGAGTCAAAGGCGGTGAAAAAATCACCTGTGACGGCGTGGATGCAATCGCAAGGTACTTCCCACACATCCCTCTCATTTCACGGAACACAAGCTAACGAGCAGTGAAACCGAAGTGGATACACTCGGACTTGCGGGTTGTGCCGTCGGCGATCGAGGGATCTGGTCCGTCGCAACCCACCGTGGCGCCAAAATTGAACGTCTCAGTCTCAATAATTGTCTGAATCTCACGAACGCATCAATCCCGCTTATCCTCCCATCAACGCCGAATCTCCAGGTTTTGGAGCTACGAGGGTGTGTGAGGATCACACATGTTCGTCCCATTGTCGAGTTTCGACGGAGGTGGAGAACGAGAGGGGTTTTGATTGAGGGGTGTGAAATATTTGAGGGACGAATGCGTCGCGGTGAGGAAGAACTTGAACGGGAATTACAGATGACGGAACAAAATCATCATGAGAGTGGTGAACCGATGATAATAGATCAGTGATAATGACGAGCTGGCTCGGATAATGGCGGTCGATACACAAAAGATAATAATATAATGTCTATTTCACATATCCAAGTGGGCGGAACGAATCTATGACCCCGATCATTGAATGATTGATGGATTGCAGCTTCAATTTTGTGATTTAGCACTTGAGAGGTCTATTCCGACCAACGCTAGAAAAGGTAAGAGTGATGCGACTCGTTAGATGAGATTAAGTTGGTTATAGTGAGTCATCGCCGGCGCGTGGAGGAAGCTTAAAACATTGAATCGCGGGAAGTGACAATCTGTGCGCAGTTGTGATTGGCTGTCAAAATGTCAAATGAACGAAAATTATGTGAGCATGCTCTGAGTCAGGGTTAGGGTGGCCTGCGTCCCCTTCCCTCGCACAGCCAATTTTGGTGTGTGTGAGAAATCCCGTCGACAGAACCCGCTCCCTTTACACCGAAGTGAGTCGCGATATCCACTCTCAACAAGAACCACACACAAACAACCTGATCTGCAACACTCGCTCGATCTCTGTGCGCCGCTGTTGACTGCATAAAGTTGGCTCGACAAGAGATGGAGGACGTCCAATACTCGAAGGACCCGCCTGACTCAAATGCAACGTCGACGCAGGAATCAGTCGCGGACTTGCATCCTCCACAGGAGACGAAAATGCACGTCGATCCACCATTCACGGCTGTAGAGGGCGAAGAGACCATATTGGAGGTGCCAACGACAAGAGTGGAGGTTGTTATCGAGAAGGTCGAGTTGGAACCTGAGGAGCCGATCCTTCCAGACCACTATTACGACGACGGAAACATTCCGGTCTTCAAACCTGTAATTCCCTCAGAACCACCTTTTCGCATCAACTGACTTCTGTGTAGACGATGGATCAATTTGCCAACTTTGAAAAATTTATCACCAGAATCAATGAATACGGAATGAAAGCTGGCATAGTCAAAGTGATCCCGCCACCAGAATGGTATCCCTGCTCCTGCCTTAAAATAACTTCCTTCTGACTGGTACCAGGAAAGCAGCACTTCCTGCCCTCGACGAGCGGGTCAAGGAGATTCGTCTACGAAACGCGATCGAGCAACAATTTGCCGGATCAGGAGGCGTCTTCCGCCAAACCAACATTGAGAAACGCAGGGTATACAATCTCCCTCAATGGCGCGAACTCTGTGAGAGCACAGACCATCAACCCCCCGCCCGACGAGGCGAGGTCCGTACCGCAGGCCACACGATCGGCAAACGAAAAGCCAAACCCAAAAAGTCACCTCGCAAAAAAGTAAAATCAAACACGGAAACTCCCGAGATCGCGACTCCCCTCATCACCACCACAACCACCACAACCACCACAACCGAGGCACAAACTGGAGAGGTCGCTCAAGTTCCGTCTCCCGGACAGACTTCCAGCGACGAACGTCCCGTTTCGTCAACTTTGGAGAATGAACAGTCCATGTCGCCTGAACCGTTTGACGCAACGGCCCGTGCTGCAATGGACGTAGATCCGCCGCCAATAGCGGAACCAATCAACCGTCCCACCACACCAGTCTCCCCACCCACGCTCACCCGCAAACGTCGACGAGCACAGTCAACGGACGACTCTCCCGACGATGACGACGTGGAACAAAATGACTTTGATGGGTTTGATTACCGCATTTCCAATCCGTCAGAGTACACGGTAGAACGATGTAAACAACTTGAAAAGATTTACTGGAAGACGATAACGTTTAATAATCCTTTGTATGGCGCGGACATGCCCGGGAGTTTGTTCGATGATAGCACTGAGACTTGGAATGTTGCGAAACTAGACAACTTGCTTTGTCGGATCGGAAAACTTATTCCGGGAGTCAACTCTGCCTATCTTTATCTTGGGATGTGGAAAGCAACGTTCAGTTGGCACGTTGAGGTAATTCCCTCTAATTTCTTAGATGGAGACTAATGAATAGGACATGGACCTATATTCGATCAACTACATCCATTTCGGAGCCCCGAAACAATGGTACTCGATAAACCAAAGCGATGCCGACAAATTCGAATCCCTCATGCGATCGTACTTTCCCAACGACCATAAAGGCTGTCCACAGTTCATGCGTCATAAAACCTTCCTCGCCTCTCCCTCAACACTAGAAAGCAAGGGCATCAAAGTCAACCGCTTGGTCCATCATGAAGGCGAATTCGTCATTACCTTCCCCTTCGGATACCATTCCGGGTACAATTTGGGATACAACTGTGCGGAGAGCGTGAATTTTGCAACGGAGGATTGGTTGGACATTGGACGAAGGGCAAGGAAATGCAACTGTGCCGAGGACAGTGTGAACATCAACGTGGATGATATCATCGATGCTATACGAGGAGTACCAATGGGAGAATACGATGACGAGGACATGGCCTTGACACCCCCCGACAGTCTCGAATGCAACGACGAAATAAAAAAGAAGAGACGAGAACGCAAAAAACTCGATACAGAAAAGAAAATCATAATCAAAAAGGAAAAGAAACCCCGCTTCCCTGTACACCCCCACACTCCCCAATCTCCTGACCCGTGCTTATAAAAGTGTATGCTATGTCCCAACGATCCACCCAACGAGCCCCTCCTCCCCACCGCCGAGCCCGACAAATTCGCCCATCGTATTTGCGCAGAATACGTCCCCGAAACCTGGATCTACCAATCCGAAGAGGACAACACCACATCCCTCGTCGCCGGCACCGCACTCATCGCCGCTGCCCGCTGGACCCTCAAATGTCTCTACTGTTCCTCCACCCGTGGCGTCAAATTCCAGTGTTCCATGACGACATGTTGCAGGGCATACCACGCGACGTGTGCCGCTGCCGCGGGCGTCCTGGTTGAGACGGTAGAGGATGCACAGGGCGTTGTAAGTTCTTATCAATGTCGGTATCATCGACCTCGACGACCCAAGGTGACGGAGTTGGAGGACGATGTGGCGACGATGGAGTTTGCGCGGGGAGTCAAAGCTGGAGACACGGTTCAGGCGAGGTTCGGTGCGACGAATGAGAATGATACGCCGTTTGTGGGGACGGTGGTAGAGAATTGTGAGTCGGAGGAGATACTGGTGATTGAACTTGCCACAGGGTATGTGTTTGACTTGGTGGCCATGGACTGATTGTAGTGAATTGTTTGAGGTGGCGTATAAATGGGTTCTCCCGATACCGAAACGCGATCTTCGTGCGCTATGCGCGTTACAATCGGTCCCTGGATCAACGAAGCAACGTAAGAAGTACAAGAAGAAAGGTCAAAATCCGGAAGGAGATACGGCTATAACCTCTGTCGCACCGGCGGGGACGGAGACACAGGCACCACCTACGACTGAAGGACTCTCGACAGTCACGCAAGGTCCACCTGCACAAGTAACTCCAACGCCCATGCCGCTGGCTCCAATCCCCCAACTCCAGCCAACGGGACCATCTGCACCGAACTGGAGTTCACGCAATCCCGGATTCGCCCAATACCACCAATACGTCTGGCAAATCCAACAACAGAATTCGAACCTCCTAAACACGGACGACGCATTCCACGCAATCATGCAAAAACTTCAAACCAATCCTCCGAGCCAAAGTCCCCAACCGGGTCCCCCACCACCCATCATTCTCCCACCCCCACAATTCAACATGGGACAACCACCACCATCTCTCCTGCCCGCCAAAAAGGAAATCCCTCTTGCGCCCAAACCTTCTCCCCCGGCACCGCAACCCTCCACGCCGGCACCGCAACGCTCTCCCCCGGCACCGCAACCCTCCCCGCCGGCACCGCAACCCTCGGCTCCTGTTTCGGCTCCACCGAGCTCCACGCCTCGACGTCCATCGGGGGCGTACAAATTCTGCTCGACAAAAAAGAAGTGGGTTTCGTTGCCACCGACACCCACGCCGTCGTGTGCACAGAGTCCTCCTGAACAATGGCGTGATCAATTCTCGACGGTGTTTTATCGGTCTCCGGTATCGTTGAGTCAATCACCGGTTAGGATTGCGCCGGCTCCGTCTCGTACGGGTGTTCCTACACCGCCGATGCCAGGTCCCTTTCGTCCTTTACCGCCAGAGTCGGGTTTTAGACCTTGATACCATGGCGACTTGATAAAGATGGATATGTATTAGTGTATTAGTAGAATTTGCGGGGAAGAGAGTATATAGATTGCGCAGTTAATTTATGTGCCATTAGGAGAATTAACGTTGGCGGGTTTATAATCCGTCCTTGCTGATGAGAAAAGAAGATATAATGAATTAAATGCAACTCACAATAACTCTTCTATTCATTCAATAATTGGGCAGCTAGAAGTCCTTTGTTAGGATACTCGGCCACTTCCATTAACTCTGAGAGTCAGGGAACACGGGACCTGGTTTCCAGGAACTGAGATGCAGTGTACAACGCCTGAATGCAACTCTCCATTTCAACTCTTCAATGTCAAGCAATAATACACGAAACAAACCAAGCAAGTCCCCCATGCGGAAATCTCATCTTCCCACCAATACATTTACAAGAACAGTAGCAATAATGCTTGCTAAGACAAGCAACACAATGGTAATCATAAACCATACCACCCCGCGCCAAAGTGGTTCCATATAACCACCTTTCAACACGTCCCCCCACTGTTCGGGCCGAAACGTTGCAAGTCGATGTTGCAAAAGACAAAGTCTGCCACGAAAGAGTTTTAAGTCATCGACGCGGGGGGCATCGAAAATATGCGGGTGAAGAAACATTGGATCGAATTGTTCGATGGAGGACAAGTTGAGTCCTAATCGTTGTGCGATCCGTCGAGATCGCCAGTTGGATAAGAAGAGGATGTTGTATGTTTGAAGGATTTCAAAGCCCAGGTGAGATAGGCCGAGTAATCTACAATAAGATGTCCTCTCCCTGACGGAGAGCGGGGAGAGTTTTGGGGGGGGGAAACCGTCCAATTCGATGGTTATAGTATACGAGATACCTTGTCCCGTCGAAATCGTCGACATAGATCCTGATTCGACGTTTGGAATCCACCAATAAATGTTCTCTCACAAAGGTCGTCCTTTCAAATCTGAAGACACCCTTCTCCACAAACCAGGCATCCACACACATATCCCTTTCCCTCTCCGGTCGTCTTGTCGTCTCCTCCGGCTGCCCCAAACTTTTGATAAAGGGAAACGCACCTCGAAACAATTGGCGGTAATCCGCCGCGACAACATGTCCCAACAACCCTGGATCATGGAAATACTTGTTAAACTGCGATGCAACAGCTTCAGCATGCATAGACCGTTTCTCATGGAAATGCGCCGGAGTAAATGAATCTCGCGGATTGACTCCCTCGGCGCCAATAAAGAATTTGCCATTTGGCCAGAGTCCACAGATTGTCTCACAGAGTCCCTGGACGTACTTCATCGTGATATCCGACACCTCATGACGAAAGTAAAACGATGCATCCTGTGAAGTATGCGCGTAAATCACACGTTCCTGCACAAAGGCTTCCAAATCAACCGTCGAGGGAGAAAATAAATCCGGTTGACGTTGAATGTCGAATAACATGTACTGCACCAACGCTTCCGCATCGTCTACAAACCGAATCAATGGATCAGGCTCCACATCTCCCTCAAAAACACGTTTATGTGCCGGTAACAAAGCCGCTGTAATCATGAATTGTTGAACAACGAGTAAAAGTCTCGTCTCAGCCGTGACGATAAAACTCTTGATCGTGCCATCCGTCACGGGCTCCTTGGATGTCTTGTCGTCGTCGTGGCGTTGGAAAATAGCTTCATCGAGACGTTTCAAGAGCGGGTAATCCAACACGGTACGACCGACTGCAGATTCATTGTACGCCTCTGCAATGTCGGCGAATTGTACGGGACCATAACATACGGTTTGGAGGACATCGCCCTGACGCGTCGCCATGTGTGCTGCGGCGGATTGACTCGAGGTGGCGGATTTGGAGCGAGTGGTGTCTGGGAATTGTTTGGGGTCGATGGGCTTGATGAATTGTTTTGAGGCGCGACGACTATCGGAGAGGGGTGGTGGGACGGACGATGGTGGACGGTCGGATTCTACGCCGACCTTGGAGGTCGTGCGTTTCATGCTTGGCGAGATGGGGATTTGAGAGCCGGAAGAGATGGGTGCAAGGGCTGGAGCGCCAGAGGAGGTCGATTTGACATCGGTCTTTGCACGGACTAACTTAAACTTCGAAGAGGGAGGATATACCTAGTGCGGGTGGTGGAGGCGATGGCTCTACCATGGCAATTTGCGGCAACGATTCACGTTTTGCAGTCGTGGATGCCTCATCTTTCTTTTCTGCCCTCTTCGAAGGACTCGTAGATGACCGTTTCGCCGGCAAAGGAGGTTTATCTCTTGTTGACGAATCTGTTTTTTCATCCTTCTCGAGAGATTTAGGCGTTGAGATGGGACTCGGCGGATTGGAAAGAGTAACTGGCATCACCACGAACGGGTCCTTCTCCGCACTGTGTTTGGACGATGTATTTGTGCTTGGCGGGACAGGCGAATCAACGTCGCCTTCTGTCTGACTTTGCTTCGCAATG
>Ga0335073_10016250_pt1 | contig 10395 bp, 8 predicted proteins | sample Lox_Sample_22_FD_207093 | JGI IMG/M metagenome (GOLD analysis project Ga0335073, IMG submission 207093) | Soil microbial communities from Loxahatchee National Wildlife Refuge, Florida, United States - Lox_Sample_2.2 | ecosystem: Environmental > Terrestrial > Soil > Wetlands | place: USA: Florida... | reverse complement strand
TTTAAGGGGGCGTTCACGGGGCTGTGCGATAATGCACGCCATGCCGAGTGCGAAACCAGCCGCCGCCCCGGGTGCGCCCGATGCCGCCCCCGGGGATCCGGTGCTGCGCTTCGAGTTCTGCGGACTCCCCTTCGCCTCCCCGGTCGTGCTGCTCTCGGGCTGCGTCGGCTTCGGCGAGGAGTACACCCGCATCGAGGGCTTCTCCAACCGCGACGCCGGCGCGATCGTGCTCAAGGGCACGACCGGCAAGGCGCGCCTCGGCAACCCCCCGCACCGCGTCTACGAGACGCCCGCCGGCATGCTGAACGCCATCGGACTGCAGAACCCGGGCGTCGAGCGGGTGGTGGCGGAGATCCTGCCGCAGCTCGACTTCAGCGAGACGCGCTTCATCGCCAACGTGTGCGGCTCGACGGTGGAGGAGTACGTCGAGGTGACGCGGTGCTTCGATCAGTCGCCCATCGATGCCCTGGAGATCAACATCTCCTGCCCGAACGTCAAGGAAGGCGGCGTCGCCTTCGGCAACTACCCGGAGATGTCGGCGCAGGTGGTGGCCGCCTGCCGCCGCGCGACCCAAAAGCCCCTCATCACCAAGCTCTCGCCCAACCAGACCGACATCCGCGAGAACGCGCGCCGCTGCATCGAGGCGGGCACGGATGCGCTCGCGGTGATCAACACCGTCATGGGCATGGCGATCGACGTGACGACGCGCCGCCCGGTGATCGGCAACGTGCAGGGAGGCCTCTCGGGACCGGCGATCAAGCCGATCGCGCTGCTGAAGGTGCACCAGGTGTACGAGGTGGCGCGCCCCCACCGGATCCCGATCATCGGCCAGGGCGGCATCGTGAGCGCGACCGATGCGCTCGAGTTCCTGATCGCCGGCGCGAGCGCGGTCGGGATCGGCACGGCCCTCTTCTACGATCCGATGGCGGTCAAGAAAATCAACGACGGCCTCGGCGAGTACCTGCGCGCGCAGGGTCTCGTCAACGTGACGCAGCTCGTCGGATCGCTGCGCACCGGGCGCGAGATCGAGGACTGCGCGGTCTCCGGCTGAGCGTCCGCGCGCCGCCACGCACTCACTTCGGGAGGAATGACGATGAAACGAGCCCTGTGGACTTCCGCGCTCGCCTGGCTGCTCGCCGTGGCGCTCGGCGGTTGCGTGGTAACGCCCGACTATCAGGCGGCGCCGGGCGCCGCGGCGCCCGCGGACGACAGCGAGGATCAGACGAACGAGCCGCCCCCGCCGCTGCCGGTGTACGAGCAGCCGCCGTGCCCCGTCGAGGGCTACATCTGGACGCCGGGCGTGTGGCGCTGGGGACCGGAGGGCTACTTCTGGGTCCCGGGCACGTGGGTGGCGCCGCCGCAGCCGGGACTGCTGTGGACGCCGGGCTACTGGGGCCTGGTGGGCGCGGTGTACGTGTTCCATGCCGGGCACTGGGGACCGCACGTCGGCTACTACGGCGGCATCAACTACGGTGCCGGCTACACCGGCGAGGGCTTCCACGGCGGGCGCTGGGTGGGCAACCGTTTCCAGTACAACACCGCGGTCACCAACGTGAACGTGGTGAACGTCCACAACACCTACCGTGAGACGGTCGTCGAGAACAACGTCAACAACGGGCGCACCAGCTACGTGGGCGCGGGCAACGCGCGCCCCGGGCGCACCGCCTCCGAGACGGCCGCGGCGCGCGAGCCGCGCTACCAGGCGACGCCGGCGCAGCAGCAGCATCGCGCCGAGGCGCGCAGCGAGCCGACGCTCAACGCGGCGCGCAACGAGGGCCGCCCGCCGATCGCCGCCACGCCTCACCCGGGTGCGTTGCGTGAGCCGGGCGCGACCGCGGCCAGGCCGGAGGGCCCCGCCTGGCACCCGCAGCATCCGCAGCCGCAGCGGGAGGAAAAGAAGGAAGAGAAGAAGGGCGAGCCGCGCGGATGAGGGTCCGGGTACTCACGGGCGCGGCGCTCGCGCTCACGCTCGCCGCGAGCACGCTCGGCGGTGCGGCGGCGCGGGCGCAGAACGGCGCGGCGAGCGCCGCCGAGGTGCGTCTCAAGCTCGAGCCGGGCGAGCCCGCCCTGGGGCGCAGCGACGCCCCGCTCACCATGGTCGAGTTCACCGACTACCAGTGTCCCTATTGCCGGCGCTTCCAGGCCGAGGTGTGGCCGCGCCTCAAGCGCGACTGGATCGACACCGGCAAGCTGCGTTACATCGCGCGCGACCTGCCGCTCGCGTTTCATGCCTCGGCGGCGCCGGCGGCGGAAGCCGCGCACTGCGCCGGCGAGCAGGGCCGGTTCTGGGACATGCACGCCGCGCTGCTGGCCGGGGCGATGGACTTCCCGCAGGGCGGCGTCGAGCGGCGCGCACGCGCGCTCGAGCTCGACATGGCGCGCTTCGGGGAGTGCGTCGCGCGCGGCAAGTACGCCGACCTCATCGCCGCGCACGCGCACGAGGCCGACGCCGCCGGCATCGACGGCACGCCGGGCTTCATCGTCGGGCGCGCGGCCGCGGGGGTGCTCGATGGCGTGCGCGTCGAGGGCGCGCTGCCCTACGAGGAATTCGCGGGGCTGCTCAACGAGCTGCTCGCGGGGAACTGAGCGCCCTACAGCAGCCGCTGCTGGCCGCCCGTGTCCGCCGCCGGCGCCGCCGGCGGGTGCAGCCGCACGGCGCGCGGGGCGGTGGCGACGAAGCTCACCTCCATCGCCCGCAGGCGCTCGAGGATGCGCAGATTGATGCTCTGCTGCGCGTCGGCGTAGGCCTGGTACTCGGGCCGCGTGACGAAGAACACCGCCTCGAACTCGAGCGCGGTGTCGGTGCAGCGCAGCAGATGGCAGCGGTCGAAGCGCACCCCCGCGGTCGCCTCGATGATCTCGCGCACCGCGCGCGGCACCGCCGCGAGCCTCTCCACCGGCGTCTCGTAATGCACCTGCAGCACGAACAGAGAGCGCCGCTCGCGCAGGCGCCCGAAGTTGCGCACCCGCGCCTTGAGCAGCTCCGCGTTCGAGATGACGATCTGCTCGCCGTTGATGCTGCGCAGCCGCGTGCTCTTGACGCCGATGTGCTCGACGCTCCCCTGGCAGTCGTCGACGGTGAGGAAGTCGCCGAGGCCGAAGGGCTTGTCGAGCGCGATCGAGAGCGCCGCCAGGATGTCCGCGAGCACCGCCTGCACGGCGAGCGCGAGCGCGATGCCGCCGATGCCGAGCCCGGCGAGCAGCGGGCGGATCTCGACGCCGAGGTTGTCGAGCGCCAGCAGGATCGCGACGCCCCAGATGACGAGCCCGACCGGAAAGAGGATGACCTCCATGGAGCTCTTGAGGAGCGTGTCGGGCCCGCTCGAGCGCTGGCGGCGCAGGTCCACCGCGTAGCGCACCGCGGCGGTGGCCCAGCGCGCGATCTGCAGCCACAGGAGCACCACCAGCACCACGGTGAGCGCGCGCTCGAGGCGCGGCGGGAAGGTGAGATCGCGCGAGGCGAGCCACAGCGCCGCGCCCCACAGGAACAAGCGATGCGTGCGCCGCGCCAGCAGCGCCGCGAGATCGATGGCGAAGTGAATGCGCAGCGCGCCGTGCTCCGACAGGCGCCGCTGCTGCGCGGCGATCAACCCCTTCACGAGCGGCAGCACCGTGAAGGTGACGAGGAAGATCGCCAGCGCGACGATCCAGCCCGCGAGTGAATTGCCGAGGTATTCGACCTGCCCCAACGCGTGCCAGCCCGACATCGCCGAACTCCCCCCGGCGCGGTGTGCGCGCCGCCGCGGCCAACCTTAGCGGTTCGCGCGCCGCGCGCCTATTCCGCCGGTGGCGCCGCCGGGCGCGGCCGCGCCCCGGCGGGGGGCTCCCCGCCCTCGTCGCTCTCCTCGTCCGCGTCCGCGGCGTCGGCGCCCTTCATGCCGAGCTCCTTCACCTTGCGGGTCAGGGTATTGCGCCCCCAGCCGAGGAGCTTCGCCGCCTCCTGGCGGTGGCCGTGGGTGCGTTTGAGGGCCGCGCGGATCAGCACGCGCTCGAACTGCGGCAGCGCGGTATCGAGCAGCGGCTGCGTGGCGCTCAGCGAGGCGCGCTCGGCCCAGCCGGCGAGCGCCGCCGCCCAGTCCGCGTCCTTCGGACCCTGGGAGGCGGCGCTCACGAGCTCCGCCGGGAGATCCTCGATGCGCACCTCGCGCCCCGGCGCGAGCACCGAGAGGCGGCGGCACAGATTCACCAGCTCACGCACGTTCCCGGGCCAGTCGTAGGCGGCGAGCAGTGCGCGCGCATCCGCCGCGAGCGCCTTGGGCTCGACCCCGAGCTCGTGCGCCGCGCCCGCCATGTAGTGGGCGAGCAGATCGGGGATGTCGCCGGCGCGCGCGCGCAGCGGCGGCAGCTCGATGCGAATGACGTTGAGGCGATGGTAGAGATCCTCGCGGAACAGACTGCGCGCCACGCGCTCGCGCAGGTCCTGGTGCGTGGCGGCGATCACCCGCACGTCGACCCGCACCGCGCTCTGGCCGCCCACGCGGTAGAACTCGCCCTCGGCGAGCACCCGCAGCAGCCGGGTCTGCAGCGGCATCGACATGTCGCCGATCTCATCGAGAAACAGCGTCCCGCCGTCGGCCTGCTCGAAGCGCCCGCGCCGCAGCGAATCGGCGCCGGTGAAGGCGCCGCGCTCGTGGCCGAAGAGCTCCGACTCGAGCAGGTCCGCGGGGATCGCCGAGGTGTTGAGCGCGATGAAGGGCTTGGCGCTGCGCGGGCTGTGGTCGTGGAGCGCGCGCGCCACGAGCTCCTTGCCGGTGCCGGACTCCCCGGTCACGAGCACCGTCATCGAGGAGCGCGCCAGGCGCCCGATGGCGCGGAACACCTGCTGCATCGCCGGCGCTCTTCCCAGCAGCTCCGGGATGCGCGGCGTGCCGCCGGCCTCGCCGCCGCTTTGCATGCCGGCGTTGGCGGCGCGCCGCGCGAGGGCCACCGCCTGATCGATGTCGAAGGGCTTCGGCAGATACTCGAAGGCCCCGCCCTCGTAGGCCGACACGGCGCTCCCCAGATCCGAGTGCGCCGTCATGACGATGACCGGCAGCGCCGGGCGCGTGTCGCGGATGCGCCGCAGCAGCTCCAGTCCCGAGGCGCCCGGCATGCGGATGTCCGTGATCAGCACGTCGGGCGCTTCGCGCCGCAATGCCTCCAGCGCCGGCTCGGCCGCATCGAACACGCGCGCGCTCATGCCGCCGTGCTTGAGTGCGCGCTCGAGCACCCAGCGGATCGAGGCGTCGTCGTCGACCAGCCACACACGGAGCGCTTCGCTGTTCATGATTCCTCTCCGAGCGGCAGCAGCAGCGTGAACACCGTGCGCCGCGGCTCGCTCTCGAATTCGATGATGCCGCCGTTGCGGGTGACGAGCTCCTGCGCGACCGCCAGCCCCAGGCCCGTGCCGTTGGCGCGTCCGGTCACGAGCGGATAGAAGATGGAGGAGCGCAGATGCTCGGGCACGCCGGGACCGGAGTCCTCGACCTGCACCGCCGCCACCAGGCGGTGGCGCACCGAGCCGATGCTGACGTTGCTGCGCGCACGCGTGCGCAGCATCACGTGGCCGGTGTCGCCCTGCGCCGCGAGCGCCTGCAGCGCATTGCGCCCGACGTTGAGCAGCGCCTGGATCAGCTGGTGGCGGTCGAGCATGGCGTTCGGCAGGCTCGGGTCGTAGTCGCGCTCGACCAGCACGCCGCTGCGCGCCTCGGCGCGCAGCAGGTGATAGACGTGCTCGCAGATCTCGTGCACGTTCATGAGCGTCTTCGACGGCGGGCGGCTGGGACCGGCGATCGACTCGACCAGCGCCGTCAGCCGGTCGGCCTCGCCGATGATCACCTGGGTGTATTCGCGCAGCGCCGGCGCCGGCAGCTCGCGCTCGAGCAGCTGCGCGGCGCCGCGCAGTCCGCCGAGCGGATTCTTGATCTCGTGGGCGAGCTGGCGAATCATCAGGCGGCTGCCGTCGAGGCGCGCGAGCAGGTCGTTGTCGCGCGAGATGCGCTGGCGCTGCGTGGTGTCGGCGAGCTCGACGAGCAGATGCGTGCCGGTGAGCCCGAGCAGCGGCGTCACGGTGACGTCGAGCGTGCGCGGCTCGCGCGGCGCGCTGGCGGACTTGAGCGTCAGCTCGCGGTCGGCGAGGCATTCGCCGGTGTCGAGGGCGCGCCTGAGGATCGTGAGCAGCGCCCCGGCATCGTGCAGGCAATCCCCGAAGGGGCGCCCGCGGCTCATGTTGAGGCTGAAGCCGAGCAGGTCCTGCGCCGCGACGTTGGCGTAGATCGGGCACAGCTGCGCATCGAGCATCAGGATGCCGGTCGAGAGCGCATCGAGGAGCTCCGCCGGATCGAAGTGCGACAGCACCGAGGGGCTGCGGTACTCAGCAGCCATGGCGCGCGGCCCCGCGGAGCGCTGTCGGGGAATGGGTCCCTAGTGGGGACGCGGATTGGGGACGGGTTGGGCGGTGTTCGGGCCGGCCGGGCTGAAGAGGTTCGGCTGCTGCACGTAGAAAGTGACCGTGGGCGTCTGGCACAGCACCTGGTCGCCCGGGCCGCGGATCTGCGCCTGCACCGAGTGGGCGCCGCGGTCGATCGGGCTGACGTTGTAGCTCAAGCCCGTCGCCTGGCCGCCGTTGACCCCCTGGCCGTCGAGCGTGATGAACACGCGGTCGCCGGCGCGCGGCAGCGGATCGCTCTGCACGCGCAGGAACACCGACTGCGCGTTCGGCAGGCTCTGCTGATCCTGCGGGGATGCGATCACGCAGCCGCGGTAGGGGTTGGTCTGCGCGTTGGAGTCGTCGGATGACTGATTCGGCGCCGGCACCGCGGCGGCGCTCGAGGAGAAGGTCTGCGCGCCGCTGATCTGCAGCTTCTGGGCGTTCGGGTGCGGCTGGTCGCTGTAATGGACCACGCCGTTCTCGTCCACCCACTTGTAGATCGTGGTGGCGAACGCCGCCGTGCAGGCGAGGGACATTAAGGTAAAGACGAGGCGTCGCATCGCCGGGGAGCATATCCCGAGCCCGGGGGCGAGACAAAAGCGATACGTCCAGTCTGTGCGGTGCTGCTCCCTCCGGCCCCGCTCCCGACGGTTCGCGCGGCCCCGCAACGCCCGGCGGCGCGCCCCGGAAGGGGCCGCGGGGCGTGCGCACGCGGCGCGGGAGTTGCGGTGGCCTCATTGCATGGGTCAGCAGCTGTAGTACAGCTCCAGCTCCACCGGGTGCGTGGACATGCGAAAGCGCGTGATCTCCTGCAGCTTGAGCCCCATGTAGGCGTCGATCACGTCGTTGGTGAAGACGCCGCCGCGGGTGAGGAACTCGCGATCCTTGTCGAGATGCTCGAGCGCCATGTCGAGCGAATGGCACACGGTCGGAATGTGCTTGGCCTCCTCGGGCTCGAGATCGTAGAGATCCTTGTCGGCCGGATCGCCCGGGTGGATCTTGTTCTGGATGCCGTCGAGCCCCGCCATCATCATCGCGGCGAAGGCGAAATAGGGATTGGCGCTCGAGTCCGGGAAGCGCACCTCGATGCGCCGCGCCTTGGGATTGGACACCCACGGGATGCGGATCGAGGCGGAGCGGTTGCGCGCCGAGTAGGCGAGCATCACCGGCGCCTCGAAGCCCGGCACCAGGCGCTTGTAGCTGTTGGTGCCGGAGTTGGTGAAGGCGTTGAGCGCCTTGGCGTGCCGGATGATGCCGCCGATGTAATAGAGCGCCAGATCCGAGAGCCCGCCGTACTTGTCGCCGGCGAAGAGCGCCCGGCCTTCCTTCTGCAGCGACTGGTGCACGTGCATGCCGCTGCCGTTGTCGCCGACCAGGGGCTTGGGCATGAAGGTGGCGGTCTTGCCGTAGCCGTGCGCGACGTTGTGCACGCAGTACTTGAGGATCTGCACCTGGTCGGCCTTCTGCACCAGCGTGCCGGCGCCGACGCCGATTTCCGACTGGCCGCCGGTCGCCACCTCGTGGTGATGCACCTCGACCTTGAGCCCCATCTCCTCGAGCGCCAGGCACATCGCCGAGCGGATGTCCTGGAATGCGTCGACCGGGGGCACCGGGAAGTAGCCGCCCTTGATGCCGGGCCGGTGGCCCTTGTTGCCTTCCTGGTAGTCGCGCTCGGAGTTCCACGCGCCCTGCACCGAGTCGATGGCGTAGAACGAGCCGTGCATCTCGTTGCCGTAGCGGACGCTGTCGAAGATGAAGAATTCGTTCTCGGGGCCGAAGAGCGCGTAGTCGGCGATGCCGGTGGACTTGAGGTAGGCCTCGGCGCGCTTGGCGAGCGAGCGCGGGTCGCGCTCATAGCCCTGCATGGTCGCCGGCTCGATCACGTCGCAGCGGATGTCGACGGTCGTCTCCTCGAAGAACGGATCGAGGACGGCGGTGTTGGCTTCGGGCATGAGGATCATGTCCGACTCGTTGATGCCCTTCCAGCCGGCGATGCTCGAGCCGTCGAACATCTTGCCGTCGCGGAAAAAGTCCTCATCGACGAGGCGCGCCGGGATGGTCACGTGCTGTTCCTTGCCGCGCGTGTCCGTGAAGCGCAGGTCCGCGAACTTCACCTGTTTTTCTTTGATGAGCTTGATCACGTCACTCGGTGTCATATCGCCTCCGGAAGAAAAGGGATCGGCGGCTCGATCGCCGCTTGAGTACTCGAGCCATTGCAGGGCCTGTGCCACTCGGACGGGCCCGTAAAATCAACTGCTTAGACACGCTCTTGCAAGCGATTTGCACTATTTGGGTGCGCTTCAGAAGGATTATTGCACTACCGGGGTGCATTCGACAGGGGTACTCGAGCACTTTTCTATCCTCGAGAGGTCGATGCACGGTGTTGGTGCAGACCAGCGAGGCGCGCGGGCCTAAGGCCGCGCGCCGTATACTCGCGCGCTCTTTGGGTGTTGGATCCATTCCATGGCCAGGGCTCGCTCCGGGAAAAAGACTGCTCGCGCGCCGCACACCTTCCAGGAGCTGATCTTTGCGCTCCAGGCGTACTGGGCCGCGCGCGGCTGCGTGATCCTGCAGCCTTACGACATGGAAGTCGGCGCCGGCACCTTCCATACCGCGACCTTCCTGCGTGCGGTGGGGCCGGAGCCCTGGAGCGCGGCCTACGTGCAGCCCTCGCGCCGCCCGACCGACGGACGCTACGGCGAGAATCCCTTCCGCCTGCAGCACTACTACCAGTACCAGGTGGTGATCAAACCCTCGCCGCTCGAGATCCTCGATCTGTATCTCGGCAGCCTCACCGCCCTCGGCCTCGATCCGCTGGTGCACGACGTGCGCTTCGTCGAGGACAACTGGGAGTCGCCGACGCTCGGCGCCTGGGGACTCGGCTGGGAGGTGTGGCTGAACGGCATGGAGATCACGCAGTTCACCTACTTCCAGCAGGCCGGCGGCCTCGACTGCCGCCCGGTGACGGGCGAGATCACCTACGGGCTCGAGCGGCTCGCGATGTACCTGCAGGGCGTCGAGAGCATCTACGACATCGTCATCACCGACGGACCGCTGGGGCGGCTCACCTACGGCGACGTGTTCCACCAGAACGAGGCCGAGCAGTCGGCCTATAACTTCGAGCACGCCGACGTCGCGGCGCTGCTGCGGCACTTCGAGGATCACGAGCGCGAGTGTCAGAAACTGCTCGCGGCGCAGCTGCCGCTGCCGGCCTACGAGCAGGTGCTGAAGGCCTCGCACACCTTCAACCTGCTCGACGCGCGGCGCGCCATCTCGGTCACCGAGCGCCAGCGCTACATCCTGCGCGTGCGCACGCTCGCGAGCGGTGTCGCCAGGGCCTACCTCGAGAGCCGCGAGAAGCTCGGCTTTCCGCTGCTGAAGAGCGGCGCGGGGGCGGCGGCATGAGCGCGCGCGCCCGGGCGGAGCGTGGCGCCGCAGGCCGCGGCGCACCCGGCGGCCCGCGCGACTTCCTCTTCGAGATCGGTACCGAGGAGCTGCCGCCGAAGGCGCTCGGTGCACTCGGCGAGGCACTGCGCAGCGCCCTCGGCGCCGGTCTCGACAAGGCGGGCCTCGCCCACGGGGAGCTCATCGGCTTCGCCACGCCGCGGCGGCTCGCCGTGTGGGTGAAGGACCTCGCCGCCGCGCAGCCCGAGCAGCAGCTCAGGCGCAAGGGTCCCCCGCTCAGCGCCGCCTTCGACGCCGAGGGACAGCCGACCCGTGCCGCGCTCGCCTTCGCCGCGAGCTGCGGCACCGAAGTCGCCAGGCTCGAGCGCATCGAGGAGGGCAAGGGCACCTTCCTCTTCTTCACCGGCACGCGCGCCGGGGCGCGCACCGTCGAGCTGCTGCCCGCCCTCATGCAGACGGCGCTCGATGCGCTGCCGATCCCGCGCCGCATGCACTGGGGCTCGGGGACGGCGCTGTTCGTGCGCCCGGTGCACTGGCTCGTCATGCTGTACGGCACCGAAGTCGTGCCCGCGACGCTGCTC
>Ga0335073_10016249_pt1 | contig 10395 bp, 7 predicted proteins | sample Lox_Sample_22_FD_207093 | JGI IMG/M metagenome (GOLD analysis project Ga0335073, IMG submission 207093) | Soil microbial communities from Loxahatchee National Wildlife Refuge, Florida, United States - Lox_Sample_2.2 | ecosystem: Environmental > Terrestrial > Soil > Wetlands | place: USA: Florida... | reverse complement strand
CGGGACACAGCGTGTCACCGTCTGTCGACGACCGGAGCCCAAATCAGCCAGCCCCAGCCATCAGGCATGGCTCGTCGGGCTGGGGCGAAGCCCCGTTAGGTATTGACCGGCTCGAGCAGCCGGTGCGGCGCCTGCAGCGCGGCCGATACCGGGTCGTCGCGGAAGGTGCTGCGGCCACGGCGCGGCTCCATCACGATGCTTTCCGGGCCGGGCGTCTGCCCGCACGTGGCGCAGTGGCCGGCCGCGTCGAGCCTGGTGCCGCAGGCGGCGTGCTTGAACAGTCGGCTGTTCGGGTAGCGGTGCCGGTCCCCCCACACCAGCAAGGAGTGCAGCACGGGCCACAGGTCACGGCCGGCGGCCGTCAGCTCGTAGGCGTGGCGGCCAGCATGCTGCGGATCGGGCCGGCGCTGCAGGATGCCATTCTCGACCAGCCCGCTCAGGCGGTCAGACAGCACGGCCTTGGGGATGTCGAGATGGGCCTGCAGGTCGTTGAAGCGGCGCACGCCGTAAAAGGCATCGCGGATGATCAGCAGGGTCCATCGCTCGCCGACCACCTCGAGCGCGCGGGCGAGCGAGCAGTCCTGGCCTTGGTAATCCTTACCGAGCATGCCCACAGGATACAGGTACAGGTTCGATCATCAGACTTGAATGTGTTATCGTCTAGTTCGGTCATTGAACTCCTATGGCCGGGAGGTGAGGCGCCACCCATGGCAGCCAAAACGGCGTTTGAGATGAACCAGGCCTCACGCACGACACATCCGAGCGTTTGGGTGCCGACCGCAGCGGCGCTGCTCGGCGTCGGCTGGGGCGCCAACCAGATCACGCCGATGCTGCTGGTCTACCGCCAGGCGCTCGGCCTGAGCACCGGGACGCTGGAGGCGGTATTCGGGGTCTATGCACTCGGGCTGATCCCTGGGCTCCTGCTGATGGGCCCGGTTTCCGATGCCCGGGGACGTCGCGCAGTGGTCATCCCGGCCGCCGCAGCGTCGCTGCTGGCCAGCGTGCTGCTGAGCACGGCCGGATACAGCGTGGTGCTGCTGTTCGCCGGGCGCCTGCTGGCCGGGATGAGCAGTGGTGCCGCCTTCGGCGCCGGAACCGCCTGGCTGCGCGAGACCTCGCGGCCGCCCCTGGGCACAGCCAGCGATCAGACGGCGGCGCGCCGGGCCGCAGTCGCCATGACCGCCGGGTTCGCGCTAGGCCCCCTGGTAGCGGGGCTGCTGGCGCAGTGGGCCCCAGCGCCGACGGTGGTACCGTACCTGCCCCACATCGCGGTGATGGCGGTCGTGTTGCTGCTGCTGCGCCAGGCTCCGGAGACGGTCACGGCCGGCCACCGGCCGGCCCTGCGCCGCCCGCCGCCCGGCCTGCACAGCACGCGGTTTCGCACGGTGGTGGCGCCGATGGCGCCTTGGGTGTTTGCCGCGCCGGCGATCGCCTTCGCGCTGCTGCCCAGCGTCGTAGGGGCTAGTCACGCCACCGACGGCATCGCGCTGACCGCGACGATCACCGCGCTGTGTGCGCTGGCCGGAGTACTGATCCAGCCACTGGCGCGCCGCCTGGACACACGTTCCCGCCGCAACCGCGCCGCGATCACGGGCCTGCTGGTCCTGGCGGCCGGCCTGGTGCTGGGCGCGGTCACGGCCCAGGCGCAGCAGGTCTGGCTGCTGGTGCCATGCGCGATCGTGCTCGGCAGTGCTTATGGCTTGTGCCTGGTCGCCGGGCTGGTGGAGATCCATCGCCTGGCCGACGACCGGACGCTCGCCGGCCTGACCGCGACGTACTACGCGCTGACCTATCTCGGCTTCGCCGCGCCTTACCTGATCGTGCTGGCGGCGCAGGTGGCCAGCTACGCCATTCTGCTGACCGTTGCCGCAGCGCTCGCTCTTGGCACCGCGGCGCTGATCACCCGCGGTGACACCGGATCTCAGGAAGGCGGGTAGCCGCGCGGCCAGCCAGGCCGGGCGGCTAACCAGGCCGGCCGGCTAACCAGACCGGCGCGGGTCGAGCAGTTCGGCCAGGTGCAGCGCGGGCCAGCCAGCGAGGTGATCGGCCTGGACGCGGCAGGAGAACCCGTCGGCCAGCAGCAGCGTCCCTGGTGGCGCGGCCCGCAGCGCGGGGAGCAGCGCATGCTCGGCGACGGCGACCGAGACCTCGTAGTGCCCCCGCTCCATGCCGAAGTTGCCCGCGAGGCCACAGCAACCGGCGAGGGTCTCGACGCTGGCGCCGGCCGCCCGCAGGATGGCCAGGTCGGCGTCGTAACCCATGACGGCGTGGTGATGACAGTGCGGCTGGGCGATGATCCTGCGGCCGTCAAGCCGCCCGGCCAGCCACGACAGGTCCCGCGCGCCCTGGCCTGGGCCGTTCCCGAGCAGCGTCTCGGCCAGGGTCCTGGTAGCCGCGGCGACCGCGCGGGTCCGGGGGTCTGCGTCCAGAAGTTCGGTGAGGTCGCCGCGGAGCACCGCGACGCAGGGCGGCTCCAGGCCGACGATCGTCAGGCCCTCCTGGGCGTATCCGGCCAGGCCGGCCACTGTCGCCCGGAGCCGGGCCCGCGCTCCGTCCAACTGCCCGGTGGAGATCCAGGTCAGGCCGCAGCACAGGGAGCGGTCCGGCACGATCACCTCGAAGCCGGCCTCAGCGAGCACCGCCGCCGCCGACTCGGCCACCTGCGGCGAGAACGCCTGGGTAAACGTGTCGGCCCAGATCACGACGCGTTCCCGGGGCTTCGGCACGGCCGGGGCCAGGCGGGCGCTGTCCGCTATCTGGCGGCGCAGCCGGGCCGGCGTACCGGGCTGGCGGGCCAGCGAGGGCAGCGGCCGCCGCTGGTCGATTCCGCCCAGGAACCGCGCGATCCTGGCCACCGGCGGCATCCGGGCCGCGGCATTGGCCAGACCGGGCGCGACGGCGGCCAGCCGCGTCCAGCGCGGGAGCCAGCCGAGCGCGTAGTGGCTGCGGGGCCGCAGCCTGCCGCGGTAGGCCTGGTGCAGCACCTCGGATTTGTAGGTGGCCATGTCGACCGAGACCGGGCAGTCGCGGGAGCACGCCTTGCATGACAGGCACAGATCGAGCACCTCGTGCACCTCGGGCGCTCGCCACCCGCCGGTGACCAGCGAGCCGTTGGCCATCTCCTGGAGCACCCGGGCCCGGCCACGGGTCGAGTCCTTCTCGTCACGAGTGGCCAGATACGAGGGGCACATGAACCCGCCCGCAGGCCCGTTGTCGGCCCGGCACTTGCCGACCCCGACGCACCGGTGCGCCGCCGCGGACAGATCCCCGCCGTCCGCGGCCAGCGCGAACCCGCCGGGCGCTCGCAGCGCACCGGCCTGCGGCAGCCGCAGATCGGCGTCGACCGGCCGGGCATCGACGATGATCCCGGGGTTGAGCAGCCCATCCGGGTCGAACAGCGCCTTGAACGCGGCGAACGCGGCGATCGCGTCCGGCGAATACATGATCGGCAGCAGGTCGCCCCGGGCCCGGCCGTCGCCGTGCTCGCCAGACAGGGAGCCGCCATATCCCGCGACGAGTTCCGCGGCTTCGATCAGGAACGGGCGTAGCCGTTCAGGATGGTCCGCCAGCGGGAGATCGATCCGCACATGAACGCAGCCGTCTCCGAAGTGCCCGTAGAGCAGCCCGTCGAGGTGATGGCCGTCAAGCAGCGCCGTGAAGTCGCGCAGGTACGGGCCGAGCTGCCCGGGAGGGACGGCGGCGTCCTCCCAGCCCGGCCAGGCCGGCGCCCCGGCCGCGGTCCGGCTGCCGAGCCCGGCCCCGTCCTCGCGGATGCGCCACAGCGCCGCCGCGGTGGGGCCGGCCGGGACGATGAGCGAGTCGACGGCCCCGGCGGCCGCGGCCACCTCGCGGGCCGCAGCCAGCGCCTCGGCCTCGCTGGCCCCGCCGGTTTCCGCGAACAGCCAGGCCGACCCCTCGGGCAGGGCCGGCACCGCGGCGTTCGCGCGGTGCGCGCGGACCACGTCAACCAGGCGGGCGTCGATGCCCTCCAGGGCCAGCACGGCCTGCCCGGCCAGGCCGGCCGCGTCGTCGGCGGCGGACGGCATGTCCGGGTAACCGAGCACGCACAGGGCGGTCGCGGCGGGCGCCGGCACCAGCGACACGGTGGCGCCGAGCACAACGCAGCAGGTGCCCTCGGATCCGGTCAGGGCCCTCGCCAAATTTCCTGAACGGGACGCAAGCAGGTGCTCGAGCGAGTAGCCGGAAACCTGGCGGCGGAACCGGCCGAATTCGCCGCCGAGCGGCTCGACCTGGCCGGCGACGAACGCGTCCAGGCCAGGAACCGCGTCGAGCCCGGCCCCGGCGCGCAGCCGCCGGCCAGTGCCGTCGAGCACGTCCAGGGCCACCACGTTGGCCGCGGTGGTGCCGTACGCCATCGCGTGCGCGCCGCACGAGTTGTTGCCGATCATCCCGCCGATGGTGCACCGGGAGTGGGTCGAGGGATCGGGCCCGAACCTGAGCCCGTGCGGCCTGGCCGCCTGCTGCAGCTGGTCAAGCACCACCCCGGGCTCGACGGTGGCGGTGCGCGCGGCCGGGTCGACGTCGATGATCCGGTTGAGGTGGCGGCTCAGGTCGAGCACCACCCCGGGGCCGACCGCGTTGCCGGCGATCGAGGTCCCGCCGCCGCGGACGGTCAGCGGCGTGGCCAGCTCGCGGCAGACCGCCGCAGCGGCCAGGACGTCATCGGCCGACCGCGGGAACACGACCGCCTGCGGCACCACCCGGTAGTTGGAGGCGTCGGATGAGTACTCGGCCCGGCGCCGCGGCGACGCGTCCACCGCGGGTCCCAGCTCGGCCCGCAGCCGCCCCACGAGCTCCGCGCTGCTGGCTGGCACGTCAGGTCGACCAGCCAGCGCGCCGTGGGCCGAGCCTCATGATGAGCGGCTCCGCGTGCATGGCGTTGCATCACGATTACGGCATGACTGCGACATGTGGAGAGAGTATCTCTCCCGGGGAGTCGGGCATGAACGGCGGCAGCCTGCGCTTACGGGCAAGACTCTGGGCGCTCGGGGGCTAGCCGCGGCCTCCCTCGTCACACCGCCGGGCGATCCACGTCTTGCCGTCCAGGTGGAGGACGACCGTAAGCCGGCCGTCCGGCAGTTCAAGGAAGACGCTGCCTGACTCGGTGACATGGCGGGCGATGGCCGCGATAGCCGGCTCTGGCTGAGCGGAGGTGCTGACCCGGATCAGGGGAGCGTCGGGAGGGTACAGCGGGCTCGCGTGGGTGGAGTCGGCGAGAGTCGTAACCTCGGTGAGCGCCGACGCGGCGGTCTGAGTCATCGCGCTCCTAGCGGTGCGTTGACGGGTAGCGGACGCTTTCCTTCCGATGTGTCCAGGCCAGCCTGCACCGCTGACGTTGGCTAAACGTTGAAAGAACCTGGAATCGGCTGGCGCGGCACGGACAGGCCACCCAGGTCGTTCCAGCCAGCGCCGCTGGTGTTGAGCGAATGTTGAGGCAACCTGTGATCACGGAGCGCATCCACGTGGACGTGTCGCACTATGCGAAAAGGCGATAATCTTCTACACGATGGTCGTTATCCGCTAACTCTCCGTAAACGCTCGGAACAAAGCAATGGCGGGTCGTCATGGAGTTCAGAGTCTTAGGGCCGGTTGAGGTCTGGGTGGATGGCCGGCCTGTCGACGCGGGGCACGCCCGTCAACTAGCGGTGCTGGCGGTGCTGCTGCTGGACGCGGGCCGGGTGGTGCCGGTGGACGTGCTGATCGACCGGGTGTGGGACGAGCGGCCGCCCCGGTCGGTGCGCAATGTGGTGTACGGGTACGTGGGCCGGCTCAAGACGTTGACCGCCAGCGCTCAGGATCCGGAGATAACGCTGTCGCGCCGCTCGGGTGGCTATCTGCTGCAGGTCGGGCCGGACCAGTTTGATGTGCGCCGGTTCCGCGGCCTGGTCACCGACGCGGCTGCCGTGGCTGGCGATGATGATCGCGCCGGGGAGTTGCTGGCTGAGGCGGTGGCGCTGTGGCGCGGGACGGCGCTGGCCGGGCTGGACAGTCCATGGCTGAACGCGCAGCGGGCCCAGCTGGAGCTGGAACGAACCGCGGCCGAGGGCGACCTGCGCGACATCCGGCTGCGCCGTGGTGAGCATGCCGCGCTCGCCGGTGAACTGGCCGCCCAGGCGGCTGGATCGCCGATGGATGAACGGCTGGTCGGCCAGCTGATGCTGGCGCTGTACCGGTGCGGCCGCCAGGCCGAGGCACTGCGCTGGTTCGAGCAGACCCGCCGCCGCCTGGCTGGCGAGCTGGGCACAGACCCGGGACCGGACCTTCGAGCGCTTCATGAGCAGATCATGAGTGCCGAACCGTCCCTGGCTGCCGCACCCGCGGCAGCCAGCCGGGACGCGGTCCCGGTACCGCATGAGCTGCCCGCTGACGTGCCGACGTTCACCGGCCGGACGGCCGAACTGGCCGAACTCGACCGGCTGCTGGCCACGGCGACCGCTGGGATCGGTGCCAGCCCGGAACCGGTCCACACGGATGGGACCCCTGGCGGCGACCGGCGGGTGACCGCGGCCATGATCGCGGCGGTGTCGGGGACCCCGGGGGTCGGCAAGACCGCGCTGGCCGTGCACTGGGCGCACCGGACAGCCGACCGGTTCCCCGACGGGCAGCTGTACGTGAACCTGCGTGGGTACGATCCGGGCGAGCCGGTGACGGAGGGCGAGGCGCTGACTGGGTTCCTGCGGGCCATGGGCGTGCCGGGACAGGACATCCCGCCCGAACCAGGCCAGTGCGCTGCGAAGTACCGCAGTCTGCTGGCCGGGCGGCGGATGCTGGTGGTACTGGACAACGCCGGCCACGCCGAGCAGGTCCGGTCGCTGCTGCCTGGCACCCCCGGCTGCGCCGTGCTGGTGACCAGCCGCGACTCCCTCGCTGGGCTGGTCGCGCGGGACGGGGCCGCTCGCCTCGATCTGGATCTGCTCCCGCTCAACGATGCCGTCAGCCTGCTGCGTGAGCTCATCGGCGCGCGGGCCGATGCGGAACTCGGTGCGACTGCCGAGCTGGCCCAGCAGTGCTCCCGGCTCCCGCTAGCGCTGCGGGTAGCTGCTGAGTTCGCCGCAGCTCGCCGCACGGTCGCGCTCAAAGACCTGGTTGCCGAGCTGGCCAACCAGCAACGGCAGCTAGACCTGCTGGACGCCGACGGTGACCCCCGCGCCGCAGCCCGGAGCGTGTTCTCCTGGTCCCTTAACAGCCTGGATGCCGGGACCGCACGTGTGTTCCGGCTGGTCGGCTTGCACCCCGGCCCGGACTTCGACCGCTACGCCGCCGCGGCACTGGCCGCCGTGACCGTGGAGCTAGCCAGGCGGCTGCTCGACCGGCTGGTTCAGGCGAATCTGATCCACACGTCCGGGCTTGGCCGTTACGCCATGCACGATCTGCTGCGCACCTACGCCCGCGAGCTCGTCGTGGCGGAAGACGGGGAAGAAGGGGAACGGCAGGCGCTGGCGCGGTTGTCCGACTATTACCTGCACGCCACGGCCAGTGCTATGGACACCTTGTTGCCTGGCGAACGCGACCCGCAGCCCCGCTTGGCCACATCAGCCAGCCTGGGCCCGTTGCTCAAGGATCCAGCCGCTGCACGGGCGTGGCTCGATTCCGAACGGGCAGGCCTGGTCGGCATCGTCGGGTACGCCGCCCGGCAGGGCTGGCATGCCCAGGCCACGCACATGGCGGCGACCTTATACCGCTACCTCGATTACGGCGGGCACTACCGAGAAGGCACGATCGTCCATGACCATGCCCGCTTCGCCGCACGCCAGGCGGGAGATCGCGCTGCGGAGGCGCAGGCAGCCAAAAACCTCGCGACCGCTGCCTGGCGGCAGGGCCGCTACCAGCAGGCAGCCCGCGACGCCCGGCAAGCCCTGGCCCTCTTTCGCCAGGCCGGTGATCGGGCAGGACAGGCCAGAGCGCTAACCGCCCTGGGCATTGTGTGCTTCCACCAAGGCTCCAATCGGGCTGCTGGCCGGCACTTCCGTCAGGCCGTGGCCCTGCATTGGGAAGCTGGCGACCTGTCTGGACTGGCTGGCGCGACAGGCAACCTCGCCGGCGTATACATGCGTCAAGGCGACCACGAGCGAGCCGCAGGCCATCTTCGGCAGGCCCTGGCCCTGTTCCGCCAGACGGGCAACCGGGCCGGGGAAGGCAGCGCGCTCAACAATCTAGGCATCGTCGAGGAACGCCAAGGCCACTATGAGGAATCCGCCTGGTACCACGGTCAGGCCCTCGACCTTTTCCGGGAGACGGGCAACCGGGCCAGCGAGGCACACGCCCTGAACTATCTGGGCGTCATCGACCAGCGGCAGGGCCGGCACCACCGGGCGACGGAAAGACAGCTACAGGCGCTGGCCTTGTTCCGGGAGACCGGCGACCGGGCCGGCGAAGCCATGGCGCTCAACGGGCTCGGGGAGGCATACCTCTCCGGCGGACGGTGCGAGGACGCCCGCGCCCCGTATACCGCAGCGCTCGGCCTGGCCAGCCAGATAGGCAACAAGAACGAGCAGGCACGAGCCCACAATGGGCTCGGCTGCGTCCACAGCGCCGGAGGCGACGCCCGCCTGGCCCGCCAGCAATGGCAGCGAGCACTCACCATCTACACCGAACTCGGCCTTCGTGAGGCCGACCAGGTCCGCGCACAGCTAGCCAGCGAAAGCAGGGCAATCGGCGCCGGTGCCAACAACACCGCGGTCGTGGCTCGGCCAGCAGATCCTGGCCAGGTCCCCCGTCCCCGGGGGGGAGCTTGACCTGGCTCGGGCCGGGCCAGCCGGGCAAAAATCTTCAAGCGCTCGACTCTGCGGCCGGTCACAATGGCCCGATGGAACCCCCCGAGCACATCGCGGCGCTGGAGCGGGACGGCGCCCTGCTGGCGGCGGCGGCCGGCCGGGCCGGCCTCGACGCCATGGTCCCGCCGTGCCCGCCGTGGCGGGTGCGGGACCTGCTGCGGCACCTGGGCTTCGTGCACCGGTGGGCGGCCGGCTACGTCGGCCAGGCCCGCGAGGAGATGACTGACGAGCCCGGCGAGGACGAACTGCTGCTGACCGGCCCCGGCGACGCTGAGCTGCTCGGCTGGTTCTGCGACGGCCACGCCGAGCTGGTGCGGGCTCTGCGCTCGGCCGACCCACGGCTGCGCTGCTGGACGTTCCTTCCGGCGCCGTCGCCGCTGGCGTTCTGGGCGCGGCGTCAGGCCCACGAGACCGCCATCCACCGCGCGGACGCCGAGAGCGCCGCGGGCGAGGTGGCCACGTTCCCCGCCTCGTTCGCGGCGGACGGCATCGATGAGCTGATCATGGGCTTCTGGGCCAGGGGCCGGGCGCGTGCGGACCGGCCCAGCTGCCTAGGGATCCAGGCGACCGACACCGACGGCGAATGGCTGGCGGACCTCGGTGCGGGCACGGCTGCCCGCCGCCGGGCCGACGCCGCGGACTGCACGCTGGCCGGCCCGGCCTCGGACCTCTATCTCCTGCTCTGGAACCGGCCGCGGCCCGGCGGCCAGGACGCTGACCGGGTGACCGTCGGCGGGGATCCCGGGGTGCTGCGGCTCTGGCGGGACCTCATGAAGGTGAGATGGTCGTGACCCAGGCGGCGGCAGATGCGGCCGCCGGCGGGCGATGCGGCCGCCGGCGGGCGATGCGGCCGCCGGCGGGCGATGCGGCCGCCGGCGGGCGGCTGATCGGCGCGCTCCCGCTCCAGGGAGGCGCCGGCGAACCGGTGGACCCGACCCGTACCCGCGCCTCGCACGGCGCCGCGACCCTGACCGGCCGGTACTTTTTCATGATCCCGGTGGATTGTCAGCACATAGAGCTGAAAAGTCACCGGGATCATGGATGGCCGGCGCCGCTCCCCGTATGCTCGGCCCGGTGGCCGAGTTGATCGTCGATGACAAGAACCTTGTGGTCCATCTCACCGCGGGTGAGAAGGTCTGGGGCCTGCACGGCGACATCCGGGTCCGGCTGTCTTCCATCGTCTCGGTGGCGCCCGATCCCAAGCCGTGGCTGGGCCTGCGGGGGTGGCGCATGACCGGGATCAGCTTTCTCGGGCACGCCGCGCTGGGCACCCGCCGCCACGGTGACGGCTACGACTTCTGCATGCTGCACCGCGACCGGCCGGCGGTCCGGGTGGACGTGGCCACCGGACGCTTCAGCCGCTTCGTCATCAGCGTGCCCGAGGGCGGCGACGCTCAAGCGGAGGCGGCCAGGATCGCCGCCGCGGCCGGTATCGCCCCCTCGCCGCCGGCCAGCTAGCGCCGCACCACGATCATGGAAGTACCAGATTCGGTCCGACCGAAAACCGGATTACGGTCAGGCTCTGCTGGCGTAAACCGGCACCGAGTGATGCCTGGCTCGCTCGGGGGCCAAGGGCGCCGTGCTTGAACTCTACGAGGGC
>Ga0335073_10016248_pt1 | contig 10396 bp, 12 predicted proteins | sample Lox_Sample_22_FD_207093 | JGI IMG/M metagenome (GOLD analysis project Ga0335073, IMG submission 207093) | Soil microbial communities from Loxahatchee National Wildlife Refuge, Florida, United States - Lox_Sample_2.2 | ecosystem: Environmental > Terrestrial > Soil > Wetlands | place: USA... | reverse complement strand
AGCTATCTGCAAGTAATTATGGCTGGATTAACGATGGTTTCTTCAATTCATGCAGCGTCGTTAGAAAAATAACATTTTACCAGACATCTTGATGTCTTGAAACGTAGTGTTGGTGATGTCGCCTATTCTCTTACTAAAGTCCTCTGACATTCCTTCACTCTTTTTGACCATCTTTGGGCACGTCACTCGCCTTAGTGGAGCATGCATAACTATCGAAGTATGGTCATAAGACGCAGGTTTCGATTGATATTTGCTGGATTGTCGAGCTTTTATGGATGTGGGATGGGGCAAGGTGAAGAACTTGCCGTAGAAAGGTTGCATCTGGTCACCGGAACTATCATATATACTCCTCCAGCACAGTCTTGCACTTCTCCCCGCAATGCGTTGTGTAGGTTCGCTGCTCCGCAATTCCATGATCAGCTGAATCGCTCGATGGACCTTCACGTCTAGCGACATGTGCCGATTAGGATACACAGAATGGCAAGGTATAACGGCCGGAATTAAGGTTACCAAGAGTGCGGCCCTCGCTTACGCGTACGACAATTGCAGAATGAAAGATGTGATTCGATATTCTCTCTGCCCTTGGATCGGATCTGAGGATACCACTAATGTGAGATCCCCGTATCGGTCCGTTGATCCGTTCCGATCGCTGGGAGTAGTAAATAAAGCCACGACTACGGGGTCTTGCTTTGAGCTGATCAAAAACGTTCACGCAACAGGCGCTCCTTGTCATCGTGTGTCTCAACTAGCAACGGTAATTCCAAACAATGGCAATCCCTAAATACATTGGTCGCCTAGCAAATTTATCCTCGAGAGCGCATGCCTCTTCCTATCGAATTGCATTGCTTCGGGCACAAAGGTATCTGTCTACACTCTCGCTCCAGTTTGGCGAGAACAGGTCGGTTAAGAAAACTAACTGTGAGATAGTAGGCCGTTTTCGACTTCTCTGGCTACGAAGTTTGAGACTCACCCACCACTCACCAAATTCACAGAAGATGAAGAGCTAATGCGACAGAGTGGTACGTTTCCCCTTGAGCTTTATTCGCGGCAATGCTAATGGGGCAAGTGGCTCGTTGGGCGCAAGAAGCTGTGGCTCCAAAAGTCCAGGAAATGGTACGTAGGCTATTCACCTACAACATTCTCATGACAGGATGAACAAGAGAAAATCGATCCCGAAATAATAAAGGGATTATTCGAACAGGGGGTGCGTTTTCCGCCTGTTACTGGCGTCATATGCTGACAAGTCAGTTGATGGGCATCGAGATTCCTGCCGAATATGGAGGCTCAGAAGCGTCGTTCACGACTGCTATCATTGCTATCGAGGAATTGGCAAGAGTAGATCCGTCTATCAGTGTAATGGCGGACGTGCATGTACGCGTCTATGAAGGGGAAATTTGACATCCAGAACACGCTGGTCAATACTGTATTTAAGACCCACGGCTCGAAGGTGCTCCAGGATAAATACCTGCCTCAACTAGCAACGGAAAAGTTGGGATCTTTCTGCTTGTCGGAACCAGCCTCAGGTTCTGATGCTTTTGTACGTGCATCTCTGTTAACTCGCTTTAACAATCTAGGCACTCAAAACCCGTGCGGACAAAACAAGCGATGGGTATGTACTGAACGGGTCAAAGATGTGGGTGGTACCTCCCAAGTGATATTGAATAAAGGGGCTAACGAAGACAAACGCCGCCGATGCTTCAATATTCCTAATTTTCGCTAATTTGGATCCAAGCAAAGGATATAAGGGCATCACCTGCTTCGTCGCAGAGAAAGAATGGGGTGTCCAGATTGCAAAGAAGGAGAAAAAGGTAATAAAAATTTACCAATTTTCTGATAGTAGCTCGGCATCCGAGCGTCATCTACTTGTCTCCTTCACTTGGACGATCTACATATCCCTAAGGAGAACTTGCTCGGTGAGGAAGGCCAAGGCTATAAAATCGCAATTGAGACCTTGAATGAAGGCCGCATTGGAATAGCAGCTCAAATGACGGGTCTCGCACTAGGTTCGTTTGAGAAGGCAATCTCTTATTGTTTGAACGATCGCAAACAATTCGGAAAACTTATAGGAGAATTTCAAGGAATGCAGTTCCAATTTTCACAAGAAGCTGTTGAGATTGACGCTGCGAGACTGTTAGTGTATAATGCTGCCAGATTGAAGGAAGCGGGTCTTCCTTTCGTTAAGGAAGCTGCTTTTGCCAAGCTCTATGGTACAGCCCCCAATCTCGAGGCAGCTCATAGGATACAGCTAGCCAGGTTGCGCAGCGAGTAAGTGGCTTGAGTATTGAACAAATGGGAGGAGTTGGATTTACCAGAGAACTTGGGGTCGAGAAATATTGGCGGTAGCTATGATCTATGTTTGTTAACTAATGTTTTAGCGATTCAAAAATTGGCGCTATTTACGAAGGTCCGTCAGATCTCTCAATGTCGTTGACGTGATAGGTACCAGCAATATCCAGTTGGATACTATCTTCCGCCATCTTCAAAAGCAATATGGAACTCGTGGTTGATGGCAAGTAATATGATATTAATCTGTATGCACCTCCATAGCCCAAATATATTTTGCTTCATGAGATATTGCTACATGTTTTTATGAAAGAGGAAGCTCAATTCCCAGGCCTGCCATTCTCTGGGAAGTCGGTATACCCCTCTGTTGGCTCGTCCCGATAACCACTAACCGTGCCTAACTCAAACTCGCCTGGAGTCTTCTCGACCCCGACCCTAGTTCTCTTGCTTCGGCCCTCCGCATACCCTTTTCTGGGCTTTCGACCATTCCTAGGAATCACAATTCCCTCTGGAAGTTTACGATATTTTCGGGTGAAGTAGCAGACTGCGCAGGAGAAAAGAAGGAAAACAAATACAGAAACAGGAACAGCAATGACAACGGCGAGACTATGACCGTTGAATTTTGGAGGCGAGGTGTCAAACGGTGTGGCCGAATCTGTCTATGAGCCCTTGCACTTCAACTGATGTTACCTTGAAGTGTGATGATAGGTCCCCAATGAGCTCCTCCGTTTGTGGCTGTAGCTGCATCCGCGGCAATGAGTAGCTGAGCTGCGACCACCGTATTTCCATTAAGCCATGATTCATCCACATCAACATTGATGAAGCCCCTTTGGTTCGCAATCTCGTTCTAGATAAGAGTGAGCGACAATGTTAAAATCTTTGAGAAACCTGCTGCGTGATAACATTGGAACCATCCTGACCTGTATACAGTAAGGCGATCACGACATTACCAGTATAAGCAGGCCAAAAGCTTGGGTCCCAAGTCACTGGATAGGAAGTATTTTGTATCCAGGCTGTTCCGTTTGCTGGAAGACAAAATGGAGCCGCGGTACCATTCAATGCGTAGGTAGCAGCACTGCAAGCGGCCGGTGGTTGTGTTGAGTTTAGATTGGTTGAATTGCCAATAGCAGTAGCCGTCGGAAGAAGGGATGAGCCAGACTGAACGATCGTAGTAAGACTTCCACTGTTTCCCACGGACACGAATTGCTGGGCAGAGGCACTGGTGGTCGTGGTGGATGCTGCCGGAGGTGTGGACGCAACACCTGCAGAAGTTGGCGAATCTGCTCATTTTATTAGCGATAGGTTCGGAAAGTACGAAATAAAGCAGATTACCTGTAGTCGAAAAACCGACGGTGGTTGTCGGAGTCGGAGCGGATGAAGTTGATGGGAGAGAAGTCGTCGGGCTGGTGGACGAAGAAGTTTCTTGTCGCGGCACCATGGCTGCAAACGAAGTCGGCGCCATCAAAACAGCCAACAAGACAAGACCATACTTTGAAAGCATTGTCACGGGGTATTGACAAAGAACCAAAAATGAAAAGAACCAAGATAATTGAAAAGAAATAATTCGGGAGATGGTTAAGAGATGAAACTCAATGCAACCGGGAAGATGATGAGGTTAAGAGTCGACTGGTATGTTATTTTGGCTGCGTGCAACTCGACATTTAGTCATTTACGTGACTTTTGTAGCCCTCCATCTCCAATCGGAGTTCCGAAGAGGAGAATTTTTTTTAATTACGGTAGAGATTGAAAGCATTTACATGTGCTAGCCCCTGGCAATCTCAACGCGAACCATGAAGCCGTGGCCTTGTATTGTCCTAATAAGTCATCGAAACGTCTATCTCTGGTTCCACTCTAAGGAGTTGAAGAAACTGCATTTCCGAGAATCAACGTGGATTCTAAGAAATGAGATATATGCATAAGAACAACAAGACTCTAGTCCTCTGGACCAGAATCGGAAGACTGCACAGATAAAGAGATACAGGAGACATCTCGCGATAGAAGATTCCTTCAAGTGCTAACTTTCTCGCTGTCTTGCGCTCTATCTCGTTATCTTTGCATTTATCGGAATTTGTAGGCGATACGAACTATGGGGTGGTCGATGATCGCTGCAGCTCGTTGGGTACACGGGAATCAATCGAGGATGGTGGTCACTATCCACCGGCAGGATTGGTCTTTTAGTTTTCAAATCAACATCAATATTTACTAGAGCAGCTCCAGCCTTAACGACAACTTGAATTGCTGTGAATTGCTAACGATGAATCTCAGGAGATAATCTGGGGAATGCGGGCCACTGCAAGCAGGTTTAGTCATATGATGCATGCAGGGCCTGTCATGAGGAACCTCGCCGCCAGTGCACAGATGTAGATGGCTGGATACAGAGTTCCGGCTTTGCCACCGTACGTTATGAAGTTAAGACTTACGAAGTACTCAACATCAGATTTCGGACGGAGGATGATGATCCGCTGCAAGATCGGCAGAAGAATTAATCGTGAATACGAAGATTAATTATGTCGTATGCAGCCTCTAGGAGAATATAGATATGAAGAAAGTTATTCATATCGCGTCGATGGTCATTGTTAAGTTTGAATTCATAAGCTAAGCTAGAACGATCGACGCGGGATGGGGAATGCATATGCCTATAAAATTCGTCACTGAAAATTGGCCCAATTGAGAGATGATTTATCTGATCGTCGGATGCGTCGAATGAAGAATGGCCCAACTGCAAATAAAATCTCGCGGGGAAACGACGCCACCAGGAGCTTCAAGTCCTATCTCCACCAATCACTATGCAGTGAATATGTAAGCAGCTGTAAGTTCGGCGTGTGACCTGCAAGCCAACCACTTTATTTCTTCCAGTTACAGCTTAAACAGCGTCCTACCACACAGATCCACTTTATAACTTAACGTAGCTACTACACACAGCCAAGAATTATGCTGAGAGCATAAAAGGTCCCTTCTTGCCTCTTTGATCCGGATTCCGCTCTCACAAATTTCCTCTCCACCTCTCCAACCTCCACCTCTCCAACCTAAAGTCTTGTCAATTGTCATTCAATCAAACAACGTTATCGTCAGCCTCTAGCACTCGACTCTCCTCGATTCTAAATGTCTCGAAACGATAAAGGAGACACTCCGGCTCCAGCGCCTCTTCCACCTCCAAATCGGCGTGCTTCTTTTTCTCAAAATCCGAGCTTCTCAACCCTCTTCGGAGGACCAAAGGGATCTCCACCACGAGCTGCCCCTGATCCCTCTCTTCAACGCCGATTTTCCTGGTCTTATCCCCCTCCCAAAGAATCGACTTCAGCCATTGATGACTCCGACGACATTGCGACCTCGCCTATGGATGATAGCCGACGGGGGAGTGAAATTGGAAGGAAATTGAGCACCACTGCAACTTCGATTAAAGAAGCTTTGGGATTTGGTGAACCATCCAGTCCTACCGCTATGAAATCGGTTAGTCTTTAATGTCATGTCTTGCTGATTATATCTAGAACCCATTTTATCAAAGGAAACAGAGCGTTGATATGTCCTCGACTGGTACGTCTCCTACTTCCTCTGACGGTATGCCTTCGAAAGCTCTGCAACCACAAGCTAATAGTGCAGGAGGTGATTTACCGGCTCCTGGACGAACTACCTCCGGCACTCAATCATTCATGCAACGCAGGAGGGCAAGTTTCGGGAAATCTCGCAACGAAGGCGATGTTCATGCGGACAGAATGTTGCAAGGTCACTTTTCTGTCGACTGAAAGTACATAAATAAAGTGAAGGCAACAAAAGGAATCAAAACCCACATAAAAAAATAAAATGGAAAAAGGGCAATATAATGGACGGGAAGCTTGATTTGAGTAAGATGTATTCTAAGGGCAATATGGGTTTTGCATGAGCATGGTGACGGCTGGCACGGTCTCTACCTGGTGGTCATGGGGTGGATTTTAGCATGTTTTCAACAAACAAATCTACTGATGTATTGTATCGATATTCAATGTCTGTATACTAAGTCGTCCATGTATATATGGTCTGAATGGATTTCAAATACGGCAATTAAGGGTCCTGCTGAGAAATTATTAAACTTTTGATAACGCGATGTTCGCTTTGTCACAGTCACCCCGTCGCTAATTGTCGCTATCTCTGTCGCTGCCGCCAAATTCCGGCAAGACTTCTTGATTCATCACGCTAACGGACCCTACAATATTTCCCCAGACCGCATTCCATTCAAGTGACCACTGTCGGGTATTCTTGTCGGCAGCTATAACGATATCCCTGCTGGGTGATGATAATCCCTAGTCGTTGACTCTTGAGATTGGCCACATCCCACCAGATAACGTGGTGTAGTATCGAGGGTCTTCCCATGCTGCAGGCCCTTATTTCTTCACGATTCCAGACTATGTCATTACCGATAAGCCTGCATCACCCTATTTTATATGAGGCAAATAATGTCGCGCGTAGAGACACAGACCTGGGCTTGTCTGTAATAGGACTTCCTGAGACTCTGCTTTGACGAATCAATTAGGACCCCAAAACTGTTGAATCCTGTGGAAATAATTGGCTTCAGTTGACATAAACGAGAGTAGCTGCAGTCCCAACAATGCAATGCACGGTGATCTCCGTCAGGTACTAAGTGGCTGGCATGCTGTCGAATCGAAGCGGCAGAAAATTGAAGGTTCAATCAGGGTTTGGGCTGCCTGGCAGCACTTCATTTTCAGTCTCCGACTTTTCTCTGAAATTTCTTTCGTTTCACATCACCACTTATTTTCAAATTATTACTCTTAGGAATCTTCCTTCCCTCTTTCTGCGACATTGCCCTGGGACATTTCTTAATCAGCAAATATGAGCAGACGAAACAACTCTACCTTGTATGTTACGGGATTCGGACCCAGCATGCGCGCGAAGGACCTCGCTTTCGAATTCGAACGGTCGGTCACCTACTCCTGAAATCCTCCTCCTTCCCTTCCCCCGTCCTCCGTGCTTCCCTCCTGCTCCTTACGTTTCCTCTTCCCGCCGAATCGGCGATCTAGCTTACGAACGATTCGCTAATACTCTATCCAGTTTTGGACGACTTGTTCGCTGTGACATTCCTGCCCCCCGAAATATGAACGCACGACCGTATCGCCTCGTTTGAATTCGTCACTAAATAACCTCCAGATTTGCTTTTGTCGAATATGAAGACCCCAGGGATGCAGATGATGCTTTTCATGACATGCATAATCGCAGAGTCGGCCGAGATGTCTTTACAGTAGAAGTAACGACCCCTCTTTCCATCTTTTTTTGGACGATTTCGATGTTAACTAGCAATAGTGGGCCAAGAATACTCCTTCTTCTTCTTGGCGTTTTGACAGAAGTGACCGCGAGAGACCCCCTCGTGACTCGGATCGTGGAAGTTATGATCGCGATCGGGGAGATCGTGACTCCCGTCGAGATCCTCCTCGACGTAGAGATGATGCCGGAGACAGAGATAGAGATCGACCTCGCGACGGTGGAGACAGAGACCCTGATCGCAGAGATCAAAGAAATGGAAGAAGAGGAAGAAGCTACAGTAGATCTCCTCAACGTAGTCCTCCAAGGAGAGGAGGCGATAGAGATAGGAGTCGAAGCCCCAAGGGTCATGATAGGAGAGGAGATCGTGACCATGATGACAGGGACGACAGAGACGATTTGAGAGACGTCCGTCATAACGGTGACGATCTTGGTATGACCCCTGGGAATACTTTTTTGACAATGCTAGACAAATATGACGATAAAGAACTCGTCGAGGACTAGACACAAAAAAGGATTAAAATTTATACTTGTGAGGCTATTCTTGATTTCTTTATTTCCTCTTCTGGTTTGAGCGCAGTTGTGTCATGTTATATTGAATAATTTTTGTCGATATCGTTCGGGCTGGCGAACGAGCAAACTGGTGGACAATTATGATGGTACTCGAAGGGTCAAGAGGTTCAAAGGTACAAATTCTGGAAATCAGCTCAAACCAAAGTTTTTTGTATCTCTAGCCCCAGAATTTATTCTTTGTCCTTGTAGTGATTTCAATTTAATTTTCTCTCTATATTGTCGGGTGTTCCTAACCGGGTCTATTCGTGGCTATCAAACGTCACCACTTTTGTCAATGCCCTTTCTATTTCCTCTCGTCTCGACTTCCAAGTATCCACCTGCGACATTAAATCCTCTAACTCAGCAATCTCTTTCTCTATGGTCATTCGTCCTTGAGCTGAACTTAATTGGTGTAATTCCCATCCGTACCCTTCGTCTCCGGTACCTAGTCTCAGTTGGTATTGATGGTACTTGAGCAGAGTTGGGCGATGCGAAATCGACACCAAGGCTAAAAAGTCAGCACTCTTTGTAGAGATGGAAATACTAATTCCTGCCGCTTTCGCTTTCTCATACATTATAGCCTCAACATCTTGACTGACAGCAGAGGTCGCTTCATCCAGAATTGCATATCGGGGCTTGTGATAAAACATTCTTGCCATCTCGACCCTTTGTTTTTCGCCTCCAGAAAATACATCTTTCCATTCCTTCTTCGTTTCCCAACCTCCTTCACGAGAAGGAATATACTCGAGCTTGACAGTCTTCAAGATTTCTTCGAGGTCTTCATCCGAAATATCTTTTCCGACCATATCTGCATGAGAGTCAGGATAGATTATCTGATCACGCAGTGTTCCCATCGAAAGATACGGACGTTGAGGAATGTAAAAAATGTCGGAGCGCTTAGGTTTCGACACAAGACCTCGGAAAACAGGCCACAATCCTGCAATCACACGTGCCACTGCGGTTTTCCCCACACCATTGGGACCACTGATGATGGTGTGTTCACCTTCGTGAACAATCATATCAATTTCATCGATAAGTTGTTCTCCCGTTGTATAGATCTGACCAGAAGGTGCCACAATCGGAACACCTTCCAATCTGATGCCATCATATCCTTCCTGAACAGTCCCCCGAACATCCGCCAGAGAAAATTCATTCGGGAAGTTTTGACCTTTTGGAGGGTAATATGCATCTGAATGGACGCGATGTAGCGTACTTAGAAGAGCATAGACACGAGAAGTATATCCAGCCAACTCAGCGAGATCTTTGTATGCAAACAACAATCGTCCCCCGGCATCAGCAAGACTCAGCATCAATCTGCTGTTAGTTTTCTCAAAAGAAAGAGTACCTCTTGTTCGTGATGAAATTGCCAGTTCGCAGCCGTTCGCGACTTTCAATAGCCTCTGTTCCGCTGGACTCGGCGCCTTCCATAAGGCCAGCAGCACCCGCAATTGAAGGCAAAAACGTTGGAAAAGAGCACAGAATCATTCCAAACGCGCTCCATGCATATTTGATCAAGAAATCCTCAAACATGTTATAAGCCACACGAACCTTTCATCAGAATTGCAAAAAATTTGGAGAGTACTCGATATATGCCGTTGATATGCTTCATCAGTCTGCCAAATGTCTTGCTTAATACTCCCATTTCAATGTCTGCACCTTTATAAAATGCGATTTCTTCGGCATTTGTGATTAACCTTGCATGCGCATTGCGGTACTCCCCTTCTAATCTGGCTTCCACAGCGGCAAGACGTCCGAAAGCTGGGCTCACTTTGCGTAATAGCCACGTGGTTCCTGCATAATTTGCAAGGATCAGCACTGTAGCTGGAAGACCGAGGGATCGATAGAGTTGGTAATTGAAAATGACCATGTCTATTGTGGGCTTCCCGAGGGTTGAATAGAGTGCGGCTGCGGTGTCGCAGAATCGGGTGATATCAGCTGTTATGTATTGATCAACTCCAGTGATTCCGCCATCGAGGTTTGGGATTTTGTAGTAAGGGATCTTAGAATTGAGATAGAGATCATGAACATATCGCGTGAGTCTCGTTCTAAAGGCGATTGAGAGCTTCGCTTGAAGATAACGAATCTAAGATTAGAAGACCCGACTTGAGGTGTACCATGGCATTGTTGTAACTAGCAGGAATGGCAATAAGGAACCAATAAATCAACCCCTTCGCAAAGCCTTTTCCGTTCGCAGCGACGAGATCTCGAACTATTGCACCATCAAGCCTGGCTACAACTAAACTCAACCATGTCCGACCTATCAGAAAGGCGAAATGGAGTAGCAGCAGGCCGACTTCCTTGCAGTTGATTC
>Ga0335073_10016247_pt1 | contig 10396 bp, 10 predicted proteins | sample Lox_Sample_22_FD_207093 | JGI IMG/M metagenome (GOLD analysis project Ga0335073, IMG submission 207093) | Soil microbial communities from Loxahatchee National Wildlife Refuge, Florida, United States - Lox_Sample_2.2 | ecosystem: Environmental > Terrestrial > Soil > Wetlands | place: USA... | reverse complement strand
TTCTGCCGTTTGAAAAAGCGCTGATGGCGCTCGCGTTCGCATTGCCCCTCGTGTCGCGAGTCGTCGCCGGCGCGCTCGGCCTGCCGATTGCGCCATTGACCATCGCCGCGCTGCTCGGGCTGATCCTCCGGCGGGCGCTCGGGCCTGTCGCCGAGGGCGCGGAGCGCGACGCACGCAATGCGGCCTTGCAGATCCGCCTCTCTCTCGCGCCGAAACGGTGATAGGGATGCTTTGACTCCGCTGCGATTGGCGAAGCGGGCGCGAGCGCGAGGGACTCAATGACGGCGGCGCCGGGAAAATCCTGCGGGGCGTGCACGATGTGCTGCTCGGCGCTCGAGATCGCACATTTCATGAAGCCGGCGGGCCCGCTGTGCGTCAATTGCCGCATCGGCGGCGGCTGCGCCATCTACGCCGCGCGCCCGCAGGTTTGCCGCGACTTTGAGTGCGAATGGCTGACTCGTCGCGACCTGCCGCGCCAATTGCGCCCGGACCTCGTCGGCACAATCCTCATGGAGGACGCCGACAGCGACGAATACCGCGCCGTTTGCGCGCCGGAGAAGCCGATGGCTTGGCGCCATCCTCGCGTGTTCGCCCATCTTGTCGCGGTCGCCAAGTCCGGTCGAATTGTGGTGGCCAAGGCGGGGCTCACATCGTGGCGGATCTTCGGCTCGGGCGAATGGGGGCCAACGGTATGATCGATCATCCGCCCCATTGCTAGCCAAAGTGCCTATTCGAAAGGCGCCAAACCGGGCCTCGCCACATTCCTGATCTCTTACCAGGCGCCCATGGCGTGATCCATGATCCGATGCTATTGAGCCCAGGCCGCGCTTCTCCGCCCGCCGCGGCCCAGAGGGGGCAAAAGCATCGGCGGCCGCAGCGCCGGATGAGGAGTTTCGCGGCACATGAAGAAGATCGAGGCGATTATCAAGCCCTTCAAGCTCGACGAAGTGAAGGAGGCGCTGCAGGAGGCGGGAATCCAAGGCATTACCGTCCTCGAGGCGAAGGGCTTTGGCCGTCAGAAGGGCCACACCGAGCTTTATCGCGGGGCGGAATATGTCGTCGACTTCCTGCCCAAGGTGAAGATCGAGGTCGTCGTTTCGGACGAAAATCTCGGCCCGGCGATCGAAGCCATCCGCGGCGCGGCCCAGACCGGCCGCATTGGCGATGGCAAGATATTTGTATCGCAGATCGATGAGGCCATCCGGATCCGCACCGGCGAAACCGGCGCGGACGCGGTCTAGAGCCGTTTGGGGGGCTCATCAGGGGCTCATCAAAACGCGAGTCGCCGCTTCCCGCGGCGAGCGGGAAGTTAGGGACCTTAATCTTGAGGAAAGGCTAATCATGAAGACCGCCAAGGATGTCCTGAAGGCGATCAAGGACAATGACGTCAAATATGTCGACCTGCGCTTTACCGACCCGCGCGGCAAGTGGCAGCACGTGACCTTCGATCAGAGCCTGGTCAACGAGGACGCCTTCGCCGACGGCTTGATGTTCGACGGCTCTTCGATCGCCGGTTGGAGGGCGATCAACGAATCCGACATGACGCTGATGCCTGACCCGACCTCGGCCTGCATGGACCCGTTTTTCGCCGCCTCGACTATGGTCATCAACTGCGACATCCTGGATCCCGTGAGCGGCCAGCCGTACAATCGCGATCCGCGCGGCATCGCCAAGAAAGCCGAAGCTTATCTCAAGTCGACCGGGATTGGCGACACGGCCTTCTTCGGTCCTGAGGCCGAGTTCTTCGTATTCGACGACGTCCGGTTCAAGGCCGACCCTTACAACACCAGTTTCCAGATCGATTCGATCGAACTGCCGATCAATCAGGACACCGCCTACGAAGGCGGCAATCTCGGCCACCGCGTGCGCACCAAGGCCGGTTACTTCCCGGTGCCGCCACAGGACTCGGCGCAGGACATGCGCAGCGAGATGCTGGCGGCGATGGCGCAGATGGGGGCTACCGTCGAGAAGCACCACCACGAGGTGGCGTCAGCCCAGCATGAACTGGGCCTTAAGTTCGGCCCGCTCGTGACCATGGCCGACCACCTGCAGGTCTATAAATATTGCATCCACATGGTGGCGCAGAGCTACGGCAAGACGGCGACCTTCATGCCCAAGCCCGTCTACGGCGACAACGGTTCGGGCATGCACGTTCATCAGTCGATCTGGAAAGCTGGCAAGCCGGTGATGGCCGGCAGCAAGTACTCCGATCTCAGCCAGGAATGTCTCTACTACATCGGCGGCATCATCAAGCACGCCAAGGCGCTGAACGGCTTCACCAATCCGACGACCAACAGCTACAAGCGGCTTGTGCCCGGCTTCGAAGCCCCGGTGCTGCTCGCTTATTCCGCCCGCAACCGTTCGGCCTCGTGCCGCATCCCATGGACCGCCAATCCCAAGGCCAAGCGAGTTGAGGTGCGCTTCCCCGATCCAGGCGCCAATCCCTATCTTGCCTTCGCAGCCATGCTGATGGCGGGGCTCGACGGCATCGTCAACAAGGTCGATCCAGGGCCGGCGATCGACAAGGACCTCTACGACCTGCCCCCAAAGGAACTCAAGAAGATCCCGACCGTCTGCGGTTCGCTGCGTGAGGCGCTCGGCAGCCTCGACAAGGACCGCGCGTTCCTCAAGGCGGGCGACGTGTTCTCCGACGACTTCATCGACAGCTATATCGAGCTCAAGATGGGCGAAGTGCAGCGCTTCGAGATGACGCCGCATCCGGTCGAATTCGACATGTACTACTCCTACTGAGTCGTTCGGGTTGCCAAGACGATGCGGGGCGGTCCACCGGGCCGCCCTCTTTCATAGAGCGAAGCGTCGGGCGTGACATTTCGCTTCCTTGTCATTTGACCTCCAGGCCGGCACAACGCAGAGACGAATCCTTGGAGCCGGAAACGATGACCCACCCGCTTCGCCGCCCGACGCGCCTGGCGGCCGCCGCCTCGAAGCGCGTTGGAGTCCTTGCTCTTGCGATCTTCGCGACCTTGTCGACCGGCCTTGCCGCGCCCGCCGATGCGGCCAACGGCCAACGGCTGGCCAAGCAATGGTGCGCGTCATGTCATATCGTTTCGAGCGACCAGACTCGCGGCGCGGACAACGTTCCCGCCTTCGCCGCGCTCGCCAGGATGCCTGGCTTCACTGCGCAGAACATCGGGCAATTCCTCTTGGATCCGCATCCCAAGATGCCGGACATGGAGCTCACGCGAGACGAGGCGCGGGATCTCGGCGCCTATATCGCAAGTCTCGCGCAGTGAGTCCGATTGCCCAGCATAGCCAACGGCGGCCTAATTGAGGACCCGCTTTCCGTCGGGAGAATCGAGCGAGAAAGCCGGGATGGAGACCTTAAAGCTCCGTCCGTCCGGATCCACCATCCGGTATTCGCCGACCATCACGCCGCTCGACGTGGTCAGCGGGCACCCCGAGGTGTAGCGGAACGACTTGCCCGGCTCAATCGTCGGCTGCTCGCCGACAACGCCGGGTCCGCGTACCTCCTGCTGCCGGCCGTCGGCGTCGGTGATCCGCCAGCGCCGCTCCATCAGCGTCACAGGGATGTCGCCGAGATTGACGATCTCAATCGCGTAGCGCCAGAAATAACGGCGCTCGTCCGGGTCGGAGCGTTCCGGATCGAAGGTCGGCTCGACGGTGACTTTGACCTGATGTGTGACCGCCTCGTACATGAAATCGGCATTCTAGCGGCGACCGCCGCACAGTCTACTGTCTCCGCGGTTGTGTTTGGCGCAGTGCGTCGCCCGTTTTCGCGAGCGCACGGATGACGGGGGAAGAACGCCTCGCTGAGGCCAAGGCGATTTTTGCCCAGCTCATCGCTTTCGAAAGCGTGAGTGACTCCTCCAACCTGCCGGTTATCGATTTTGTCGAGATCTATCTGCGCGGCCATGGACTGGAATCCCGCCGCGCGTCGAATGCGGCGGGCGACAAGGCCGCGATCCTCGCCACGATCGGGCCTCGAGTCGACGGCGGCGTCGTACTGTCGGGCCACACCGACGTTGTGCCGGTCGAGGGGCAGGCCTGGTCAAGTCCGCCGTTCTCATTGCGCGCGGCGTCCGGGCGACTCTTCGGCCGCGGCGCCTGCGACATGAAGGGCTTCGACGCTTGCGTGCTGGCGATGGCGCCGGCGTTCCGGGACGCTGGCCTCAAGCGCCCGATTCACATCGTGCTGAGCTATGACGAGGAGACCACCTGCCTCGGCTCTCGCGACGTCATAGCCTGGTTCGGCCGGGATGAACCAGTTCCGGCCGCGGTCATCGTCGGCGAGCCGACGATGATGTCGGTCGCCGACGCGCACAAGAGCATCGCCACCTTTCGGACGTTGGTCACCGGGTTCGAAGCCCATTCCGCCCTGCCGGCTTTGGGCGCGAACGCTATAGCGGCGGCCGCCGATGTGGTGAGCGAGATCGGCCGCCTCGCGCGAACTTACGAGGAGGGCCCGCTCGACCCGCGCTTCACGCCGGCTTATTCGACGCTGCATGTCGGCATGATCCGCGGCGGAACGGCGCGCAACATTCTTGCTCGCGAATGCGTGTTCAACTGGGAGTTTCGCGGCCTGCCGGGCGCCGCCGCCGCTTCGGCGCTCGCGAAGGTGCAGGCGTTCGTCGATGAGGTCGCGGCGCCGAGGCTGACGCGCTTCGTGTCGGGTCCGTCGATCGCGACCGCCATCGAGGTCGACGTACCGCCGCTCGCCGCCGCGCCCGGCTCCGCGGCCGGGCTGCTGGCGCTAAGGCTCACCCGGTCCAATCGCACGATCGCCGTTTCGTTCGCCACCGAAGCCGGACATTTCCAGGCGGCCGGGCTGCCGACCGTCGTGTGCGGGCCGGGCTCGATCGACCAGGCGCACAAGCCCGACGAATTCGTCGACGAGGCGCAGCTCAGAGCCTGCCTCGAATTCCTCGAGCGCCTGGCGGAGGACTTGGCGCGTTAGCCCAGAGCGGGCTCAGATAAACGCCGTCGCGGGGGTCGCCTAAGCCCCGAGAAGCTCCTTCTCACGCAAAAGTTCGATGCCGCGCTCTTCCAAGCGGTCGCGAATGACATCAAGGCGCCGCCGGCGATCGAGCCAGGGCGACATCGCGCTGCGGATTCTCGACTTGAACTCGCCACGTCCGCCGCCGTAGGAGACGACTGGCACGCAAGGCGCTTCTTGTCTCTCTGGCGTTTGTTGCAGCTTCTCCATTCGATCCACTGGGAGCGGCGACGGGCGGAACGGATCACGTTCGACTTGCTTTTTCCGCGGGTTCGTCGGGCTGTCGATTGATGAGAAGGTTTTCGACGTCTCGACGTTCTCCAAGAACCGCGATCGCCTCCTCACCCAGGAAATCGCGCAAGAGTTTCTGTCTTCGCTGCTCGCTCTGCCGGAGGTGAACGGGCTGTTGAGCGCGGAGCATTTTTCTGTCGATGGGACTTTGCTCTCAAGGCCTGGGCCCCGCCAAGCTCCGCGCCGTCTTGGTCTTCGGCGTCGCCGCATGCAATCTCGTTCGCCTGCCGCGACTCTTGGTTCCGACCGGCGAAGTCTGTCCGACGGCGTCAAAGGGAAGCGGAAATGATCCGGCGCCGAGGTCCATGCCTCACGATCAACCAATCCCAGACGAAAAATCTCGCGCCCGCCAACCTTCCTGCGAAAACGCAGTGACTTTCTCAGCAGCCCGTTAGAGAGTCCTCCGATTGGCCGAGGGCGGCCCTTTCGATCGAAGATGACGCTCAACCGCGGCCCGCGCGGCCGAGCGTCGTCTGCGCGTCGGCGATCGGATTCGGGTCGGGCGTGACATGGATTGACGGCGCGAGATATGCGGCGAGCTCGAGCAGCACGCCCGCGGCGACGTCGAACGGCGCGCTGGCGGGGAACAGGACCGCCACGACATCGAGCGCAACCTCCGCGTCAGCGGCGAGATTGCCGAACCGGGCGCCGACGGCGGTCCCGAAATTAGCCGATCCGAGTTCGCCGATCAGGCCCGCGAGCGTGCGCAATTCTCCGGCTGTCATGGCGTGGCCAGGCCCGCGGACAGGGCGGCTGCGCACAAGTTTACGTGTCCCAATGATTTCAGCATCTTAACAGCTCCTTTGTGCAACCTTTTCCGCGCGAGTTTCCGAGCCGCCCGCGTCGCCAAGGGCAGAGCGATCTCCGCATATCCAGAAACGATAGCATCTATTCTGAATTACCGCAATATTTCTCCGCGGCGCGCGGATGGCCCGTCGCCACGGATCACGGGCGAGGCCAGCGCTATTCTCTCGGTCACGAGTTCAATCGCTGGGTTGCCACGCCGCCAGCCGGTCTTATGCTCGTTCATTCAATACGGCTGGACCAGTTTACCGACTGATCAGCGACTGGCAGCGTACAGATTGACACGTCACATAAAATATAAATGGCCGTAGCCTAGCAAGATCTGAGCCTGGCCCTCTGGCTGGCGTCGCGCAATATGAAACACGATTCATTGTTGAAATGAATTTTTCCGCAGACTGTTTCGTGCATTCTTTCCGCGATTGACTTTGTAATGATCCCTTAAGCTCGATGCGTGATGGTAGGCGTCTGCAGGTCTGCTTCCACGGAGAGCGGAAAGCCCATGAGTTATGGAAGCAAATCAACTCTTGATTGTACAATCCTCTGGTTGCCGCAGGTGGACGCTGACGACAGATCTGTGAAAGGCTGAGGAACCAAGCCTGTCCGGAGGCTTTGCGCGTGCGCATCCATCACCTCAACTGCGGGTCGCTGTGTCCGCGCGGCGGCGGATTGTTCGGCGCCGTCGGCGGGCCGCTCTCGCCTGCCCCGATGTGCTGCCACTGCCTCCTGATCGAGGGCGATGACCGGCTGATCCTGGTCGACACAGGGCTCGGCGTCGACGACGTCAACGAACCCCGGAGACTCGGTTTCCTGTTCAATGCGATGGCGCGGCCGCGGCTCGAGGTCGCCGAGACGGCGCTCAGGCAAGTGGTGGATTTGGGCTACCGTCCGAGCGATGTCCGCCACATCGTGCCGACCCATCTCGACCTCGACCATGCGGGAGGGATCAGCGACTTCCCCGGCGCGGCGGTCCACATTTTCGCCGACGAGCTTCGCGCGGCCTCGAACCCGTCGAGCCTGAACGAGCGAGCCCGCTATCGCGCCGCGCAGATCGCCGCGGTCAAAAAATGGGCGGTGGTCAAGGAAGAAGGCGACTCCTGGTTCGGCTTCTCGGCGGTCCGCGCGATTCCCGAAACGCGCGACGAGGTGCTGCTGATCCCGCTGCCGGGCCACACGCGCGGGCATTGCGGCGTTGCGATCAGGCGGTCGGACGATTGGCTGCTCCACTGCGGCGACGCCTATTTCCATCACTCCGAAGTCGCGTTGGACGGCAACCCGCCGCCCACGGGCTTGCGCTTGTTCGAGTCCCTCATAAACGTCGACAGCAAGGCGCGACTCGCCAACCTGGCGCGCTTGCGCCAACTCGCGCTCCTCGCCGCTGGCGAGGTCAAGCTCATCTGCTCGCATGATCCCGCCGAGTTTGCAGCGGCGAGAAACGAACCCCAGGAGGCTTGCTCGGCGACCGCGCCGGAATCCCGACCTGCCAGCGCTCCGCGACGACCCAAGCAACCGGAGATCCGCGGAAGGCGATAAACGCCCCGCCGGTCCGCAACGTCATGCGAGGCAGTGCGTTTCGAAACGTCTCCGTCAATCCGAATGCGGGAGACGCGCGACGGGAAACGGCGTGTCGGCCACACCCAGGACGCCAGCGTTGACGGCGAACAGAGCCCCCGCGAGCGGCTCGCGCGCGAGCGCGGCAGGATCAAGGCCCGTCCGCGCCGTGGTCACGTACAGCTGGTCCAGATTAGCGCCCCCAAACGCACAACAAGTGACATGCGAGCACGGCAAGTCGACAACCCGATCGACGCGGCCGTCGGTCGTGTAACGCACAACGCGCCCACCGCCCCACTCGGCGTTCCACAAGCAGCCGTCGCTGTCGACGGTCGATCCGTCCGGAGAGCCCGGTCCCTGAAACGCAGCGAATGTCCGCTCACCGGATACTTCGCCGCTGTCGACATGGTAGTCGTAACAGCGGATGATCTTCGTCGGCGTATCGGCGAAATACATGCGCCGACCGTCCGGAGAAAATGCGATCGAGTTGGCGATACGCACGCCAGAAGCGAGCGGCCTCGGAGCTGGCGCTCCTTCGTAGCTATAGATCTGACCAATCGGGCGCGGTGGCGAGTCTTCGTCCATTGTGCCGAACACCAGTCTCCCCTTGCGGTCGAGCTTGCCGTCGTTGAGTCGCGTCGACGGACGATCCGCTTCGACGGCGGCGATCAGCCGGCGGACGCCGCTCTCGAGGTCGAATACCGCGAGTCCGCCGGCAAAGCCCGCGAGCAACTTCGAGCCCCCGAGTGGCGCGAAGCACGTCAGCCGGTCGGGCAGCGCGACAGACCGGCTGCGGCCGTCCGAAGGGCGGTAGGCCCAGAAGCGCCGGCCGGAGATATCGGTCCATTGAACTTCGCCGTCGGAAGGCGACCAGAGCACCCCCTCCCCGAGTTCGTTTCCCGCCTCAACGACGAGTTCCGCGCGCAGCGCCCGCATCAGTCCGCCCCGGTCGCCCTCCGCCTGAGCGCCTTCACCGCGCCGCGCCGCGTCTTCTCGTCGACCCGCCGCGCTCTCGAGGCGAGCGTCGGGCGCGTGGCGACACGGGGCTTCGGTCGCTCCTGCGCCTGCATGAGCATCGCCGCGAGACGGGCTCGGGCGTCCTGCCGATTGCGCGGCTGGGAGGCGTATCTCTGGGCGAAAATGACGATCACGCCGTCCTGCGTGGCGCGCGCGCCGGCGAGCTTGATCAGCCGCGTCGCCACGTCGTTCGGCAGGCTGGGCGAGCGGCGGGCGTCGAACCGAAGCTCGACCGCGCTCGCCACCTTGTTGACGTTCTGCCCGCCTGGGCCGGACGAGCGGACGAAGCTCTCGACGATCTCGCTCTCGTCAATGAGGAGATTGCCGGCTTTCATTTGAACGGGATGAGTTCCGCTGACGCACTCGCGAGGCGGGCAAAGACCGATGGATCGGACCGATAGTATCTCTTCCAAGAGTCCAAAACCAGTCCTAGCCGCCGTTGAACCCGTGCGTTGCTGCCGTCCTCCCCATCGAAAAGACCCCGGTGGCTCCAGCAGTATTTTCGGTGGCTATCTATCTTCTCGCCTCTTGAGCCGAAGTGATGCAAGAGCCGAAATGCAGAGTCGCTAAATCCGGCCTCCTCCAACTCGTCAAGAAGCTGAATGGTCCGCTCTGGATCGGTGTACGAAGCATTTTCCGAGCTCATTTTCGCGTCCATACGCTTGAAGCGGTCCATGCCAGATATCGCGCGGCCGCTTACCGCCAGTCCCGCACGTCGACGAAGCGACCGGCGATCGCCGCCGCCGCGGCCATCGCCGGCGACACGAGATGGGTGCGGCCCTTGTAGCCCTGTCGGCCTTCGAAGTTGCGGTTCGAGGTCGAGGCGCAACGCTCGCCGGGCGCGAGCTTGTCCGGATTCATGGCCAGGCACATCGAGCAACCGGGCTCGCGCCACTCAAAGCCCGCGGCGAGGAAAATCTTGTCGAGACCCTCCGCCTCGGCCTGCGCCTTGATCAGACCCGATCCGGGCACGACCATCGCGTTGACGCGCTCGCTCACCTTGCGTCCGCTGGCGACCGCCGCGGCGGCGCGAAGGTCCTCGATGCGGCCATTGGTGCAGGAGCCGATGAACACGCGGTCGATCGCGATCTCGGAAATCTTCTCTCCGCCCTTGAGCCCCATATAGTCGAGCGCGCGCTTGATCGAGGCGCGCTTCTGCTCGGTCGGGGCGTCCTCGACCCGCGGCACTTGGCCGAAGATCGGCGCGACGTCCTGAGGGCTCGTGCCCCATGAGACGATAGGCGGCAGGTCGGCGGCGTTGAGCTTGACCTCGCGGTCGAAATGCGCGCCCTCGTCGCTCTTAAGCGTATCCCAGTGGCGCCGCGCCTGATCCCACAGCGCGCCCTTCGGCGACTTCGGCCGGTCTTTGAGATAGGCGTACGTTTTCTCGTCGGGAGCGACCATGCCGGCGCGCGCCCCGCCCTCGATCGACATGTTGCAGACCGTCATCCGCCCTTCCATCGAGAGGGACTCGATCGCCGAGCCGCCATATTGGATCACGTGTCCCGTGCCGCCGGCCGTGCCGATCTCGCCGATGATGGCGAGGATGATGTCCTTCGCGGTCACGCCCGGAGGCAGCGCGCCGTCGACCGTGACCCGCATGTTCTTGGCCTTGGTCTGGATCAGCGTTTGCGTCGCGAGCACGTGCTCGACTTCGGACGTGCCGATGCCGTGGGCGAGCGCGCCGAAGGCGCCGTGGGTCGAGGTGTGGCTGTCGCCGCAGACGATCGTCGTGCCCGGAAGTGTGAAGCCCTGCTCCGG
>Ga0335073_10016242_pt1 | contig 10398 bp, 10 predicted proteins | sample Lox_Sample_22_FD_207093 | JGI IMG/M metagenome (GOLD analysis project Ga0335073, IMG submission 207093) | Soil microbial communities from Loxahatchee National Wildlife Refuge, Florida, United States - Lox_Sample_2.2 | ecosystem: Environmental > Terrestrial > Soil > Wetlands | place: USA... | reverse complement strand
GCGAGGGCAAGTGGTACTTCCTCCGCCGGCGGGAGAAGCATTGGTATTCAAGCGACATCCTCGAGCGTCCCACCGGGCCGAATTTCCAGCGCTGGGATCAATGGCAGGATCGTAAGCCCGAGCTGCCGCACGCCTTTCCCTCCTGGAAGGCTTTCTGGGCGGCATCGGATCCGGCGCTCCTCGCGGAGCTCTCGAGCGAGCCCTGAGATCGGGCGATCAGGCCCGAAGCTGGGACGGCGCGGCCGGGCGCGCGGCAGGCGCGCTGCCGTCGGCGGCGAACATCCCCGCGAGCGAGCGCTGGCAGACATAGGCCTCCGCCATGATGCGCTCGATCACCTCGGCCACGGTTGGAATGTCGTGCACCAGACCTACCGACATGCCGCTCGCCGTCACCCCCGTCTTGAGGTCGCCGGTCGTCAGCGTGACCGTATGAAGCTCGAGCGTGCGCGCCATGCGCATGAGCGCAATCGTGTTCTGCGGACCCGCGCTCAGCACTTCCCTGAGGAGGGACAGATACGGCCGCTTGAGCTCCTTCGCGATCGCGAACGAGTTGCGGAAGACCGACCACATGTTGAGCCGTTCCGCGAGGATGCGCTCGGCGCCCTCGGTCTTCATCTGCCGGCACGGGATGCCGTCGAATTTGTCCGAATAGAGCGTGTCCTGGACGTCGAGCTCGACGGCCTTGTCCTTGAAGTTCTGGTGCATGGGGCTCTCCTTGGTCAGCAGGAAGCGCGTCCCCATCGACACCGCGCCCGCCCCGAGAGCCAGCGCGGCGACCAGGCCCGATCCGTTGGCGACGCCGCCCGCCGTGATGATCGGTATCTTCAGCAGCTCCGCCAGGCGTTGCGCCAACACGAAAACCGTCACCGACCCCGCATGACCCGCGGCCTCATGGCCGGCGGCAATCACCGCGTCAGCGCCGTGCGCCTGCGCGCGCTGGGCGAAGTGCGTATCGGTGACTGACGCCATGACCTTTCCGCCATACGCATGGGCTGCCTTGACGATCCAATCTCCCTTGCCCATCGAGTAGTTGATGACGGGCACTTTCTGCTCGAGCGCCACGCGCGCATTCTCCATGGCGTTCGGCAACGCGAGCGGACAATTGATCCCAAAGGGCTTGTCGGTGAGCGAGCGGACCGTGCGGATGTATTCCCGCGTCAGGTCGGGCGGGCTCGAGCCCGCGCCGATGACGCCGAGTCCGCCTGCATTCGATACCGCGGCAGCGAGGTTGGGCAGTGCGACCCGCCCCATGCCCGCATTGAGGATGGGATATCTGACCCCGAAGAGCTCGGTCACTGCAGTCTTCACGGTGCCTCCCGGACTCAACTGTATGTGGGCTCGTCCCACCACGGAAAGAAGTCAGGCATGTCCTTGGAGACCGCACAGGGAAAATGCGGCGGCCGCTTCTCGAGAAAGGATTGCACGCCCTCCTTGGCGTCGGGCGTGCGTCCGCGCGTGCTGATGCCGCGGCTCTCGATGCGATGTGCTTCCATCGGGTGGCTCATGCCGAGGCTCCGCCAGGCCATCTGGCGCATCAGGGCGACCGATACCGGCGCGGTGGTGTCGGCTATCTCGCGCGCAATCGCGCGCGCCGCCGGCAGCAGCTGCTCGGGCGGTACGACATCCTTCAGAAGCCCTCCCTCCTTCAGCTCCTTGGCCGGCATCACGCGGCCGCTGAAGCTCCACTCGAGCGCGCGGCTGATGCCGACGGCGCGCGGCAGGAACCACGACGAGCAGCATTCGTAAACGATGCCGCGGCGCGCATAGACGAAGCCCATCTTGGCGGTCTCGCTTGCAATTCTGATGTCCATGGGCAGTGTCATCGAGGCGCCGACACCCGCCGCCGCGCCGTTGATGGCTGCGATCACGGGCTTCATGCTGTTGAAAATGCGCAGCGCCAGAATTCCGCCGCCATCGCGCGATCCCGGATGACTGTAGTCGATGCTGCCGTCGGGCCGGATGGCATCGCTCGTCTTCGTGCTCTTGCTCTTGTCGAACGGGTTCTGGCCCTTGGAAAAATCCGCGCCGCCGCAGAATGCCCGGCCGGCCCCGGTGACTATCACGGCGCGCACTGCATCGTCGCGATCCGTCAGGTCGAACACGGCGACGAGCTCGTCCTGCATGGTCCGATTCATGGCGTTGAGCACGTCGGGCCGATTGAGCGTGACTGTCGCGATCCCCTCGGAGACGTCGTAGAGGATGGTTTCGAAGTTCATGGCTGGCCTCATCCGGTATCGCAGCGATGCGGTTACTTGTACTGGAACACCGGCGGCCGCTTCTCGAAGAAGGCCTTCTGCTTCTCCGCCTTGTCCTCCGTGGACTGCGCCATGAAGACGCCGCGGGTCTCCATTTCGATGGCCTGTTCCAGGCTGCCCGCGTTCATGTTGTGCCAGAGAGCCTGCTTGGTCACCCAGATTCCCATGGGGACGTTGGCGATGATGCTCTTCGCAAGCTCGAGGCAGGCATTCTGCAGCTCTTCGTCCGCCACCGTCTTCAGCACCATGCCGATGCGCTCGGCCTCATCGGCCAGTACGGGCCGCGCCGTGAGGAGGATCTCCGCGGCGCGCTGCGCGCCGACGGCACGCGGCAGCAGATAGCTCAATCCGAGCTCCGCGCCCGAGCCGGCGTTGTGGATGGAATTGACGAACTTCGCCGACTTCGCCGCGATGGCGATGTCGGCGGCGAGAGGAAATGCGAGCGCCATGCCGGCGACCGTGCCGTTCACGCCGCAGATGATCGGTTGCGGTAGGTTGCGCATGACGACCGGAATCGCGCCGATCACGCTCATGGCATAACGCGTGTGGAACGCCTTGCCTACGCCCTCCGGAACCCATTCCGGCTTGCCGCCGACCTTGAGATCGTGACCGGTACAGAAGCCGCGGCCGGTGCCGGTCAGGATGACGACGCGCGTCTTCGGCTCGTATTTGATCGCATTGAAGATCCCGATGAGCTCCTGGTACATCGGGAACGTAAAGGCATTCATCGACTCCGGGCGGTTGAGCGTGATGCGCTTGACGCCCTCGAGCGGCTCATCGATCAGCAGATCCTGCGACATGTGCGCGCCCCGTTACTTGCTCAGCCAGTGGGCCCTGACCATGCCGTCTCCGAACGGCTCGTCGCGGTTCTTGAGCGCGGCCTTCAGGCCATTCGCGGCCATGTCGGCCTTGAACTGCGTACGCCGCGGCCCCTTCGACAAGTGCGCCCGTGCGTCCATCTCGCATGCGAACCGCTGCAGCATCTTGGCGCCCTGGAATTCGAGCGCCATGTTGATGATCCGCTTGTGAGCCGCGAGCAGCTCCGAATCGACGCAGCTGATGCGGCGGGCGAGCTCGTCCACCGCCGCGTCGAGCTCCTCGACGGGCACCGCATCGAGAACCAGGCCGATGCGCGCGGCATCCCGGCCCCGCAGGCAATCCCCGGTCATCATCAGGCGCTTCGCCCACTGCGGCCCCACGTGGTACATCCACATCTGCACGGGCGGCGTGCCGTTCGCGCGTGTCGCCGGAAAGCCGATCTTCGCTTCCTCGGTGCAGATGATGAAGTCGCAGAGGAGTGCGAGATCGGTGCCCCCCGCCAGGCAGTTGCCCTGCACGCGGGCGATCACGGGCTTGTGCATCTCGAAGAGCACCTGCACGTACTTCTGTGTCTGCTCGAGGTTCCAGCAGTCATCGTCGAACGTGCCATTCAACGTGCGGTAATGGGTCTCGTCCCAGGGTGGTGTCTCGCCTTCTTTGAACCCCGCGTAGGCGCCGACCAGATCGTAGCCCGCGCAGAAATCCTTGCCGGCGCCTTCGAGGATCACGACATTGACGTCGTTGAGCGCATCCGCCTCCTGCAGCGCGGCGCTCAGCTCGGCGAGCATCGCGGGCGAGAGCGCATTGCGCTTCTCGGGCTTGTTCAGGGTGATGCGCGCTATGCGGTCCTTCACGTTGAAGAGAATGTGATCCGTGCTGTGCAGGTACTTGCCCATGAGAACGGCCACCCCGAACTAAGTGATGTAACTATGTGAACTCTGGTCAAGAATATAAACGCCGGGGCACGAGAGGGTCAACCTCGAAGGAAGCTATACCCGCCCGATTGACGCCGCCAGTCTACCGGGCCTAGCATCGTCGCCGGCATTCTTAATTATAAACCATATTCACATTTCTGAACGTAGCAGGGGTGCGAGATGAGCTCGAGCGGACCCGATCAGGCCTGGCGGGATTACCTCGCCAGCATCGACGAGACCCGGCGCCTCGCCCTCGCCTCGCGCTGGGCGCAGGGGCCGATGAACCGCGCCCAGGCGATGTACTACATCTCGATGCTGCAGGCGTTCGGCTTCAATCTCTATCTCGCGCCGCGCCAGGCCTATCCGACCTTCTACTCGCATCTGATGTTCACGCCCGTCGAGTACAACTGGGGCGCGCCCTGCCCCGACTTCCGCTATCACTGGACGGCCGTCGATGGAGCGCGCACCTATCGCATCTGGGGCCGGCGCGGCCGCACGCCGTGGCTGCACATCCAGGCGCAGCGCGGCTGGTGGGGCGATGCGGACCAGGTCAATCTCGGCGGCTGGGACGTGGACGAGTTCAAGCTGGGGCCGGACGGGGACTTCGAGATCATCGCCTCGGCGCAGCCGCAGCCGGGCAACTGGATGAAGCTCGATCCGACGGCGCACAACATCTGCCTGCTGGTGCGCGACATCTGGGACGACTGGGACGTTGCCGAGGGCGGCTCCATCCACATCGAGCTGCTCGACCGCTCACCGGCCGACAGCGTGTTCCTGCCGGAGGAGGAAGTCGGCCGGCGGCTCGGGAAGATCGCATCGCAGACGCGCTTCTCGGTCGAATGGTTCCTCGACACCATGGATCGGGTGTTCAAGGAAGCCGGCGGCTACAACCGCTTCGTGCTGCAGCAGGACTCGCCGACCAATGTCGGCGGCAACCCCAAGGCCGGCTACGTGCACATGGTCTACGACCTGGCGCCGTCCGACGCCCTCATCATCGAATGCGAGATTCCGCCCACACGGTACTGGAGCCTGCAGCTCGCCGACAATTTCTTCCAGACGACCGACTATCGCTTCCATCAGTCATCGCTCAACGAGCGGCAGGTGCGCCGCGACGCGGACGGCAGGGTGCGGCTGGTGTTGAGCCTCACCGATCCCCGCGTGCCCAACTGGATGGATCCCGCCGGGCTGCCCCAGGGCCTGGCGCAATGGCGCTGGTATCTCGCGGAGCGGTTCGCCGTACCCACGGTGAGGCGCGTGCCTCTCGCCGCGGTGCGCGAGCATCTGCCGCCGGACACACCTCAGGTCTCGGCGGCGCAGCGGGCCGAGCAGCTCGCGTGGCGCAACCGCGAGATTGCGCGCCGCTTCGGCGTGTGAAGATGCCAGCCGGCTCAGTTCACGGAGCGGCACTGGCCGCCGTCGACCCTGAGGTTCGCGCCGCAGATGTAGCCCGACAGCGGGCTCGCGAGCAGCGCGACGACGCGGCCGATGTCCTCGGGCCGGCCGAGCGCATCGGCGCAGAGCGGAATCATCTCCCTGGTAAATCGCCGCTCGATCTCGACCCGGTCGCTCCCCCAGCCGTGCTGAGCGGCGACGGCCCCGAGCCAGCGCTCGACCGCCGGTGTCAGGATCGTGCCGGGACTCACGGTGTTGGCGGTGATCCCGGTGTGCGCGAGCGCTTTCGCGAGACTCGTCGTGAGATTGATCATGGCCGCCTTGGCGGACTGGTACTCGCCGATCGTGGGCTCGGTCTGCGTGCCGGAAGCGCTCGCGATCTGAATGATCCGGCCGAATCCGCGCGCGCGCATGCCCGGCACGAGGTGCTGAATGAGCCGCACTGCGGCGCCCACGTTCATCTCGTAGGTCGCGCGCCAGTCGTCCCAGCCGACCTCGAGCCAGCCCGGATTTCCGGCCGCGCTCTTGCCGCCCGCGTTGTTGACGAGAATGTCGATGGCGCCGAGAGCCGCAGTTGCCTCAGCGGCCACGCGCTCGCAGGTGGCCGCATCCGTCAGGTCCCCGAGGACGGCGACCGCCTGGACACCGGCATCGCGCAGGGATGCGACGACTCCTGCCGTGCGCGGCGCATCGCGGCCGTGCACCGCCACCGCCACGCCCTCGGCGGCGAGCACGCGCGCGATGCCCGCACCGATTCCCGAGCTGGCGCCCGTTACGAGCGCGCGGCGACCGCGCAGTTGCAGATCCATGACTCGCCCCCTTCTATCGGCCGCTTCTGAGATGATCGAGGAAACTCATGCCTTTCCGTACCCGCATCACCGACCTGCTCGGCGTCGAGCACCCGATCATCCAGGGAGGCATGCAGAACGTCGGCCGGGCGGTGCTCGCGGCCGCCGTCTCCAATGCCGGCGCGTTCGGCATCCTGACCGCGCTCACACAGCCGAGCCCCGAGGCGCTGCGGGCGGAGATCGAGCGAGCGCGCGCGCTCACGAGTAAGCCCTTCGGCATCAACATCACGGTCTTTCCGTCGATGAATCCGCCCGACTACAAGGGTTATGCGCGGGCGGTGATCGACAGCCGCATCGAGGTCGTCGAGACGGCCGGTGGCGCGGCGGTGAGCGAGATCTGGGAGCTGTTGAAACCGGCCGGCATCCGCATTGTGCACAAGTGCACTTCGGTGCGCCACGCGCTCTCGGCGGAGCGCAAGGGAGTGGACGCGATCTCGATCGACGGCTTCGAGTGCGCGGGTCACCCGGGCGAGGACGACGTGCCCGGGCTCGTGCTCCTGCCCGCGGCGGCGGACAAGGTGAAGATCCCGCTCGTGGCGAGCGGCGGCTTCGGTGACGGCCGCGGCCTGATCGCGGCGCTCGCCCTCGGCGCCGAAGGGATCAACATGGGAACGCGGTTCTGTGCGACACAGGAAGCGCCGATCCACGACAACGTGAAGCGCGCCTACGTCGCCAACGACGAGCGCTCGACCAACCTCGTCTTTCGCAGCCTCAAGAATACGGCGCGGGTCGCGAAGAGCCCGGTGTCGGATGAGGTGGTACGGCGTCTCGCCCAGCCCGGCGCCACGTTTCAGGACGTGGCACCGCTCGTCTCGGGCGCGAAAGGACGTATCGTGCTCGAGACCGGCGATCTCGATGCCGGACTCTATTGGGCGGGTCATGTGCAGGGACTCATCCACGACATCCCGAGCTGCGCCGAGCTCATCGGCCGCATCATCCGTGAGGCGGAGGCGATCCTCGAGGAGCGGCTGGGCAAGCTCCATCGCCCCGCATGACAGTGCCCGCCGCCGTAACATCACTCGAGCGCCTCCTTTGCGCTCACGATCGGGCGGCTCTCGCGCGTGCCGCGCATGCGCCGGTGCGGATCGGCGGGATCGTTGGGCGAGATGAGCACGTGATCCACCTCGACGGCGAGCAGCGTCCCGACGAATGGCATGTCGTCGAAGCGCTCGGGCACGCGGTAGCTCACGAGATCTCCGACCTCGAAGGCCGCCGGATCGAAGTTGAACTCGAACGGGCACCTCTCGCCTTCGGCGCCCGGATTCACCAGCTCTTTCATCGGCGCCTCCCGTCTCCGGCCTGCCGCCGCGCTAGACTAGAATGTGAACAGCGTTCAAAATATGGTAGCACAGGCGGCATGACAGAGACCAAGGGCGGCCGATGAGCGGAATCGACTTCAGTGGACGGGTTGCAATCGTCACCGGGGCGGGGGGTGCGCTCGGCGCCGAGTACTGCCGGTTTCTGGCGGCGCGGGGTGCCGCGGTCGTCGTCAACGACCTGGGCGGCAGCACCACCGGAGAGGGCGCCTCGCGGCAATACGCCGACCGGGTCGTCGAGGAAATCCGGGCCGCCGGCGGCAAGGCGGTCGCGAGCTACGACACGGTCGCGACCGAACCTGGCGGTGAAGCCATCGTCCGCACCGCCGTCGAGAGCTTCGGGCGCATCGACATCGTCATCAGCAATGCAGGCAACCAACGTAACGTACGCTTTGGTGCGCTCACCGCGCAGGACATTGAGGCCGTGTACGCGGTACACGTGAAGGGTGCCTTCTTCGTGACCCAGCCGGCGTACCGCCTGATGTGCAAACAGGGGTACGGCCGCATCGTGTTGGTGAGCTCGCAATCCGGGATCTTCGGCAATCCGATCCGCGCCAACTACGGATCAGCGAAGACCGCGATGATAGGCCTGATGAACGTCATCGCCCAGGAAGCGCCAGCGGGAGTCACGGTCAACTGCGTCTTCCCGAACGCCATCGGCGGCCGACTCGGCGGCAAGCCCGGTGACGTACGCCCCGATGCGGAGTTCCTGGCGGCGGCGGGCGAGCGGGTCAGGCATTACATCGCCGGCATGCCGGCTGCTTTCGTCGCGCCGCTCGTCGCCTATCTGGCAAGCGAGCGCTGCACGAGCTCACAGAACATGTATTCCGCGCTCGGCGGCAAATACTCGCGCATCTTCGTCGGCCTGACGCAGGGTTGGTATCGACCCGGCGACACGCCGCCGACGCCCGAGGACATCCTCGAGCATCTGCCGGAGATCGATGACCGCAGCCGCTACGATGTGCCGCTCAGCGGGCTCGACGAGATGGATACCGTGGTCGCCGCAGCCGCGCGCACCCAGCGCAAGAATTGAAATCGGAGGTTCCCTTGAGCACGCCACTGGCACCGAAGAAGGCTTCCACGAAGGTCCCGCACGCAATTAAGCGCCCGGACCTCATACCGGCGAAGCGCTACTACGACCCTGACTTCTATGCGCTCGAATGCGAGCGGCTCTGGCCGCGTGTGTGGCAGATGGCGTGCCGGCTGGAGGAGATTCCCAAGCCCGGCGATTTCGTGGTCTACGACATCCTCGACCAATCGGTGATCGTCACGCGTGTCGACGACACGACCGTCAAGGCCTATCACAACGCCTGCCGTCATCGCGGCGCGCAGCTCGCGCAGGACCGCGGCCATTGTGACGGCGTGTTCACCTGCCCCTTCCACGGCTGGCAGTTCGCGCTCGACGGCCGCTGCCGCACGGTGTTCTCATCCTATCTCTTCAGTCGCGAGACCCTGCGCCCCGAGGATCTGCGCCTGCGCGAGTGCCGGCTCGAGACCTGGGGCGGCTGTGCATTCATCAACTTCGACGACAATGCGCCGCCGCTGCGCGAGTCGATCGAGCCCTTCGCCACGATGATGGACTCCTGGCACGTCGAGACCCTGCGCGTCGAGTGGTGGCTCGCGGCGCGGTTGCCGGTGAACTGGAAGCTCGCGATGGAGGCCTTCATGGAGGGTTACCACGTGATGGCGACCCATCCGCAGCTGCTCGTGGGTCCTCAGGATCCGCTGCAACAGTCCTATCGCTTTCTCGGCAACGAGCTCTCGCCGATGAGCGATTACCAGACGCTGCCCACGGCGCCGATGCCGGCGGAGGTTCCCTCACAGGCGTTCATCGACCTCAACATCCACTTCATGCGCGTCCTCAACGAAGGCATGGCGGGCATGACCCATGCGAGAGACGTTGCAGTCGCGGAGTCGATCCGCGATACCGAGCTGCCGCCCGGTGTGGCCGAGGCCACCGTAGCCTGGCGCAAGGTGCTGAACCAGGCCGTGATGAAGGCGCATCGCGCGCAACAGATGGACATCCCCGACCTCGATGAGGTCGACGCCAAAGGTCACGCGCAGTCGGTCGACTATTGTTTCCCGCATTATTTCCTGTTGCCGACCTATGGCAGCGCTTCGTCCTACCGGATTCGTCCGCTCGGCCCGGAGGAGTGCCTGTTCGAGCTCTGGTCGCTGACGCGCTTCCCGGAGGGGGAGGAGCGCCCGCCGCTGCGCACGCCGACACCGATGGAGTACAACGATCCGCGCTGGCCGCCCATCCCGACGCAGGATTTCTCCAACCTGCCGCGGCAGCAGCGGGGACTGCACACCAAGGGCTTCGAGCACATGCGCCTCTCGAAGCAGGTCGAAGGCCTCATCAGCAACTACCAGCGTCTGATCGACGGCTATCTCGCGAACCGCCCGTACGATGAGCTCCTGCCCGCGGCGCAGAAGGTCTCCGGGCCGATTGACCGGCAGTTTGCTGACCTCGGCTTCTGACGAAACGACGGCCAGCGCGCCGGCCGCGGCCGTTCAGCGGTCGTCGGAGAATCGACGCACGCGCTCCCGGTAGTCCGGAGCCGGTCCCGGGTGGTGGCGCTGTTCATGAGCCAGACCGGCGGCGAGCGGCAGGCCGTCCGTCTCCAGGAGGAGGCGCTTGGTGCCGCGATTCGTGTGCCAGCTGTTCGCGAGGAGCTGCTGCGCGAGCGTCGCGACGGCAGCATCGAGCGTGTCTTCGGTCACGCACACATCGACGAGCCCCACTCTCATCGCTTCCTCTGCGTCGATGGACCGCCCCGTCATCATCAGGAGCTTTGCGTACGCGACACCCACGCGCCGCGGCAGGCGCTGGCTCATTCCCCAACCGCCGACG